>Ga0081455_10008759_pt1 | contig 10474 bp, 9 predicted proteins | sample TabmetS3T2R1_FD_70207 | JGI IMG/M metagenome (GOLD analysis project Ga0081455, IMG submission 70207) | Tabebuia heterophylla rhizosphere microbial communities from the University of Puerto Rico - S3T2R1 | ecosystem: Host-associated > Plants > Roots > Rhizosphere ... | reverse complement strand
CAGACACCGGTCGGGTTCTTGCTGCCCACCTTCAACACCAACGGCTCGGCTTGCCCTTTCACGTCGAGCCGCACTTCCGCCTGCGGGGGGTCGAGGCCGAAGTCGGCGGGCTTGGCCGGGTTCGCGTCGATCTCGCGATCCATGCGGGCGCTGGCCAGCGTGGTCACCATGTCATCCACCGTCACGCGATCGCCGCGGGCCTTGATCGGCTCGAGCATCTCCCAGCCCCCGTCGGCGGTGCGCTTCAGCCGAACCGTCCCCTCCGGACGAACCAGGGTGACCGCCTCGACGTCCTTGGGCTCGACGGACCAGATCCGCCCCTTGGCGGACTCCGCCTTCTCCCGTTGGGGATTCAGCCAGTAGGTGTCGTAGTAGAAGAAGCCGCCGAGCCCGGCGGCGAGCACCAGCAGGACGACAATCGTCTTCCAGCCGGCCATGGGCTAGCGGGCGCGGCGCCGCTGCATGACCACCGCGATGCCACAGATCAGCACGGCTCCCGGCAGGACCAGGAGCGGCAGCCCCAGGACCAGGTTGGATTGAGCGGAGGTCAGCACCACGGGGTTCTGCTTCGGATCCTTGGCGCGGATGGAGATCAGGTCTTCCTCCTCCGCGAGCCATGACACCACGTTGAGGAAGAAGTCGCGATTGCCCTGCGCGCCCAGGAACTGGTTGTCCGCGAAATCTGCGGTGCCGACGACCACGAGGCGGGCCTTGGGAGCCGGCTTCTTCGCGCCGTCTCCCGCGTCGGCCTTCGGCTCTCCCGGCACGTCCATCGTGGCCACCACCGCGACCGCGAGGGGCCCGGTCTTCTCGTTGGCGTCCGGGGTGGCCTTGCCGGTCTGGAACACCGCCTTGTCGGTCTCGCCCCAGGACTGCCGGCTGGTCTGGGCCAGCGGCGAGGCCTGCACGCCCTTGGGCATCGACTTGGCGGGCGCCACCGAGCGAGTGAGCGGGAACAGGGTCATGATCCCGCCCATGTCCTTGGTGATCGGGTGCGGGTCGTACTGCCCGACCACCGGCACGAGCGGGCCCACCCCGAAGAGCTGTCCGATCGGGTTGAGCTCGATGACCACGTCGTCGTCCACCACCACGCCGTACTTGCTCAGATGCTTGACGGTGGCGTCCGCCTGGAACGGCCCCGACATGTAGAAGACCTTGCCGCCCTTGGCGATGTAGCCGTCCAGCGCGGCCAGCTCCTGCGGGAAGAGATCGGTCTTCGGCGCGGGCACCATCACGATGCTGGCGTCGTCCGGGATCTTGGGATCGCGGGCCAGGAACAGCTCCTTGACCTCGTAGTTGGCCTTCTCCATCTGCTCCTTGGCCTGGCTGAACCCGGCCCGGTCGGTGGCGCCGATCTCCCGCTCGCCGTGCCCCTTCAGCACGTAGATCACCCGCCTGGCGGTGCGGGTCACCTTCACGATCGCGTTGGTGAGCTTCTCCTCCTCCGCGTCCAGCACCTTCTCGGTGCGGATCTGACCGGGCGGGCCGCCCTCGAGCACCACGGTGCCGTAGCTCTCGACGCCGTACTGGCGCGCGAGGGCGGGGGCACGGTCGGTGTCCTCGAGCCGCCACGTGAACTTGCCGCCCGAGTAGGTCGTGTACTGCGCGAGCAGGTCCTCGGCTGTCTTCTTGCCCGGGGTGTCGGAGCGGAAGAACGCGATGGCGCTCACCGGCGCCTTGAGCGTGCGCAGCACCTGGATGGTCTGGGGCGACACGCTGTTGCGCTTGTTCTCGGTGAGGTCCCAGCGGGTGCTGTGGCGGAACGAGATCGCGTTGGCCGCCACCACGACGCCGAGGGCCAGCAGGGCCATCACCGCGGCGCCGGTGCCGTAGCGGACGGTGCGCCGGCCCATCGCGGTCTGCGCCTCGCGCGCGTTCAGCACCAGCGAGAGCAGAAGGAAACCGACGCCCGCGGCCAGGAAGACCCAGCGCGCGGGCACGCCCGGGTAGAAGAGCCACAAGCCGGCCGCCACCAGCAGGCACACCACCGCGGCGGAGACCGCGTGGCGCTTGATCAGGGTCATCCGATCACACCCATGGGGGCTAGCCCTTCCACCGCTTCGACTCGAGCGAGCGCAGGGTGAGGAACAGGGCGAGCCCCACCCCGCTCAGGTAGTAGACGAGATCCTTGGTGTCGATCAGCCCGCGGGTGAAGCCGTCCAGGTGGTCGCCGATCGACAGGTACTGCACCACGTTGCGGAGCGTGCCCCCCACGAACTCGGCCCCCCAGCCCACGATCCAGAACGCGAGCAGGATGCCGAAGGTGCCGAAGCCGGCCACGATCTGGTTCTCGGTCATCGACGACACCAGCACGCCCACCGCCAGGAACACCGCGCCGGTCAGCAGCAGGCCGAGGTAGCCGGTGAGGATCGGCCCCCACTCCACCTTGGTGAAATAGGCGACCAGGCCCGGATACAACAGGGTCAGGACGAGCAGGAGCGCCAACAGTGCCAGGGAGGCCAGGTACTTGCCGGCGAGCACCTCGCCGTCGCGCACCGGGTAGGTCAGCAGCAGCTCGATGGTGCCGGACCGCTGCTCCTCCGCGAAGAGCCGCATCGTCAGCATCGGGATGAAGAACAGGAGCACCACGGCCATGTTGGTGAAGAGCGGGCGCATCACGTTCTCGATCAGGTTGAGGTTCTGCCCGAGCTGCGGCTGCGTGAACGAGCGCAAGGAGGCGTCGCTGTAGAAGAGAAAGAGGTTGCTGAAGAACCATCCCGAGATCAAGAGGAAGAAGGTGAAGACCACGTAGGCCACCGGCGAGCCGAAGTACAGCCGCATCTCCTTCTTGAAGACGGGGAGCCAGCGCATCAGGGCGCCTCGTCCGTGGCCATGACCTCCACCGAGTCCTGCTCGCCGGCCACGACCCGAATGAAGACCTCTTCCAGGCTCATGCCCACCTGGTGCAGCTCCTGGAGGGCCCAGCCGTTGCCGGTGATCAGGCGCAACAGGTCGGGGCGCACGTCGCGATCGCGCTCCGCCTCCACCAGGAAGCCCGCCGCGCCGTCGCGCGCGGCGAGCGTCTCGATGCCGGTCACCCCGGGCACCGCGCGGAGGGACGCGGCCACGTCGCCGCTGGCGCCCGCCACCCGCACCTCGATGCGCGCGGAGGGGAAGGCCTGGCGCACCAGGTCCGACTCGGTGCCCTGGGCCACGATGCGGCCGTCATTGATGATGATGACGCCGTCGCAGACCATCGAGACCTCGGGCAGGATGTGGGTGGACAGGATCACGGTGTGCTGCCCGGCCAGCGAGCGGATCAGCGAGCGGATCTCGGCGATCTGACGGGGATCGAGCCCGATGGTGGGCTCGTCGAGGATCAGCACCTCCGGATCGCCCAGGAGGGCCTGGGCCAGCCCCACGCGCTGTCGGTAGCCCTTGGAGAGCTTGCCGATGAGCCGATTCTGCATGTCGGTGATGAAGCAGCGCTCCATCACGTCGGCCACGCGCCCGCGCCGGGCCACGCGGCCGATGCCCTTGATCTCGGCCACGAAGTCCAGGTACGAGGCGACCGACAGATCGGGGTAGAGCGGGGCGTTCTCGGGCAGGTAGCCGATGCGCCGGCGGACCTCGAGCGACTGCGAGAACACGTCGAAGCCGGCCACGGTGGCGGTGCCGCCGCTCGCGGGCATGAAGCACGACAGGATCTTCATGGTGGTGGACTTGCCGGCGCCGTTCGGCCCGAGGAAGCCGACGATGCGCCCCTTGTCCACGCTGAAGGACACGTCGTGGATGGCTTCGACCAGCCCGTATCGCTTCGTGAGATTGTCGACCTGGATCATGGTGCGGTCCGATTTCCGCCGGAACCGTCGGTCAGTATATCACGCGCTCAGAAGAGCCCGGTGATGGCGCCGTCGGGCGTCACGTCCACTCGCTCCGCGTTGGGGCGACGCGGCAGCCCCGGCATGGTGGTGATGTCACCGGTGATCGCCACCAGGAAGCCCGCACCCGCCGAGATGCGCACGTCGTTGACCGTGATCTTGAACCCGCGGGGCCGGTTGAGCCGCGTCGGATCGTCGGACAGCGAGCGCTGGGTCTTGGCCACGCAGATCGGCAGCCGCCCGTAGCCGAGGCTCTCGGCCTGGGCGATCTGACGCGCCACCCGGGCGGGATATTCCACGCCGTCCGCGCCGTAGATGCGGCGCGCAATCGTGTCGAGCTTCACGATGACCGGATCGTCGAGGGCGTAGAGCGGCTGGAACGCGGAGCGCTCGCGCGACAGGAGCCCGAGGAGGCCGTGGGCCAGCTCCTCTCCACCGGCCCCTCCCTTGCCGAACACGTCGGCCACGTGCGCCTCCACCCCGAGTCGCGCGCAGCGCGCCTTCACCGCCGCATATTCTCGCTCGGTATCCGACGGGTAGCGGTTGAGGCCGATCAGCACCGGCACCTTGAACTGGCGCACCGCCTCCACGTGGGCCTCCAGGTTGTCGAGGCCGGCGGTGAGGGCGGCCACGTTCTCGCGATCCAGGTCGGGCACCGGGACGCCGCCGTGGTACTTCAGCGCCCGGGCGGTGGCCACGATCATCGCCGCGTCCGGCTTGAGCCCGGCCAGGCGGCACTTGATGTCGAAGAACTTCTCGGCCCCCAGGTCGGTGGCGAAGCCCGCCTCGGTGAGGCACAGGTCGCCGAGCTTCAGGGCCAGTCGCGTGGCCAGCACCGAGTTGCAGCCGTGTGCGATGTTGGCGAAGGGGCCGCCGTGCACCAGGGCCGGCGTGCCCTCCATGGTCTGCACCAGGTTGGGATGGATCGCGTCCCGGAGGAGCGCCGCCATCGCGCCGGTCACGGAGAGCGCGTCCGCGGTCACCGGCTTGCCGTCGGCGGTGAGCGCGACCAGCATGCGGCCGAGCCGCTGCTTCAAGTCCGTCAAGTCCTCCGCGAGGCAGAGCGCGGCCATGATCTCGGAAGCGGAGGTGATGAGAAAGCCGGCCTCGCGCGGCACCCCGTCCATCCGCCCGCCCAGGCCCACCACCACGTTGCGGAGCGCGCGGTCGTTGACGTCGAGGATCCGCTTCCACGCCACCTGGCGCACGTCGATGCCGAGCCGGTTGCCGTGATGGACGTGGTTGTCGATGGCGGCCGCGAGCAGGTTGTGGGCGGAGGTGATGGCGTGGAAGTCGCCGGTGAAGTGCAGATTGATGTCCTCCATCGGCACCACCTGCGACTGTCCGCCCCCGGTACCCCCGCCCTTCATCCCGAGGGTGGGCCCGATCGACGGCTCGCGGAGGGCGATTACCGGCCGCGACCCGATGCGCCAGAGCGCTTGCCCGAGCCCGATGGTCATGGTGGTCTTGCCGTCACCGGCCGGGGTGGGCGTGATCGAGGAGACCACCACCAGCTTGCCGTCGGGACGATCGCGTCGGGCCGCGAGGGCGTCCACGTGGATCTTGGCCTTGTCACGGCCGTACGGCATCCACTCGTCCGGGCCGAGGCCCAGATCGCGTGCGACGTCGGCGATCGGGCGAGGCGTCCCCTCAGCGTCGGGGCGGGGCGGGGTCGAGGTCGGCATCGGGCATGATCTCCTTGAGCCAGTCGGGAATGGGAACCATCTGGGCGGTGGCCGGATCCCAGCAGGCGTGCCGGGTGTAGCCGGTGGCCACCGCCTCCTTGGCCTCGTTGCGGATCTCGTAGCTGAAGCGGAAGCTCGCGCGGCGGCGCTCGCTGACCCGCGACGTGATCTCGAGGAGGTCGTCGAGGCGCGCGGGCTTGACGTATTTGACGTAGGCCTCCACCACCGGCAGGTGCACGCGCTCGTTCACACGCGACATCGGCCAGCCGCACTCGCGCAGGTACTCGACGCGACCGACCTCGAAGTAGGTGAGGTAGTTCCCGTAGTAGACGACCGACATCGTGTCGGTGTCCTTGTAGCGGACGCGCAGATGCGTGACGGAAGGCACTCCGCGGATGTTACCAGACCGACCAGATGGGGTCAGGTCTTACATTGCGACATTCTTCCGCGCTCGCCGGGCAACGCCGGCCGAAAATGTCGCAATGTAAGACCTGACCCCAGCGGCTCGTTCGAGGGTCCCTCCGACCAACTAGAGGTACTGGCCGTAGCGGATTTTTTCGACGACGGCGCGGATGCGGCGGTAGACGTCGACCTGCCGGAGCAGGTCCTGGGTGGTGACGAGCCCGGGGTCCTCCCCCTGCCCGGCGGTGTGCACCTTTTCCTCCAGCGCGCGGCGGAGGATGTCGCGGATCTCGCCCCCGCTCATGCCGCCCATCGGGGGCAGCAGCACCCGGTAGTCGAGCTCGGCGACGAGCGGACGGCCCGCGTTGTGCTCGGCCCGCACCCGCGCGAGGGCCAGGATCTGCTGCTGGGCCGCCGCGTCGGGCAGCGGCACCTCGACGAGGTGATCGAGGCGCCCCGGCGCCACCAGCGAGGGATCCACCGAGTCGGTGCGCGCGGTGGCCGCCACGATCACCAGCCGCGTGAAGTCGTCGAGCGTGTCGATCTTCTCGCACAGCGAGGCCACGATGCGCGCGCCCGCCTCGCGGGCCTGCGCCGGCGGCAGCAGGTGCTCGAGCGCGAGGGCCTCCGCGTGGTCCAGCAGCACCACGCCCTTGCCCTGCTCGGTGGCCAGGCTCAGCACCTCCTGCAGCAGCTCGCCGGTGTTGGGCCCGAACTTCGAGGTGAGCGTGCCGAGCTTCAGGTGATAGAAGACCGCGCCCGCCTCGGTGGCCAGGGCCCGGGCCAGCAGCGTCTTGCCAGTGCCGGGCGGGCCGTAGATCAGCATGCCCTTGGGCGGGGTGATTCCCCACTTGCGGTACAGCTCGGGGTCGGTCAGCGCGGTGATGAAATTCCGCACGAGGCCTTTGGCCTCGGCGAGGCCGCCGATGTCGGTGAACGACGTCTCCGGCTTGACCTGCACGTCGACGCGCCCGGTCGGCTCGGCGAGCTTCTCCCCGAGCTTGGTGAAGATCTCGCCCAAGCGGCGCTGGATCGCCCACTGCTGCCCCTCCGCGTCGACGGACGCGGCGAACGGGGCGCCGTCGCGCGGAGAATCGGGGACCACGCGCGCCTAGATCCGCTCGCCCGCCCCGGGCAGGCCGGGCACGCGCTCGGCCTTCTCGAACACGCGCTCCTCCGCGAACACCGGGGCCTTGGCCCGGATGGCGAGCGCGATCGCGTCGGAGGGCCGCGAATCCAGCTCCATCGGGCTGCCGCCCACCGTCAGGTACAGGGTGGCGTAGTAGGTGTTGTTGCGCAGGTCGGTGATCACCACCTTCGACAGCGCGACCTGCAGCTTCCCGAACAGGGTGAGGAACAGATCGTGGGTGAGCGGCCGCGGCGGGGTGATGTGCTCGAGGGGCACCGCGATCGCGGTGGCCTCGGCGGCGCCGATCACCATCAGGAAGCGCCGCTGCTTGTCGCGCTTGCTCTCCAGCAGCACACCGTGCTGACCGCGCGGATCGCTGAAGACGCCCACCACGCTGACCTCCTGCGGCCCGCCCGCGGCGGGCGGCGCGATCTCGCTCGGCTCGCGTGCGCCGACGAGCGGGACCGAGAGCGCGAGCAACAGCACGAGCCGACGGAACGAGCGGAGACTGGGCATGTGGGACCTCCCGGGCGCAGCGTGCGAGCAGTATCGGCCCGGGCTCCGGGCGTGTCAACCGCGCGCCTCGACAACGCGAGCGCGTCGGGCGCGATCAAGAGCGGGCCGACGCGGCCACCGCCGTCGGGTAGCCCACGCGCAGCCGCGTGCTCAACAGCGAGCCCACCACGAGCATCAGAGTGAGCACCGTCCACATCACCGGGTAGCCGAGGCCGTGGGCCACGTAGCCGAACACCATGGCCCCCGCGGTGTTGCCGACCAGGATGACCGAGCTGAAGATGCCGACCGCGCTCCCGCGCCGCCGCTCCGGGGTGACGTCCATGAGCAGCGCCGACATCGCCGGATACAGGAAGCCGTGCGCGGCCCCGGCCAGAAAGCCGGCGAGGAAGAGGAACGGCAGCACCGGCAACTCCAGCGCGGGCCGGAACAGCAGCGCCACCACCGCGATGACCGCGGTGGCCGCGGCCTGCACGAACAGGCACGGGATGATCACCGCGCGGCGTCCGCGCACGTCGATCAAGCTGCCGCCCACCACGCGCACCAGCATGGCGGCCACCGCGTAGGCGGTGTAGAAGAGGCCGACGCTGCTGACGCCCAGCACCTCGCCGAAGGTGGGCAGGAACGTGAAGATGGCGCCGGTGCCGAGCCCGAAGAAGAACCCGAGCAGGGTGTGCATGTGGCGCAGCTCGAGCAGGCCCTCCTGGATGACCTGCAGGCCGGGGCGCGGGCCGAGCGCGGGCGGCCGCACGTCCTTCACGTTCCACGACACGATCGCGGCGGAGGCCGCGATCATCGCGGCGGCCGCGAAGAAGGTGGGAAACCCGAAGCGACGGATCACCAGCTCGCCGAAGAGCGGGGCCAGCGAGGTGGAGACGAGCCCGGACAGCCCGAAGATGCCGAGGGCCCACCCGCGGCGCTCCACCGGCACCATCTCCACCGCGTGGATGTAGTTCGACACGAAGAACGCGGAGAACGCGATGCCCTGCAGCACACGCAGCGCCCCGAGCAGCGGCAGCGGGCTCGACACCACGAACAGCGCGCAGGAGACCACCAGGATGCCGGTGCCGAGGCGCATGAAGAACCGCCGGCCCAGGTAGTCGATGAGCGCGCCCACCACCGGCTGACACACGATGCCGGCCGCGCTGTAGAAGCCCTGCACCAGCCCGATATCCGCCTCGTCACCGCCCAGCCGTTGGATGTAGAGCGGCAGCAGCAGGAAGCCGTTGAGCGCCCCGAAGAAGAGGAAGTTGGTGACCATGAGCCGCGCGAACGGGCCATGGGTCAGGAGCTCGAAGGCGGGACCGGTCACGCGCGTTGCGACGGAGTCGAGCGCGACAGTAGAATGGCCGGCGGCATGAATCCACGCGAGTATAGCACGCGGTCGCGCGCAGCCTCCGCGCCGGCGCGCGTCGCCGACGTGCTCGACGCGGCCGCGCGCCTCGAGGCGGACGGCCGCGGGCGATTCCTCGCGCCCGCGTCGCTGCAGAGCTGGCCCGGCATCGTGCACGGGGGAGGCCTCGTGGCCCTGCTCGACGCCGCCTCGCGCGCGCTCGCGCACGAGCAGCGCCCGCGACGCATCGAGGCGCGCCTGACCTCGTCGGTGCCGATCGAGCGCGCGCTCGATCTGGAGGGCCACGCGCAGGACTCCGCCGTCACCGTGACCATCGTCGAGCGCGGCCAGCCGCTCACCGCGGTCACCATCACCGCGGCGGACGCCAGCGCCGGCGCGCTCGATTCCGGTGCCGGCCTGGTTTCGATCGATGCCGAGACCGGAAGTGACTCCGAGAGCTGGCCGATGCCGCTCTCCGATCAGTGCCTGGCCTGTGGCGCCGACAATCCGATCGGGCTGCGCCTCGGCTTGCGCTTCGATGCCCGCTTCGTGTGGGCGCGATTCGTGCCGCGCGAGCCGTGGCGACGGCCCGACGGCCGACTCGAGCCGGCGCTGGCCGCGGTGATCCTGGACGAGATCGCGTGGTGGCTCGGGGCGCTGGTGAGCAAGGAGGGCGGCCTCACCAACCGGATCGACCTCGTGATGAGGCGTCCGGACGCGGCCGTCTCCGGTCCCCTGCTCGCGGCCGGCCGCTTCGACGCGGTGGTCCCGGTAGACCGCCGGCGCACGTTCTGGCGCACGCACTCAGCCCTGCTCGCGGAGGACGGCCGGATGCTGGCGACCGCGGCCATCGTCTTCCGCGCGGGGGCGGAGTACTCGTCGAGGCAGATGGCGTACTTCCGCGCGCGTACCGATGCGGAGATTTTCGCGCGGATGTTTCCGGGCTACGCGGGGTCGTGATGGGGGACACCACCACTCACCCTGCCCTCTCCCCTGAGGGGAAAGGGTTCTGTGCTGGAGAATCTGCCCGAGGGCAGAGCGGTTGCCGTCAGGTTGGGCGGGAGGCGCGGGCGTGCGCCACTTTCGCCTGGAGCGCGTCCCACGCGGCCATGGGCACCGTGGGGTGGCCGAGCGTGGCCGCGCGGACCTGCGGGCCGTGGAAGTCGGAGCCGCCGGTGGCGACCAGGTCGTACTGGCGGCACAGGTCCAGGTACCCGCCGCGCTGCGCGGGCGAATGCTCCGAGTAGTAGCACTCGATGCCCATGAGGCCGGCCTCCACCATCGACGGGATCAGCTCGTCGCGCTCGGCCAGGCCCGGATGGGCGAAGACCGGCGCGCCCCCGGCCCGGCGCAGCAGCCGCACCGCGTCCTCGGGCGTGAGCTTGCGGCGCGGCACGTGCGCCGGCTTCCCGGTGGCCAGATAGCGGTCGAAGGCCTCGCGCACCGTCTTGACGTAGCCGCGCTCGAGCATCACCCGGGCGATGTGCGGGCGGCCGGCCGAGCCCTCCTGCACCAGGGCGAACACGCGCTCGACGTCGATCGGCAGCCCCAGCTCGGCGAGCCGCTCCGCCGTCCGGTGCACGCGCGCGCG
>Ga0081455_10008758_pt1 | contig 10475 bp, 11 predicted proteins | sample TabmetS3T2R1_FD_70207 | JGI IMG/M metagenome (GOLD analysis project Ga0081455, IMG submission 70207) | Tabebuia heterophylla rhizosphere microbial communities from the University of Puerto Rico - S3T2R1 | ecosystem: Host-associated > Plants > Roots > Rhizosphere ... | reverse complement strand
AGAAGGAAGACAAGCTCCTGCCGATCATGGACCGTTGGGCCGAGCTGCAGCGACAGCTGAATGGCTGAGCAAGTGCACTGGCGCTGAACTGACATATCGTCTGGCTGTCGTCTGACCGGGCAGCCATACGGCCCGCATCGGGGGATGGGGGCGGCATCATGAGTCAGAGACTCATCGGCGCAGGCCAATCCCTTCCAGGTCGTCGGGGTTGGCGGCCAGCCGCAGGCCGACCGGACGTGGCGCGACACCGCCGTCGTGCCGCGGCAGGCCAAGGGCGGCAGCATGGTCATCCGTTCGCGCTTCCTCGATTACACCGGCATTTTCATGCTGCACTGCCACATGATGAACCATGAGGACTGGGCATGATGCAGGCCGTCGAGGTCTACAGGGACTGACGCCAGCGCGTCGGCGCCTCAGCGCAGGGGCAGGGGCTCCCCGATCGGCGCGGTCCGCGGCGCCGGCCGCCAGGCGATCAGGTAGCGCAGCAGGCCGATCATCGCCCGCCGGATCAGGCCCGGCGGCGCGAAATGCTCGGCGAACTCGCGGTTGATCTGAAGCGGCCGCCAATAAGAGACCTGCCATTGCTGGAAGGCGTCGTGCAGCTCGCGGCTCTGGCGCGGCGTGGCGCGCAGTTGCGAGCAGTCGCAGAAGGCCTCGATGCGCACCTCGTCCGGGCTGGAGAAGCGGAAGCTGTGGCGGCTGCCGAAATGATGCAGCGCATTGTCCCGCAGCTCGAATTCGGCGGGGCGCGAACGCAAGGCGGTAATGGCGGGCGCGAGCTCGAGATAGGTCATGGGAGCACTCCGGTTGGTGCTGACCAAACGCCGGCGCCCATGGCTTTAGTTGCACCGGTCCGCTGCGACGCGCGTTCAATTGCTCGTGCTTTTGGCAACGGCGCCCCGGCGACGGCCTTCAGTAAGTACGCAAATTCAGAGCCTTACAGCGAGAGCCCTGTCCCGCCTCAGCGAAAATGGGTTATCCTTGCCCAGCGCACTCTAAGGACCGACGCCGGGCGACAGCACCGGCCACCCTTCAGCCGAGGAGAAGCCGCATGCTCTCAAAGGAAGACAACGAACTGCTCACCCACACCGGCCCCGGGACGCCGATGGGCAATGCGATGCGGCGATATTGGATCCCCGCATGCCTGTCGAGCGAGATCGGCGAACCGGACGGTGCGCCGGTGCGCGTCAAGTTGATGGGTGAAGAACTCGTCGCCTTCCGCGACACCGAGGGGCGCATCGGCCTCGTCGAGGAGTATTGCCCGCATCGCGGCGTGTCGCTCTATTTTGGCCGCAACGAGGAATGCGGCCTGCGCTGCGTCTATCACGGCTGGAAGTTCGACGTCAGCGGCGCCTGCGTCGATCAGCTGAACGAGCCGGAAGAACATCAATTCAAGCACAAGGTGCACCTGACGGCCTATCCGACCTGCGAGCTCGGCGGCGTCGTCTGGGCCTATCTCGGGCCGGCCGAGAAGAGGCCGCCTTTGCCGAAGTTCGCCTGGACCCAGGTACCGGAAGCCCGCCGCCACGTCACCAAGGTCATCGAGGAATGCAACTACCTGCAGGCGCTCGAAGGCGGCATCGACACCTCGCATGCACCGATCATGCACCGCTTGCTGACCGACAATTCGACCCGCGGCGGCCTGAAGCCGTCGAACCCGTTCGTGCGCGGCAAGGCGCCAAGCCTGCGGGTCGACGTCACCGACTACGGCTATCTCTATGCCGGGGTGCGGCCGCTCGGCGACGGCGAGATCCACGTGCGGACCTATCACTTCATCATGCCGTTCCACCAGATCCGTCCGTCGCGTTCGGAAAGCGGATTGCCGACCGATGCCGGCCATATCTGGGTGCCGATCGATGACCATCACTGCATGGTCTACAACTGGATCTACAGCACCACCGACGGGCCGCTGACCGCGGAAGACCGGCTCGAACGCGGCCTCGGCAACGGCCCGCTGCATGTCGACCCGAAGACCTTCCGGTCGTTCCAGAACCGCACCAACAATTACGGCCTCGACCGCCAGGTGCAGAAGACCGAGAGCTACACCGGCATCGACGGCATCAACCAGCAGGACCGTGCCCTGCAGGAAAGCATGGGCCGGATCGTCGATCGCAGCCGCGAGCATCTCGGCCCGGCCGACAAGGCGATCATCCAGGCGCGCAAGCTATTGCGCGAAGCGGTGAAGGCAGTCGAAGCGGGCCAGTCGCCGACCGGCACCGGCACCAGTTACTACATGGTCAGGGCCGGCGAAAACGTCTTCGCGCGCGATGCCGACTGGCACGGGGCGTTGGCGCCCGACATCACCACGGACAAGATCCTGCAGACGGTATAGGGCAGATTAGAGCGTTTGAGCGCGAAGCAGGATGGTGCCCAGGGGCGGGATCGAACCACCGACACTGCGATTTTCAGTCGCATGCTCTACCAACTGAGCTACCTGGGCGCGCCGCTTTCGGGCGGGCGGCTGTATAGGATGCGTCAGCGTTCCTGTCCAGTTGGTCGCGGCGGAGGTGAATCGTCCTCGGCCGGCGCTTCGTCGGTCGGCACGCGATAGCCCTCCTTCAGCCAGCGCCCGAGATCGATGTCGGCGCAGCGCTTGGTGCAGAACGGCTGGTACTTGGCGTCGGCAGGCTTGCCGCAGACCGGGCACTTGGCCTGGGTGCGCACGGCGCGCAGTTGCGAGGACGGGGGCGCGGATCGATCAGGCGGAGTCATCGCTCACAAAAATTGCGCCCTGTCGGGCGCACGTCAATAAGGGTCCTGTGCACCGCCCGAAGCAGGTCGGGCGGTGCCTTGATGGAGAAAATCGCGGTCGCCCGCGCCTTACGCGTCGATCAGGTCGCGGACCGCGAGGCCCTCGATGTCCTTGATCAGGTCGCGCGCCGCCGGCACGAACATCGTCGCGGTCAGGCCGGGGTTCAGGCTCTGCAGCGAGATCACTTTGCCGTCAGCGAAGCGCACGGCGTCCTTGTGCGGGCCGCTGTCGAGGCGGGTCATCACCACTTCGGCGATCGGTCCGACGCTCAGGGTGCGCTGCAGGGTCTCGCTGATGCCCTCGAGGCGAAGATGCGCATCAGCAGGAACACACACAGCGGTGTCGCAGGTCTTGCCCGATGTGAAGCCCATCGAGCCACTGGCGAAGCGGGCCAGGGTATATTGCTCGCCGGCGGCGGCGGGCACTGCACGATAGAGTTCGAGTGAGTAGTCGCACATGACACCCTCCTGGGGTTAGAGGACGTTCTTGAGAGCTAGTACGCGCTTCGAAGCGTTCAAGCCTGAACGTCAACGAAGTCTGGCTGGCCTCGTTCCCATGCTGCGCCGCAATGTCGGTCCCGACGGTTGCCGGATAAGACGCTCAAATCTCTTCGTTTTCTTCGAGCGCTTCGAGTTGGCCGGCCAAAGTGGCGCCGCGCCGGGCGCGGGTCAGCTCAAACAGACCAAGTCGGGTGAAGCCATAAAGTTGCGTCGGCACCTGATCGTCACGCACCGCCTCGGCCAGGGCGGCCTGGACCTTGTCGCGGTCGTAGGCGCTGCGCATGGTGATGAAATCGATCACCACGGCGCCTGCGATATTTCGGAGGCGCAGTTGCTGGGCGATGGCGGGGGCCGCCTCGAGATTGACCTCGACCGGCCGGCGCGGCGCGCGGCCCTGGCGGCCGCCGGCGCTGCCGCTATCGACATCGACCGCGCATAGGGTCTCGCCCGGCTCGAACAGCACCTCGACACCGCTCTCCAGCACGATGCGCGGTGCCAGTGCAGTGCCGATCTGGCCCGACACGTCGTCGATGTCGAGCGCCGGCATCGGTCCGTTGTGCCAGCGCACGCGGATCTTCTCCTGGCGGCGATCCATGTCGTCCTGTAGCGCACGCGCCATCGCTCGGTCGTCGAGGATCACTTCTTCGAGAGCGGCGCCATGATCGCGCAGCACGCGCGCGATGGGATCGCGCTCGCCGGGAATACGGGCACTCAGGTCGGCCGGCGGTTGGTTGGCGAAGGCCTGGGCGCGGAGACTCTCCCAGCGCTCCAGCACGTGGGTGGCATCGGCCTGCAGGAGCTCGGCCGGCGCGCCGGCGGCCGCGGTGCGCAACACCACGCCGCCTTCGAGCAATCCGTTGACGTGGCCGGCCAGGCGCTCGCGCTCGGACTCGCCGTCGATGCGGCGCGAGAAGCCGACGCCCGAGCCCAGCGGATGGTAGACGACGTAGCGGCCCGACACGGCGAGATCCATGGTGAGGCGCGGGCCCTTCTCGGCGTCGCCCTCGTGGCGCAACTGGACCAGGAGCGGCGCGCCGGGCGGCGGCCAGTCGTCGAGGCCGGCGCGATCCTCGGCGCGCAGGAAGCCCGAGCGGCCGAGACCGATATCGACGAAGGCCGCGTTGAGCTCAGGCACCACCCGCTCGAGCCGGCCGAGGAAGATGCTGTCGATGCGGTTTGGCCGGTCGCGGCGCACGACCTGCAATTCGACCAGGCGACCCTCTGCCGTCAGAGCCATCAGGAACGCCTTGGGCATGACGTGGCAGATCAGGCGATCGATGCGGCTCATGTCGATCTCAACAGCGCCGCCGTCTCGAACAGCGGCAGGCCGACGACATTGCTGTACGAACCGGATATGAAGGCGACGAACTCGGCCGCGCGCCCCTGGATGGCGTAGCCGCCGGCCTTGCCCTGCCACTCGCCGCTCGCGACGTAGGCCTCGATCTCCCCCGGCTCGAGCCGCTTGAAGCGCACCACGGTCTCGACCAGGCGCGTGCGCACCTTGCCGCCCGGAAACGCGAGAGCGAGACCACCCACTACCTTGTGGCGCCGCCCCGACAGCAGCTTGAGGCAAGAGAGCGCCTCGTCCTTGGTCTCGGCCTTGGGCAGGATGCGGCGGCCGACCGCGACCACGCTGTCGGCGGCCAGCACGAGCGCCTGCGGATGACGTGGCGCCACGACCGCAAGCTTGGCCCGCGCCATCCGCTCGGCATAGGCGCGCGGAGGCTCGTCGCGGTGCGGCGTCTCGTCGGTGTCGGCGGGATCGATCTTGACCGGCTCGATGCCGACCTGGCGCAGCAGCTCCAGCCGTCGCGGCGAGGCCGACGCCAACACCAGCGGCGGGAGCGCAGGCCGGGCCAACGCCCTACTTGAAGCGGAAAGTGATGCGGCCCTTGGTCAGGTCGTAGGGCGTCATCTCGACGGTGACGCGGTCGCCTGCCAGCACGCGGATGCGGTTCTTGCGCATCTTGCCCGAGGTATGGGCGAGGATCGTGTGGTCGTTGTCGAGCTTCACCCGGAACATCGCGTTGGGCAGCAGCTCGGACACCACTCCGGTGAATTCGATCAGGTCTTCTTTGGCCATCCGGCCTCCGGTTGGAGCATTGAGAGTAAAGCGGCCGGAAAATGGGCTGAGAGACGGGTTTAGTCAACTCGACCAGGGGATTGCTTTCGCTTATACAAGGCGCGGCTGCGGACGCCCGGGGAAGGAAGGACCAGTCGTATGAACGCACAGCAGACGTGCAGCCTTCTTGCTGCCGCCCTGATCCTGGCCTCCGGATCCGCCATCGCCCAGACTCCGACGCCCTCGCCGGCGCCGACGGTTGCTGCAGCCGGTCCCAAGACGATCGGCGTTCCGACCAACAGGCGGTACTCGACGGCGCTGATCGTGCTCAACGCCAAGGCCGGCCGCCTGGAGGGCGACAAGCTGATCCTGGACGGTGTGCTGCCGACCGCGACCCTGTTCACCAGCCGGCCCGTGCGCACGGTGGGCCACATGGCGACGCCCGAGATGGTCGAGATCTGGCGCACCGGCAGCTTCGCCAAGGATCCGCCCAACGCCACGGCCTCGGTGTTCAGCAAGGACGGCTCGTCGGTCGCCGACGTCGTGGTCGTGCTGAAGGCGGCCAAGCTCGAGGGCGAGAAGCTCACCTTCGACGTGGCTGTGCTCGAGGGCAGCCTGGGCAAGGCCGACGGTCCGGCCTCGGTGTTCATCGACACGATCTGGTTCGGCCTGGGCTCCAACGGCTTCACCTACTACGGCACCAGCCAGACGACCGGCGGCGAGACGCCCAACATCGGCGATCCGCACGGCACCAGCACCTTCAGCGGCTGGTCGAACCCCTCGCCCACCCATCCCTACGTGCCGCCGCCGCGCGACTACGGCACCGCGGTCGGCGCGCCGCCGCCGCCCGACATCGATCCGCGCTACCAGCAGCGCTACAACCAGCCGACCTGCGGCAAGCCCCCGCTGCTGCCGTGCTACTGAGGCCCGCCATGAACCGCAGCCGTTTCCTGGCCACCCTCGCCGCCGCTCTCCCGCTCGCGGTCGCGCTGCCGGCCGCCGCGCAGACCGCCACGCCCACCACCGTCCCCACCACCGTCCCTGGCGCACCCAAGGTCATCGGCCAGCCGCAGCCGCCGCGCGTCGTGCCGTCGATGATCGTGCTCAACGCCAAGGGCGCCAAGCTCGGCGGCGGCAAGCTCGTGCTCGAGGGCGTGTCGCCCAACGCCATCATCTTCGCCGACCGGCCGGTGCGCTCGGCCGGCCACGCGCTCACCGCGCATCTGCTCGAGGAATGGAGCGGCAGTGAGAGCTTCGCCAAGACGCCGCCCAACGCCACCGTGTCGGTGCTGATGAAGGCCAAGGCCGCGGTGGTCGATGCCGTGGTCGTGCTGAAGTCGCCCAAGCTCGAGGGCGACAAGCTCACCTTCGACGTCGATGTGCTGGAAGGCGACCTCGCAGGCGGCGATGGTGCGGTGTCCGTCTTCATGGACATCATCAACCTGCCGCTGGCGCGCCGCACGTCGCATCGCGGCGCCTGGTATCACGGCACAAACTAAACTTACGTCGTACTTACGCTTGGCATTGCACGCATGGACTCTGCCATGCGTGCAGCGACGCGTGTTCAGCACATTTCAATCACAATCAGGACGAAAGCTCCTCGCGCTTTGTAACCGAGGAGTAGTCCGATGAATCGTACGCTTACCACGCTCAGCCTGCTGGGCCTGTGCATCGCTTCTGCATCCGCCGCGCAGGCGCAGTCGGTGCCTCTCGCCGGCACCGGCACGATCGCGTCCTACACCGTGATCCGGGTGGCGCCGCGGGGTCGCGGGGGCGAGGTGCCCTACGCCGTCCTCGTCGTGAAGCTCGACGAAGGTGTCTCCCTGATCGCCCGCGGCGTGGACATCCCGTTCCGGCCTGGCAACACGCTCACCGTCGAGGTGCCATGGCCCACCGGCGAACTGACCGGCCGCACCTTCGCTGCGACCCTCGACGGCGTCGCGCTCGACCTGGCCGTCGTAGGCGACGTCATGACGATCGAGGCGACCGAGGCCCAGACCGCCGCCGTCGACCACGTCCACAAGCGCGAAGGCCTGCTGATGGCCCCCGCCTACGCGATGCCGCGCATGCTCGACCGCGCCGGCCTCACGCTGCAGGACTTCGACTACTACGAGATCCACGAGGCCTTCGCCGCCCAGGTGCTCTGCACGCTGAAGGCCTGGGAGGACGCCGACTTCTGCAAGCAGAAGCTCGGCAAGGACAAGCCGCTCGGCGCGATCGACCGGGCGAAGCTGAACGTGAACGGCGGCTCGCTCGCCGCGGCGCACCCGTTCGCGGCGACCGGCGGGCGGATCGTCGCCGGCCTGGCCAAACAGCTGCACGAAGACGGAAAGGGACGCGGCGTGATCTCGATCTGCGCTGCCGGCGGCCAAGGCGTCGTCGCGATCCTCGAGGGCCCGGAAGGAGCCAAGTAAGCCAATGCCTGATCGCTACTCGCAGATCGTCAACGCGCCGGTCGTCTCGACCGTCGCCCGCCAGGTCGGACTCCCCCAACCGATCGACCTCGACCGCTACCAGCCGGGGCAACCGGTGGTATCCGGGCCGGTGCTGAGCGGCGCCGCCCCTGGCGGCCGGCTGGAGCGCCCACTGAAGGCCCTGCTCGACGACATCGGTGCCGAACGCGCCGGCGCCGAGGGCAAGGCCAAGGCGCTGGTCTTCGACGCCTCCGGAATCGCCGACTCGACCGAGCTGGTCGAGCTGCAGCGCTTCTTCTACCCCGCCGTGCCGCGCCTGCGCCGCAGCGGTCGCGTCATCGTCCTCGGCACCACGCCGGCGCAGGCGGGCTCGGCCCGCGCCCACACCGCGCAGCGCGCGCTCGAGGGCTTCACGCGCTCGCTCGCCAAGGAGATCGGCGGCAAGGGCGCGACCGCCCAGCTCGTCTACGTCGAACCGGGGGCCGAGGACCAGCTCGACTCGACCCTGCGCTTCCTCCTCTCCCCCCGCTCCGCCTATGTCGACGGGCAGGTGGTCCGGATCGGCGCGGCCGTCGCGCCGACGCCGGCGATCGACTGGGACCAGCCGCTGGCGGGCACGACGGCGCTGGTGACCGGCGCCTCGCGCGGGATCGGCGCCGCGATCGCGGCGACGCTCGGCCGCGACGGCGCCAAGGTCGTCGGGCTCGACGTGCCGCATGCGGAGGCCGACCTGCGCGCCGTGGTCGAGGCGCTCGGCGGCGAAGCGCTGGCGCTCGACATCACCGCTGACGATGCCCCCGAGCGGATCGCGTCCCATTTCTCCGCCGGCGTCGACGTCGTCGTCCACAACGCCGGGGTCACCCGCGACCGCACGATCGCGAAGATGCCGAAAGACCGCTGGGCGCAGCTGATGGAGATCAACCTCTCCTCCGAGGAGCGGATCAACGACGCCCTGCTCGACTCGAAAACCCTGAACGCGAACGGCCGCATCGTCTGCGTCTCCTCGATGTCGGGGATCGCGGGCAACTCGGGGCAGACCAACTACGCCGCCTCGAAGGCGGGGGTGATCGGGATGGTCGAATCGCTCGCCCCCGAGCTGGCGAAGCGCAAGGCGACGATCAACGCCGTCGCCCCCGGCTTCATCGAGACGCAGATGACCGCGGCGATGCCGATCGGCCCGCGCGAAGCCGGCCGCCGGCTGTCCTCGCTTTCGCAGGGCGGGCTGCCGGTCGACGTCGCCGAGACGATCGCCTGGTTCGCCTCCCCCGCCTCGACCGGCGTCAACGGCAACGTGGTGCGCGTCTGCGGCCAGAGCCTGCTGGGAGCCTGACCGTGGCAACCGCGAGCAAAACTCGGACCCGCAAGCTGGACAGCGCCCCGAGCATCCTGCCGCTCTACGCGCGCGCCGCGATCCCGCTCGTCCCGGGCGCGTCGCGCCTGCCGTTCGTGCCCGGCGGCGGCGGCGAGATCCCGGATGTGCGACTGGAGCTCGACGGCGTTGTCCCCGACCCGGACACCATCGCCGCCTACGCCAAGGTCTGCGGCTTCACCCTCCGCGACAGCCTGCCCCCGACCTACCCCCACGTGCTCGCCTTCCCGCTGCACATGGCGCTGATGTCGGATGGATCGTTCCCCTTCGGGGCGATCGGCCTGGTCCACATCGCCAACCGGATCACCCAGTACCGGCGGCTGGGGATCGGCGAGGAACTCTCGCTGCGGGTGCACGCGAGCAAGATCGCCAAGCACCCGAAAGGGCGCAGCTTCGACCTCGTCACCGAGGCCCGGGTCGGCCGCCAGATCGCCTGGGAGAGCACCAGCACCATCCTCAGTCGCGGCAAGGGCGAACCCGGCGCAGGCTCCGGGGAGGCGTTCTCGGTCGTCGACGAGGACGTCCCGGCGAGCGCCGAGTGGGCCCTCCCCGGCGACCTCGGCCGCCGCTACGCGGCCGTCTCCGGCGACCGCAACCCAATCCACCTGCACTCGTTGACGGCGAAGCCGCTCGGCTTCCCGGCGGCGATCGCGCACGGGATGTGGACCAAGGCACGGGCGCTGGCGGCGCTTGATGCGCGCCTCCCCGACGCCTTTGCCGTCGACGTCCGCTTCCGCCGGCCGATTCTGCTGCCGGCGAAGGTCGAGTTCGCGACCCAAGGTCATCAACAGAATCAGCCGGCAGGCGACGGCGAGGAGATCGACTTCACGGTGCGCGGCCGCGGCAAGAAGCGCGGCACGCGTCACCTCGACGGCCGGATCCTCCCGGCCAAAGCCAAGACCAAAACCCAGTCCAAAGCCAAAGGAAAGGCAAAGTGAGCACCACCATCGAGAGCGACAAGGGCGTGGCCGAGCGCAGCATGGGCATCGGGCTGCGGGCGCTGAATTGGCTCGCGGGCTCCGACCTGCTCGACCGCATCCGCATCCGCAAAGGGGTCGAGCGGGCCCTCTTCCAAGGCACCAAGTCCGGCTTCCGCACCGCGACCGTCGCCGGGCGCACCTTCAAGGCGGCGCAGCAACTGGGCAAACCGGCGCGCCAGCCGCGCTCCAAGTCGAAGGGCCTCTTCGACGTCACCCCCGACGACGAGCAGGCGATGTTCCAGGAGGCGGGCCGCGCCTTCGCCGAGGAGAAGGTCCGCCCGGCGGCGAAAGCGGCCGACGACGAGCGCCAGACGCCGCCCGAGGTCCTCGCCCAGGCGACCGAGCTCGGCGTCGCGATGCTCGGCGTCCCGGCCGAGCTCGGCGGGGTGATGGAAGAA
>Ga0081455_10008757_pt1 | contig 10475 bp, 8 predicted proteins | sample TabmetS3T2R1_FD_70207 | JGI IMG/M metagenome (GOLD analysis project Ga0081455, IMG submission 70207) | Tabebuia heterophylla rhizosphere microbial communities from the University of Puerto Rico - S3T2R1 | ecosystem: Host-associated > Plants > Roots > Rhizosphere ... | reverse complement strand
GCCGGCGACCCGGATTGAACGGGCGACCTGCGGTTTACGAAACCGCTGCTCTACCAACTGAGCTACGCCGGCTTGTAGAGAGGAAAGAGGTCCTACCCTATCATGGGATTTTCCACGTCTCAACAGTAAACAGGATGGTCAAACTGTCGTCCGGCAAGGCCGCAGCGAGCGAATGAGGCAAGGCGTTGAGCCTAGGAGCGATGAGAGAACACAGCTTGGGTCAAGACGTGCTTTGCACGTCGGGGTTGGGTTGGGTGTGAACTCAGACAGTTTTACCATCCTGACTCATCTCAGCTTTGCCACCGTCTGCAGGCGCACCATGGCCCCCTGTCCCGGTCCCGGCACACAGAGCGGGTCTTGCTCATTACCGAACTGTTCGCGGGCCATTTTCGCAACTTGCCCCCTGGCATAGGTGCACAACTCACCCGCAAGGATGACCCCGTCCTTGTCAATGTCTGCAGCGCCGCTCAATCCCTTGAGCAACTGATACGCGAACAAGCCGTGATGGCCCACATCGAAGTGATGCGATTCTTGAAGTCCGCGATTGCCGACCATCCACATGACTCGCTCCTTGCCCTTCTCTTCCTGAGGCCACACCGGCGCAGCGGGGCCGGCTCCATCCTGGACGGACAGGTGCTCGAGCGACAGATCGACCATGACGATCGCTCGTTGCACGGGTAATCTGCTCAGCGACTCCTGCAATCGTCTCAACGAGTAGAGTCTTGCCGGGGATGCTGCCGTGCCGTCAAACGGGATCACGGAAACAGCACCGGTGGCGGGATCTACGACGCCGCGTCCGGCGATGAAGACATAGACCACCGTCGCCGCATCGGTCTGCTGCGGCAACCATTCTTCGAATATCTCGACGAGGTCGCTTTTGAGCGCATGGCTATCGAGCAGCTTGCGGATGCGCTCCCCTGGGATGCCTCCGACGACGTTCCAATACTTCGCAACGGTATCGGCATCCTGCGGCGCGTATTTCACACGCGGCATCGCGTTCTCACGGAATTGCCCGATGCCGATGGCAATGCCGACAGCCTTCGGTTGCTTCAACTTTCCTGACGCCTTTGGCAACTCGTCGACATCCACCGGCGTGGCCACCGCTTCTGGCGCGTTGGCCGGCTTGACGGCGACGAGATATTTCTTCACCGATGGCAACTGAACGGCCGGCGACTTCGCCCGCAAGGCGAGGACCAATTCGGCTTGCGTCGCTTCGGCAACCGAGCCAACCTTGCCGTTCACCGAGAGGTGTTTCACATCGCCGGCTGGAATATCGCCGACGGGCAGTACGCTGGGGATCATCTCGACGAGCGCGGCGGTACCGCTCACGAGGATCTCCACCCCGACGGCGGTGCCAGGTCCTTCGTTTTTGATCTCGATCTCGACCGACACCCCTTCGCCCTCATGCAACAGCTGGTTGCGATTCTCATCCCGAATGATCGCGCGAAAGACCAGCGACGACGGCTGCTCCTCTGAAGCGGCAGCTTCCGCTGCGGCCGGAGCTTGAGGTGGCGCTGGAGCAGGGACTGGGACGGGCACTGGGACTGGAACCACGGGTGCAGCCTGTGTAACAGGCGATGGCGGCGCTGCGGCCCCTGCGCTAGAGACTTTGGCATGGCCGGCACCCGCAGCTTGACGAATTTTCACCGACTCGCCCAACGATTCAGCCATGCCATCAGTGACGTTGGCAATGGCCTCCTTGACGATTTTGTCGAGGCCTTTGACTTCGCAGGAGGAACCCTTGATGTCGACGTCCCCGCTGCCCACAGCCTGGAGTTTCTTGCTGTGCAGCACCGTCCCGTCAGCCGCCGTGTAGGCAAAATCCAGTCCAATGGCCAACGTCGCCGGATGGCTCCTGGTCGCCTTTCGTGGAATGTACAGATCAAGGTTGATGAGACCGACGGACACATCTTCGTACCCGTCAATCGCCGTCTGACCCGATGCAGGGGCCGTCACGACCTTCTCGAACACACGGCCCGACTTACGAGCGATGGATTCTTCGAGCTGCGACCCAAACGGCAACACTTGGTTCTGACCGCAGGCATCCTGATAGGTCAGTTGCGCCGCCGCGACGGTGGGAGCCTGCCGTAATTGGACCGTCAATGGGAGGTAGTAACCGATGTGCGCGCCGTCACGCCTACTGAAGAGCCCGCACGCCGTCAGCGACAACAACAAGAGACCGACGCATGCCCACAGGACCGGGCCGCGCCCCCAGACGGCTGAAAGATGTAACCGCACAAGCATCGTTATACCGAAATCCCTCCATGCGAGACAACCGAGCCATCTGGCCTTACGCCGTCTGGCCTCCAATTGACAGGGTACGAGCCCTCGGCTAGGTTGCGCTCATGTCGGCATCCAGCGGGGAAACCATCCCACGGCTGACCTGGGCGAGCATCAGCCGGCTCATTCGGCTGCCCAGCCAAACAGGCACCTGGCTGCTCATGCTGCCTACTCTCTGGGCACTGGTCCTCTCATCAAGAGGCATTCCGCCCTGGCATTTGTTGATCATTTTCATGCTGGGCTCCTTCGTGATGCGGAGTGCGGGCGTCGTGTTGAACGATCTGGCCGATCGATCCTTCGATCGCCATGTCGCAAGAACCAGGCAGCGGCCGCTGGCATCCGGAGAAATGACGTCGCGGCATGCGCTCATCGTCCTGGCCGTTCTGCTGACAGTCGCCGCACTACTCGTCCTGCAGCTGAATACCCTGACGATGCTATTGAGTCCTGTCGCCGTTCTGCTGGCGGCGCTGTATCCATTTGCCAAGCGAGTCGTTCATCTTCCTCAGGCGGTGTTGGGCATCGCGTTCGGCTGGGGAACGATCATGGCATGGACCGCATCGCGCGACACGATCGAGGGCGCGGCCTGGTTCACGTTTGCCGCCACCATCTGCTGGGCAATTGCCTACGATACGATTTATGCGCTCCAGGACATGGACGACGACCGCCGCGTCGGCGTCAAGTCCTCCGCGCTATACTTCGGCTCCGGTACCTGGGCGGCGGTAGGAATCGCCTGTGCCATGATGATGCTGTTGCTTGGGATCGGCGCAGGAATGGTCGGCATCGGTGGGATCGCCTACGGTGTCCTGACGGCCGTGGGCGTTTTCTTGGCCAAACAGGTCAACGAACTCAGAACGCCGGTGTCACCTGCGCGGGCGTTCGAGCTCTTTCACCAACACGCGTGGATCGGGACGGCGATTCTTGGCGGATTGATTCTGGGATTTTTGTGGTGATCCGGTAAGACAGCGCCCGCTTGCCTGTTCAGCTCGCCGGCTTGGCCGTCGGCGCTTCCTCGGACTTCGGCGCCCTCAGGGTGTTCAGGTACATCGTGACAGCCTTCGCGTCCCCGTCGCTCAGCCCCAATGCCGGCATCCTGGTCTCAGGTTTCATCGCTTGGGGATTTTTCACCCAGCGATAGATCCAGGTGCCGTTCAACCGGAACCCCGCGCGGTCCAATGCCGGCCCCACCTTGCCGCCTTCGCTCCCGAGACTATGACAGCCGTTGCAGCCGTACTTGTTGGAATACAGCCTCTTTCCCAGCTCAGCGAGGGTCGTCGACTGATCGGCTTTCACGGTCAAATCCGGTCTGGCAACGCTGACACCCTTGCCGGGCCTGATCGTGAAATAGCTTTGTGCGGCTTGTGCGGTATCGAGTTCTTTCTTCGCCTGCCCCATGGCCGCCTGTTCCTTGGCGTACGCGGACTCATCGACGTCCACGTCTTTTTTCAGAGCGGCGCTTTTCTTTTCCGCTTCCTCGTTCGCCCGCTTCTCGGCCGCCTCATACGCCTGCTTGGATTCGTCGAACTTCGCCTGAGCCTTTTGAACGGCATCGGCCAGTTCTTTCTTGCGTTCCTCGACCTTGAACTCCATTTTCATCCCGTGTAAGGAGCGAACATAGGCGACGATCGCCCAAATCTCCTCTTCCGCGAGCGTGTACTTGAACGTCGGCATGGTGGGCACGGCAAACTCGTCGTCGCCGATCTTGTCTCCGCCCGGGCTCGTGTCCTTCATGTCGCGGGAAATCGTATTGAAAATCTCTTCGTCCTTGAACGTGCTCATCTCGGACTTGTTGGAGAGATCTTTCGGCTTTGGATCGGGCATCGACGACCAGTTGAAGCCTTCGTTCTGGCGGCCGTTCTCCCCGTGGCAATGCATGCAGTAATGGGCGTATAGTTCTTTGCCCTGTTTCTGCTGTTCGTTGGCGCAGCCTCCACCGACCAGGGCCCACACTCCCACGAGGCCCAACACGGCTCCCATTACCCGTAGGTTTGCGGCCTTCATGCTGACTGCCCTTTCTTCAGTTTGCGGATCAACACGAACTGAAACGCGAGCGCCAGGCCTATCGCCAGCGCCGCGTAGATGTAGCCGGAATAGTCGGGAGGCGCTTCGGCGCGGAAATACCACCAGGAGGACACCGCCTTCTGCGATCCCTTTTCGACGAGGTCTCCGGCTGCGTCCTTGCGACCGTCCCACACGGCAAACGCGATGTTGATGAATTCTCCCGGCTTCAATTGCATGTCTTCCGCGGGATGCTCGGTGGTCATCGCGCGGGAGAAGACGACCTTCCACGTGCCGTTGGCATAGATACCTTTGGCTGTGACGTCCTGATGGCTTTGGGCCTTCAGCGTGCCGAAGCCCTTGGCGCTCATGTCAACGCCTTTACCGTCCTTGTTGCGCCAAAACCAGATGTTCACCGGCCCGCCTTCCACTTGAGCCATCGGCTGTCCATGTGCAAAGTGGGCTTTTTTATCGCCGACCATGAATTCCAGCGCAGCGGCATCGGCCGGATCTTCCGTGGGATCCGCATATTCGAGCAGCACCGCGATGGATTGGCCGTCGTTCAGGGCGCGCACCTTGAGGTCTTTCACGGTCGCTTCCTGGATGCGATTCTGCCAGTGCACTTGCGGCGACATGGGAAACTGGGCCTGAGGGGCGCTGTTCCAGGCGGCGGCATTTGGATCGTCGAGCGGGATGGGTCCCTTGGTTATGACGGCACGGACCGCGACGCTTTCCTGAGCCGCAACAGGAAGGCTTGTTGCCAGCAGCACCGCGAAGGTTGCGCCCGCCACCGCTAAGATTGCATGTCGCCGTATCACCGATCTCATAGATGCCTCAAACCTCAGTGTTACTCCCATGTGCGGGGAGATTGATGGGCGCCGTCGTATTCGCCGAGGATGATCTTCCAGATCCATTCATCGGGCAATTCGACTTCCCATCGCGGCATGGCCGACTTCCACGGCATGCCTTCGATCGGCAGACCTACCCCACCCTTCTTGATCCGCCAGAACAGGTAGCTTTCCTGCAGCATGGCGATGGTTGTCGGATCCGAGAAATTGGCCGGCGGCGGGTTGAAGCCGCGGGCCGCCGGACCCTTGCCGTCGAATTGTCCACCGTGGCAGGGCGAGCAAAAGGCCGCGTAGAAGCCCTTGCCCTGCATAATATTGTCCGGCGTTTTGGCGACGGGGTTCGAAAGGCCCGTGTATTCGCCCGGAGGCGCCGGGTGAATAGTGCGGTTTTCGGCGGGCGGCGCATCACTCACCGCCGTACTGCCATAGGTCTGCCAGCCGACGAGCAATGGGAAAAGAATCAGCACAGCATAGCGTGCCGTTTGCAGGGCGCCTTTGGTCTCGCCGGTCAGGAAGCGTTGAATCGGCCCCCAGAAGGCGTCCTTCGACTCGCCGCTCATCGTGTAGTAGATGACGATACCCGTCAGCGCCAACATGACGTACAAAAAGATGAGACTCGATGGCAACGGCGCCGACCCGGGAATATTGGGCACCACGAACTTCAACAACAGATAAATGACGACCAAGAGAATGAAGGGTTTGGTCAACGCTCCCATGACTGCCTCCTCAACGTGCCTGTGCCACGGCGACCGGCCCAGAATTTTCCGCCTTGACCGGCGCCGGCGTCTGTCCCGGCACTTCGAGCTCAGACGGACTGACGGAAATCGGCTCCCCGCTCATCTGCTGTAAAAACGCGATGACCGACAAGATTTCATTTTTCGTCAGGCCGATGGGGTTCTTGTTGATGTAGGGCATACGGGCCGGATACTCCTTGGGCGGCCCTTCGTGGCGGTAGTCCAGATAAATATAGGCCTGGGGCTGCGTCAAACTTTCGAAGATGAACTCACGGCTGAGTTTGGCGCCGATGCCTTTCAGATCGGGGCACCGTGCCGATTCGCTCGGCCCAATGGAATGGCAAAGCGCGCATTGACCTTTGCTGAAAAAGATTTTCTGGCCGATGGCGGCCATATCCGTCGGCGTCTTGACGGTGGCGATGTCAAATTTTTCTTCAGCTGGGGGCAGCGACTGCATCTGCGGCACCGACAGTGCCACGAGCGCGAAGAGCCCCAGCACGATGGCGACGAATCCGATGACCCTGGCGAATTGGGCCCGGATGAAGAGCAGAATGACGATGCCCAGTCCAACGACCGTCAGACCGATCAACTGTAGCTTGACGACTTCATCCATATGCTTCCTTCGGTGCGCTGTTGAGAAACATGCGCTCTCCCTTTATTGCTCGTTGCCGCGCGAAGGTGATCCGCCCGCCATCGCAGGCACCCCGCGTGGCAATTTGCCCTTGGCCTCCCCACTGTAGCCCGCGGCCTTACCTTTATCCCCCATGGTCGCGACCCAGAAAATAAAGGCCACGAGCATGCAAAACAGGAACGTATTGAGCGCCATGAACGCCGCGGCATACCCCAAGGCCGGCGAAAACGCATATTGCGATGAGTCCCGCATGACGCCGTACACGTGCCAGTGCACGCGCGACGATGACCGGGCATAGCCCATCAGCGTCATCAAGAGAATGACCATGACCGCATTCAGTACCAGCGCATAGCCGGCGCGCGGAGGCATGCGGCCCCAGACCATCTCCGTGGTTGTCTTGGCGCTTTTCAACAGAACCGCTGTGAGCGGCGTAATGGTCAGCATTACGAAGAGCACGATCAAAACTTGAGCGACAGAGAAATAGTTAATCCGGACTATGGCCGGTACGAAATATCCCCACACACCTAATACGATGACAACAATAGCCGCCACGCCGAGCACACCGGCCATAAAGGCCCTCGCCACTTTGGCCCATGTTGCCGTTTCCCTTTTCCCGGCACGCCAGTACATGATGAAGCTCATGAACGTGACCAGGATCATCAGATTGGCCACGGTCATTTTGGCCGACATGACACCGAAGACGCCCAGAAGCGGATGGTGTGTCCCGCCCATCTTGCGGGCCTCTTCGAGGCTCGCGACCAACGAGTGGGGCGTCATCCAGATACCTAGACAGACCAACAGGATAATGAGCATCGCCATAATCGGCTTGCGATAGCTCATCTCAGAGCCGGGAATCCGGTAAGTAATTCCCAACCAGAAATAGTAGTTCGCGCCGAGGAAGAGCACCCCGATTAGCATGGCCTGAAGAATGAAAAGCCAGGAGAGAAAGCCTCCCATCAGCGTAATACCCATTTGCTGATTGTATTGATACACCTCCCGCATCAGCCAGTATCCCGCGAAGGGCAGAGGCAGCATGCCGAACACACCGATAAAGTTCCCGACGTACCCCATCCAGTCATAATGGTCTCGTTCTTCAGAAGTTTCTGCAGCGAGGTAGCGAATACCGGCATAAGCCCCGCACATAAATCCACCCAGCACGACGTTCGCGATCAATCGATGGATGTTGACGGGCCACCAGGTCGGATTCCATGTCGCGGCCCAGGCCCGCTGGAGATCCGACCCTTCGGCAATCACCACCGGGCTCGCCTGAAAGGTCGCCCAGGAGTTCGGCACGATCATGATGAAGAACGCGAACAGGTTCAGCAGGAACCCCAGGAAGATGTGAAACGTCTTCGCTCCGCCCTCCGACATCGCATCCCATCCGTACCAGTAGAGATAGAGCGTGGCGGTCTCCAGCAGAAAGAGAATGCAGTAGAAGACGAACGACGGGAAGAAGATGTCCGTTAGGTAGTTCATGAGCTTCGGGTAGAAGCCGATGAGCAGGAACAGCAGAATCCCGCCGAAGAGCGCCGTCGTCGCGTAGGACGACGTCAAGAGCTTTGTGAACTCTTTGGCGAGTTTGTCGTAGCGCTTTTCTCCGCTCTTCCAGCCGACGATTTCACAGACCCAGGCGAAAATCGGGACACCCAACACAAAGCCCGCGAGCAGCAAGTGCAACTGTGCGATGATCCAGATGATGTTGCGGCTGCCGCCTACTTGAGGAATGTCGCGATATTCAACGGGACCGGTTGCAGTCCCTTCCGCGGCAAAACCCAGCGAGGGCAGTAGAAGCCATCCCGCCGCAAGCAACCACACCGAGAGCCATCCCCCGTGACCGCGAAGGGTCCGGAACATTTGCTGAAGTTGTCCGGCCTGGTGTTTCATGGTCCTCACCTCATCCAGTCAGCACGATTACGGTTTCTTGGGCGCCGGGGCCGCCGCCGCGCTGCCGGGCTTCTTTCCTTTGCCTTTGTCCTTTTCGGCCTCGGCCTTTTGCTTTTCCAGTGCGTCGATCTGCATCTCCAACTGCGCGATCATTTTTTCGTCTTTGTTCAGCGCTTCGAGCGGCTTGAATGGCGGCTCGGCTTTGACTTCCGGCTTCTTGCAGCATTCGTGGGGATGAGGGGTCGTGACCGGCAGCGCGGCCCAAAACAGCACCGCGAGCACGGCACCGCCGAGCGTAAGCGCCGTGAGCACCAAGCCTTGATCCACCGGCACCCGCATCAAATCCCATCGCTTGACCACGCCCTGATAACTGTCCGAAATGGGGCGCGCCGTTTCCGCTGTGCTCCGAATGATCCGCCCGATGAGCGACACGCCGATGAGCAGCAGCACGATCAGCACCGCCGAGGAGACGCTGCCCCAGAGACTCAACTCCACGCCGATGCGTTCCGCGACCGGGATGCCTTTGAACATCTCCAGGTCGAAGAGCGAATGGGACATCGAGATGGCCGTGTCCGTCACCGTTCCGACGATGAACCACAGCAGCGGAAGAAAGACCGCCCCGACGACGGCACTTTTCCACCACAGCGTCACTCCGAGTCCTTCGGGCGGCTCCTTGCGAAACTTTTCGAGGAAGTAGGTGCGGCCGACGAGATTTAAGGCCCAGATGTCAATGGGAATCGAGAGCAAGAATAGGAACGCGATCCCCACGCCCTCTCCGATGTGTGACTCCAAGCCCATGGTGATGACGGGCATGGCAAACACGGTGACCGGGCTGGCCAGCACCATGAGAAACCCCAGCCCCAACCGGTTTTCGAAATGCATCAGGTCCATCGCGAAAAAGACCAGCGCAAAGGCCAGCTTGAATGGAAGGCCCGTCCAGAACGCGGGCCAGAGCACACCGAGACCGATCTTCGTGGGAGACAGGGAGTCGCGTTCGTCGCTCATAGCTTCCTACGGCGGGCTCACGCCGCACTAATCCAAGAATTCGCGGTTGATGATTGCGGACATGGTAAACAACAGAATCGACACCATCACGACAATCCAGCCGATCAAGGCCACTGGACGTTTGAAGATATTCCGTTCGGGATCGCGATCGATGAACGGCAGCGCTGCCAGCAGGGCCATAAATGCACCCGGAAGGGCGATGGCCCCGAGGAATTGGCCGAACTCACCGGCAAATATTTTTAGCCGCAGCAATTGGAACAGGAAGAGGAAGTACCATTCGGGCTCCGGATGGTAATCGCCGGGGTCGGGCGTCGCTTCTTCGAGCAGCACCACCGGCTCCCAGAAGGCCATCGCGACGATGCTTGCGAACACCACCGCCATCCCGACGATATCCTTCCAGATCTGACGGGGGAAAAAGAAGTCGGTTTTGGCCTTGATTTCCTCCTGCGTGCCTCGGAACGGACCGGCGGGGCCGGCCGCACGGAACAAGAAGAGATGGAGACCTGCGAGACCCATCAGCGCCGCGGGAAGGATCATGACATGGATCACAAAGAACCGGCTCAACGTCATTTGGCCCGGCGTCGGACCGCCCTTGAGGAACCGTGCCATGAAATCGCCGAGCAGCGGTGTCTTGTCCATGATTTCGACGCCGACGGTCGTGGCCCAATAGGCGCGTTGGTCCCACGGCAACAGATAGCCCGTAAAGCCGAAGCCCATCACGATGCCGAAGAGCGCCAGTCCGACCAGCCAGATCATTTCCCGGGGAGGCTTGTAAGCGCCCCAGAGAAACACCTGCGACATATGCGCAAAGACGCAGACGACCATCGCGGTGGAGCCCCAGAAGTGATAACTCAGGAGGAACCAGCCATAGTCGACGTCGTGGATGATGTATTGCGTGCTCGCGTACGCATGATCCGCAGTCGGCACGTAATAGAACATCAGGAGAATGCCCGTCACCGCCTGCATGATGAAGATGAACAGGAGCACCGAGCCGAAGACATAGGCCCAGCGGGAACCGCCTGGCACGGGCTCGTTGAGCATCTTCGCCTGCATCTGCCTGAGGCCGACGCGCTCGTCGACGAAGGCGAAGACTTTCTC
>Ga0081455_10008756_pt1 | contig 10476 bp, 12 predicted proteins | sample TabmetS3T2R1_FD_70207 | JGI IMG/M metagenome (GOLD analysis project Ga0081455, IMG submission 70207) | Tabebuia heterophylla rhizosphere microbial communities from the University of Puerto Rico - S3T2R1 | ecosystem: Host-associated > Plants > Roots > Rhizosphere ... | reverse complement strand
AAAGGGCAAGCCTCTCCTACGTTGAAATTAGGCTTGAAGACTAAATCACTTCCATTGCCAAATTCAAATAATTCCGTCAATCCACTTGCTCTTGCTGCCGTTTCCGGCTTCACGTTTATAGCAAGAGGATACTCATATGACGTTCGACACCTTAAAGATTTGATAATAAAGGGTGTCACCCACAAAGGCTTGGCATACTTGGATGTATTGCAACCATGTCCCACTTATAACGACATCAATACCAGAGAGTGGTATCAGGGATCAGATAATCCAGATCCAGATACGGGAAAGCAGATTCCACGAACATACAAACTCGAAGGAGCAGGATATGATGGAATTGTTCACTCAGATAATGAAGCAGATAGTAAAATGTCCAATGCAATCTTGAGGTCATATGAATGGGGTAGTAAAATACCCATAGGTATATTCTACCAAAACGAAATGGTGCCGACATATGAGGAAAGGATCGCAGCAAAAATCCCAGACTATGTTAAAAATCCACCGTCAAAACAAAGAGTCTTCCTATCTGGAGGTAGATCTAGCTCTGATATCTCCAACTTGTTAGATGTTTTGCGAGTAAGTAGCTAGATAGGCACCAAATAATTATTTATTTTATGATAGCAATTTAAGAGTGGTTCATACTTTCAACTATTTCTAATCAACATTCAGAATACTAGCGAATAGTAACGTTAGAAGCAGTTAAGATTACAATTGAATCTTGGATGAAAAAGAAAAAAGAAAAGGATTGACGGAATTTGGCTTAGTCCCACTTACTCCAAGCGGCCATCCATCTGTAAGTCCACGTATTGAGTTTTGCACCCAAAGCAGCTATTGGCACAGATAGCACGGCTCCCGCGCCAGCTCCTAAGGCTACTGGACTATTATAGAACTTGCCGACTTGTGGTTCGATTGGTGTCATGTATGGAGGCAGTGTTGGCCTAGGATACTTGAATGCCATTTCAAGAGGATCGCGTATGGTCAACAGGTTGATCATGTTAAACAATGGCAGTGAAAGTCCAACCAATGTTCCTCCTATTAGTATCGCCGCGTGTTTGTTCCTTCTTGTTGCCCAGTAAGAGAGGTCCAGCAACATTGCAGATGGAATCCAAACCGGTACCGTGATAAAGTCGTATGGATATCCAAGAGCAAACCAAGCCCCTTTCGCAACCCATGTATAAATCGTCATTATAGTGGCATAGTAGGTCGCTGTTCCTGGCACTCCCGTAAACAACATGTAGTAGATGGCACCCACAACGAGCATCGTTGACTGCGATATAGAGAACACGACGAATGAAGTCCAAGCCCAATCAGTATAGAATATGTAGTCTCCTGCATTAATAGTCAGCAGCGTGCTGTTAACAGCTACGACAACTATGAAGAGATAGTGCGTTGTGCGTCTTAGCCAGACCATTAACAACTCTCTGCTAGAGGTTATATATAAAATTTATCTACGTGAGCCAAGAACTTGCTGAGAAAAAAACAGTGCAATAATGTAGTACTTGCCGCCAAAAAATAAGGAAATCAGTACGGACGTAGAGGTTTTTCTGTAGCGATCTTCCAGATCCACATGAAGCCTAGAGCTTCGATAACAGTAAGCACAGATAGGGCATATATTCCGCTTGGCAGAGGATAAGCCCAAGGATAAACTGTCACGCCTACATAAACACCACCAGCTGTTGCAGCCCAACATAAGGCAAAGCCTAGAATATAGATACCTTTCATATTTTCGACTCTGCGTCCAATCATCTTTTCTACATCGTCTCTACTACCGCCACCTTCAACTCGTCTTCCACCAGGTCCGAATCCCTTTGGTAAAGTCATCTTATACAATACCTGATCATTACTTACCTTTTTAAATTTTGCTGTGCAATTTGAGTTTGATTGAATAGAACCAAGGCAGATCTCGTATCAGGGATCAGCTCTTTACATATTTACGGTAGAGCGAAATTCTCAGGGCTGTAAATTCATTTCGAAAATTTCGATGCGCCAAAAAACCAATTAGAACTTCATCAAGGAATAGACTTCGACCAATCGGTAACAGCAAAATATATATCTTTGTTTCTTCTGGTATCGCTTAGAAACGACAAATGATTAACAAGGCTATTGTCTTGACAGGATTGGCTGCGGTAGTAGTAATGTCTAGTGCATTCGCATTTATGCCTTCTGTAGAGGGACATGGTGTTCAGGCCCAACTTCAGAGTAGGTTTGTAAGAATTCAAGACGAATCTTTTTCTGGTCAGACACTTCAGACTGGTGATGAGCTAACTGTAACAGGCACACTACAGAGTTTGGTGAACAGACCACTTAGAGCGTGGTTGTCGCTTTTCAGCGAATCAACAAATGCAGGCAACAGGTGGGAGTTCATTGCTCGTGATCCCCCCGGCAACGTCTTTGACATTGAACCAGAAGCTACAATTCCATATTCACTAACCGTCAGAGCACTAGAACCAGGTATTTATCATGTCCACACACAGCTTAACATTCAGACCATTGGTCCAGGACTTGGTCCAGGACAAACCGTTCAAGTAACGGGCGAACCAATTTTCAAGCCAGTTCCGTGGACGAATGTAACCTACCAAGTGATATTGATAGGAGCAGGCTTAGGCGTAACATTCGCAACTAGACCGTGGCAAGTGATCTAGTAATCACACAACACAGTAACTAACTTCCCTAATTTTTGTATTCAATCAACAATTAGAATATCATTTACAGAATAGTCTATTACGCTCTTGAAGTCATTATCAGGCTGAAATCCTATCAGTTCCTATGATTTTCTTCAAGGGATCAGGCACTTCTACCGTCCCGTCAGAGCACTGGAAGTTTTCAACAATTGCAACTAACGTTCTTCCAGTCGCGACCAGAGTACTGTTCAGGGTATGAACTAAGCGAGTTTCTTCATCAGGGCGGTCTCTGAATCGTATTCTCAATCTTCTAGACTGATAGTCTAAACAATTCGAGCTCGAGACTATCTCTCTATAACAGTCTTGTCCTGGCATCCAAGCTTCTAAGTCGTAGGTCTTGGAGGAAGTCTTACCCATGTCACCCGTACACAAAAGGACTGTTCGAATGGGAATTCCCAATTTTTCATAGAATTTCTCGGCCAATTCTACCATTTTCTGATGCTCTTTTTCCGAATCTTCTGGACGTGTGAATATGAACTGCTCAACCTTGTCAAAGTGATGCACTCGAAAGATGCCTTTTGTATCCTTTCCATGCGCACCCGCTTCCTTTCTAAAACACGGACTGACACCAGCATATCTCAACGGAAGAGAAGCTCCTTCAAGGATTTCATCCATACGCATTGCCGCCATCGCATGCTCGGAGGTACCAATCATGTATAGATCTTCGTCATGGATTTTGTAAATGACATGTTCAAAATCTTCTAATATGACAGCGCCTTCCATTGGTTCTCTTCTGATCATGTAAGGAGGTTGCACAGGTATGTATCCTTGATCTTGCAGATAATCCAGAGCAAATTGTATAAGTCCAATATTTAATTTTACGAGTACATTCTTCAAGAAATAAAAGCGGGATCCAGAAATTTTTGCGGCTCGTTCCAAGTCAAATAGATCCAACTTTGTTCCAAGATCAACGTGATCGAGAGGAGCAAAATCAAACTTGTGAGGCGTTCCTATCGATCTAATTACCACATTATCTTGCTGATTCACACCTACAGGCACAGAGCTACTGACGATATTAGGTAGACCCATTATCAGACGCTTGAAATTTGAATCTGTTTCTTCAAGGTCTTTATCCAGTTTGAGAATCATGTCACCAAGGGATTTCATCTCCTTGAGCTCTTCCGAACAGTCCTCTTTAGTTTTCATCTTTCTTGCTATAGTTTGAGAAATTACATTCTTTCGGTGTCTCGAAAGATCGGCCTCGGAAATTAAAGTGCGTCTCCTCTTATCTAGCAACAATAACTCGTCTAATGGAAAAGATAGATTTCTTTGAGAAAGCATTAGTCGTATCCGTTCTGGATCGTCTTTTAGGAGCCGCGGATCAATCATGATCAAGCACCATTTTCCCAATCGAAATATGATTCAAGACTTCGTCGACTGTATTGGATATCGTCTCAATGGAACCGTCACTTTTGAAATTTATAGAAAGTATGTTCTCTGAAAGAGAATGCATTTGCATTTCTAAACCTTGGGGAAAATTGACGTTGTCTGCAATGAGTGATTTCATTATTGCGTCTCTTTTGCCTTCATCTTCTAGATCTAGTTCTATATATATGGTGATTTTATCAACGAGAGGATTTTGCATGCTCAGTGGTCCTAGGTGCAGCCTTCAAACATGAGACAAAACTTTCTATATTGTTAGGTGATACTTCGCAATTCAGCACATAAGGCTCAAAAGGATGGGGGAGTACAGGAGAAGCGTTAGAACACTTCCGTATCGCTGAAGCCATCTCAGTGTATTTTGGTAAGTCATACGACCGACAACAATACTTGTACGTGCCTGCTTGTGTAACCGTCCTGCCAATAAGGATCTTATGCAAGAATTGTGGGGACGATTCAAGAAGAATCGTAATGTCTTCGAGGGCATTTTCTGCCACGGCCCCTTCCCCGTTCATGAAGACCATGTCTCTGTCAACCCAAATCCTCCATTTCTCACCAAATATAGTCCTTAGCGATCGTTTCTGAATGTCAAGATAACGAATTACTATTTCTTCAGCCTTTGTTAACATCTTGAAGCGGTCGCCAAGGCAAACCGATATTGCAACTCCTGATTCCTGCACTTTACCACAAATTCCCAGCAGATCTGAATATTCCCTTGCGTCACGAAGTGGAGTTCCCTTGTCTTCCTTAAGTAGGGTGTAACTCATCCCACGTATGCCTTCTAAAGGTAGTATTTCTGTGCCAGAATTGGTCGCAACGAATTTTGTAATCCCTTCATAAATGGACCATTTCTCCTGATCCAGAAGTTCGGCGAATACTCGCCATTTCCCATTGTCCCTCAACGTGACCCCCGAATTTTCCACTATTGACTTAGCCCTCTGTAAGTTCCAAGTTAATCCATCAATGTAGGGAAAACGAGTCAGGGCGATCGCTTCGTGAATTGGCCTCCATTCGCGTCCTACCATCATAAGGTCGTCTGGATGACTCCGCAACAGACCTTGAGATTCACTAGTCTTGGCTATTTCTGCGTTTATTCCCAGAAGTGACCTGCCTTCTCCGCGATCCTGTCTCTCACCAAGGGAAGAGAGCACAGCCAACACTGAAAGATCTGTATTTTTAGTGTCTAATGTTATCGACAGTAGATAACAGATTCCTGCGGTGGTTATTTCTGACCAACCATCGAGCCCATACTTATTTACAGTCAGAATTCGTCGGCCATATTCTTCGTTTGATTCGGGGGCTATCTCATTTGATAAATGCCGGATTAGCAACCATTTGTCTTGAAGACTTTTGTCAAGCCTTTCGGCCGACTCATGTTCGAAGTCCAAGAGTAAACATAAATCATATTCGTCGGAAATTGAGTTTCCTATATGTAGACAATCTGTTAAATTGGTAGTGCTTCTCAACACACACTTGACGCCTAATCTTTGAAGTGTTTGAAAGATTATGCTACTTGCAGCTATTCCGTCAGGGGATGGAATCGATATAACAAGGAACTTACCCTCTTTTCTTACAAGGTCCAGTATACTATCAGAAATAGACTTGAGATCATCATCTAGCCTATTTCGCGGGTTCATCGAGAAGTCGTGAGTCTATTGGGCCTGTGCTATAACCGCAGCATATTTCCAGTTCTTGCCGATTCTATCCCGATTCTTGTAATACCTTGATAGACGATGTATCTTCGATTCGATCAACTCTAGGGAACGAACGTTCCTTCTATCGCTATTGTGTGATCGAAGATGCCTTTGCAAGCCAAGGGCCTTTTTCACTAGTCTGTCTAGATCCTCTGGCATATCCTGCTTAACACCATTATCTCTCAAAACATCAGTTATCGTTTTTCCCAATATTGGTTTCACCAGTGGTATCCCGTACTCGTCTCTAAGAACGATACCAATTTGGGAAGCGGTTAAGCCATCTTCGTTATACATTTTGACGATATTAGATGTAAGGTCTGAATGACTAATGTTAACCCATGTAGGCACACTCTTGGATGTAGGACGTGTCGAATGAGACTTGCCGCGAGTATGTGCATGCATTCGTGCCATTGATAGACAACGTTCTGAGGGTCGACATCTAAATGTTACGGACATTGGAGAAGTAACAGGTTTTACAAAAAAGTTAAATAATCGAGATTCGAAAAATGAACATATGAATAAAGCCTACCTACCGGTGCTATCCATTATGGCATTACTCATGGCGACAGCATTTATCTTGCCTGGTATTCAGACTGCGAATGCTCAGTACACAGGCGGCGGGGGCGAGGGAACGACATCGTCAAGTGTTGAGGAACAATTGAAACTTGCTAGGGAGAAAACATCACTTGCTGACCAACAAGGCGCATACGGGTCCGGAACTTCTATGGTTGCCGGTAACATTGACAGCACAATTCTATTTATCATAGCACTCGTAGTAATATTTGGAGCGGTGTCAGCTGCATTCTTCATAAAGTCCAGAGGGGCAAGAAGGGCAGTCACTAAACAATCTGCACGGCAGAGTGAACCGGATTGGAAGTTGGAAGCTCAGAGATACAAAGAAGAACTTGATGCTATGAAAAGAAATCAAAATAGATAGGGTTAGAGAAACAAAACCATTCCTTCTTTTTGAATATTATTTATATTCTAATGTTCAACGCTAGGGCTATATTGCTAGAAATGCGTATTTATGGTATCGGAGCAAATCAAGTCAATTCGCTATATCGAGTGCGGATCCGAAGGTGCAGACCAAAATGTATATATCATAGATTTTATTTGGATTATATCGTAATATGAGCGCCATTCTAAGCCTTGTGGGAATGTTCAGCACCGGATTGGAGAGTCTTCTGAAACAGGTAGGACCAGCATACGACCCATTGTTCTTTGATGTAATGGTATACATATTTGGGACTATGCTTTTCGCAGTTTTCCTCCTGAGTGTAATTGCATTTTGGCTCAGACGAAAGGGACTCGGAGGAGGTTCAGCTAAAGAAAAATGGACTCAAGAATTAGAGACTTACTTCGAGCGTGAGCAGATAGGTCTTATTCCAGACGAAAAGCACCACTGGTAACGTGACTACTTAAAAATTTCTTTTATTTGTTTTTCTAGGTTCTGAAAGGTATCTGTTTGTTTGCTCATGTCATGACATGATTGAAGAGCAGCGGAGATCGAGGATCATGTCGGCAGATTAGAATCCGAAAACCCACGAGGTGTCAGAATCTTCGAACAATCTTTGGTCGTAACATTTCCGGATGACTTTTCAATTCATTAATTAGTCGTTGGAGCTTTGACTTTTCAGACGGCAGAGTCCCCCCAATACTGTACACATTTGAAGCATGATTTGCTCTAAAGATTACTTCTCTGGTAGGGTTGAAAAGCACGATTAACCTTTCCAGTTCTTGCAAGATCTCCAAATCAGTTAACCAAGAAAAAGACTCCTTATACTTGGACATGAACTCACCACGTACTGAATCGTCCAGCTGGAGATTGAGAGCAGCAAGATAGTGCGGACTAATTTGGCCAACAACCCTGGCGGTATCAGATATGTGATCATCAGAATATGTTCTCCCGCCCAAGCCGAGAATGACCATGCAAGAGAGTGTGAATTCGTGATCAATTGCTTTCTTGCAACTCTCGATAATCATTGATGAAGATGCCCCTTTCGTGACTTTTTGCAATACGACATCATTACCGCTTTCAATCCCAACATATAACATACTTAATCCTCGATTTCGCAGCCGTTCAAGTTCGGGGTCCTTTTTCTGGATCAGATTCCTTGGCATGGCATAACATGAAATCCGCTTAAGACTCTTGAATTTCAGATTCAAATAGTCCAATATTTCAACAAGCCTTTCGGTATTAACATTTAATGCATCACCGTCGGCTAGAAATATCTTTTCGGTTTGGGGGTGGTATTTTGAAACTAAATCTATTTCGAACTTGATCTCCTCTAACGACCTCTCCTGATAGGATTTTGTTCGATACATACTACAAAACGAGCAGTGATTAAATGAGCAACCCAACGTGACCTGTAAAATAGTTGAGTTGGCCTCTGAGGGGGGTCTGTAAAGGGGATAATCGTATACTAATTCATCTTCCAATGACATTAGACAATAATATCGCATCAATAATGTATATGTTGTGGGTTCAAAATGTCGTTTTTTTAGTACTTTCTGCTTATCTATTAGAAGTTTCGAAATGATTTCAAATATTTCATAACGTCGTGACAAGGTGACTGCTTGTACAAGTCACACTCAAAACGCATGGTTTTAAGAGATACACATAGTTTGGGGTCTGTTCGTCGCGAGGTCATCATAGCTTCTGGCTCTGCCTGGAGCAGCGATTATTTACTTCATCCCCTTCAAATATTAGCATGCTCCAGTTATAAATTTGTAAGAAGGGAATTCAATGTCGTTTCAGCTCGAAATAGTTCAGGAGATTCATTGACGGTATGGGAGGTGTATTATTTTTAGATCATGTGCATCATCAACATTTTCATGAATGAGGCGAGCTTCTTCGAGTAATTGTTTACTCTGCCTATATCTCGTGCTGAAATGAGTTAATACAAGCTTTCTAGCGCCAGACTTAAATGCCAACTTAGCAGCTTCAACTGCAGTAGAATGAAAGTTTTCGACTGCCTTGTGTCGGAGGTCTTCAGCATATGTTGACTCAAAGATGAGGAGATCGCAATTCTCGAAAAATTTACTTAGCTTTTCGGTTGGTCTTGTATCACCTGATATTCCAATCTTCCTCCCCGGTCGACATGGACCTACCACATCAGATGATCTTACCATATGGCCGTTGACAACAATATCCATACCTGATTGAAGCTGTTTGTATAATTTTCCTTCCGGTATTCCTAATTGAATTGCTCTCTTGATATCAAAAATACCAGGTCTCTCCAATTCCGTCAGACAGAATGAGTAGGCAGTTACATTATGATCTGCTTCGCAGCATGTGACTATATAATCGTCCTCGCGCGCCAACAGTCCCTCACCCTCTATACTATGAAGATTTACATCAAATGAAAGCCCAAAACCAATTAGTCTCATACTATACCTTATGAATTCTGCAAGTCTTGGTTCACCGTAGATATCAATAGGTAGGGTCCTGCCATTGAGAGATAGTGTTTGGAGTAACCCCAATATACCCAGCGAGTGGTCAGCGTGCATGTGCGTGATAAAGACCTTCATTTTGCTATTCATTCGAAGGCTTGATCTTGCAAAATTTCTTTGCATTCCTTCCCCGGCATCGAAAAGAAGTATCTCATTTCCTCGAGCAATCGCTATTGAAGATAATCCGCGCTCGTCAGTCGGCGTGGCTGCTGAAGTGCCCAAGAAAACGATTCTAAGATCCATACTTGACTAATAAGTTCTGGTCAGGTAAATCTACCTAATATAATATTTGTAGTGTTCTAAGCATATTGCTTCTGCAATATTGGCGATCATCAATGATTAGCGGTAATACTTGTCGCTACTCTTACGGAGCCAAAAAGATCTCCTTTACCGGCTCTCTTACTCCTAATTTTCTAACTATCCCTTCAAATCTAGCTTTGTTCGATGTTATTAGAATTTCCGTACGGCCAACTCCTTTCTTTTTGGCCATATGATTCACAGATAGGTATCTCCTCACATCGTTTGCGAGAAGCTTTACAGGGTCAATCAACCTGATCTTTGGAAGTAAGGAGACGAGATAATTCGAGACAAAGGGCAGGTGGGTGCTTGCCAAAACCATCACATCTATGTGTGAGTCAAGATCTTCACGATATTCTATTGCCTTAGAAATTGCATCAAAGGTCTTTCGTTCATTGGTGATATATTCTCCATTTTCAACCAAGCCAATAATTTGCGATGCATCAAATCTGGTTACAAGTATATTCTGAGGGACTTGGGACTTTATCAAATCGCCCAATTCTTTGCTCTTGATCGTGCCTGCGGTCGCCAATATTCCGATATGTTTTTTCTTTGTCAGCTTACAAGCAGTCTTGAGTGGAGGGATAATTCCCAAGACACCAATTTTAGATGAACGCTTCACTTCATCAAGAATCTGAACTGAAGGAGTGATTGAAGCAATAACTGCCAATTTAGGCTTATATCTCTCCAGATACCGTAGTATATCAAGGACTATAGTTAAAAGTTCTTGCCTTGTTTTGTTGCCATATGGAAAGTGTTGTTCATCTGCAAGATACAATAGGTTTTCAGTCGGTAAATGCTTGCGCAATTGTTTTATTACTGATAAGGAACCTAATCCCGAGTCAAAAACGGCGATCGGGTTATCTAGCAACTACAAAAACACCAGCAATAATTGGTAGCCAGGACATGATCTCTAAAATAGTTCACAAGTAAATGGTCGTGACCAGATGATCAGGATTCCTACACTTACA
>Ga0081455_10008755_pt1 | contig 10476 bp, 5 predicted proteins | sample TabmetS3T2R1_FD_70207 | JGI IMG/M metagenome (GOLD analysis project Ga0081455, IMG submission 70207) | Tabebuia heterophylla rhizosphere microbial communities from the University of Puerto Rico - S3T2R1 | ecosystem: Host-associated > Plants > Roots > Rhizosphere ... | reverse complement strand
GGATTCGACGACGTGCCCGAGGCCGGCTTCTACATCCCGCCGCTCACCACGGTGCGGCCCGACTTCGCCGGCGTGGCGCGCACCAGCCTGCAGTTGCTGCTCGCCCAGATCGACGGAGGCGGGCGCTTGTCCGAGCGGCACACGATCGCGCCGACGCTGGTGGAACGCGACAGCGTGGCCCGACCGCCGGCGCGCACCCGGGTCAAGCGGCGAGCGGAAGGCACGTCAGCCGCGGGTTGATGCCGCGCAGGTGACGCGGATCGGCCAGCAGGCGCAGGTCGGGCAGCTGCTGGGCGATCTTCTCGAACACGATCCGACCCTGCAGCCGGGCCAGCTGCGCGCCCAGGCAGAAGTGGATGCCGTGCCCGAACGCCAGGTGGCCCTTGGCGTCGGACCGGGTCACGTCGAACACGTCGGGGTCGGCGAACACCTCGGGGTCGCGGTTGGCGCCGAGGATCGACAGCGCGACCACGTCGAACGCGGGGACGAGGCCGCCGGCCAGCGCGATGTCGCGGAACGCGTAGCGGGGCGGCGCGATCTCGACCGGACCGTCGTAGCGGGCGATCTCCTCGACGGCCGCGCCGGCCAGCGACGGGTCGTCCTTGAGCAGTTGCCACTGCTCGGGGTGGATGAGCAAAGCCAGGATGCCGTTGGCGACCAGGTCGGCGGTGGTCTCCTGGCCGGCGACGAGCAGCAGCTGGATCGTGGCGACCAGCTCGTCCCGGTCGAGGCGGTCGCCGTCGAGTTGCACTGCGACCAGGTCGGAGAGCAGGTCGTCGGCCGGGTCGGCCCGCCGGCGCGCGGCCAGGTCGTCCAGGTACGCCGCGAACTCGACGGCCGCCGGACCCCACTCTCGCCCGCCGGCGATCATCGTGGCCGACCAGCCCCGGAACCGGTCGCGGTCGGCGGCCGGGATGCCGATCAGGTCGGCGATGACGTTGACCGGCAGCGGGTGGGCCAGCTCGCGCACCCCGTCGATCACGCCGCGCTCGTGGACGGTGGCCACCAGCCGGTCGACCACCGCCTCGATGCGTGACTCGAGCCGAGCCACGGTCCGGGCGGTGAACGCGGCGTTGACCAGGCTGCGCAGCCGGGTGTGATCAGGCGGGTCGAGGCAGATCAGCTGGCGAGACTCCAGCCGGTCGGCGGCGCCGGACGAAGGGGGAGCGCCGCCGACCGGCTGGTGCCGGCCTATCTCGTGGCCGATGTCCGGTTGGTGCAGCCCGGCCCGCACGTCGGCGTGCCGGGCCACCACCCAGAATCGTCGCCCGCTGTTCGGGTCGATCTGGGGCACCGGGCCCTCGGCCGCGCGCACCCGGGCGTAGAAGGCGGGGCGGTCCAGCCGCGCCGCGTCGCTCCACAGCTCGGACTCGGCGAACCCGGTGACCACTGCTACGACGGCAGCTTCGCGTGCGCCGCGGCCGACAGGATCGCGTTGCGTTGCTGACGATCGAGCAGGCCGGCCCGGACGAAGTCGTTCGACACGTGGTCGACGCTGCTGACGAAGTCGCCGTGGTTGTTGAACGGCGCGCTCGCCCAGACCACGTCGAGGAACGTCAGCCCGTCGGGGCGGGCCACGTTCGGCACCCCGACGTCGACCGAGCCGAACACGATCTCGGGCTCGTCGCGGTGGAAGTACACGTGGTAGGCCGTCGTGTCGTCGATGTAGAACGGCCGGATCGTCTGCCCGTTCGCGGTGAACGTCATCGAGTCCGACGTCGGCAGCACCGCCCGGGTCAGATCACCGCTCAGGCCGAGCATCCCGTAGAACGTGTAGTCGAGGTACGTCTTCGCCGTCGACGTCGTGACCATCGGCACCGGCCCGTAGGCGATCGCCTGCGTCTGCGGCTGGTCGAGTGCCCGCTCGGCCCGCAGCGAGAACGGCATGGCGAGCTGGACGGTGTCCCCCGACTGCCAGTCGCGGCTGATCGACACGTAGCTGCCCGCCATCGCGTGTACCTGCTGCTCGTGCCCGTTGACGCGGACCGTGAAGCCGTGCTGCACCCAGTACGGCACCCGCAGCTTCATCGTGAACTGGCCCTGGCCGGTCACGGTCACCGAGGTCTCGCCGGCCGGGTCGGTCGGGTAGACCGTCGACTGCGTCACCGTGATGCCGCGCTCGGTCCAGTTCAGTGTCGACGGGATGTAGAGGTTGACGTAGAGCGTGTCGTCGTCGACCGAGCTGAAGTAGATGGAGTCCTGGAACTTCTCGTGCGACTCCAGCCCGGTGCCGCCGCAGCACGTGCCGAGGTTGCCGTAGCTGCGCACCGCACCCGGGTTCACCGGGATGAAGTAGGTCAGGTTCGGGTTTGTGTTGCTGCTCGTGTTACGCCGCGACGCCAGGATCTGCCCGAACAGCGCCCGCTCGTAGTACTGCATGTACTTCGGATCGGCCGTGTGGAAGAACAGGCTCCGGCTGAGCTTGAGCATGTTGTACTCGGGGCACGTCTCCGCGTTGGACGTCTGGATCGTCGACGCGATCACGTCGCGGGCCCCGAAGATCTCGCCCGATCCGGCCATTCCGCCGTCGACGTACATGCGGTGCGGGACGATCATGTCCCAGAAGTTCTCCGCCGCGGTGAAGTACTGGTCGGCCGGCCCGCGGTACGACGGCTGCGTCGAGCCGACGAAGCGCTCGAACATCGCCAGATAGCCGATGTATTGCGGGATGTGCTGGTTGGCGTGTTCGCCGTTGAGGGTGTCCTCGTTGGCCACCGCGGCGTCGAACAGGTAGGTGTTGACGAAGCACTCGGCCGCGTGCAGGTAGTCGGCGTTGCCGGTGAGCGCGTACAGGTCGGTCAGCGCGACGGGCGCGGCGTTGTACTCGCCGGCGATGTAGATCTTCCACATCTTGTCGAGCTGGTCGCGGGTGCAGTTGCTCAACCGGCTCCACGCCCAGTCGCCCATACCCTTGGCGATCTCCAGGGCCTGGTCGTTGCCCGCGTACTGGTACGCGTCGAGCAGGCCTCGCAAGATCATGTGGAACGTGTACCAGGGTGCCCAGATCGTGGGGTAGGTCGCGAACGACTCGAGCTCGATGTACTGCGTCTCGGGGTAGGCGGCGAGGTAACCGGCGTGGCTCGGGCCGGCCGGCTTGGTGATGCCGGCGAAGACGCTGGCGTCGTGGCCCTTGCCCGACGCGTCGGCCGCGGCGCCTCCGCCGGTCTCGTCGAAGTGGTACCAGGCGACGTCGCCGCCGCCCGTGCCGCCGTCGGCGCTGGTGGTGAGCGCGTGGATCTCGTCGGCGCTCAGTGCCCGGCCGAAGATCTGGAACTCGTCGACGGCGGCGCCCAGCACGGGATCGCCGAACTGCGACCGGCCGATCCAGTTGTTGCCGGTGTTGCCCAGGCTCGACGGGTTGAGCGTCACCGCCGTATTCGTGCCGACCGCCGTACCGTTCAAGTACAGCGTGGCTGTATTACCGGACAGGGTGACCGCGACATGCGTCCAGGTGTTCGCGCTGACCGCCTGGCTGGAGTTGACCTGCTGCTCGCCGCCGCTGCCGCCGGTACTGATCGCGAAGCGGGGCGCCGAGCCGGCGCTCAGCGTCAGGAACATGTAGTTGCGGGTGCCGGTACCGAAGTCGAACACGCGCGACCACTGGGTGATCTTCGTGGGGTTGACCCAGGTGGCAACGGTGAAATCGGTGAGCCCATTGACGACGCCGGCCGGCAGCGTGACGTAATTCGAGGTGCCGTTGAGCTGCAGGGCGTTGCGGAACTTGCCGGATCCCCAGCTGATCGGAGCCGATTCCGGCGGCTGGCCGACCGTGGCGTCGAGGGCGGTCTGGCACTGGCCGAAGGCGGTGACCAGGTAGTTGACCCGATCGAGGAACGCCGAGTTTCCGGTGCCGGCGTAACCGAGTGCCATCGCGCTCAGGAAATGGCCGGCGTAGTGCCCGCGCAGGTTGCCGCCGTCGACCTCCCAGCCACCGGGAGCGCGCGCGCCGGCCGGGTTGGGCAGGCCGGCGTTGAGCCGGAAGAGGTAGAGCATGTTGTCGATCGGGTAGTTGAGCAGGAACTGGTGGATCAGGTCGCGGTTGTTCGTGAAGAGGCTGCTGCTCAACGTCACCTGGTTGTTGTCGAACGGCTTGATGACCCAGCTGCTCGGCAGTGGCGTGCTGCGCTGGGCGGCCGCTCCGGTGAGTGTGCCCGAGGCCGGGGGATCGGGTTGCTCGGCCGCGGCAACCGCGGACCCGCCGACCAGCGTGGACGTGACGCCCAGCGCCGCGGGGACCGCAGCACCGACGACACCCCAGCGCAGTGCGTCCCTTCGCGAGATCTCCTTCATGCCGTGGCTGCCTCTCTCGAGTGACAAGACCGGTGCTCGTCGTCGACGTGACGGCGACCGGCGGCGCTGGCCGGGCCCGACTGTGTCTATTGGTAATAGCCGGGTCGGCGCTTCGGATTAAATGCCGGACGACCGCGCATTGAATTCAGCGCTAGCATTCGACAATTTGCCATAATGAATGTTAACGCTAACAGTCGAAAATGCTAGTCGCGTGTTTTATCACTGTCAAGACTCTCGACCGGGCCGAGTTCGGGGAACATTCATCTGTAGGAAGGATCCGCCGATCAGCTTGTACAGGCGTAGGAGTCGACGTGCCGCACAGTGAGTACTGGGCAGTAAGTAAAGGTCGATTGGCTGATCGTTGCCGTGCGGTCGTCTGGTTCGGGCGGCCTGATAGGTGCGCCGATGCGCGATAACAATAAGGTAACGGGAATTGCGGTCAGGGTTGCGGGACTGACGCGTTATGCGCATTGTTAGCGCTCACCACTTGTCCAAGAAAACCGCAGCCAAGCTGTACCTACCGCGGTTCGGGGAAAGGCGTGCTTTTCATGGTCCGTCGCCGTGGCACTGCGCCGAAGGCCGATCCGCCCTCTTCGGGAGCGGACGAGCCGGCTGCCTCGGTGGCGGCGAACCTGCCTTCGAACGGCAGCATCCGGCCGCCGTCGATGATGGACGTCGCGCGTCTCGCGGGCGTGTCGCACCAGACGGTGTCACGGGTGCTCAACGGCCACCCGAGCGTCCGGTCGAACACCCGCCTGCGCGTGCTGGCCTCGATCCAGGAACTGGGCTACCGCCCCAACAACGTGGCCCGGGCCCTGGCCACCGGCCGCTCGCGCACGATCGGCGTGATCGGCCTGGACAGCACGCTCTACGGTCCGGCCGCGACCATGCACGGCGTGGACGAGGCGGCCCGGCGCGCCGAGTACTTCGTGAGCACGGTCGGTCTGGCCTCGATCGACCGGGAGTCCATCCTCGAATCGGTCGACCGGCTGGCCGACGGCGCGGTCGAGGGCCTAGTCGTGATCGCGCCGCTGTCGTCCGCGGCCGAGGCACTGGTCGACCTGCCCGTCGACCTGCCGATCGTCGCCGTGAACACGCACCCGAAGTCCGACATCGCCGCGGTATCGGTCGACCAGGAACTCGGTGCCCGCAAGGCGACGGAGTTCCTGCTCGAGACCGGGCGCAGCACGGTGTGGCATCTGGCCGGGCCGCCGAGCTGGTCGGAATCGCAGGGACGGTTGGAGGGTTGGCGCGGTGCGCTGGCCGACGCCGGGGTCGACGCGCCGCCGCCGCTGACCGGCGACTGGAGTGCGCGCTCCGGTTACGAGGCCGGCCAGGTGCTCGCCCGGATGTCCGACGTCACCGCGGTGTTCGCGGCCAACGACCACATGACGCTCGGCCTGCTGCGAGCGCTGCACGAACGCGGGCGGGCCGTGCCCGACGACGTGAGCGTCGTCGGCTTCGACGACATTCCCGAGGCCGGGTACTTCCTGCCGCCGTTGACCACGATCCGGCAGGACTTCAGCGAGGTGGGCCGGCGCTGCGTGCGGCTGCTCGTCGAGCAGATCGAGTCGAACAGCCGCAGCACCGAACAGAGCGTCGTGGCGCCCGAGTTGGTGGTCCGCAGCAGCACCACCGCCGTCGGACGTTCGTGAGGACCGGGGAGCGATGCCGTCATGCCCGCTGATGTGAGCGCTCACCGACGCGATCGGTTCGTGGTCGGCGTCGACTTCGGCACCCTGTCCGGGCGAGCCGTCGTGGTGCGCGTCGAGGACGGCGCCGAGTGCGGCACGGCGGTCCGGGCCTACTCGCACGGCGTCATGGACGAGCGGCTGGCCCACTCGGGCGCGCCGCTGCCGCCGGACTGGGCCCTGCAGGATCCGGCCGACTACCTGGAGGTGCTGCAGGACGCCGTGCCCAAGGCCTTGGCCGCCGGCGGCGTGCACCCCGATCAGGTGATCGGCATCGCCACCGACTTCACCGCGTGCACGGTGCTGCCGACCGGCCGCGACGGCGTGCCGCTCAGCTTCGACCCGCGCTTTCGCGACGTCCCGCACGCCTACGCCAAGTTGTGGAAACACCATGCGGCGCAAGGGCAGGCCGACCGGATCACGGCGCTCGCCGAGGAGCGGGGCGAGCCGTGGCTGGCCCGCTACGGCGGTCGCATCTCGAGCGAGTGGACGCTGGCCAAGGGCCTGCAGATGCTCGAGGAGGACCGCGCCGCCTGCGCGTGCGCGCAGCGTTGGATCGAAGCGGCCGACTGGATCGTCTGGCAGCTGTGCGGTCGCGAGACGCGCAACGTCGGCACGGCCGGGTACAAGGCGCAGTACCAGGACGGCGCCTTCCCGAGCCGGGAGTTCCTGGCCGCGCTGCACCCGGCCTTCACCGACTTCGTCGCCGCCAAGATCGACTTTCCGCTGTCCGCGTTCGGCACCCGCGCCGGCGGGCTCACCGCGCAGGCCGCCCGCTGGACCGGGCTGAACGAGGGAACCGCCGTCGCGATCGGAAACGTCGACGCGCACGTCACGGCGCCGGCCGCGCGCGTCACCCGGCCCGGACAGTTGCTCGCCGTGATGGGCACGTCGACCTGCCACGTCATGAACGCCGACAAGCTCGTCGAGGTACCCGGCATGTGCGGCGTCGTCGACGGCGGCATCATCGACGGGCTGTACGGGTACGAGGCCGGGCAGAGCGGCGTCGGCGACATCCTCGCGTGGTTCGTGTCGAGTGGCCTGCCGGCCGGGTACCTCGCGGACGCCGAGCGGGCCGGGCTCGACGCGCACGAGTACCTGAGCCGGCGCGCGGCGAACCAGCGGGTCGGCGAGCACGGGCTGATCGCGCTGGACTGGCACAACGGCAACCGGTCGGTGCTGGTCGACCACCACCTGGCCGGCGTGTTGGTGGGGCAGAGCCTGGCGACCCGGCCCGAGGACGTGTACCGCGCGCTCGTCGAGGCGACGGCGTTCGGCACCCGCACGATCGTAGAGACGTTCGAGGCGGCCGGCCTCCCGGTCGACGAGTTCGTCGCGGCCGGTGGCCTGGTCAAGAACCCCTTCGTCATGCAGACCTACGCCGACGTACTGCGCCGCGACATCTCGGTGATCGGCTCCGATCAGGGACCGGCGCTCGGCTCGGCGATCCACGCCGCGGTGGCCGCCGGCGCCTACCCGGACGTCGCGACCGCGGCCGACGCGATGGGACAGGTGTCCCGGCGGGCCTACACCTTCGACGCCGAGCGGGCCGACGCCTACGAGGCGCTCTACACCGAGTACCGCGTTCTGCACGACTACTTCGGGACGGGCGGCAACGACGTGCTGCACCGGCTGCGCGCGCTACGTGACCGGGTGCGGACCTTACCGCCTGCACCACCGAAACCAGCACGTCTACGGCCAGCGGAGGAACTGACATGACGGATCGCAAACCGCGCATCGGGATTCTCGGCGTCATGCAGTCGCTCTACGACGACATGCTGCCGGGCATCACCGAGCGCCAGGCCGGGTACGCCGCCGAGCTCGCGGCCCAGCTGGGCGACGCGGCCGAGTGCGTGCCGGGCGACGCGGTGAAGAGCCGCGAGGACGCCGAGCGAGTCATGCGGCAGTTCGAGGCGGCCGGTCTAGACGGCGTGCTCGTGGTCATGCTCACGTACGGGCCGGCCATGCGGGTGGCTCGGCTGCTTCGCGATTCCCGGCTGCCCCTGTGTCTGGCGAACATCCAGCCGCAGCCCGACGTCACCCCGCAGTGGGACATGGCTGACATGACCTACAACCAGGGTGTACACGGCGCGCAGGACACCGCGAACGCGATGGTCCGGTCGGGGACGCCGTTCCACGTGATGACCGACGACTGGCGCAGCGACGCCTTCCGCGCCGACTTTGCGGTGTGGGCCAACGCGGCCAAGGCGGTGACCGCCTGGACCCGGCTGCGCGTCGCGATCTTCGGCTACGCCATGAACGGTATGGGCGACATCCGCGTCGACGAGAACGCGCTGCATCGCGCGCTCGGCCCGGAGATCGTCGCGGTGGCGCAAGGGGATCTGTACCGCGGCGCACAGCTCGCCGACGAGGCGGCCGTCAAGGAGGTGCTGGCGTTCGAGGACGAGACGTTCGAGGTCGACCCGCGGCTGTCGGCCGCCGAGCGCGAGGACCACGTGCGCATGCAGGTCGCGCTTCAGCAGATCCTCGACGAACGCAACTTCGGCGCGTACACGACCCACTTCGACGCGATCGGTGAGGACGGCCGGTTCAGCCGGTTGCCGCTCGCCGCCGCGTCGAGCTTGATGGCGAATGGGTACGGCTACGGCGCCGAGGGCGACGTGCTGACCGCCGCGCTCGTGGCGGCTGGCCACGACCTGCTCGGCGACGCGCACTTCACGGAGATGTACGCGATGGACTTCCCGAGCAACTCGATCCTGATGAGCCATATGGGGGAGGGCAACTGGCGCATCGCCCGTCAGGACGAGCCGGTGCGGCTGATCAAGCGGTCGCTCGGCATCGGCAACCTCGATGACCCGCCGACGTTCCTGTTCCGGTACCAGCCGGGTCCGGCGACGGTGGCCACGCTGGCCTCGCTCGAGGGTGAACGCTTCCGCCTGGTCGTCGCCGAGGGCGAGGTGCTGGACGGTCCGGTACTGCCCGGCCTGGAGATGCCGTACGGCCAGTTCCGTCCGGACTCCGGCGTACGGCAGGCGCTCAACGGGTGGCTACGTGCCGGTGGGCCACACCACGAGGTGATGAACCTGGGGCGCCACGCCGCGAGCTGGCGGGTGTTCTGCGAGCTGACCGGCATCGAGTTCGTGCAGGTGTGAGGGGCGATCAGCCATGCAGGCAAGTTACGAAGCCGTCGGTATATCCAAGAGCTTCTCCGGCGTGCCCGTGCTCGACCGGGTCGACGTCGGTTTCCGGCCCGGCGAGATCCACTCGCTGCTCGGCGAGAACGGCGCGGGCAAGTCGACGCTGCTCAAGGTGATGGCCGGCGTGTACTCCGCGGACGCCGGCGAGATCGTCCTCGACGGCGTGCCCCAACGCCACCTGAACCCCCGCGAGGCGCAGCGCCGGGGCATCTACCTGGTGCCGCAAGAGCCACGGCTCATGCCGGATCTCTCCGTCGCCGAGAACCTCTACGTCGGCGCGTTGCCGCGGGGGCGCTTCGGTGTCAACGTGAGCTGGCGGTCGATGCTCGGCCGGGCGCGCGGTGTGTTCGCGTCGGTCGGCCTGAACCTCGATCCGCGGATGCCGGCCGGCCGGTTGTCGGTGGCCCAGCAACAGCTCGTCGAGTGCGCGCGGGCACTTGCCCACGATTGCCGGGTGATCTTCTTCGACGAGCCGACGTCGCCGCTCACCGCGCACGAGGCCGAGCGGCTCTTCCGGTTGATGAACGAGCTGCGCGACCGCGGCCTGGCCCTTGGCTTCATCAGCCATCGCCTGGACGAGGTCGAGGAGATCAGCGACCGGGTCACCGTGCTGCGCGACGGGAAAGTGGCCGCCGAGGCGGCGCGCGGCGAGATCACCCGGCAGCAGATGGTCAACGCGATGGTCGGCCGGGTGCTCGCGCTGACCGCCCGAGCCGACCACGGCACGGTGCCCGGTGACGTCGTGCTCGACGTGCGCGACCTGGCCGTGCCGCCGGCCGTGAACGGCGTCTCGCTGCGGGTGCGGGCCGGCGAGGTGGTCGGGCTGGCCGGCCTGGTCGGCAGTGGCCGCACGGAGCTGGCCGAGGCGGTGTTCGGGCTGCGCGTCGCCCGCAGCGGACGCGTCGCCCTGGCCGGCCGCGACATCACCGGCCGCTCGCCCCGCGCGTGCATCGACGCCGGGCTGATCTACCTGCCCGAGGACCGCGGTCGCAACGGGGTGTTCGCCGACGTCGACCTCTCCCGCAACGTCACCGCCGCGACGATCGGCCGGCTGCCCAAGCTGCTGGGCACGTTCGTGCGTCCTAAGCAGGAACAGCTGCGCGCCCAGCAGGCGGCCGAGCGGATGAGCGTCAGGGCCGCGTCGATGGGCCTGCCGATCAAGGCTCTCTCCGGCGGCAACCAGCAGCGGGCGCTCTTCGCCCGTTGGGTGCTGGCGAACCCCACCGTCGCGATCTTCGACGAACCCACCCGTGGTGTGGACGTCGGCGCGAAGGAGGGCATCTACGAGATCATCGAAGCGCTTACCGCGCAGGGGTTAGCGGCACTGGTCATCTCCT
>Ga0081455_10008754_pt1 | contig 10476 bp, 8 predicted proteins | sample TabmetS3T2R1_FD_70207 | JGI IMG/M metagenome (GOLD analysis project Ga0081455, IMG submission 70207) | Tabebuia heterophylla rhizosphere microbial communities from the University of Puerto Rico - S3T2R1 | ecosystem: Host-associated > Plants > Roots > Rhizosphere ... | reverse complement strand
TGAGATCGGGGTCTTCGGGGGCTCGGGCTTCTACTCGTTCCTCGAAGACGTCGAGCAGGTCGACGTCGACACGCCGTACGGGAACCCCTCGGCCCCCTTCACGATCGGCGAGATCGGCGGGAAGAGCGTCGCCTTCCTCCCGCGCCACGGCATGAACCACGAGCTTCCTCCGCACGCCATCCCGTACCGGGCGAACGTCTGGGCGATGAAGGAGCTCGGCGTCCGGCGCATCATCGGGCCCAACGCCTCGGGCGCCCTCAAGGCCGAGCTCGAGCTCGGCGAGTTCGTCGTCTGCGACCAGTTCGTCGACCGCACGAGCGGGCGGGCGGACACGTTCTACGACGGCCCCGAGACCACACATGTGTCCGCCGCCGACCCGTACTGCCCCGATTTGCGCGGGCTTCTCGTCGAGACCGCGGGGGAGCTGGGGATCAAGGCGCGGAACGGCGGCACCGTCGTCGTCATCCAGGGGCCGCGTTTCTCGACGCGCGCCGAGTCGAAGTGGTTCCAGGAGACGGGCTGGGACACGATCAACATGACCGCATATCCGGAGGGCTACCTCGCACGCGAGCTCGAGCTCTGCTACGCGAACATCTCCATGGTCACGGATCACGACGTCGGGGTCGAGGGCGCCGTGCCCGTCTCCCACGAACAGGTGGTGACCGTCTTCAACGAGAACAACGAGCGCCTGCGGGAACTGCTCTTCGCAGTGATCCCGAAGATCCCGCCGCAGCCCGAGGAGCAGCACCTCTGCGCGACGGCTCTGCGCGGCGCGCGGATGTGAAGCAAATATTTCCCCGAGCTAGTCGCCGTTCAACTGTTGGGTCCGGCCGCCTGAACCTCTCAATGATTCGGGGCCAATGATGTACGCGTCCGCGTCGGGCTTGCGACCTGCCCATAACTCCAAATAGAGCTCTACCTCTCTGCGCGCTTGCTCTTCGCTCGGAGCGTCAGGCACTTCGACCTCGAGCTCGCTCCACTGCACCTGAATGGTCGCGCAGCCGGCCCGCCGAAGGAAAAACTGCAGGTCGTGGACGAGCCGTGGGTTGCTGACGAAGACGTGCAAGCCGCCGACGCCCTCGGAGTAGCCGCAAACGAGGGTCGCGCTCTCACTGTCGTCAGAACGCTTCCGCTGTCATCACCCATTCGTGTAACGACGGGCCGCTGCCGGTCGATTATCACGGTGAGAGCCGGGTACAGCCGACGAGCCTGCGGCAAACGCCCGCCGGCCTTCGCCACGGGAGAGAAATGGCTAGCCCGGCTCTCTACAACCGTAGGTGGCCTCACCGACGTTGATCCCTCATTCGAGGGTTTGAGCGTGCCTGCACCCCGTATGGGGGATGCGCCGAAGGGCCCGATTGCGCTTCCTGAGACAACACTCGTTTTCGCGAGTGGCTGGCGTATAACTGCGGAGGAGGAGTGCGGCGATGAAACGACGGCTGATGCGGGTTCTCGTTCCGTCGCTGTGCGTCCTGGTATGCGCTGGGAGCGCGGCTACGGGAGCGCTGGCCGCCGATGCAGCTGGAAGCGACACTCAGCTGTCGGATGTCTCGAAGCAAGTGTCCGATATCGCGCGGAAGATGGACGAGCTCCTCGCGCACGGGCGGTGGGCGTCGGCAGGCAAGCTCCTTGCAAGCGCCGACTGCGGTTACGGCGAGCCCTCGACGCTGTTTGCACCTTGGGGGGATGACGCGGCGTACGCACTCGCTCCCCAGGGCGACCTCGCGGCGAGCGACGGCTGGACGCTGAACAAGCAGGCGACTGTCGTGCCCTCGGCCGACCCGTTCAGCGGAGCGGAAAACTCGCTCCAGTTCGCGAAAGGTGCCGAGGCGGCAACACCTGCGATGTGCGTGAATCTCGACAATCCGACGATCCGCTTCTTTGTCAGAGACCTCGGCGGCAACGACAAGTCGCAGCTCAAGATCGATGTTCTCTATGAGGACCTTGGCGGCCACGTGAAGCACCTGACCGTCGCGAGGCTGCGGGCCGAGGGCGAATGGCAGCCGTCGGTCATCCTGCCGATCTACATGAATATCCTCGCCCTCGCCTCGCCGAGTGGCGTCACCGCGGTTGCGTTCCGGTTCAAGGCGGAGGGGCTGCAGAAGGACGAGACGCTGTCGATCTCGGCCCTCTACGTCGATCCGCTCAAGATGGGCTAGGCGCCGCCAACCACGGACAGACGCCGGCGTGCCCGGTGCCAGCTCTCGATCCGGTTCTCGCCTGCGCTTCACGGTGCCCTCAACTGATCGCACCTGAGTGCAATTGAGCAGAAGCGAAGCCGCGCGTTCAAGCCCCTTCAAGTCTGAGCGCATCCCGGTTCAGTGAACCTGTGATAGAAATGCCGCGGCCGGATCCGGCATCAGTTGCCGGATTTGCGCGGTTCAGGCCCCGACTTCGTGACTGACTTCTTCCAGAACCACAGCGTCCTGTTCGCCCTGCTCTGCGCCGCTGTCGGCATCGGCTGGGGCGCGGTCCTCACCGTCCGCATCCTGAAGCTCCCGGCCGGGACGGAGCGGATGCAGGAGATCGCCCGCGCGGTCCAGGAAGGCGCCTCGGCCTACCTGCGGCGCCAGTATCTGACGATCGCCGCGGTCGCAGCGGTGATCTTCCTCGGCATCGGGCTCTGGAACGATCTCGGCTGGTACACCGCCTTCGGCTTCCTGATCGGTGCCGTGCTCTCGGCGGCGGCCGGGTTCATCGGCATGAACGTCGCCGTGCGCGCGAATGTGCGCACGGCGGAGGCCGCGCGGGGTGGGGTCAAGCCCGCGCTCGCGGTCGCCTTCGGCGCCGGCTCGGTGACGGGTCTTCTCGTCGTCGGGCTCGGCCTTCTCGGGGTCGCAGGCTACTACGGGATCCTCACCGCCTGGTTCGACCAGGCCCCGGACGAGGCGACGAAGAACCTCATCGGCCTCGCCTTCGGAGGTTCCCTGATCTCCGTCTTCGCCCGGCTCGGCGGTGGCATCTACACGAAGGCCGCCGACGTCGGCGCCGACCTTGTCGGCAAGGTCGAGGCGGGAATCCCGGAGGACGACCCGCGCAACCCAGCCGTTATCGCCGACAACGTCGGCGACAACGTGGGCGACTGCGCCGGGATGGCGGCCGACCTCTTCGAGACCTACGCGGTGACTGCAGTCGCCGTCATGTTCCTCGGCGCGATCAACTTTCCGTCCTCGGGAGTCGTCGTGTATCCGCTCGCTCTCGGCGGTGTCGCCATCATCGCCTCGGTCATCGGCACCTTCTTCGCGCGGATCGGCCGCACGGGCTCGATCATGAACGCGCTCTACAAGGCCGTCGGCGTCTCGACGATCCTTTCCGCGATCGGCTTCATCCCGGTCACGCTGGCCTTCGACGGGGGCAAGTACGACTACTGGGAGCTCTACGGCTGCGCGCTCATCGGCCTCGCAATCACGTTCCTGCTCGTGGCGATCACGGAGTTCTACACCGGCACACGTTGGCTTCCGGTGAAGGGCATCTCGCGCGCCTCGACCACGGGCCACGCCACGAACATCATCGAAGGCCTCGCGATCGGGATGCAGGCGACCGCGCTTCCGGTGCTCGTGATCGCGGCGGGGATCGTCGGCGCGGCGGGCCTCGCGGGCCTCTACGGGATCGGCGTCGCCGTGATGGCTCAGCTCTCGATGACCGGCGTGATCGTCGCCCTGGACGCCTACGGCCCCGTGACCGACAACGCCGGCGGCATCGCCGAGATGGCCGACCTCCCAGAGGAGGTGCGCGGCGTCACCGATCCGCTCGACGCGGTCGGCAACACGACGAAGGCCGTCACGAAGGGCTATGCAATCGGCTCTGCCGGCCTCGCGGCGCTCGTCCTCTTCGACGGCTTCACGTCGGAGCTCGCGAACCAGGGGATCCGCCCGAGCTTCGACCTCAGCGACTCGTGGGTCATCGCAGGCCTCTTCATCGGAGGCCTCATGCCGTTCCTCTTCGCCTCGCTCGCCATGCAGGCAGTCGGGCGTGTGGGAGGCCAGGTCGTGGAGGAGGTGCGCCGCCAGTTCCGCGAGATCCCCGGGATCATGGAGGGGACCGGCAGGCCCGAGTACGGGCGCACGGTCAACATCGTCACGGCCGAGGCGATCAAGAAGATGATGCTGCCCGCCGCGATCCCGATCGTCTTCCCGATCGTCGCCGGGATCATCAAGCCAGAGCTTCTCGGCGGCCTTCTGATCGGGACGATCGTCACCGGGATCTTCCTCGCCATCGCCATGACGTCGGGTGGCGGCGCCTGGGACAACGCGAAGAAGCTGATCGAGGACGGCGCCTTCGGCGGCAAGGGCTCGGAGGCCCATGCGGCCGCCGTCACGGGCGACACCGTCGGCGATCCCTACAAGGACACCGCCGGCCCCGCGATCAACCCGATGATCAAGATCACGAACATCGTCGCGATCCTGATCATCCCGCTCATCGTCAGCATTCACGGCTGAGAGCGTGGGGGAACCCCTGGTTCCCTCCCCTACGGACCCCCTCCTTGCTGGCGGCGGCTGGGCCCGGCGTGGTCGGAGCCGGCATCTGGTTCGGCTCTTCCACCGGCTTTGCGTTTGTTTGCCTCCCGTGGGGCAAAGCCCCGCTCCGGCGGCGGATGTTCGTCGCGATCCGCGGCGACGGCGCGTCCCTTCTGCCAGGGACGAGTGTCAGACACTCGCCATGGCTGCAGGGGACCAGGCAGTCAGGGCGTAAGGTCCCGCCGTGCCGAGGCGGCGGCGGCGTCAGCAGGGACTAGAGCGCGTCCTCGGGACGCCGGCGCTCTTTGCCACGGCCTACGGAAACGTCGGCTCGTCGATCTACTACGCCCTCGGCGTCACCGCCGCGTTCGCGCTCGGCCTCACCCCGTTCGTCTTCATCATCGCCGGGATCATCTTCGTCGCCACCTCCCTTACGTACACGGAGGGGACGGTTCGCTTCCCTGAGGCCGGCGGCTCATCGAGCTTCGCCCGGCACGCGTTCAACGAGGTCGTGTCCTTCGGAGCCGCGTGGGCGCAGATGCTCAACTACATCATCACGATCGCCATCTCGGCGTTCTTCGTGCCGCACTACCTGTCGGTCTTCTGGACTCCGCTGAAGGAAAACCCCTGGGACATCATCGGCGGCGCGATCGTGATCGTACTGCTGGTCGCGCTGAACATCGTCGGCGTGCGCGAGGCCGCCGGGCTCAACGTCTTCCTTGCGGTCGTCGACTTCGCGACCCAGCTGCTCCTCGTTCTGGTCGGGTTCGTGCTGGTCCTGAGCCCACAGACGCTCGTCGACAACGTCGAGCTGGGTGTCGCGCCGACGTGGAGCCAGTTCCTGGTAGCGATCCCGGTCGGGATGATTGCCTATACCGGCCTGGAGACGATCTCGAACCTCGCTGAGGAGACCCGGGATCCCCCGCGTGACGTCCCTCGTGCGTACAAGTGGGTAGCGGGGGCGGTTTTCGCCATCTACCTCACGCTGCCGTTCGTCGCGCTCTCGGCGCTGCCGGTCGTGAACGTCGATGGCGACTTCCAGACGAAGCTGGGTTTGCCACCGGAGGACGGCGGGTTCCAAAACGACCCGATTCTGGGAGTGGTCAACAACCTCGGTCTCTCAGGGGCGGTGTTGGACAGCCTTCAGATCTACGTCGGCATCCTGGCCGCGACGATCCTCTTCATCGCCACCAACGCGGGCGTCATCGGCGCGTCGCGCATCACGTACGCGATGGCCAGCTATCGGCAGCTACCAGAAGCCTTCCGCCGACTCCACCCGCGCTTCAAGACGCCGTGGCTCTCACTCGTCGTCTTCGCCGGGCTGATCTCGATCCTGACGCTGCTGCCGGGCCAGACGACCTTCCTGGGAACGATGTACTCGTTCGGAGCGATGCTCTCCTTCACGATCGCTCATGCCTCGGTCGTGGGGCATCGGTACCGGCACCCGGACGAGGAGCTCGTGTTCCGCGCCCGGCCGAATCTGCGCTTCCGGGGCGTGGACTGGCCGCTCTTCGCGATCGTCGGAGGCGCCGCAACGGCGGTCGCCTGGCTCGTGGTCGTCGTGCAGGAGTCGGCCACCCGTTGGGCCGGCCTGGGCTGGCTCGCTCTCGGCTTCGCCGGCTACGCGGTGTACCGGAGATACGTCGTGCGTGAGCCGCTCGGCCGGACGGTCCGTGCTCCGGTGCTCATCCTCGGCCCGTCCCTCACCGTCGAGTACCGAACGATCGTCGTTCCGGTCGTCCGCTCGTTCGAGTCCGAGGAGGCGCTCGTTGCCGCAGCGCGACTGGCGGCGGAGCGCGCGGCGCGCGTCGCCGTCGTCCACGTCCTCGAGGTCCCGCTCGACCTGCCGCTGGACGTCGAGCTGCCGGAGCCGGAGCGGGAGGCCGACGACGTACTCGACCAGTCGGCTGCCATTGTCGAGAGCTACGGCGTGCGTGCCGTCGTGCGCCTGCTCCGTGCCCGCGCGGCAGGGCCCGCGATCGTGGAGGAGGCCGAGGGTCGCAACGCCGAGCTGATCGTCGTCGGCGCCCCGCGTGTTCGCTCGGGTCGCAAGCGGATCTTCGGAACGACCGTCGACTACGTCCTGAAACACAGCGCCACGCGCGTCCTGATCACGGCCGGCAGGCGAGCCGCATGATGACCACGTACTTCTCCGCGGTGCTCATCGTCCTGGGCATCGCGGTCATCGTCAGGACGATCGTCGCCGGCGTCGGCGGCGGCCTCGGCCTCCTCCTTGGCGTCCTGTTCGTCCTCGCAGGCGGCCTGCGCCTGTACCTTCAACGCTCAAGGCAGTAGTGGCAAAGAAGCTTCCAGGCCTCCAGCGCGTTCTTGACGCTCCGTCGTTGGCCGCGGTCGCCTACGGCGAGATCGCGTCCTCGCTCTACTTCGCTCTCGGCGTCATCGCGCTCTTTGCACTCGGCTTCACGCCTTGGGTCCTGCTGGCCGTCGGCCTCCTGTTCCTCCTTGTCGCCCTGTCGTACGCCGAAGGGACCAGCGCGATCCCAGAGACCGGTGGAGCGGCGACCTTCGTGCGCCGGGCCTTCAACGACCCGGCGGGCTTCCTGACCGGCTGGGCCCTCGTTCTCGATTACGTGATCGTCATGGCGCTGGCCGGCCTGTTCGTTCCGCACTACCTCGGTCACACCGTTGGCTGGGATGCCTTAACCGACGCGCCGTGGGACACCGTCGTCGGGGTCGTGGTGATCCTGGGAGTCGCAGCCCTCCGCCTCGTTCGCCGTACGAGCCTCTACCGCACGGCGATTGTGATCGCCGGGCTCGCGCTCGTCTCGCAGCTGCTCCTGGTCGTGCTCGGCTTCGTTTACCTCTTCTCGACCGACGCGCTCACGAAGGGCGTCGACCTGGGCACGGCGCCGACGTGGAGCGCTATCGCCTTCGCGCTGCCCCTGGCGATGCTCGCCTACACCGGGCTGGAGACCGTCGCCAACCTCGCGGCCGAGACACGGGAGCCCGGCCGCACGCTCCCGCGGAGCCTGTTCGCAGGGATCGGCCTCGTCGTCGCCGTCTCGGTCGCGATCGCGCTCGTGGGGATCTCCGCGTACCCGGCGCATCCCGATGCGTCAGGCCCGGGCGGCTACGCCAGCGACCTCGGCACGACCTGGCTCCATGCGCCGCTCGTCGGGATCGCGGCCGCGCTCGAGGATCCCCTGCCAGGCTTCGCTGCCGACCTGCTCCGAATCGTCGTCGGTCTCAGCGGAGCCCTGGTGCTCGTCGTGGCGATCACGACTTCGATCTCGGGAGCCGGACGGCTCGCGTACTCGCTGGGGAAGCATCAGATGCTTCCGCACGCGTTCGGGACGCTGAACCGCCGGACGCTGATCGCTCCGCAGGCGATCGTCTGGTCGGCCCTCATCGCCTCGGGACTGCTGGTCCTCGGCGATGCGATCGGAAACGAGGTGCGTTTCCTGGCCGGGCTCTTCAGCTTCGGCGTGCTGCTCGCGTTCACGGCCGCCCAACTTGCCGTCATCAAGCTTCGCTTCTCCGAGCCGGAGCTGGAACGTCCCTTCCGCGTCCCGGTGAACGTCCGCATACGCGGCGCCGACGTCCCGGTCGCAACGCTCGTCGGCGCGCCGCTCACGTTCGCAATCTGGATCGCCGCGCTGGCCACCCACGAGGCGACCAGGGTCGCCGGCCCGGTCTGGCTCCTCATCGGCGCGGTTGTCTACGTCGGCACTCGGATGGCCAACAGGGAGGCGGTGCTCGGGCGGGTTCTTCCGCCGGAGCCCGACCTCGTTCCCGCCGTGGAAGGCGTCTACGAGCGGCTACTGGTTCCGATGAAGCTCGGGCCGATCGGCGAGGAGGTCCTTGCCACGGCGATCAAGCTCGCGGAGGAGAGGGGCTCGACGGTTAGCGCGTTGCACGTCATCACCGTCCCAATGGACAAACCGCTCGACGCCGAGATGATCGAGGCGGAGGAGCGCGCCGAAGCCTCGCTTGTGGAGGCCAAGCTTCTCGCCGCTGAACACGGTGTCACAGTGGAGGGGAAGATCGTCCGCGCGCGCTCGATCGGGGAAGCGATTGTCGACGAGGCCCGGGCCGCCGGCGTCGACCTGATCATCATGGGTTCAGCGCCGCGCTGGCGCCGCCAGTCCCGTTTCTTCAGTCCGACGGTCGACCGTGTCCTCCGCCACGCACCGTGCGAGGTGATGGTCATCGCCTATCCGCAGGGTGCCCTGGAAGAGGCGATGGAGGAAGCGGTATCGACGCCGTGACTCGCTAACCTGCGGAGCGTGCAAGTCCTCGTCATCGGCTGCGGTCGGGTGGGCTCGTCGGTTGCCCTGGAGCTCGATCGCCTCGGCTGGGAGGTGACCGCCGTCGACGAGAACGAGGATGCCCTGCAGCGGCTCGGAGAGAACTGGTCGGGCGGTTTCGTCGTAGGGCACGGCATGGACATGAAGGTGCTCAGAGCGGCGGGAATCGAGGAGGCCGACGCTGTCGTCGTCTCCACCGACGGCGACAACACCAACCTCGTGATCGGGCAAGTCGCGCAGAAGCGCTTCAACATCGATACGACCGTCATCCGCGTGCTCGACCCGGCGCGCGCCGCCCTCTACAGCGAGATGGGCCTCTGGACGGTGTGTCCGACCCAGACGGCGATCAAGACGCTGACCGAAGCCGTCGTGTCCTCGGAGAAAAGCCCGACCGGAACAGCCAGCTGATGTACATCCTGATCGCAGGCGGCGGCAAGGTCGGCGCAAACCTGACGCGAAGCGTGCTCGATCTCGGCCATGAGGTGACGCTCATCGAGCAGCGGCGCGAGCGCTTCGAGACCCTCGAGGAGGAGTTCGAGCACCGGGTGCAGGTCGGCGACGCCACAGAGCTCTTCGTCCTGGAGCGCGCCGGGATCGCACGCCCGCCGGACCTCGTCGTGGCAGTCACCGGCGACGACGAGGACAACATGATCATCTGCCAGATCGCGCGGGACAAATTCGGGGTCGCGAAGGTCATTGCGCGCGTCAACGATCCGCGCAACCAGGAGCACTTCGACCTGCTCGGGGTCACACCGACGGTCTCGGCGACCTCGATCATCCTCGCGATGATCGAGCATGAGGTGCCCGCCCATGGACTCATCCACCTCCTTCAGCTGCGGAAGGAGAACCTCGAGATCGTGGAGGTACAGCTCGACAAGGACTCACCGTGTGTCGGCAAGCTCGTCGAGCGCCTGCAGCTGCCCACCGGCTCGCGCCTGATCACGGTGATGCGCGAGGGCGAAGCCCAGATGGCCGACGGCGACACCCGGCTGGAGGCCGGCGACCAGATCCTCGCCGTCCTCGAGCCGGGCAAGGAAGAGGAATTGCGGCGAGCGCTGCTCAAGCAACGTTGAGAACGCGGCTCCTCTGCTTGCTCGCCCTCCCGGCGGCCCTGGTTGCCTGCGGCGGCGACTCCTCCAAGGGCTCGGCTCCCGCAGCTCCTGCCGGCTACCGCTTCGTGCAGGTTGCGTCGGGGCTCGACTCGCCGGTGCATGTCACGGCGCCTCCCGGAGTGACGAATCGCCTCTACGTCACGGAACAGACCGGCCGAATCCGGATCGTCCAGAACGGACGCATCACCGGCACGTTCCTCGACGTGCGCTCGCAGATCGTCTGCTGCGGGGAGCAGGGCCTGCTGTCCGTCGCGTTCCATCCGCGCTACGCGAAAAACCGGCGCTACTTCGTCTACTACACGGCTCCGGCCAACCGTGTTGTCGAGTACCGCGGCTCTCGCCGGGTGAGAACGCTCCTCAACCTCGCCGATCCTTACTCGAACCACAACGGCGGGCAGCTGATGTTCGGCCCCGACGGCCGGCTGTACGTTGGGACCGGGGACGGCGGCTCTGGCGGCGACCCCGAGAACCGCGCTCAGAACCTCGGGTCGCGGTTCGGCAAACTCCTCGCGATCAATGTCGATCGCCGCGGAGCGCGCTGGCAGACGGTCGGCTACGGTCTCCGCAACCCGTGGCGGTTCTCATTCGACCGTCGGACGGGTGATCTCTACATCAGCGACGTCGGCCAGAACTCATGGG
>Ga0081455_10008753_pt1 | contig 10477 bp, 11 predicted proteins | sample TabmetS3T2R1_FD_70207 | JGI IMG/M metagenome (GOLD analysis project Ga0081455, IMG submission 70207) | Tabebuia heterophylla rhizosphere microbial communities from the University of Puerto Rico - S3T2R1 | ecosystem: Host-associated > Plants > Roots > Rhizosphere ... | reverse complement strand
CCCTTCCAAGGGAGATCCAACGACATGACCGCCACCATCACCCGACACGCCGATTCGGTTCTCGCGGTTGGGGAACGAGTGTGTACTGCCGCGATCCAAGTGGAAACGGGATCGAGCTGATCGCCTACGGGGACGCTCCCAAGGTGTAGACAGGCACGCATATCTGCCGTTAGGCCTGGGTCACCTCGCCGCCCACACCTCGTCGGTAGCCACCTGTGCTTCCTCGACGGTGGTGTAGCGGCCGACGGTGGTGATGGGTGAGGGACCGGGCGGGCCCTCGAGCCGCGTCCGGCCCTACCTGTAGAAGCGTTCCTGTCCGGGTGCGTGGGGGTTGGTGGGGTGCCGGCCGTTGAAATCGTTGCGGGGTTCGTGCCGGAGCCGTTCGATGGTCTGGTGGTCGAATCCGGTGACTGCGGCTAGGTGCTCGAGGGTGCAGCCGGAGGCGAGGGCTCGGCTCATTTCGTGGCGGAGGCTCTCGCGCCAGCTGGTGGCGTTGAGCGCCGCCTTCCAGACCTTCTCCAACTGCGTGAGCTGATGGCCCGATAGGTCCTCGAACATGCGTTCGTAGACTATCGGACGTCGCGGCCGTACGATTTCCCCCTTCTAGGCCATCCGACTAGGGGGCGGACGAATGGACTTGCTGTTCTGGCTCACCATCGCGGTCGCGGTCTACGCGTTCGTATTTCGGCCCGCACACAAGCGACGCGTTGCAGACAAGGCGGCGGATGGCGCCGCCCCAGGGGCACGCAACAATGTCAAGCGGTACCTCGGACGCGGCGATCTGATTTGGCAGTTGGTTGCTGTCCTCGCCGTCTTCTGGATGTTCTTCAGCGATGACCCACGCGCACCGGCCACCGAGAACGGGGAGGCCACCGAGAACGGGGAGGCCACCGAGAACGGGGAGGCCTCGGCCACCACCGAAGGCATCTCAGGTCCGTTGAACGTGGGCGATGAAGGCGCAGACGTAATCGCCCTCCAAGAGCGCCTTGCCGCCCAGGGCCTACCCGTCACCGTCGACGGCGTGTATGGCCAAGAGACCGCCGACGCCGTCATGGCGTTCCAGGAGCAAGAACAACTCACCGTCGATGGAGTCGTTGGGTCAGAGACGGCAGAGGCACTCGGTATCTGGTCGACCTGATGCCGGCCGCCGTCAGATGGTCACGGCCAGCCAGGCGGCTGACCTACGCTCGTTTAGCTCATGGGCGGGTTCCGGTCGATGAAGGCACGTGAGCTGCTCCGGCTGCTCGAACGAGAGTTGGACTATGGCGTCGTCCGACAGACAGGGTCGCACCGAACACTGAAGGCACCAGGGAGGCCGACCCTGCACTTCGCCTTCCACGACAGCCAGACCATCTCTCCCGGGCTGGTGCGAAAGATCCTGGTCACCGATGTGGGGCTGTCCATTCACGATGCTGAGGCTTTACTCTGACAGTCGGCAACAGTTGCGCGGGACGGGATGTGAACGATGACTGAGCTGACCATCCATCTCGAGAGCGTTGACGACGAGGTCGTTTGGTGGGCTGACAGTCCAGACGTCCCTGGGTTCTCTGCCGCGGCACCCAGCCTGGTCGAGCTGCGGGAACGTGCATCGGCAGCACTCGAGGAAATCCTTGGGGGCCCTGTGAGCATCGTCGAGCGCCTTGACGGCGTACCGGTCGAACGTCGTGACGTTGGGCATTGGGATGCCCGGGTAGTGCACGCGGACCTAGTTCCCGGCTGACTTGGCCAGCATCTCCACCGGCATCCTGTGTGACTTCGCACAGGTTCGCGAGGGTCTCTTGTTCGTTGCCTCGGGTGGCATTACCCGTGCGTACCGAGACCGTCTGCCTGCGCCCCTTCTGGTCATGCTGGGCTTGCTCGTAGAGATACCCGCAGGTGAGTTCCGGCAGGTGCACGAGATCGAGATCATCGTCAAGCACAACGACACGGCTCAGGACGTCGCGAGGGTGGTCACCGGGGTGCAGGCATCCGGCGACACCTATCCCGGTGAGAGCCTGATGGTCCCAGCCGTTGCCGACCTGCGCCCGGTAGGCCTTCCCGAGTACGGAAGCTACGACGTCCGCGTCCACATCAATGGCGAGCCAGGCACCTACCTGACTCTCTACGTCATGGACAAGCCACCCGGCCTGAGCGCGGCGTCGCACGACCAATAGGCGAGAGGCGGACAGTTTCACTTCTCGCCCGGCGAGAGGTCAGGGTTCGGGTTCGTCTAGCGGGCGGGCGTGGGCCCGCAGCCGGATCTCGTCGACCATCACCGACGCCATAGTGATGGCGTTCCGGCACGACCTCGCCCGCTCAGGTGCCAACTGCTCGCAGACTTTCGCGACCCGGTCGAGCTCCAGGTGTAGGAGGCGGCAGTGTTCGTCGATCCGGGCGAGTAGTAGTTCGCCGACGGTGGGTTCGGCGACGGGGTCGTCACTATCGTTCGGTTCCGGTCGGTTGGGCATCACAGGTCCGATCTGTGGTGTCCCAACCGGCCCTGCTGACAGCAGTAGATTCGCCGATTTCGGTGCTCCGGCGGCCGGTGTTCTACCTGCTCACCACTGTGACGAGCATGTCGGTATCGCCAGTGTGCTTATGAGTCGGCTGCTCTGACCACTGAGCTACAGGCCCGGTTGAACTGCTGGTCAAGGGCCATGCCTGACCCCGTTCTGACGCTGCTTACACTACGGCGCCGGCATGGCCGGGCCGATCGCTTCGGGCAGGCCGAGCTGTGGGCGGTTGGGACAGTCTGAGCGGGTGTCCTCGACCGAACAGACCATGGACCTGGACGGCGCGACCATCCGCTACCGCGTCATCGGCGACGGCCCGACCCTCGTCTTCGTTCATGGCGTGTGGGTAGCCGTCGAAGGACTGCCGCTGGCCTCGTTGAAAGACGGATCAGGCCGCCCCGGTCACCCGCCAGCCAGGCGGACAGACCCAGCGCCTCCCCAACCGGGGCCGGAGAAGCCGATGACCGGAGCCGCGAAGATCACCAGGTGCCTCACCGGACGCTCCCCATCACCCTTGGGCCGGCGTGCGTGGCTACCCGTGCCGGCATCGACGTCTGCGCCGTGCCGGCGTCGAATCTCGTCGCTAGTGAACGGGGCCATGGATCCAGCCTGTGGGACGTCGGTTGCAGCGAGCTTGGAGACCGCTTGAAGGAGACATGGAGCCCCTCGGGCTCTCACTCCCTCGAAGCAGGATCTCGGCCATGAACTGACGGTACGACCACGGGCACCCCGGCCACATCGTCCCCTGGTACGAATCGCATGTACGACCGCGGTACTACCAAGGAGGCCGTAGGTACTGCGTGCGGGGTGGGGCCGACGCCCTGACGCGGTCACGAGATGTAACTGCGCCAGGACGCAGCGCGCTCCAGCTAGCGCTGGCCGCCCTGGGACCCCGAGTCGATGTCCGCGGGCCGAGAGGCTGGACGGCTGTGCTGCCCCTCCCCGACTGGTCCAGATCGCAGGTCGTAGGCCTCGGTCAGCCAGCCGCAGAGCTCATCGTCGATCTCGCCGGGTTCGCGCACCTCGACCACGCTCGCGACCTTGCCTGACGACACGTGGTCGACCTTGGTGATGCGGGGCGACACCAGCGCCCGGTCGAGGAACACGCCTATCGAGAGCCGGTCCCGCTGAACGACGACGTAGCAGAAGGTCGTGCGGGCGGCCAGGACGATCACGGTCTTCAACCCGTCGATGTCGACGTCCGCCGGCAGCGCGGCGACGAGCGTGTCGAACGCCGCCCGGAGCTCGGCCGGACCGCCCGCGAAGTGCCGGTCCACGTCGACCCGGTCGTGCGAATGGAACTGGCCCTCGGTCGCGAACGTTCGCTGGCACCGCGGACAGACCCAGGTCACGATGGTGCCTTCAGCAACCTGTACGACCGGCGCGCAGACGCGAGCTCCGGGGGTGGGGATCGAACCCACAAACCTTTCGGTTAACAGCCGACTGCTCTACCAGTTGAGCTACCCCGGATTGGAGACCTCGCAGCGTAACAGCGCATGGACGAGGCCCATGATCTCACGGTGGGTAGTGGACGACGCATAGGTCACCGCCGGGCAGCCCAGCGGGTGCTTCGACCGGCGGATGCTCGGGTCGGGCACCGCGCGGTAGGGCCTGCCGAACTGGGTCACCGGAATGCCGGTCAAGGCCGACCAGAACGAACGTGCACCGTTCAGGTCAAGGCCTTGGTGCAGATACAGGTGAACGCGGAGGCGTGACTCGTCGACGTCGAAGAAGCGACGCAGCCAGGCGCAGGACAGCAGGACCATACGGGGGTCACTGTTGGCGGACTTGACTACCCCGTCCCCCTTCGCTCCCTCGCCGGCGTACAGCGCCGTGCCGGCGATGAGCAGGTCGCGATCGGACAGCTGACCGATCCGCTCGATCCCCTCGGCCAGCAGCCGGTCGATCTCCGCCTGCTTCCGCTGCTGCAACCGGTTCGGCCCACGCGTGCGTGCCCCGCGGCGCCGGTTGGCACCTGCCCGAGCCGCCCGCGTCGCCTCGTCGAACCGCACGTCGCGGACCCAGACGCTCACGCTGCTCCTGGAGACGCCTAGGTCGTCGACGATCTCGCCGATCGTCCACGCCTGCGCCCGCAGCACACGGGCCCGCTCCCTCTGCGCCGGCTTGCCCCGATACCCCACCACCGGATCATGGGTGCGGGGTGTGACAACGACGGCGGCTACTCGCCCTCGAGGTAGTCGCGGAGCTTCTGCGAGCGGTGCGGGTGCCGCAGCTTGGCGAGCGTCTTGGATTCGATCTGGCGGATCCGCTCGCGGGTGACGCCGAACTGCTTGCCCACCTCCTCGAGGGTGCGGGCCTGCTCGTCGTCGAGGCCGAAGCGCATGATGACGACTTCCTTCTCCCGCTCGTTGAGCTCGTCGAGGACCTCCTTGACCGCCTCCTGCAGCATCTGCCGGGTGGCGGCGTCGAGGGGCTCCTCGGCACCGTCGTCCTTGATGAAGTCGGCCAGGTAGGAGTCGTCCTCCTCCCCCACCGGCGCGTCGAGCGACAGCAGATCCAGGGAGATGCGCTGGATCTCTCGCACCCGGTCCGCGGTCATGCCGACGGCGTCGGCGAGCTCGTCGACCGTGGGCTCCCGCTCGAGCTCCTGCACCATCTGGCGCTGCATCCGGTGCACGCGGTTGATCGACTCCACCATGTGGACCGGGATGCGGATGGTGCGGGCCTGGTCGGCGATCGACCGCGTGATCGCCTGGCGGATCCACCAGGTGGCGTACGTCGAGAACTTGAACCCCTTCGTGTAGTCGAACTTCTCGACCGCCCGCATGAGGCCCATGTTCCCCTCTTGAATGAGGTCCAGGAACTGCATGCCCCGGCCGACGTAGCGCTTGGCGATCGACACGACCAGCCGCAGGTTGGCCTGGATCAGCGCGCTCTTGGCCTCGTCGCCGTCGTCGGCAAGGTGCTGTAGGGCACGGGACTCGTCGGCCGGCAGGTCTCCGAGCGCGCCCACGGCGTCGAGGTCGGCGAGGTGCTCGGATGCCTCGGCACCGCCCTCGATCCGCTGCGCCAGCTCGACCTCCTCGACGGCGGTGAGCAGCGGGACCCGGCCGATCTCCCGCAGGTACATCCGTACGGGATCGGACGTTCCCACGCCCCGCTCCAGCGCCCGATCGGTGGACAGGCGGCTGCGGCGGCGCAGGGTGGCCGACAGCCGTCGCGACCGCGACGCGCTCGTGGCGGCGTGCTCCGGGTTGAGCACCACGAGGTTGGATGCCGCCGCCCCGTGGACGACCAGGTCCGGGTCCGGCAGGCCGGTATCGTCCGGCAGAGCGCCGCGCAGGTCGTCGAGGTCGCCGAACACGTCGTCGATCTCGATGCCAGCCACCCGGCAGCGGCGCATGATGTCCTCGACCACATCGGGCGTCAGTTCGACGTTCGGGAGTGCACGGACGACATCGTGCTGCGTCAACCGCCCTCTGGCAGCGGCCCGCCGGAGCAGCTTGGTGAGCTCGTCTTCCATCGAGCCGTTCCAAGCGTCGAGCCTCGATGGCGTATCGGTCATCCCCCGTCTCCAACCCGTTGGCCTAGCCAGGCTAGCAACCGATCTGCGGAGTCGGCCGCGGCGCGGGGATCGCGTAGGTCGTCGATCGCGCGGTTGAGAAACGCCAGCTCCGACAGCGTCTGAGCCGGGTCGCCGCTTGTTGCGCTGACCAAACGCAGCGTGCCGATCCGGCGGCGCGCGACCTCTGTGAGCAGCCGCCGGACCGCATCGAAGGGCTCAGAGGTCGGCTCCTCAACCAGTAGCCGCGCCAGTAGGTCCGCAATCTGGGGCGGGGCGGTCGCGAGTGCGTCGGCGTGGGTCTCGGCGTCGAGCAGGGCCCGGTAGACCCCGGCCTGCACGGGGTCGTCGAACAGGTCGCCGGCGAGCCAGCGGGAGACGCCTTCCGGATTGTGGATCGCGTGGCGCAGCACCTCGGCGGCCGGCCCGTCCTCGGCCTGGCGTGTGCCATTGCCGCCCGGCCGAGACGCAACGGCCGACGGGCGGCCCGCTTCGGCGCCGCCAGGGCTGGGATCCGCGCCGTCTCGCCACCGATCGGGAGGCTCGTTGGCAACCGCCCGCCTCCCTGCCCGACCGCCCGGTGAAGCGCCGGCCAAACCTCCCCCTGGCCGCGTCCGCGACCGCATGCCGTCGAGCTGGGCCCGCAGCCGGTCCGGCTCGAACCGGCACCGGGACGCGACGTCCATCACGTACTGGTCGCGCACGAGATCGGTCGGATGCTCGGCGATGGCGGCCAGGGCGCGCTCGGCCGCCCGAGCCCGCCCCTCGTTGCTGGCGAGGTCGGCCGCGGCGAACACCCGGTCCAGGCGGAAGCGCAGGAACGGCGTGGCCTTGTCGACCGCGGCGACGAGCCTGTCGGGGTCGGACTGGGCCACGTCGGCCGGATCCTGGCCGGCGGGCAGGTCGGCCACCGCGACCTCGAGGTCGTGCTGGCGCTCCCACTGGTAGAAGCGCTCGGCGGCGGCCTGCCCGGCACCGTCGGCGTCGAACGCCAGCACCAGGCGGCGAGCGGCGAAGCGGTGCAGCAGCGCCACGTGTTCGTCGGTGAGCGCAGTTCCACACGTGGCGACGGCCAGGGGAATGCCCGCTCGCCGGAACCCGATCACGTCGGTGTAGCCCTCGCAGATGACGGCGGTGCCGTCCCGGACGATGGCGGACTTGGCCCGGTCGAGCCCGTAGAGGACGCGGCTCTTGCTGTACAGCGGGGTCTCGGTGGTGTTCTTGTACTTGCCCTGGTTACCGGGCGCCTCGGTTCCCGGCAGGATGCGCCCGCCGAAGCTCACCGGGTGGCCCTCGGCGTCGTAGATGGGGAACAGCACGCGGGCGCGGAAGTGGTCCTGGAGGCGTCCCCGCTGGTTGATGCGGCCCAGGCCCGTGTCGCGGGCGTTCTGCTCGTCGAGGCTGAGTGCCCGGCACAGCGCGTCCCAGGCGTCGGGAGCCCAGCCGAGCTGGTACTCCCGCACCACGTCGCCATCGAGTCCCCGCTTCCGGAGGTAGCTCCGCGCCGCGCCGGCGTCGGGGGCCGACAGGAGGCGCTCGTGGTACCAGGCCACGGCCCTGCCCATGATCTCGAGCAGCCGGGTGCGCCGCTTGCGGCCCTCGGCCTCGTTGCGGTCGGAGTAGCGCAGGGTGACCCCCGCCCGCTCCGCCAGCCATTCCACGGCCTCGGGGAAGCCCAGGTGCTTGACCTCGCGCACGAACGTGATGACGTCCCCGCGCGCCTGGCAGCCGAAGCAGTACCAGACGCCCTCGTTGGCGTTGACGGAGAACGACGGCGTCTTCTCGTCGTGGAAGGGACACAGGCCCTTCCAGCGCTGGCCCTCGCGCCGCAGCTGCACGTACTGGCTGATCACCCCGACGATGTCGGTCGCGGCCCTTACCGCAGCCACGTCCTCATCGAGGATGCCCATCGGGGCGAGACTACCGGCAGTCGGCCGCCGGCCCTGGGGCTATTGGTCGCGTCGCCGGCCGCCACCCCGCAACTGCCCCGTGGCGTCCCGGCTCGCGGCCTTGACGTCGTTCTTCGCCGCCCGGGCCTCGGCGGCCGCGCGCCGCGCCTGGGCCTTCATGTCGGCCTTGACCCTGTCGACCTCGCGCTTGAGCAGCCGCAGCTCGTCGCGGTGCTGCTCGAGCTGGGCGCGCCAGTTGCCTCCCCGGTTCCATCCCTCGCCTCGGGCCCGGTGCTCGCGGGTCCGCTGCTGGGCGGCCCGCCGCATGCCGGCGCGTACCTCGGGGTCGTCGAGCAGCTGCTCGTCGTAGCCCGCTTGGGCCTCCGTCATCTTGCGAAGGAGCCTCGCGAGCGTCTCCTGCTCGCTGGCGGTGAGCGCCAGAAACCCGGCCCTCGGTGCGTACACGGCATCGAGAGCGCGCTCGCGGGTGGCCACGCCCTCCTCCGTCAGCTCGACGGTCTTGATGCGACGGTCGTAGTCGGCGACCTGACGCTCCACGAGGCCGCGACGCTCGAGGCCGTCGACCACGACCGTGACGAAGGACGCGTCGCAGTTCCACATCTCCGCGAGGTTGCGCATCGACAGGCCACTCCCCGGCTCGAGCTCGAGCAGCGCCTTCAGCATCGGAAGCGTCAGACCCAGCTCGTCGGCGGTCCCGTGGAACCGCTGCTGGTTCTCGGCGGAGAAGAAGAGATCCGCCAGCGCCTTGGTCACGTCCCTGGCGACAACGGTGCTGGGGATCTCGTCCACACCAGCGATGGTACCGGACGCAACTACTGTTTGCCTAGACTCAACCTTTAATCAGAAAATATCGTTGACTCGAATCAAGGATTCGTGCCACGATGCTCGTCGTGTCCCCCCAACCTGCGATCAGAGCCGAGGCCCTGACGAAGAGCTTCGGCACGGTCCACGCCCTCGCCGGAATCGACCTGCTGGTCCCCACGGGGACCGTCTACGGGCTCCTCGGGCCCAACGGCGCCGGCAAGACCACCGCCGTTCGCATCCTCACCACGATCCTCGAGCCCGACGCCGGCCTGGCCGAGGTCCTCGGGCTCGACGTCACCCGGCACTCGCAGGCGGTGCGGGAGAGCATCGGCCTCGCCGGGCAATACGCCGCCGTTGACGAGAACCTCACGGGCCGCGAGAACCTACGGCTGGTGGGCCGCCTGACCCACCTGCCCCGCGACCAGGTGATCCCCCGCGCCGACGAACTGCTGGAGCGCTTCGGGCTCAGCGATGCCGCCCAGCGGCCGGTGCGCACCTATTCCGGCGGCATGCGGCGCCGGCTCGACCTCGCCGCAGCCCTGGTCCACCGGCCCCCGGTCCTGTTCCTCGATGAGCCCACCACCGGCCTCGACCCCGCCAGCCGCAACGACCTGTGGCGGGTGATCGAGGAACTGGTCGCGGAGGGCGCCACGCTGCTGCTCACCACCCAGTACCTCGAGGAGGCCGACCGGTTGGCCGAACGCATCGCCGTCGTCGATCGCGGTCACGTCATCGCCGAGGGCACCCCCACCCAACTCAAGGCCAGTCTCGGCGGCACCGTCATCGAGATCACCCTCGAGGATCCGGCGCTCGGCGGCCGGGCCGCGACCCTGCTCGAACCGTTCGCCACTGCCACCGCCGGCTCCGCCGCCGGTGACGGCGCCGTCCGCCTGGACGGCAGCTCGCTCGACATCACCGTCGACGACGGAGCCCGGACCGTCGTCGAGGTGCTGCGCGCCCTTGACCGGGCGGGCATCGCCCCGGCCGGCCTGGCGGTGCGCGAGCCCAGCCTCGACGACGTCTTCCTGTCGCTCACGGGGCGCCGCGCCGAAGGCGAGCCACCCGACGACGCGAATCCCACCGCTGAAGACGCCGACCGACTCGTCCGAGGTGCCGCATGACCTCCACCACGCTCACGCCCACCCTCCCCACCGGCACGCCCTCACCGGCATCGGCGACGGCGCGGCGCACCCCCCGCCGCCACGCCGTTGCCGATGCCGTGACCATGACATGGCGCAACCTGCTCACGTACGTGCGGTTGCCGCAGCTCCTGGTGTTCTCGACGATCCAGCCGATCATGCTGGTGCTGCTCTTCCGGTACGTGTTCGGCAATTCGATCAACCTGTCCGACCCATCGGTCGATTACGTCGACTACCTGATGCCGGGTGTGTTCGTTCAAGCCACCGTGTTCGGCGCGCTCGGCACCGGCGTCGGCCTGGCGGAGGACCTGAACAAGGGCCTGGTGGAGCGGTTCCGGTCGCTGCCGATGGCCCGGTCGGCGGTGCTCGCCGGCCGCACGATCGCCGACGCCACGCGCAACGCGTTCGTCCTGGTGCTCATGACCGGCGTCGGCCTGCTCGTCGGTTTCCGCATCCACGGGGGTGTGCCGGCCTACCTCGCAGCCCTCGCACTGGTGCTGCTCTTCACCTACGCACTGTCGTGGATGGCGGCCACCGTCGGCCTCGGCGCATCCAACGGGGAGGCTGCGCAGGCGGCCCTGTTCCCCCTGGTGTTCCCGCTAGTCTTCG
>Ga0081455_10008752_pt1 | contig 10478 bp, 8 predicted proteins | sample TabmetS3T2R1_FD_70207 | JGI IMG/M metagenome (GOLD analysis project Ga0081455, IMG submission 70207) | Tabebuia heterophylla rhizosphere microbial communities from the University of Puerto Rico - S3T2R1 | ecosystem: Host-associated > Plants > Roots > Rhizosphere ... | reverse complement strand
GACGAAGCCGAGCTGCAGGATGAAGTTCAGGCTCCCGACGACGATCGTGAACCAGCGTGCCCAGTTCGCGCCGGAGCCCAGGCCGAGACCGACGCAGCCGACGACGATGCCCCAGATCAGCATGATCCAGCCCCACGTCGTGGTGTCGAAGACGACGATCTGGTTGGGGGTCAGGACGTAGTACTCGCTGCGGATGATCGCGATCAGGCCCTCGAAAAAGTCCAGCGCCGCCATGATCAACATCAGGATTGCGGCGAAGCGAATCCAGCCCACCCACGTCTCGCCTGTTGCCATCACACACTCCTTTCTTGCCTGTGGTCACCCCTCGACGAGCGAACTGTCGAGGCCGTTGGCACCCTCGAGCCCGACCTCCTCGTCGACCGTCATCAGCAGCAGCAGTGGCCCGTGCGGCAGCGAATCATCCTCGATGAGTCCCATCATCGCGGCGATCTCGACGCCGTCGTCGGCGCCAAGCGTGGTCCCGTTCGCGGTCAGCCAGTCGGCCGTCGACCTGGAGCTCGATCCGCCCCTCGGAGCCGGGTCGTTCGAACGGTCAGGCTCGCGCGGGCGGACCATGTCGAGGTGCCCCCTGTCGCCGGCGCCTCGTGCCGCGACGGTCGCGAGATGCGCCTTAGTGCCTCGAAATGCCCGCCAGAATGCGCGAGGTTCGAGCCCGGTCGGTATCGATGTCTCGGTCACGATGCCGTCCCTCCTGGCTTCACGCGCCGGCCGAGGATCTGCCGCTTCTTGGCCGGCGACGCTAATTAGCTTTCGCCCTCGCGCCTAGCAGGACGCGTCGTTTCACCTGGGTGATTCGGGACGCAGGGACTACCGCTTACCTCGTCGTCTCCACCGCAGCCGGTGAAGGCGGTCATTACGACGAGCAGCTCGCGACTGTTAGGCGGACGGCTTCGCGATTCACCTATGTGATCCGGGTCGTCGGTCCTCGTACGACGGCTGCAGGGTGACATGCTCGAGGCACCGTCTGCCTCGTCTGCCGGCGTAGCGCCGGCGCGAGTCCGTAGGAAAGGAGATCGCGATGCTGCTTGAGGACTACGGCTTGATCGGTGATCTGGAGTCGGCCGCTCTGGTCGGTCGCAACGGAGCGATCGACTGGCTGTGCCTTCCGCACTTCGATTCCGCGTCGTGCTTTTCCGCCTTGCTCGGGGACGAGGAGCATGGACGCTGGCTGTTGGCGCCCGCGGGCGAGGTGACGGAGACCGCACGCCGCTATCGACCCAAGACGCTCGTCCTGGAGACAGACTTCGAGACTGCCGACGGCGCGGTGCGCGTGATCGACTTCATGCCACGGCGCGGCTCGGGCCCGCCACACCTGATTCGGATCGTCGAGGGAATACGGGGTCGCGTCCCGATGCGGATGGAACTGAGCCTGCGCCCGGACTACGCGACGATCCGGCCGTGGGTCGAGAGCGCGCCCGACGGCGCGATCGTCACCGCCGGTCCGGACACATTTCGCGTCAGCACGCCATTGCCGCTCGAGATCGAGGACGGGACCGTCAGCGCGGACTTCGTGGCGGTCGAGGGCGCGCGCCAGCGGGTGACGCTGACCTGGCACCTGTCCTACGAGGAAGCGCCTGCGGTTGAGGACGCGGACTCGGCGCTTGCGCGCACCGAGGCATCCTGGCGGGAGTGGAGCGAGCGCTGCAGCTACGAGGGCGCGTATAGCGAGCAGGTACTGACGTCACTCATCGCGCTGAAGGCGATGACCTCGGAGACGACGGGCGGGGTCATCGCAGCGCCGACGACGTCGCTGCCGGAGGAGATCGGCGGGGTGAGGAACTGGGATTACCGCTACTGCTGGCTGCGCGACTCCGTGCTCGCGCTGGAGGCGCTGCTCGACGCCGGCTATATCGATGAGTCGCTGGCATTTCGCGACTTCCTTGAGCGCGCGGGCACCGGCGATCCGCAAGCGACCCAGATCATGTACGGCATCCGAGGCGAGCGGCGCTTGACCGAGTTCGAGTTGCCGCAGCTTCCCGGCTACGAGGGGTCCAGGCCGGTCCGCGTCGGCAACGCGGCCTCCGAGCAGTTTCAGCTCGACGTCTACGGCGAGGTCGTGGGCGTGATGTTCATCGGCGCCGAGCGACGGGGCAGCATCGAGCGCCGGCTGTGGCCGCGTTGGCGGGGTGTCATCGAGTACGTCGAGACCATCTGGCGCGAGCCGGACGACGGCATCTGGGAGGCGCGCGGCCCGCAGCGCCACTACACGTACTCCAAGGTGATGGCCTGGGTCGTGTTCGACCGCGGGGTGCGCCTTGCCGAGCGGTTCGAGCTCGAGGCGCCGCTCGAGCGCTGGCGGCAGGTGCGCGACGAGATCCATGCCGAGGTGTGCGAGCGCGGCTACGACCCCGAGCGGCGCACCTTCACCCAGTACTACGGATCCAAGGAGCTCGACGCCAGCGTGCTCAACATCCCGCTGGTCGGGTTCCTGCCGGGCACCGACGAGCGCGTCACGGGAACGATCGACGCCGTGTGGAACGAGCTGGGCCGCGACGGGTTCGTGTCGCGTTATTCGACCGCCGAGACCGACGACGGCCTGGCGGGCGACGAAGGCCAGTTCCTGGCCTGCTCGTTCTGGCTGGTAAACGCGCTCGCGCGCAACGGCCGCGTGTCGGAGGCGCGCACGCTGTTCGAGCGCCTAATCGGCCTCTCGAACGATCTCGGGCTGCTCGCGGAGGAGTACGACGTGGCGCATGGGCGCCAGGTCGGCAACTTCCCGCAGGCGTTCAGCCACCTCACCCTGATTCTCGCCGCGCGCGCGATCTCCACCGCCGAGGCAGAGGCCGAGCACGCCGCCGCGTGACTGCGAGTCAGGTCTCTGCTCCCTCGGGTGCCTTCGCGGGCATTTCGCGGAGGCGGTTTCTGCTGCCGCTGGCGCTGGCGCAGTTCATCTGCAGCTTCGCCGGCTCGAACATGAACGTGATGATCAACGACATCAGCGAAGACCTGGACACGACCGTCAAGGGTGTCCAGACGGCGATCACGCTCTTCTTGCTGATCATGGCGATCCTGATGATCCCGGCCAGCAAGCTAACCGAACGCTGGGGCCGCAAGCGCTGCTTCCTCGGCGGGTTGATCCTCTACGGCATCGGTGCCCTGCTGAGTGCGGTGTCGCCCGGGCTCGGCGTGCTCATCCTCGGAAACTCGGTCTTCGAGGGGGTCGGCACGGCGTTTCTGATCCCGCCGGTCTACATCCTCGCCACGATCGCGTTCGACGATCTCACCGCCCGCGCCCGCGCGTTCGGCGTGATCAGCGGGCTGGGTGGCATCGGCGCCGCGGCGGGACCGTTGATCGGCGGCCTGATCACGACCGCCATCAGCTGGCGGGCGGCGTTCGTCTTCCAGGCGCTGGTCGTCGCCGCGATCGTCGTGCTCAGTCGCCAGCTCGTCGATCCCATTCCTGCGGATCCGACTCGGCCGTTCGACGCGGTCGGGGCGATCCTCTCGGCCGTCGGCATGTTCTTCCTCGTGTTCGGCATCCAGCAGGCCGGCAGCCATAACGTGCTCCTGACGGTGTTCGTGATCCTGGGAGCGGCGTTCCTCGTCGCCTTCTTCGTCTGGATCCGCGCGCGCGAACGAGCAGGGAAGGAAGCGCTGCTGCCCATGCGTCTGTTCAAGAACCGGATCTCGAACCTCGGCCTCGCCACCCAGAACGCACAGTGGCTGATCCTCATGGGCAGCTCGTTCGTCGTCTCTGTCTTCCTGCAGGAGGTGCGCGGCTACAACGCCATCCAGACCGGCGCCATCTTCACCGCTGCGACGCTCGGCATCCTCGCCTCCTCCCTCGGCGCGGAGCGATTCGCCACGCGACGCTCGCAGAAGACCCTGATCGTCGTCGGCTTCCTCGTCACCCTGGCCGGGATCGGGCTCCTGCTCGGCCTCGTGCACTCGTCATCGAACGTCGTCGCCTTCGTGCCCGGGCTGTTCTTCATCGGTCTCGGGGTGGGGGTGATGCTCACGCCCTCGGTCAACATCGTGCAATCCAGCTTCCCGGAGGAGGACCAGGGCGAGATTTCCGGCCTCTCGCGCAGCGTGTCGAACCTCGGCTCGTCGTTCGGCACGGCGATCGTCGGCACGATCCTCGTGGCCGAGCTCGGGTCCGGGAACGCGCCGTACGTGGCGGCGATGATCGTGCTCGGGGGAGTCGCCGTGATCGGCCTAGCAGCGGCGCTGTTCCTCCCGAGCCGTCTCGCTCGGGTCCCGGCATCGGGCTGACGTTGCAGAAGGACAACGAGCACGTGTAGAGGACGTCGCCCTCGTCGTTGCCCTGTGATCTGCGCGCTGCGATGCATCTGGCTATATGGGGGCGACGTAGGGTTCGTGTGGCGGTGTCGAGCACGCAGGACACACCCAGCGACGGCGGACAGGGCCGGCTGGCGCGAGCGACTGCTTGGTGCAAGCAGTTGGCCGCGGGCAAAGCATCTGAAACCACCGGCGGCGCAAGACAGAAGTACACCTCCGTCGACGTCGGGTTCCGTAGCGCCGAGCGTCAGCGGCGCATCGCGGCGATGGTGCTCGCGGGCGGGATCGCCTACCGCCTCTTCTTCTGGCTGCTGGCGGTCTCGGTCCTGTTCGGTGGCGTGCTCGGCTTCTTCGATCCGGATTCGGTCGAGACGACTCTCGAAGGTCAAGGCGTCGGGAAGTGGATCGCAGATGCCGCGGCACGCGTAGCGCACTCCGCGAGTGGCGACGAGTGGTGGCTCGTCCCCGTGGGCTGCTGGTTGGTGCTGTGGACGGGCTACACGTGCAGCAGGGCGCTCGTGCTGGCGCACGCCACGGTTTTGAGGGTCGAGCCACCTCGGAGCAAGCCGCTGTGGGCGTCGATGCTCTTCAGCGGTTGCGCCCTCGGCCTGGTCGGTGTGCTGGGTGCCGCCCGTTGGGTGCGCGAACAGAGTGAAGTGGGCGGTCTCGTGTTCACGATGCTCGTCATCGGGGTGCCGTTCGCGATCTGGCTGCTCGTCTCGCGCAAGCTGCCCAACCAGGCGGCGGGGTGGCTGGAGCTCGTCCCCGGCGCGGTCGTGGTGGCCGTGGGGGTCCAGGCGATGCAACTGTTCATCGCCTACTTCCTCGGTCCGAAGCTGAACAGCGCGACCCAGCTCTACGGCCTCCTCGGCGTCGCCACGACGCTGCTGTTCTGCTTCTACCTGGTCGGTCGTCTCATCGTGGCCAGCGCGACACTAAACGCCGAGGTCGCCGAGGCGAGGAGCGAGCGCACGTCGTCGGCATCGTCACAGCGCGTCGACGGGACCGGCAACGCCCGCCGCCGTCGCGCGTAGCCTGGCCGTAACCGAGGAGGCTCGGGCAGTCCGAGGGCTGTACGGCGGCTTCCGAGGACTGACCGGCAAGCACAGTCGTGTCGCGGTCCGTTGGTCGCTCAGAGGAGACGGGCGCCCCCTCGCCCCATTGGGGGCGCCCGTCGGACGAGCGGCACGATTTCCTACTCGGCCGCCCACCGGCCGTGTGAACCTTCCGGCACGAGCGCTGTGGCAAGCGCCTCGTGTTTCTTCCGCATCTATCTCGGGCTGGATGCGAATGACCGGGATTACGATTGGGGCTGGAGCTCGCCGCTAGCCACGGCCTCGTTGAAAGCGTTCACGGTCTCGGGGCCGACTTTGCCGTCCACGGTGACGCCGAGATCTTTCTGGAGCTCCTCGACCGCAGCTTTCGTCTCCTCGCCGTAGGTCCCGTCGATCTCACCGTCGTAGTAGCCGTAGTCCGCAAGGACTGTCTGAATCTGGACGGTGATGCTCGCGGCCTTGTCCTTCAGGGCTGCGTGCGTCTCCGGGCCGTAGATGCCGTCGGCTGTGAGCCCGAGATCCTCCTGCATCGCCTTGACGCCGGCTGCTGTCTCTTCGCCGTAGACGCCGTCGATGGGTCCGTCGTAGTAGCCGAGCTTCGTCATCACCTGTTGCAGCTCGACGACGGCGGGCCCCATCGGAAGCGGCTGGGACTCAGACGATTGCGAGGCCGTTGTCGTCACGGTCACCGTCTCACTACCACCGCCGCAGCCGGCGAGCGCCACGACCAGGCCCAACAGGGCTAGGGCCGGAACGATCACCGACGGAAGATGTCCGTTCTCTCGGTACTCGGAAGCGCTGAGCATCTCGTCTCCTCTTCGTTGCCTGCACTGCTGGCTGGCCTGCAGCTCGAAGCTACGCCCCCAGCGAGCGGACGACGAGGCGTGGTTTACGGATCACCTGGGTGAATCGAAACGGAGCCGGCGGGTCAGGAGGGCGGCTCGGCATCGAGCGCAGACACCGTCAAGAGGGTCAGCCCGAGGTCCGAGATGCGCTGGAGGACGCCCTGGAGCTGGGCCTGGTCGCGCATCGTGCCGACGAGAACGGTCCTTCCGTTCTCGCGGCTCAGGCTCATCCCGCCGAATGCCCGTCCCACTTCATCGCCGAGCTCCCCGTCGACGACGAGCTGGTAATCGCACTCCGGCATCCACCCAACGATTACTTCGACACCCGGCCGCCGGGGTCTTCTGCCGAGGAATCACATACGTGATTCGGTTTGCTCGAGCAGGCCGAGCTTGGCGGCACGGGCAACGGCGTCTGCTCGTGTCCGGACGCCGAGCTTTCGGTAGAGCGCACGTGTGTGCGACCGGGCCGTGTTCGCCGATATGAACAGCTGATCGGCGATTTCCCGAACGGTCAAGTCCGTAGCGAGCAGTCCCAAGACCTTCAACTCCGCCGCGCTCGGCGGGGTGATCACCTCGCCGCTGTCCGCGCGAGTCGAGGTCTCGATGATCTCCGCCTCGACTTCGTCTGCGAGCGTTTGCAGCCGGCCGGCTTCGCCGAGCTCGCGGATCGCTGCGCTCGCTGATGCCAGTCCCGCCTCGGCGACGTCGAGTCGCCCACGCCGGCAGCGAACCCGTGCGAGCAGCAACAGCAGCCATGTGTGCTGCACCGTTGCGATCTCGTCCCGGAAGAGGCGCTCGGCCTGGGCGAGCTCGTGCTCGGCCTGAACGAGGTTGCCTTCCGCCGCGTTCACGCTGCCCAGCGCGGCAGCAGCCTTGGCGCCGAGCCAACTCCGGTTGCTCCCCATGTCACCGAGGAGGGACTTCGCCGTCTCTGCGTGAATTCGAGCCGTGTCGAGCTGTCCTCGATCGACCGCGACGAGCGCCAGCGCGATGCGGGCCATCGCGTGGCCGGCAGGGCGCATTCCGATGTCCGGATGTTCGACGGCCTGCATGGCCATGGCCCATGCCTCATCGAGCTCCTCGGCGAAGTAGAGAGCGGCTGCGCATGCCGACAGTGAAAACACGACGGAATCGTCCTCGCCGGCAAGCGCGAGTGTGACTGCGTGGCGTCCTTCGCGCACGGCCTCGGCAATATCGGGCTCCATGGCCATGGCGCGGGCCGCCGCCGCGGAGGCCTCGACGTAGCGGCTCACACGCGCGGGCTCAGCCGCTTGAGCGCGACGGACGAGTTGAAGAAAGCGTCGGCGCTCGAGGGCGCCATGGCCGACGACCGTCGCGGCGACCGCGCCGGCGACCGCGAGCTCGAGATGCTCGGAGATCAGGCCGTCCGGCAGCGCCTCGATGTACCGGAGCAGCGTGCGGGAACGTCCCGATCTGATCAATGGATTGTGTTGGTCGACGAGAACCCTCGCGACGATCCCGTACTCCGCGGCCGCAAAAGCGTGCTCGATGCCTTCGGTAAGGAGTCCTCGGTCCAGGAACCACTGAGCGGCACTCCGATGGATCTCTCTCTCCGACTCGGGTGCCTCCGAGGCGAGTCGGAAGAGGGCGAACTCGGCGAAGAGGGGATGGATGCGATACCAGCCTCCCCGTTCGAGACGGGTGACCAGCAGGTTGGAGCGCTCGAGCTTCTTGAGCATCGATGCCGAGTCCGACCGATCGAGGACGTCGTCGCACAACTCGGCGGTGAAGCGCCCGAGGACCGAGGCGCAAAGAACAAACCCGCGGGTGTCATCGTCCAGGCCTCCAAGCACCACTTCGCTCAGGTACTCGGCCACAAATCGATGCTCGCCGCCGAATTCCGCCACCGCTCGCTGCGGATCGTCCACTTGGTGCAGCCAGACCGCCGCGAGCACGAGCGCGGCCGGCCACCCATCGGTACGCCGACAGAGCGTTTCGATGTCGTCCGCTCCGAGATCGATCTTCCCACGTTCGACGAGCAGAGCACGGGCGTCCTCCGTCGTGAACGCGAGACTGTCCGTTCGCAGCTCGACCAGTGAACCGCCGGCACGAAGGGCGGCGAGCCCCAGCGCCGGGTCTGTGCGCGTGATCAGCACGAAGTGCACGGACGGCGCAAGGCGTGTCAGCGCATAGTCGATCGACGACAGGCACTCGCTGTCCGTGACCTCGTGCAGATCGTCGAGGACGATGACGAGCTCCTGATCGTAGGTCGCCAGGGCATTCATCAGCTCGTCGACGGCGAAGTCGATCGAGGCTCCGGGGACCATCAGCCGCTGAAGCGCTCGACGCCCAAGGCCGTTTCGGACCCGATCCGCGGCGGTCGCGACGTAGCTCCAGAGCCGCGTGGGATCGTTGTCTCCCGCATCCAGTGTCACCCAGGCAAGCGCGCCGTCGCGCTGGGCGCACCAGGTCCGGACAGCAGTCGTCTTGCCGTAGCCTGGGGGCGCTGCGACCAGCGTGACCGCAGCTTCGTGGGCGCCGTCGAGCGCGTCCAGAATGCGCGACCGCGGCACCGCGTTTGCACGCAGGCGCGGCGCAGCGAGCTTCGCCTCGGCGATCGGGGGAGGCAGATTGGGCGCGCCAGGTACTGCCTCCGGGAGCGAAGCCGGGCCGCGAGCTCCTGTCATTCGCAAGATCCTACGAGACGTGGAAAGAGAACAATATTCCGCATGCTGCGGCAGGGTGAGTAAGACTTGCGCCTGATGCGCAGCGGTCCCTTCGTCCGAAGTGATCGCGCTGCAGCGTGGGTGCTGGGAGTGGGGGCTCTCGACCTGGGGCTCGAGCAGTTCATGCTCCTTCCGGTCCTTCCCGCGATTCAGCGCGCGTACGGGACCTCGATCACGACGGTCGCATGGCTCCAGACCGCGTTTCTGCTCGCGGCCGTCGCGGCGGTCCCGCTGTTCGGGCGCCTCGGCGACATGTACGGGAAGCGGCGGCTGCTTCTCTTCGCGATCGCGGCATTCGCCGCGGGATCGCTCGTGTGCGCACTAGCGGATTCGGTGGGCGGCCTGATCGCGGGACGCGCCGTGCAGGGTCTCGGGGCCGGGCTTGGCCCGCTCGCCATCGGTATCGCTCGCGATCGGGCCCCGCGCGGGCGGGCGCCCGTTTGGATCGGGCTGCTCATCGCGACAGCGGGTGCGGGTGCCGCCGTCGGCTTGCTCGTGGGCGGCGTGCTGGCGCAACGCGCCTCCGTTTCGGCGATCTTCTGGGTGCTCTTCGGCGTGGCAGGGATCTTGCTTGCGGGCGTCGTGCTGCTCGTTCCGGAGTCGCCTCGGGGCACTTCGACACGTCCCGACTGGATCGGGAGTCTCCTCCTGGTCGGATCGCTCGTGAGCTTCCTTCTCGCGGTCTCGAAGGCCAACACGTGGGGCTGGAGCTCCGCGAAGGTCGTGATTCTCATCGTGGCCTCGGTGCTCGCGTTGATTGCCTTCATCGCGTACGAACGCTCGGCGGCAGAGCCGCTCATCGACATGCACCTGCTGGCTCGGCGGCCGGCCTGGAGCGCCAACCTCGTCGCCTTCGCGATGGGTTTCGCGCTGTTCATCGCCGGCATCGTCATTCCTCAGATCGCAACGCTGCCCTCGGCGTCCGGCTACGGCCTTGGCCTGACATATGCGCAGACCGGTCTCGTCCTTCTTCCGGGCGCGCTGGCGATCATCGTCGGCGGTTGGGCTTCCGGTCTGCTCGTCGGACGCCTCGGCGCCCGCACAGTGGTCGCCGTCGGCGCGATGGCAGCGGCGATCGGCTATGCCATCCTCACTGCTGCTGATCCTTCCGTGGCCATCTTGGTCACCGGCAACGTGCCCGTCGGACTCGGAATCGGCCTGGCGGTCGCAGCGCTCACGAATCTGGTGGTTCGTTCGGTGGACCAGGGCCGGACGTCGGCGTTCGCCGCGACGACAGCCGTGAGCCGATCGACCGGCGCCGCGCTGGGCACGCAGATCGCGGCCGCGATAGTGATCTCTGCGGGCGTCGTCGGGCAGTTCCCGGCCGAGCAAGGGTTTACCCGAGCGTTCGTGCTCGGCCTGATCGCGGCCGTGGTCGCGCTCGGCGCCACCGCCGCGATTCCCGCTTCGAGCAGCGATCCTCTGGTCGCGCGCTCCCTGACGGTAGTTCGGGGCCGACCCGATTCACCGGCGTAACCCGCGAACGACAGGCTCGGTCGGCGGTCGTGGATTACAAAGCGACGGCACTAGAACCTGCCCCCTAGGGGCTCAGGCGACCGTGTCCTCGTCGCCCTTCTCAAGCGCCTCTAGCCGTGCGTCCATCTCTCGCAGAAGCCCGATTAGCTCAT
>Ga0081455_10008751_pt1 | contig 10478 bp, 10 predicted proteins | sample TabmetS3T2R1_FD_70207 | JGI IMG/M metagenome (GOLD analysis project Ga0081455, IMG submission 70207) | Tabebuia heterophylla rhizosphere microbial communities from the University of Puerto Rico - S3T2R1 | ecosystem: Host-associated > Plants > Roots > Rhizosphere ... | reverse complement strand
ACGCCGTTCCAGGCGTGTTCAGTGGCAGACACGACGTGTGCCGGCCGCTGAAATGGGGCCAGGCGCATCATTAGTAAACCGGCAATCACTGCGACAAAGGTGAGACCATTCAGGAAAAAACACATCGCAACGCCAACCCAACCGATTAGTAGACCAGCGACCGATGGACCGACCACACGAGCGCCATTCACGATCGAGCTGTTGAGCGAGATCGCGTTTAACAAATCTTCACGGCTTGTCATCTCGACTGTGAATGCCTGGCGCGCGGGCATATCGAAGCCCATGGCAACGCCGTTCAATGCAGCGACAATGATGATGAACGTTGGCGTGGCGAAGCCGGCCCAGACACCGGCTGCAAGAAAGAACGCGCAAATCATTTGGGCCGTCTGGGTCGCGAGGAGAATAGAGCGCTTGGGGTGACGATCGGCGAGCGAGCCGCCCCAGATTGAGGACAACATCATCGGAGCGGATCCCATGGCGGCGACGACACCCAACAGCAGCTTTGAATTCGTAATTTGGTAAACGAACCAACTCATTGCTGTTTGCTGCATCCAGGTGCCAACAAGCGAGACGAGTTGCCCCCAAAAAAACAGCCGATAATTGCGATGCCGCAGCGCGCGGAAGGTATGTCGCCACGTCACGCTACCAACGGGTACCCGATGTGGACGTCCACTGACATCTTCTGGTACCCGCGCGGTTTCGGTGGTAGCCGGCGGCATCACTCATCATGACTGGCAACCCCGGCGATTGCAAAATCAAGTGGGTTGCGTTGTAAGGTGTTCGCCGCGGCGAACACCTCTGCAACCGTCTGGATGTGCTAGCTTCGCAGTGTGGAGATCACCGCCGCCATCCTGCTCCGTAAACGAAAGTTCAGCGACACAAGTCTGATTATTTCCTGGTGCACGGAATCGTTCGGTTGCATTCAAACGATCGCCAAAGGCGCGCGCCGGCCTAAGAGTCCGTTTGCCGGGAGGCTGGATTTGTTCTTTGAAGCTGAAATTTCCATCGCGCGAAGCAGGAAGTCGGATTTGCACACGCTCACCGAAGTCGTGTTGAAAAATCCCTTCGCTGGGATTCGCAGCAATTATCTGCGCACGCAAACGGCGGCCTACTTTATCGAGCTAATCGAGATTTGCACAGAACGAGACCACCGGGAACCGGAGTTATTCATGTTGTTGCGGAGGGCTTTCGGTTATCTCGATAAAAACGATCCAACATCACGGGCGGTCTTGCATTTCGAGACAGAACTGGCGCGAATTACCGGTGTGCACGACGAGAAAAAATTAAAAGCCAATCCGGCGTTTGCGTTGGGTAATTTATTCGGGCGACTGCCGCTCTCGCGTACGCCTCTCTTGAAAACACTGGCGATGGCGGCGAAAAAGAGTTCAAAATGAGATTGAATGTCATTCTGAGCGAAGCGAAGAATCTCTGGCTATTTCTGGCTGAATCGCCCAAGGGGATAACAGAGATGTTTCGCTTCGCTCAACATGACAACGTGATCTATGAGGTGGGTTCTACCTAATCTTATCGCTGCAGTCGTAATTGCTGGCTTGAGTCCGGCTGTATTGGCGAATGAGACGTACAGATTCGATCCGTCGGGCTCGACAATCGGTTTCAGCGTGCATCAATTTCTGGGAACCACGCACGGAAAATTCACGAAGTTTAGTGGCAGGATAGACGTGGATCGAGAGCATCCGGAAAATTCCTCCGTTACAGCACAGATCGACGTGCGGAGCATCGATACACGGATCAAAAAGCGGGACGATCATCTGCGCAGCGCTGAATTTTTTAATGTGGAAAAATATCCTCAGATGACGTTCAAGAGTCGGAGTGTGAAACAGACTGGACCGCAAAGTGGCGACATTCTCGGCGATCTCACCATTCACGGCGTGACCAAACCGATCACACTTCATGTGAAACTGCTAACTCCGCTCAACGAGACGAGTCAGACGCGCTGGGCTGTGACTACAGAGCCGATCACGCGACGGGACTTCAATTTGATGTTTGCGCCCGCAACCGAGTCAGTCTCGGGAATCAGCCAGACAGTCGCGATCAACATCGAGATCGAGGCGAAGCGCGCGGAGTGATATGGCGTGATCTGGGCACGTTCGGAGCTTGTCATTCTGAGCGAAGCGAAGAATCTCTGATTAGTTGCATCCCGACTCTGACGCAGAGAGTAAACAGAGATGTTTCGCTTCGCTCAACATGACAAGGTAGGGTGATGGAAATCATACCCCTCGGAGATTCAGCGTTGATTGTCCGTGTGCGCGACCGATTCGACGATGCACCCGAGCGAACGCTGGACACAGTGCTTCGCGCATTTCAACAGCTTCAAAGCGCCGCCGTCCCGGGAGTGATTGAGCTGGCGCCGGCCTACACCAGCGTGGCCGTTTTCTTTGATCCGATTACTGTCGCCAGATCGGCTGGGACACCGGAAAAAGTGTTCAACTGGCTGGGAGAGCGAATTCGTAGAGTTGTAGCCGCGAGCGCTGATCACGGCAAACGTCGCCGACCTATGCGCCCCCGTGCACATTTGTTCGAAATCCCAGTCTGCTACGATCCGGAGTTCGCACTCGACATTGACGATGTTGCGCGACACGCGAACATCCTGCCAAGTGAAGTCATCCGTCTTCACAGCTCGGCTGAATATCGCGTCGGCTGCATAGGATTTGTTCCCGGATTTCCATTTCTGGCCGGTCTTCCGAAGAAGCTCTCGACGCCACGCCGGGACGTACCGCGAAAAGAAATTCCCGCGGGCTCTGTCGGGATTGGTGGGGCGCAAACGGGAATTTATCCATTGCGCTCGCCCGGTGGCTGGAACCTTATCGGTCGCACGCCATTGCGCTTGTTCGATTCCGATAAAAATCCACCCGCGCTTTTGCGCGCCGGCCAACGCGTGCGCTTCCGCAAAATTACGCGCGATGAATTTGCCGCGTTCGCCGAGGCTACGGCGGCCAAGGAATCATCAAAACGGTAGCCGTTCATGGGTCTGTCTGTTCAGCGCGCGGGATTTCTTACCAGTGTCCAGGATCTCGGCCGAACCGGCTTCCGGCAGTTTGGAGTTTCTTCAGGTGGCGCACTGGATTGCTTCGGATTGCGCGTGGCGAATTTGCTCGTCGGCAATAATGAAGGTACGGCTGGACTCGAGATTACCTTGGGAGGTTTGCAATTACGGTTCGAGGACGAACGCGTGGTTGCCTGGTGCGGTGGCGAATTCGAAGTGCAAATCGGATCAACGCGATTTCCCGCCGGTCACGCGGCGCATGTGCAATCCGGCGAACGATTGAAATTCGGCCGGCCCCAACTTGGTTGCCGTGCTTGGTTGGCCGTCTCTGGAGGAGTTGATGTGTCAGGTGTCTTGGGGAGTCGGTCCACGGATCTGCGTGCACACTTCGGCGGATTTGAAGGACGCGCGCTTCACGATGGCGACATTATTCCATTGGGCGTGAGGCTGGGGTCGCCGCCTCCGGCTACAACTATTTCCTCGTGGACTGCGCCACACGATTGGGTGAGTCCGGCCAAGCCCAAACCGACTTTGCGTTTCATTCGCGGCGTCGATTGGAAACGCTTTAACGCTTCATCGATTCAACGCCTAACGACTGAAGTATTCAAAGTTTCACCGGATTCGGATCGCATGGGCGTGCGCCTTGAAGGTCCGGAACTGAAACGAATCGATGAGAACGATCTAATCTCAGAAGCGGTGGCGCCCGGCACAATTCAGGTTCCGCCGAACGGGAAACCGATTCTACTTTTGGGAGATTGCCAAACCATTGGCGGTTATCCGAAAATAGCGTACGTGATCACTGTCGATCTTGGCATTGCAGCACAACTTCGTGCTGGCGATCAGGTCCGTTTTTCCGAAATAGCGCTCGCCGATGCGCACCGACTTTTGCTCGAACGCGACCGAGAGCTCCAGCGTTTCCGCATTGGTATCAGTCTCCAAGGCACATGAAACTATCAGTCGATATCAACGCAGACCTCGGGGAAGGCTCGGGCCACGACGGGGAACTTTTCGAGCTCATCAGCTCGGCAAACATCGCTACAGGATTTCACGCCGGCGATTCCGATACCATGCACGCTGCAGTTTCTGCGGCGAAGAAACACGGAGTTGCTGTCGGAGCGCATCCAAGTTTTTTCGATCGCGAGAATTTCGGACGTAAGGAATTGAAGATAAGTACGCCGGAAATATTCGACGCGGTCGCTTATCAGCTTGGAGTTTTCCAGGCGATCGCTTCCTCTGTGGGCGTACAACCGAACCACGTCAAACCGCACGGCGCTCTTTACAACATGGCCGTGCGCGACCGAGACCTGGCTGAGGCGATTGCGCGCGCCATCGAATCGGTCGATCCGAAGTTAATTCTGTTCGCCCCAGATAACAGCGAGTTGGCCCGTGCAGGCGAGGCGCATGGCTTGCAAATCGCGCGCGAGATTTTCGCCGATCGCAATTACCTGAATGATGGCTGGCTGGTTCCACGTGCCCGGCCGGACGCATTGCTTCATGATCCAACCGAAGCCGCCGAGCGTGTCCTGCGGATGTTGCGTGAAGGCAAGGTTCGCTCGGTCGAAGGCCGAGACGTTGAGGTACGAGGCGAAACAATTTGTATCCACGGCGACACACCTGGCGCGGTTGAATTCGCGCGCAAACTGCGGTCACAGCTTGAACACGAAGGCGTGAAAATCTCGGCGCCGCAGAGTTGGGTGTGACGGAGAGGAGCGATCATAGAGCCGGCGCGCCCTTGCACCGAACAGTTCTGGCGGAAGGGCGCTGCGACCGAAACAAATCTGATCCACGTTTGAGACACGAAACCCATTTGTATGCCTGCAAAATCAAAAAAGCAGCAAATGGCAGCCGGAGCTGCTCTTTCGGCCAAGCGCGGTAAACGTTCCAAGTCGTCGCTGAAAGGCGCTTCGCGAGGGATGTACAAATCGATGAGCAAAGCCGAGCTCCGCAGGATGGCCAAGACAAAGCGCAAAGGGAAACCGACGAGGAAGAAGCGGCGCTAAGGAATCGACGAAGGCTGCAAGCGTTTATCGTTCTGCAGAATCCCCATAACCTGTTTCAAAGGATCTGCGCTCACCCTGCTTGCTCCAGTAAATGGATGGTCGAGAACGTATATCAAAAACAGAATCAAAGTGATCGTCACCGTCAGGGATCCCGCGATTAAGTATTGTGCCCTGATGTTTTTCATTCCAAAGAAATAGGTGTACGAAATGCTGATCACGCTGCCAACCAGCAGGACCAACCAGACAACTGATGGTACCGTGTCGTTCCCCGCGAATATTCTGAGTCGCCGGTATTCAGCCAGGTTGTTGAACCGCTTCAAGGCTTCGCCGTAGATCTCTCTGTTGGGAACCGATTTCTCATCTAGTTGATAGAACTCGCCTATAAGCTTTACCATTGCCTCGTTGGAATGGAGGCTTATCTGGCCCTCCGCCATTCTTTTCAGTTCATCATTGTAAACCGAACTGACATAATCCAGCAGCGTTTGCCGTATCCTTTCACCTGACGGTTCCGGGAACACCTGTGTAATGTGAAAAATGTCAGCGACCTCATTGGCTTCCAGTTGAAGGTTCTTTGTGGCCTCGTCGTATCCGCTCCAGGTTACAAAGACCACAAACGCGAGCAGGACGCCGTAAAATAATCCGAAGGCGTTGAAGATGATCGCCGCTACCTCGTGGTTCTCCTTTAAGACTTCCGCGGAATACTTCTTTCGCACCAGGTAAAGGCCTGTCAGTGCGATGGAGGTCGTAATTGCCGAGACGATGAAAAATGAAACCGGCGGCGGTAAGTTAAGTAAGAATTGCACGGCTCCTTTACGTTCTCGCCAAGATATCGATCCGCTGTCGAGAGAAAAGAATTTATCGCCCTCTGGCGACAAACGCCCGGAAGATCCGTAGATGACCATGGTCATATTTGCCACCAAGCAATGACCTTACATCTGCAAGCCTGCCGTCAGCGACGTTCCGAAATGCCGACGCGATTTCCTCGCGTTGCGCGGCGGTAAAGAACCGGTCAGGCTGGAGAGATTCGCCCGATTGAATCGCGGCTGCCAGATGATCGTAAATGGTGCTCCGCGTAAATCCGCGCGCCCGGCAAATATCCTCCACCGATTCGCCGCTCCGAAAACGTCGCAGCGTTTCTCTCTGGCTGTCATTCAGGCCGCTACGGCGCGTCGGACGCCGGAACTCAAGACCTCCGGAAAATGTTCGGCGTGGATTAACAGCTAGATAGTTTTTGATTTCGCCAAGGAACGTCTCCGCAAAGTCCTTTAGCTTCTGTTCGCCCACGCCGGGAATTCGCCGAAACTCGATCGCAGTCGTCGGATAATTTCTCGCCATTTCACGGAGCGAGACATCGGAGAAGATGACGTAGGCTGGCACGTTGCGTTCGTCGGCGAGTTTGCGGCGCAGCCCGCGCAAGCGCTCGAACAACATTTCGTCGCATTCAATTGCTCCCGCGCGAGCCTTTTGGTCCCGCGCGACAACGTCAATCTGCTTTGTAAGCGTGATCGGCGTACGGTGGCGCAAGGCGTCGCGGCCATCCGGCGTGAGACTCAGGGTTGCGAACTTTCCCGGCGCACATTCGATGAATCCCAAGCGCAGCAGTTCTCGACCGATGGCCTGCCAGGCATCGCGCTTTAATTCCCGGCCGATCCCGTAAGTAGACAATTCGTTGTGGCTTCGTTGCCGGATCGCTTCCGTGTCCGCGCCGCGCAAGACATCAACGACATGATTCAATCCAAATCCGAAGCCACTTTTCGCGTGGATGCGATGGACGCAGGAGAGAAACTTCTGTGCCTCGATTGTGCCATCGAACGTCTCGCGTGGGGTGAGGCAATTATCGCACCCGTCACACGACTGCTCGCCGTATTGCTCGCCAAAGTATCGCAACAGCGTCGCGCGCCGGCAGTCGCGTGTCTCGGCGTAATGAACCATTTGTTGAAGTTGCGTTTGCGCAATTCGTGCTTCGCTTTCGCTCTTTTCATCGATGAAATGGAGCTGCTTGGCCACATCGCTTGGGCTGAACAGCAGCACGCATTCGCTTGGCAATCCGTCCCGGCCGGCGCGCCCGGTTTCCTGATAATAGCTCTCCAAATTTTTTGGAAGATCGTAGTGCACCACGTAGCGGACGTTCGGTTTGTTAATGCCCATTCCAAACGCGATTGTCGCAGCGACCACGCGGACATCGTCGCGCAGGAACGCTTCCTGATTTTTAGTACGCTCGGAACTCGTTAGGCCAGCATGATACGGCTTCGCGCTTACGCCGTCTTCACTGAGATTTCGAGCCAGGGACTCGGCGCTCTTCCGGCTTGCGCAGTAAACGATTCCGCTATCGTTCGGCCTGCTACGAATGAACTCAAGCAACTGCTCATAGGGTGTCGCTTTTGGAACAACGCGATAAGTGAGATTTGGCCGGTTAAAGCTGGCCGCATAACAGCGGGGTTCGCGCAGCTTTAATTGCTTTACGATATCGGCCCGCACCCGTTCGGTAGCGGTTGCGGTGAGTGCCATCATTGGCACATCCGGAAAGTGCGTCCGCAATTTCTTGAGCTCGCGGTATTCCGGACGGAAATCGTGGCCCCATTCGCTGATGCAATGCGCCTCGTCGATGGCGAACTGGGCGATGTTCCAGTTCACTGCGCGCTCCAAAAACGTATCAAGCATCAATCGTTCCGGCGCGACGTAAAGCATCCGGTACTCCCCGTGATGCAATCCGCGCCAACGCGCCACTGCATCCTTCCGGTCCAGCGTTGAATTCAGGTAAGTGGCCGGGATCCCGCTGGTCTGCAGTGCGTCGACCTGATCTTTCATCAGCGAGATAAGCGGCGAGACAACAATCGTTAGGCCATCACGTATCAAGGCCGGCAATTGGAAGCAAAGGGACTTACCGCCACCCGTTGGCATGAGCACGAACACGTCACGTCCAGCCAGCGCATCGCTGATGATCTCTCGCTGCAGTGGCCGGAATTGGTCGTAGCCGAAGTGTTTTTTGAGCGTCAGCGTCAGATCCATTAGTTCTTCTTCGCTGTCGTCCGTTGCCGCAGCAAAATTCATTTTTAATGAGCCGACTCGGTCGAAGCACGATCGTTCATTTCTGGCGCTTCAGACTAAAACCGTCAGCGTGCGCGCCGTAGCCGCTGGCATACTCAACCAATCCAACGCCCTTTTTCCAGACCATCGTTGTGAAATGACCTGAATTGTGGCTGGCAAGGTAAGTGCATTTGTCCCCTTTGATTTCAATCGTGGTCGTCCAGGCCCCATCTTCGTAATTCAACTTTCCGTTGGTGATCGCACGGACATTGCCCTTCTCAAACGTTGGTGCCTTATCCATCGCTGAAATCTTCTTAACGGCGCTGTCGTTGTCCTCTTCGTTCAGCAGAACGATACGGTCATCCGTCGCGATGAAATAATCCGGCCGGATTTCGCGCTTCTTCGGCGCGCTCGATTTGAGATCAGTGAATTCGATCTTGAAAATCGCCCCCCAGGGCATCTGGGCGACGCGCGTTGTAACCAGTCGCGCGGTAAGCGGAATTTCCTCCTGCTGAATCTCGTCGCCCCACTCGGTCCCGCGAAATTTGGCCGATACCGGCTTGTCATCTTTGGCATCGAGAAACGAGTTGGCCGCGAAAGCGGGAACGGCCACCAAGATCAACATTGCCGTTATCGTGATTTGTGAACGGTTCACGAGACGATCTTATGGACCACAAGAATGACAATGCACGTCCTTTTTCCAATCTGCTCAATTTCGCTGACCACTTATCACTGTGGTTCGGTATGTTAGAGCACGTCGAATTTAGGAAGACGCGTAACGGGCCGGATATCGGGGGTTGCCGCCAGGATTCAGTTGCCAAGGCAAGTCAAGCAACCCGCAACTGAAGTCACCTCGGCGCCAGAGAAGCGACGATCTGTTCAAACCGCGGGTCGCCGCGCAACGGGTCCCACCATGGCATCAGCTTTAGTTGACCATAGCTGACGCCGCTCGGAATTTGAGTCGCGATGGCGAGCTCTTCGCAAGCCAGATCCTTGTCGCCAACCCAACCAGCGATTTTGGCCAGATACCTATGCATCGCCTTGCCTCTGATCGAGTCCTTGCCTTCGGGAAGAAGCTCGATCGCACGACGCCCTTCGCGCAATGCTTCCTCTTTTCGCCCAAGCGCGGCGTAGATTAGGCCTAGCACACAACGTGGTGGGCCGTGATTTGGCTCGGCTTGCACGATCTTCTCCTGGTCAGCAAGAGCTGCAGTGAAAGCGGAGTGCGCTTTTGCATCGTCTTTCATCATGCGAGCGATTAGGCCTTCGACGAGGGGATGGTTCCATTGAACACTTCCATCGACAAAGGGCGCCTCGCCCAGCGCAATCAAAGCATCTCTGGCTGCAGCAGGGTCGTGCTCTGCCAACGCGCAGATAAGCCAATTATTGGCGATACCACGCACGCCAGCCGAATTGCCGGCGCGGATTTCATGAACGACTTCATGCAAAGGCTGAGTATCAGCCTTCCAATCTAGATCTACATTCGCGCGGACCGCTTTGGTTTCGACGTCGTTCGGTGCGATACTCAATGCACGATTCAATATCAATTTTTCTTCAGCGTAGTGTCTGAAGAGATCTTTGTTGATTGCGATCTGCTGCAGAGTCTCGAGGTTGCGCGGATCGAGCTCAATCGCGCGCTCGAGATCTCCTGCCGCTTCCTCCCAGCGTCCCTGCCGCCTCTGAATGTAACCCTTCAATTGGAAAATCCGCGCGTCATTGGGCAGGCTCTGACGAGCAATTTCTAGTTCGGCCAGAGCGCCATCATAATCGAGGTATCCCCAATAAAGATTTTGCGCGCGTGCAAGGTGTGCTTCGCCTGCGTCTGGACGCAGGCGAAACGCTCGCCGGACCGCCGCCTCTGCCAGGGCAAGGCGCGCAGGGGTGTGATCGAACCCGTAGAAGTAAAGCCGATCATGAGCATAGGTCAGTTGACAATACGCTTGGAAAAACGCGGGGTCTCGCGCGACGGCTTGGTTCAGTAAGTCGACTGCGCGCTGCAGATGCGCTCGCACATCATCACTGAAGCTTTCCGTCAGAAGAAGATTGTTCGCACGTGTGTAGAGATCGAACGCAGGAATGTTGTCGGTTGTGGGACGTTCGATTTCGGTCTTTTCATCCGGCGAGAGTTTGGCGTTGAGTTCGCCGGCAATCGCCATCGCGATTTCACTTTCAATCGCGAACACGTCCGCAAGTTCGCGGTCATAGATCTGGCCCCATAAGCGTTGATCGGTGCGCGCATCGACCAATTGCGCATTCACGTGCACGCGATTGCCGAAGTGCTGAACGGTTCCTTCCACCAAATGCGTCACTCCGAGTTGCTGGCCGATCTCGCGCAGGTTGCGGGCCACTCCACCCTTGTATTGCATTACGGATGTCCGTCCGATCACCTTCAAGTCGGCGATCCTGGCTAGGTCCGTCAGAATTTCGTCCTGCACACCATCAGCAAA
>Ga0081455_10008750_pt1 | contig 10478 bp, 11 predicted proteins | sample TabmetS3T2R1_FD_70207 | JGI IMG/M metagenome (GOLD analysis project Ga0081455, IMG submission 70207) | Tabebuia heterophylla rhizosphere microbial communities from the University of Puerto Rico - S3T2R1 | ecosystem: Host-associated > Plants > Roots > Rhizosphere ... | reverse complement strand
TGTCGATGCCGGCGAGGTCGAAGTCCTGGTTGCTTAATGGACGGAGGCGGGGATCGAGGTCGGCCACCGCCGGGTGCAACTCTGTCATGCCGGTGTCGACCAGCACGCGCGCATCGGGATGGTCGATGACGTGCACGTAGACCGGCATCCGCTCGCCTTCGGCGAGTAACTCGGCTACGAGGACGGGAGTGATTGTCGGCGGCGAGACCTCGCTTCTCGCTCCCTCGCGGGCGCGCGGTGTGGTGATGGGGGCTGGGGGAGTGTTGGTGACGGTGTTCATGAGTTCAGTGTTCCGGTCTGGAGTGGTCTTCGGTAAGGTCCAGTTCCATGCCCATTCAGTGGACCGGTTTGAGCCCGGATGTGCTGATACCGCTAAACCGAAACTCGGGTGAGGCCCTGCGCACTCAATTGGAGCGAGGGCTGCGAGACGCGATACGCTCCGGCCGGCTGCGGGCCGATGAGAAGCTGCCGTCCACGAGGGAGCTTGTGCGAGGGCTCGGCATCTCTCGTGGCATGGTGGTCGACTGCTTTGACCAGTTGCAGGCGGAGGGCTACCTGGTGGCCCGAGGGGGTTCGGCCACGCGGGTCAGCCCGTCCGCGCAGCGCCCGCTCGGCGAGGCCTCCCTGTCTGCCACGGCACCGATCTCTGTTCCTGCTCGGCGGCCGATGCCACGGCTGATACGACGCCGAATTCCGCTACGACCGCGACCCAGTCGGGATGGTGCAAGGACTGACTGCCGAACGGGTAATCAACATCGGCACCATCAGCAAATCGCTAGCTCCCACACTGCGGCTCGGCTGGCTGCTCTGCCCACCCGGACTCGTTCAGGCGATCGCAGATCTCAAGATCCGCGCCGATCGCGGCTCACCAGGCCTGGAACAACTCGTGCTGGCGCGGTTAATCGAGACCGGCCGGTTCGACCGGCACCTGCGCCGGATGCGCAAGACCTACGCCGGCAAACGCGACGCACTGCTGGCGGCCCTAGACGAGCATGCCCCCGACGTTCGCCTGACCGGTCTAGCAGCAGGCTTCCACGCCGTCGCCCAGCTAGCCCCGGGCGCCAGCGAAGCTGCTCTGGTCCAGGCTGCGCGCCCGCGGGGTGGGGATCTATGGAATGAGCGCCAACCGCTCCACCAGATCCCCGGACCCTCCCCAGCTGGTCCTCGGATTTGGAAACCTCTCCCAGCGGGCAATCATCGAAGGTATCACCCGGGTAGCTCCCCTGCTGCAAGCCACCTTCACATAGCTTGCTGACGGTTTGCGCAGGTTGCAGCCTGGGTAACGCACCGCGCCCGGCACCGGAGTCCTGCGCGTCTGCGGAGCTGCTGTTCGGCCGGGCCGACCCGGACGGTGTATTCGGCGGATATGGGCACCGCGACCGCGATGGAAGCAGCGGGCCCTCTACGACGCCATGAAGGACGCGGCGGCTGCGGTCGGCCAGGTGAGGCTGGCGAGAATCTCGATGCGCCGGAGCACCGTTATGGAATCTGCATGCGAGAAGAGCTCGGCACCTTATTGAGGGGGCCCTCAGAGGCGGCACTTCGAGGGATTCTCTTTGCGGAACAGCCGATGCAGCCGACGCACACTGATCGATGTGTGTGCTTCCGTATCGGGTGCCGCGACCTCGGGAACCCAAGCCGGCAGCAGAGGTTCCCGGATAATCGCTCATGCCGTGATGCGGACGGTTCAAATAGTGCCTTTCCCGAACCGATCCCTCAAGGGACGTGCAGCTGGCGGTTCTGTAGCCGTTTCCTCCACGTGCGTCACTGACCGAGATCTGTCATCGGGCATGCCGCAATTCTCTGAGTGCAGCTTCCCATTCATTGGCGTCCGAACGCCGCCGGTAGCTGATGGGCAATCTGAAGAGTGACAGAGATGGGCAATGTGAACCAGCTTGCCAAGCCAGTCCACCTGATCGTCAAATGCGGAAGATCATCGACTACCCGGGCCGCAAGCCGACCGCTTATCAGTGCGAGTTCGTCGGGTAGCCCGCTAGCCCTGACTCAAGCCGGGCCAGTGCGCGGCTGGCCTGCGCGAGGGCATCTTGCGTGAGCTGGCCCCCACGACGACCGGCTAGGACTGCGCTGCGTACGTGCTCAAGCAATCCGCGATGGACGGCCATTAGTGCGCTCGCGGCCGTCCACGCTTCAATGTCGTCGTCGGGTGATCCGGTTTCCGCCGTGAACACGCCGGCAAGCCGAGCTGTGTAGCCCGCTGTGATTTCCCGCTCTCGAGCCTGGAGGGCGGGGCTGGCCCGGATCAGCATCGCCGCCTTGGCGATCATGTCGGTACGTGCGGAAAGTTGATCGACGCCCGCGAGTACCATCCGGCCGAAGGCGGCCAACGCCGACTCCTCCGGTGCACGCTGCTCCACGGCCGCCACGAGCTGCTCCTCGAAGAACTCCATCCTGCCGAAGACGAGGTCTTCCTTTGTAGGGAAGTAGTTGAACACTGTCATCTCTGAAAGCTCCGCGGCTCGGGCGATCTCGGTCACGGTGACCCCATCGAACCCACGCTCAACAAATAGTCGGGCTGCCGTCTCGAGGATCAGCTGCCGCGTTTGCTGCTTCTTTCGTTCGCGAAGCCCGGGTTCAGCCACATCTGAAAGCCTACATTCTGTTGGGTTGCCACAGATTTATTGTTACTATAATACTTTAGTAACTAAACTTATCTTGAGAAGGATGATCAACAATGACTACCCGCACCTTGACCACACGCACCGGCTCGACCACTCGCCTACTCACTTTGGGCGGGGTCATTGGACCCGTCATCTTCGTGGTGGCCTGCACGATCGCCGGCTTCCTCCGGTCGGGTTATTCGGCTCTTCACCAGGCCGTAAGCGACCTCGGCGTGGGCTCCCTTGCTTGGCTGCTTAATGTCTCGGTGATAGTGATGGGCCTGCTGCTGATCGCCTGCTGCGCCGGCTTCTTGCAAACGCTTGGCCCAGCGCTGGGTGATCCGTGGCGGTGGGTCTGTTCTGGACTGCTGGCATTGCCCGGCCTCGGGTTTGCCTGGGCCGGCATCTTCACCGAAGCGCCCGCGACAGTCACCCTCCACTGGGTGGTGGGCATGCCGCTGATCGCCATCGGATCCATCGCCGGCTTCCTGGTCACCGGCCTACGCCTGCGCCGCCTGGATTCCTGGCGCGGCATCGGCACCTACTCGATCGCCGCAAGCGTGGCCTCCCTCGTCCTGATCTTGGTCATGTTCGGGACCTGGACACTGGGCATCGGCGGCCTGACGGAGCGAGTGTTCTTCCTCGAGATCATGGCCTGGTATGTGATCGTCGGATGGCGACTGGCCAACGACCGCTCAACGCTCGCGTGAATGCTGCGGTCCGGTCGGCGACCATTCTGCGGGCTTCAGTGAGCGGCCTGGGACGTCCAGGTCGCTTATCTGAGCTCCCAGCTGAGGAGGCTTCTGTCGTGCACCGGCACTCGCAGGCAGGGAACCACTCATTCGGGTCGCCCTAGACGTTGTCAGGACGGTGTTAGCGTCGCCAACGTGAGCGCGCTGAAGTCGATTAATTTGGCGATCAGCTTCCTGCTCGAGCTGGCTCTGCTCGGGACAGTGGCGTTCTGGGCTTCAGCTTGTCCCTGCCCCTCCTCGGCCGCGGGTTGCTGGGGTTGGCATTGCCGACCGTCGTCGTGGTGCTCTGGGCCTTATTCATGGCTCCCCGTGCCAAATGGCGTGTTCCGGATCTGTGGAAACCGGTGTTGGCGCTCGCATCGTTTGTCGGCGCGTCGGTGCTGCTGATCATGAATGGCCACGTCGCTGCTGGCGGCGTCTTGGTTGTGGTCGCCGTGCTGAACAGGATCGGTCTGTACGTGCTTCGGCGCTACGCATCGCCATGGGGGACGGATGACGCTAGCTAGGCTTGACTAGGCAAATCACTGCTCAACGCTACTCATTGCTACCCCAAGTCGAGCGGCGGCCTGTAAACGGCCTGGGATTTGATCATGAGGCGATATGCAACCTGGCCGTTAGCAGAGGCTGGGAAAAGACATGGAGCACCCATGGGCTAATCGCCTAGATCCGTGAGGTCGAGTTGTGCGAGGCGTTCGGGGTCGGCGAGGAAGTCGATCTCGGCGATCTTGCCGTTCTTGACGGTGACGGCAGCAATCGAGAACGGCCGTCCGTGGAGGAAGGTGACCATACCGGCCGCGCCGTTGACTAGCGCACGTTGCATGGTCAGGTCGACGCGAGACCACAGCAAGGCCTGGCTGGCGACCGTCTTCGCCCCCTGAACGTGCGTCGAGAGGCCGGTGAGGCCGCCGTCGGCTCTGAGCACGACCTCGGGATCAAGAACGGCTACGAGCGCATTGAAGTCACCCTCCCGGGCCGCCGCGAGGAACGCTTCGACCACACGAGGTATTAGGCCGGCGGGGCCGCGCGAACAGTTGCGGCGACAGGCGCTACAGGAAGATGCCAGCGGCCTCTTATTGTGCCCGTAATGTGGATATCCCTGTGGATGCCGCCATCACTGCGACCATGCATAAATGGCGGCGACCGCCATTTGGGCGGCCACACACAACAATGGCCCTCACCGAGCTTCATTGCTGTGCTCTGTCGCCGTGATTTCCTGGCTCATGAGGTTGAGGACCGCGAAGTTGGCGCACCAAGACCATTAGCACCGGACGTTGGGGGCAGCCCGTTTTGCACGCTGTAGATATCGGCAGTGCTGAACGTGTCTGTTGCCGCTGAAGTAACAATCGAGCCGGTATCGGTCAGCGCGGTCATGATGCCTTCCGGCTGGCCGCTGCCCGTACCGGTTGCCAGCCACTGGCCCGGCAATACCACCTAAAGGACGCGCTCGCCGGCGCCTCCATTGCGAACAGCCACGGCACCTCCCCCGCCGCGAATTAGCGACACGTCGCTGGCCGCCACGCACCCGAGAAGGCACTCGTGAAGAAGTTGATATGGGTTAGGTTGGCCGAGTCTTTCGGGCTGCCGGAATGACGTCCCCAACCGAGAGATCTCAAGTAGCGATATGGCGCGTTAGATCCAGCCTTCTTCCCATGCGCGATGTGCCGCTGCGTGACGCGAGCTGACCCCGAGCTTCGTCATGGCTGATGACAAGTAGTTGCGGACCGTACCGGGAGCGAGGTGCACAACGGTAGCGATGTCGTTTACCGAGGCGCCGGTCCGGGTGGCTCGGAGGACCTCCAGCTCGCGGTCGGTGAGCGGGCAGGTGTCCTCGGCCAACGCCGATGCGGCGATGTCGGGGTCCACGTATCGACGTCCGGAGGCGACGGCGCGGATGATCTCGGCGAGTGTGCTCGCGGCCGTGGTCTTCGGGACGAAGGCGCTTACTTCGGCGGCGAGGGCGCGGCGCAGCACGCCGGGGCGAGCGTGCCGTGTGACCAATATGATCCGGGTGGGGAGCCTCGCCCGGATCCGTTGAGCGGCGTGGAGGCCATCGGCAGGCGGCATTTCCAGGTCCAGCACCGCGATGTCTGGTTGGTGTTCGATGGCTAATCGCACGGCATCGGTCGTGGTAGATGCCTGGGCCACAACGGTCAGGTCGGCTTCAAGGTCGAGCAGTGTCGCTAGGGCGCTTCGGAGTAGGTCCTCGTCGTCGGCGAGGAGGAGGCGGATCATCACGGCACCTGGCCTGCATCTACCGGTAGGGTCGCGGTGACCGTGAACCGCTCTCCGTCGTGCCGCCAGGTCAGCTCGCCGCCAGCCGCACGGAGTCGTTCCGCGAGGGTGGCCAGCCCGCTGCCGGCGGGCTCGTCGCTCGGGTCCACTACTCCGTCGTTGCACACCTGCAGCTGCGCGCTGTTGGCGTCAACCCGATATTCGACCTCGGCGTGCGCCGCGTGGCTATGCCGCAGCACGTTCGTAGTTGCCTCACGCATCACCAGTCCCAACAATTGCCGGCCCGACCGTGAGAGTTCTTGTGTGCTGGGCTCGATGGACATCCGCGTGTCGATATCGGCGGAGGCCAGGATCCGGGTGGCGTTGGAGATTTCGTCCTCCAGGGTCGTTTGGCGATAGCCATAGACAAGTGCCCGGGTTTCGCGCAGCGCCTCCGTGGACAGCTGTTGTATGTCCACCATCTCGTCCGCTGCCCTCGGCGGATCAAGCTGCACCAGCCGCGCCGCCAACTCGCTTTTGACCGCGATCACCTGCAAATGGTGGCCTTGAATGTCGTGTAGGTCGGCGGCGAAGCGCAGTCGTTCGTCCTTGACGGCCAGTTCCGCCGACATGTGGCGGGCCTTGTCCAGCTCTCCTGCGATGTCCCATGCCCACAATGGGCCTAGCATCGTCCAGATGGTGAAGGCGAGCAGCCCCAGCGGGAACAGTGCAGCGTATAGCAACTCGTCGTCACCAGAGCCGAGGCTGACCACGGCGCCGAGAACTGGGGCGATACAGCACGCGGCGATGATGAGCCACCGCCTAGGGCGGGTCCGAAGATACACCGCCGTGATCGCCACCATCATCGATGGGGCCAGCGCCCACAGCCCGTACTGCCCGAAGGCCAACATGATCACGCCCAGCACAGCCGCGCTCGTGTTACCGACGATCAGCCACCCACGAGGCGGGGCTAGTACGGCTGCGTCCGGCGTCATCTTCAGTCTCCGGCTGAGCAACACGATGCATGCGACAACGGCGACGGCCAGCGTTGCGCCGCATGCTGCGCGGGCCCAGATCGGCACGCTGGAATCCAGCAGCCAGCTCGTAGAGAAGAGGATCAGGAGGACCGCGGCGGTGCCGGGCACGGCCCACCAGGTGTAGCGGCGCAGGTTGGTCAGCCCCGCCTTCCGATCGACCGGCCCGGTCCGCACTTCGCCATTTTCTCAGGCCGCGAGTGCTGCACGGCCGCTGGCGGACGGTTCATGACAACTGTCACGGCGGTTGATGACACTCTCACAAATTGACGTGTTGGTCTGGCACTACTGGCGTCCGTGCTTCTCCTGCAAGGTGAATGCAACCTCAAATCCCAACCTTGAAAGGAGATGCCGCGTGAAGACCGCACATTGGGGTCATTTCGCTCGCCACTATCTGGAGATGGCTGTCGCCATGGTGGCCGGGATGGTTGTGCTCGGCGGATTGTTCAACGGCGCAGTCTCTGTCACCGGGCTGGACTACTCGCTGGCGAGCCGTCCAGAGCTCGCCGCCATCGAGATGACCTTCGCCATGTCGGTCGGGATGGTCTTTTGGATGCGCTATCGCCGACACAGCTGGGCCAGCACCTTGGAGATGGTCGGCGCCATGTTCGCCCCGATCATCGCGCTCACCCCACTGACCTGGCTCGACATTATCCCGAGTGAGTCGCTAATGATGCTCACGCACGTCGCAATGCTGCCACTGATGCTCGTGGTCATGATTCGCCGCCGACAGGAGTACGTGCGATGAGTGCTCACACATCTGCCGCAACCCAGCCCCGTCGCCCCAAAATCGATGTGTTGAAGCGGCGCTGGCCAACCGCGCTGGCTCTCGTGCTCTCTGCCCTCACCTTCGACGGTGGCGCCTCGGGCTCGTCTGTGTCTGGGCTGGCCGAGGCGCTGCTGCTTCTGCCCCTGGGCTACCTGATCGTCGCAAAGCTAGAACGACCCCGTGCGTCCTGGCCTGTTCTCGTGTGTGGCCTTATCGCGATCATCGTGCTGCGACTGCTCGACGTGATCGCGCCGGCGGCCGTCCTCGTCAGCATCGCAATGATCGTGCTCGTTTGGGCCGCCGTGGACCGACAGCTGCAACGGTCGGCCCTCTTCCAGGTGCAAGCGTTGGGGATGTTTGGCTTCGGGGCACTCGCGCTCTGCGGGCTGGCCGTGGACCCGGAATTCGGCCGCTATCTGGTGGCCGCCGGATGGTTCCTTCATGGTCTTTGGGACTTCGTCCATCTCCAGGTGAATAAGGTCGTTGCCCGCTCCTACGCCGAATGGTGCGGCGTCATTGACATCCTCATCGCCGGACAACTACTCCTTATTCAGTAGCTATCTGTGAATAGGGCCGAGAGCGGGCTACGCCACAGCATCCCCAAACACCCTTCAATGCCGATTCCTGACCACCGGCGGACACGACGCCGGTCATCCGGCCGCCCCGCAACCGCACCGAGCCGCGCGACGCGGTCGCCTCATTGGGCCGCAGCCTCCGCCGTCAACTGCCTGGCGCCTCCGGCATGACCCCGGGGAGTGCAAATATCGAAGACGCCTTTCCATTGGCGGAAGTCGCCGACACGGTATTCGATCAGGAGAATCGTCATGTTCCACCGGCCCGTTTGTGAGGTGTGAAGCCTAGGCTGGGTTGGCGGTTCGAGGTTCGAGTCCTCTTGGCTCGAGGTTGATCTTCCATGAGAAATTAGCGAATCGTCATGGTGCGAGGCCAGCTTTGCGGTCTTGACGGTCACGCCGAGGGAGCACGCCCGTTTCCAACCTGAGACCGGTCAGGGTTTAGGGAAACCAAGATTCACTCGCCACGGCTCAGGGTGCCCGACGGCGCCTGAACGTTTGGGCGTGTCCAGAGCTTGGCGGTTATGGCCGCTCACCGTCCCGCTGCTCTGTCGGTGGCCGTCGCATGCCCCATGCGCTGGGGCCATGGGGGACCAGGGCCAGCTTGTCGGCCACGACGCGGAAGCCGAACCGTTCGTAGAAGCGCAGGTTCTCGGCTCGGCCGGTGGTCAGGTAGCAGGGCAGCCGCTGGGCGTCGGCCCGGGCCAGCCCGGGGGCGATCAGCCGGCTGCCGAGGCCCTGGCCCTGGGCGGCGGGCGCGATGCCCATGGTCTCTAGGTTCCAGTGCCGCTCGTGGGGATGCAGCCGCTCGGCGTTGGCCCCCATGCGTGCAAAGTCCAGGAACGCGCTGGTTGCCACCCAGGCCACTCCAAGCAACATCGGCACCGACCGCAGCTTGCGCCGGGTGCTCCAGGGGAATGCTCCAGGTGGCAGCCACACGGCCATCCCCAGCAGCCGGCCGTCGTCGGCGATGGCGGCGTCGACCGCCCCAAAGGCGAGGGCGTCGCGGACGGTGGTGGTGAAGAATCGGGCCAGCACCTGGGCCCGCCGGGTCGGGTCGGGAAACAGGTGGCGGAACGGCGGGTACTCGCCATGGCTGGCGGCGAACACCGGTCCAACCTCCGGCAGCCTGGCGGCGGTCAGCGGAACGATTCGCACCGACCGGCCGCCGCCTTTAGCTGATGGACTCGACATCCGGTCACCTCTCTGCCGTACTTTCGCGCGCTCACCCTGTCTGCTCTGCGTCACTGGCCATGGGCGCCAGCCGTAGCTCAGGTCTGCCCGATCGGCTGAGGAGGAAGTGAAGGCATGCGATGGTGTCCGGCGTGTTCGTTCTATAAGTTTTGCTGGGCCGAGTCCGATCCCAAAGGGCCGGACACGTGACTGCTGCACGAATACGTCGACAGGTGATCATCGGAAGGCAGTCAGCCGGATCTTGATCATGATCGGAGGCTCAAGGGAGAGAAACCGAACTGTGACCGATCACAGATCTGCGACACAAGCCCGTGGAGATGGTGAGGACGAATCGCCGTGCCGATATACGTCTGCTGCCCGGCCTCCCGGCCCGGAGCTCAGCCGGTATTAAGTTGCCTCGGCAGCCGGAACCAATCGAACACCTCACTGTCGAAGGTGATGATCTCGGCGATCAAGCCGTCTTCGATGCCCAGCACGTCCATCGAGAAGGGTTCGTATGTCGAAGCCCCGGACGTCGCAGGTACATCGCCACCGCCGGCTGGCCGTTCGCTGTCGTGGTACGGCACTTCCAGTCGGCATAGTCGGCCCCGGCCGAAGCCGCCGTCCACCCAGCCCTTGACTATCTCGTTCCGACCGACCCAAACCCCCGGCTGCGGCGGCGCTGCAGGTACAGCAGCACCTCGGTGCCCGTCCCACCGGCACCCTGCAGCTCAGTAGGAATCGGCGAACGATCACGCCGCTTCTCCACGACGCCCGATCTCGATCAGCTGGGCGTCGTAGCAGGCGACGTGGATCGAGGCGGCTGCGGCCGCAGGCCGACGCAAGGATGCCCTCGGTCGAGCTACCGCAACTAGGTGAAGGGAGGTACCTGAAAGTTCACTCGTTGTTCACTTTTGTCGCCTAGCGTCGCCCGCCATAGCCGCTTCCAGGGGAGGTCCGATGGCCGACGTCAAAGTGCGACTTCAAACCCCTCAGGTGGTTGATGTAGCCGCTGATCTTGCCCACTACATTCTTCAAGAGCATCCGGAACGGCTGGAGCACAGCAGAGCGTGGCCGAGCGCGCCAAGTTCTTGACACTGGCGGTCGAGGATGATCAAGCACCGCTCCTGGTGGCGGCCGCTTGGCTCCACGACATTGGGTATGCGCCGGGTCTCAAGCAGACCGGATTCCATCCGCTCGACGGGGCGAACCACTTGCCGGCAGCAGGCTGGCCGGGAATCGTGTGTGGACTCGTTGCGCACCATTCCGGCAGTCGCTTCGTTGCCGAGGAACGGGGCTTGGACGACGCCCTGGCGCATTTCGAATTTCGGGAAGACGTGTTGAGCGAT
>Ga0081455_10008749_pt1 | contig 10478 bp, 9 predicted proteins | sample TabmetS3T2R1_FD_70207 | JGI IMG/M metagenome (GOLD analysis project Ga0081455, IMG submission 70207) | Tabebuia heterophylla rhizosphere microbial communities from the University of Puerto Rico - S3T2R1 | ecosystem: Host-associated > Plants > Roots > Rhizosphere ... | reverse complement strand
CGAATTACCCGAAGTCGAAACCACGCGGCGCGGCATCGCGCCGCATCTGGAAGGCAAGCGCGTCGTCGACGTCGTGATCCGCCAGCCGCGGTTGCGTTGGCCGATTCCGGCGGCGATCAAAAAGAAACTACCAGGACAGAAAATCGAACGCGTCGAACGCCGCGCGAAATACCAAGCTGCAGCCCGGATACACCTGCTCGTACAAAGATACGTCTGCAGGTGCGTCGTGCCTCATCCAAACCGCGAGCTCGGACCACGAGTGCTTGAACCAACGCTGAATGCCCAGATGATGCACGGCCAATCTGAAATCGGTCGTCTCGCGACGGCTCGACTGCGAGCTACCCATGATCACGTGCGCTTTACTGCCGCAGACCTCCAGTCTGTATTCCGCCGCTTGGTTCAAGATGTGTACATAGCGACAGACGGCGTCGCATGCGCTGCGCCAGGTCGCTGCGGAGCTCGTCACCCATTCCAAGACCTCGAAGTCACGACGATCCGAGCATAGAGCCGCACGAAGCCCTAGGTCAGCATCTTTCGTCACATGCGAGGCCGTCCTCCAGAACCCGTCGATGAAAGAGACCGGAAGCGGATCGGGAGCTTGCTCGAGATCTACCAATAGCCTGGTCAGCTCCGGCGAGGCGTCGGTCAAACCATCTATCCAGCGGGCGAGAGGCCGCAACACCTGCTTGGCGACTCTGATTGAACGAGAATTCACCATGATGCGCTCGCCGTGTACGCAAACGGGCGAGTGGCGATCCAACGACATCTAGCCCGCAGCATTCACGTAGATGAAAGCAACGACAGCGGGCGTCTACACCAGAATGACAGAGCGTATGCCACCCGCTGGCCCCTACGCTCTCGAGTACTGCAGAGCTTGCAAAAAACGACAGTCACGACCGTGTCGGATCCGGGGGGTAGCGTGCCAGGGCTTCAGATCGCGCTGCCGCTGAAACGCGTTGAAACTGTGCCACGCGTCGAGCGTCGGCTTGACGCCGGTACGCAGCGGGCGTCAGCCCTGTCCAGCGCTTGAACGCGCGGTGGAGCGACGACGGGTGCGAGAAGCCGAGCGCTGCTGCTAGCTCGGGCAGCGAGATCTCCGGTTGCGCGCCCTGAGTGAGCGCGATTGTTTTGCGCATGGAATCCAGCAGCTCAGAGAATGTCGTGCCATTCTCTGCCTGAAGCTTACGCGCGAGTGTGCGCGTGCTCATACGCATGATTCGGGCAATGCGCGAACAGCTAGCCTCGCCTCTGGGTAGCTCGCGCTCCACGAGGTCGCAAAGACGCTTCATGAACGTGTCGATCGATGGCAGTTCGGCGAGCTTGGCATCGGCGAGGATGCAGATGGTGCTGTGTAGCTTCGGATCTGCCGTTCGCAACGATAGGTCCACGCATGTGTGCGGAAAAGAAAAGCCGCTGCACGGGGCCGAAAAGCGGCAACGCGCGCTTCCAAACGTGATGGTGTACTCGTCGAGGCTATCGGGCATCTCATGCATGAACCAGCATTCGACATCCGCCATATCATCGACCCACTGGCTCAGATGTATCCGGTAGAACGCCGCGAGCTGAAAATCCTCTGCGACCGCTGGTAGCGGCAAGCGGCTCTTGAGGCGCCACAGCGCGCGATCGGCTTTGAGCTCGAGCTCACAGTCGACGGCATCGTTGATCAAACGCAGATAGCGCGTCGCTATTTCGCAAGCACCGCGCACGTCGGCGGCGGAGCGCATCATGTAGTCGAGCGCGCCGCAGTCCCCAAACGTCAGAGTGCGCGCAGCCTTCAAGCCGAGTGCAGCGTCTTCCGTGCTAGCGAGTGCATCTCGCAGCATGTCGTGCGCGAACGAGACTCGGACGCGATCGTCCAGCTTCTGCAAGCCCACCGCGGCGACATCCACTCGCACCGGCGCGACGCCCCGAGTTAAGATCTCCAGAAACGGCACTATGAGTCGCGTCGAGTACGTGTACTGTTCAGAGGGGATGAACACCTGGCGACCAACGTAGCAGAACACCGACGTAGCGTCGTGTTGAACATGTTCGGTGTACTAAATGAACGACGACGGTGAATTGATGTTCTGCGCCGTTCATGTTGAAGGCATTCGAGCGATCTATCACTTGGCATCTGGCCTAGCCGCGATACAAATGTTGATGGTTTGTGCCTTTGCGAGTGGACTCGGAATGACGCTACTGAGCCCTCGACAGGCGGTGTTGCTTGTCTTCGTGCTGAGTCGTTGAGAGAGCGCGCGAGAAATGCAATTTCTCTGGCCCTGTTGCACCACAACTAACTCAACTCGCCAGTGTCAACTCGTGAGCGCGAGTTCGTCCCCGGTGCTCGTGCGCAGTAGCAGCCCTCATGATGAAGTTGCCTCCACATCGACGCTACGCTAGTACCGATACACGCTGCGGAGCACTCATGGACACCGCCCAGCCAACGTTCGCTGCTCAGGTGTTTCGACCGCTCGCGAGGCTCATCGAAGGATTGCCCGAGATTCCAGACGAGCTGAAGAGCCAGCTGCGCGCACTGGACGCCGTCGGCGAGCGCGTACCACTCTCGACGGCACGCGAGCTCTGGTACACGGCAATTCGAACCACGCGTGACCCGGACCTCGGGTTGCGTGCCGCCCTGCACTCCATTCCGAGCGATTTCGAAGTATTCGAGTGGCTAGCGAATTCGGCAGCGACATGGGCGGACGCCTGCAGAGCGTTGTGCCGGTACGTGCGGGTACTGAACGAAGCGGCCGACTATCGCGTCGAGATCTGCGGCACCAAGGCGCACATTATACTGGGAAGCAATCTCTCGCTCACCCGCGAAATGCGCGACTTTGCAATGGCGGTCCACTACCTCGGCATCAAGCGCTGGTTTCCAGAGCGCTGGCCTGATCTCGCGATCTGGCTTAAGCACGATGAGCCCGCAGACACCAGTGGCTATCGAGCCGTGTTTCCTAACTGCAGGCTGGTTTTCCGAGCCGCATTCGACGGCTACGTTTACGACGCGTGGCGTCTGAATAGCCCTCTGCCCACTGCCGATCAGCAGCGGCATGACCGGCTGTGCCGACAGATCGATAGGCTGCTCCAAACCGAAGGTTCTGCGGATACCTGGATCGAATGGGTGAGCCGCGAAGTGGTCAAAGCGATGCACGAAGGCCGTGATAGCGCAGAACGCACAGCGTCACGGCTGGGGATCTCGCGACGCACGCTCGTACGCCGGCTGCGTGAGCACGGAACCTCGTACTCGAAGGTGCTGCAAGAGGTGCGCCATCGAACCGCGCTGCACTATTTGCACAATACGGAGCTGAGTGCCGAGGACATCGCCGTGTTGCTAGGCTACGCCGAATGCGCGCCGTTCATCCGAGCATTTCGCCGGTGGAGCGGTCGCACGCCACAAGCATACCGCCGCTATTACCGGCGCACCTCGAGTGCGCTCAGCGCCGCAACGTAGCACACGCCGCATTGCGGGCGATCTCGGATGACAGTCTTCGTGACCACGTTGTTGGGGTCGTGCGCTAGCGCTACGCGGACTTCGTACGATGTTGGCTCGGGAACAGCGGCTCGAGCTACATGGCCTCAACGTGTCCGTTGAAACGCTGCGGACCTGGATGACGGTCGCCCGGGATCTGGAAGACGCGCTCAGGACGCCCGTGCACTCGGACTATTTGATGTTGGTTCGCATCGAACCGAGCGCGGGTTTGCTCAGTAGCAACGACTTCCAGCGTGTATCGCCTTCCAGGTACACCTTCTGGAAAGCGAGCGCGTAGCTGCCAGACATGTCTGACGGCCCGAACCAATCGAAATGCGTAGCCAGCGGGACGACGACCTCCATTTTGGGCGTGGAGTCGGGGATGTCCGCGTAGACGGCATCTGACATGATGCACGGCGCGACCACGTCTGCGTCGCCGCAGAACAGCAGCTCCGGAACCGAGTTGCGGGTTCCATCGCCACCCCAGGCCGCAAGCCCAACCGACGAGCTGAGCGAGGGTGTGCCCTGCGCTGCGATCGTGGTTCCACCACCACCCATCGAGTAGCCCGAGGTCCCGTAGCGACCGCTCAACTTGCCGTAGAGCGGGCTCTTCATGTCGGTGTTCATGCGCTTGAGTTCATCGATAGCGCCCAACAATAGGCCAGCGCGGATCGCGGGAATGTCGGCCGCACCAGTGTTCGTGATCACGGTCACGATCCCCCACGAAGCGTAGAACGGACCCCAAGCCGCCATCTCGGGTCCGACGTTCAAGAAGCCCGGGCAGATCGACAGTGCCGCCAACGGCGGATCCGCGTTGGTCGGATAGACCGCTGTCCCCGATCCCATGAGCACCTGCGCCGTCTTGAACGGGCCGAGTCGCGATGTCAGCGCGTTGGGAGGGTCACCGTGACACAAACAGTTGCCATCAGGGCAGCACTTGCCACCTGTTAACGTGGGAGCTTTGCTGGCACCACCTCGCCCGCTACTTGGACTGCCGGTTGCCGGCGTACCAGCCGTGCCCCTGTTAGCACCTGCACCCCCAGTCATCGCGATGCCCATGCTGCCGGCGTTCGCGGCGCCGCTTCCGCCACTGCCCGTGGTCGCAGCGCCAGAGCCGGAGCTTGCAGCCGTGGAAGGAGCATTGCTACCGGTGGCAGCTCCGCCGCCATTGGCGGCAGAGCTGGCAGGCATCGTACCGGCGGCCATCGGCGATGACGCGGTTCCACTCGAGGGCGGAGCTGAAGGCGGAGTTACCGGCGTCGTCGAACTCGGCGTCGTCGCTGTCGTGCTGCCAGCAGCCGGAGCGCCTGCGGCGCTCGATCCTGCCGTTGCGCTCGGCAGTGCAGCGCCCGGGTTGAACGTGTTTCCCGTAGCGCTGCCCGACCCCGCCCCAGTACTCGGGCCGGTCTTGTCAGTCGAACAAGCAGGCGCGCTTACCGCCAGCAACGCGACGACTCCTACCTGTCGCTTCCACGCACTGTTCCATCGCATCTGTCATCTCTCCTCGTCGAGAACCGCGGGCACAGAAACTGGCACGTTTCATCGCAAACGAGCAAGGAGTCACAGCTGACTTTAGTTGTGTCCCACTGGCAGCTGCGGTCAATTAGTTATCCTTAGCTCCACGCCACGAACACGGAGCGATCCGCATCTGGTGACAGAACTGGAAGCTAACTGAGTGTCGTTTCCGGCAAACGTCGAGCTGTCCTCAAGCGCCAGCCGCGCGCTATCAAGGTGTTGACCAAGTCGGACGAGTAGGCGGAGCGGGTCACTCGCTACGTGCGCTCGTATCGCGAGCGACCCGGGACCGCACACGACGTGCGGGCAGGTCTCTCTACAGTCCAGGCGCGACAACTTGCACGGTGCGCGAGTGTATGTGGACGCGAGACACGCGACTCGCGCGTGAAGGCACGCTCGCAGCGGATATCGCGTACAATTCTGACTGGGGCCACGGCGGCTCGCGAACCGATTGCGCATGCAGACGAAACTCGATGCCCGCACGGCGCTCACGTCCGAGCCAGGCTCGCAGGTCGCAGCGCGCTACCAGCTGACCCGGTGTTTGGCAACTGGAGGTATGGGCGAAGTTCACGCCGCGCTCGACCGCGCGTCCGGGCGCCAGATTGCGCTCAAGCGCATGTTGCCCGCGCTGGCTGCCGATGCGAGTGCTCGGCTCGGCTTCATGCGCGAGTACCAGTTGCTTTCGGAGTTGCGCCACCCGCGCATCATCGAAGTCTACGAATATGGTGTCGACGCAGGCTTGCCGTATTACTCGATGGAGCTGTTGGACGGGCAGGATCTGCGCGACCTCGCACCGGTTCCGACGAGTACGGCCTGCCGTCACCTGCGCGACGTCGCTTCGTCGCTCGTGCTGCTGCATGCGCGGCGGTTGCTGCATCGAGATCTAAGTCCGCGCAACGTCCGCTGCACCGCCAGCGGCCAGTGCAAGTTGATCGATTTCGGAACCGTGATGGCGTTCGGCGTTCCCTCGAATGTGGCAGGTACTCCTCCGCTGGTTGCGCCGGAAGCGTTGCGTGGCGCCCCGCTCGATTCGCGCACGGATCTGTTCGCGCTGGGAGCGCTAGCGTACTTCCTGATCACGGGTCGGCATGGCTATGCTGCACGCGACTTCGACGAGTTGGCGCGCATGCACCGCGAGCCATTGATCCGACCAAGCTTGTTGGCGGCAGTTCCGCAAGCACTGGAAGATCTGGTCATTGCATTGATGGCGCGCGATCCGCTGCAGCGTCCGCGGACGGCGGCGGAAGTCATCGATCGCCTGAGCGCGATCGGCGAGCTGCTGCCGGACGCGCTGCCGGGCGTCGCAAGCAGCTTCTTGGAGAGCGTGCAACTCGTAGGCCGTGATGACGAGCGGGAACGCTTAGTGCGCGCTTTGCAGCGAGGGCGAAGCGGCCAAGGCTCGGCGTGGCTGATCGTGGGGCACGCGGGGCAAGGCCGCTCGCGACTACTGGCTGAAAGTGTCCGGGTCGCGCAGCTGCAGGATTTCGCCAGCGTTCAAGTCGTGGCGCGAGACGCGCGCGGAACGGAGACGTTGAGCGCCGCACTGGTGCGCGCACTCGAGTGGAGTGCGCCTGCGCAAGCGGCACGTATGCAGGAGACCCGCAACGCGCTATTGCCGGTGCTGGCTACAGCGAGCTGGCGCGCCGAGTCGGCTCCAACCGGCGAAGCACGTGCGCGACTGCAAGCCACGCTCACGAGTCTATTCTGCGATGTAGCTCGGCAACGCCCGCTTGTCGTCGCTGTGGACGACATCGATCGTGCGGACGAGTTCTCGATTGCACTGCTGACAGCGCTCGCACGCGAAGCGCGCCAGCTGCCGCTGTTGATCATCGCGACGCGCACGCAGCAGGCGCACGAGCCGGCGTTTTCTGCGCTCGCCGTGCTGCGGCGTGCAGCAACCACCATCACGCTGCCCCCCCTCGATCCTGCTGGCAGCGCGAAGCTCGTAGCCTCCTTGTTTGGCGAAGTGCCCAACCTCGAGCGCGTGAGTGCGTGGCTGTACCGGGCGGCCCACGGCAGCCCAGCGCTCACACTCGAACTCGCCAAACACCTGGTGGCGCGCAACACCATACGTTATCTCGACGGCACCTGGGCGCTGCCGAGCGAAGACATTCTCGAGCCGGTTCCGGCCGGCTTGATCGAGGCCCTGAGCCTGCGCTTACTGCGTGTTGATGCGACTGCGCGCAGCTTGGCGGAGCTCATGAGCGTGCGCCGTGGCGGTCTCACGGTGGCGCTTGCCATTCGCGCGCTCGGGGTGGAACCACAGACCGTGCTGCGTGGCTTCGATGAGCTCGTGCGCGAAGGCATCGTCGAGATAGCCGCAGACGAATACGTGTTCGCGCAGCGGGCTATGCGCGAGGCGATTCGCGACGGACTGCATGCCAATGCCGTGATCGAGCTGCATGCGAGCTTGTCACAAGCACTGCTCGCCGAAGCCAGTCCCTCGGACAGCGCGCGGCTCGAGGCCGGCTGGCATCTGGTGCATACGCGCGACGAACTGCGCGGCGCAAAATTGCTCGCAGAGATAGCTCCGCGTCTCGTACGCGACGGCGTGAGCATAGGCAGCGCCATCGCAGCCATCGAGAAGGCGCTGGCAGTGTTCGAACACCACAACCGGCCGCTCGCCGAACGCCTGGCGTTGCGTTCGGTGCTCGTGATGTCGGCTTACTTGTTCGACTATCGGCTTGGCGCGCGATACGCCGAGGACACGATCGCCGAGCTGTACCGCTGTTCGGGGCTCGCACTGCGTGAACGCTTGCAGCCATATGTGCGTGAGCCGCTTGCGTTCCTGTGTGCGCTGCTGGTCACGACCATCCGGCGCTGGTTTTTACCAAAGCGGCGTCGTGGTCCACCCGCGGTGCTCACCTTGCAGTACTTGGGGCGCAGCGCGATGGCCATGCTCGGCTTGCGGGCTACCGCGCTCGACGCTACCGGTACTCGTGCGTTGTATGGGAAAGTCGCAATCCTCGGGTCTGCATGGAAACCGTTGGCCGCCGTGCCGCTGGCCGCGCGAACCTTCGTGCTGCAACCGTTGGGGCGCGAAGCCGACTTGAACGAGGCGGTAAAACGCGCGCTGGAAGCGGTGCAGGATCACAAACCCTTGTTCATGCAAGAAAGCGAGCGCCAGGACCTGCTCACTGGCTTACTGTTGATCGACGGCATCAATGAATGCTACCGCGAACGCTCACAAGCGCTCGAGCGTGCCGCGCGACTGGATGCCCTCGGCACGCAGCTGGCAGCGGCATGCGCCGCGCGCGTACGCATGGTCCACTACATGTTGCGCGCGGACCGCGATGCGACCGAACGCGAGCGCAAGGCGCTCGAGCTACTTGCGATTCAGGGCGGCAAGACCTGGCAGGTGGAATGGTTCGCCGCGCCCATCGAAGGCTTGACGAGCGCCGTTCTCGGCGATGTTCTCGCCGCGCGGCGTTCGCTCGACAAGCTCGACGACTTGCTGGGCGAAGTGCCCTCGCTCGAGCCACTGCGCGACGCGGTCCGCATCGGTTACCATTATCAGCGTGGCGAACACCAACGCGTCGTCGAACTCGGAGAAGCGTACCTGGCCCGACACCCTCCGCGTACCATCATCGGCTGGGGGCCCACGTACGCATTGATTGCGCTGTCGATGGTCGAAACCGGTAGCGCGGCTCGCGCGCTGGAGATCAGCGAGCTCGGGCTTTCGGCCATCAATGAAGCGGATCACGCCTACGTGGTCATGTACGCACCGCTACTGGCGGCGCAATCATCTGCGCTCGCGCTACTGGGCGAGACATACCGAGCTGCGGCCATCTTGCGGAACGTCGCAACGCGCTTGGCGCTGAGTGAAGAGCATGCCTGGGTGTTCGTGTTCCACGAGCAACGCGCGCGTATAGCACGCATGCTGGGTGATGCCCCAAGCCAGAGCGAGGCCATCGCCGACATGCGCCGGGCCGCGCTCAGCACGGGCAACGCCATGCTCGTCGCGCGCGCGGCGCAGTGGGATGCGATCGCGCTTTCGGCCAGCCGCGACCAGAGCTCACCGGCTGTCGAGATGCGTGCAGCCGAAAGCAGCACAGCCGTGACCGACGCGCGCGCTTCGAGCGCTGTTGGAGACCCCACGGAAACTGCTGTCACACAGTTCCTGCGCGACAGCCCGGACTTGGTTCGACACCGTCGAGCGTTGCAGTTGCTCGCGCAAACTACGCGCTGCTCGCACGCGTATCTGTGGACGCGCTTGCCGTCTGGATTGGAGCTCGCTGCCACCCTCAGCGATGACGAACCGACGGAGCTACTCGGCATGCGCATCCTCGAACTCCTCACACATGCAGAGGGCACGGGGCCGTATGAACTCGAACTGCCCATCGCAACCACGGAGCTCGACTCCAAATCGCAACGCTCGCAGCGCTACTGCGTCATCGTGATCGACGCGCAGAATAACTCCAGCCGGAGCCTGGTTGCTGCGCTGCTCGAAGGCTCGGAACCGCTGCTTTCAATGCAACCCACATTGCTCGCGGAACTCGGCGCAGCCTTCTCGCGCTCCACGCGCTCGAGCTCACCCGTGTAGCCGACGACTCTCGCTGCTCTTGCGGCTCGAGAGCGCAGGCTGCTCTCGGAGCGTCTCGATGAACGTTCGCAGCGGCGTCGAGCTCCGGGATCGGCTCGGGTAGTAGAGGAATAGCCCCGGCACCGTCGGCGCATAGGGTTCGAGCACGGAGCGCAGGCGCCCAGCGCGAATCGCATCCTTCGCGAGCGGCTCGAACACGTACGCCAGGCCCAGTCCAAGCTCTGCGAGCGCCATGCAGAACAGGCCATCATTCACGACCACGCCGCCACGCACCGGCACACGCCAGGTCCGGCGACCACGTTCGAGCTCCCACGCGTACAGCGAGCCCGTGGTCTCCGAACGAAACGTCAGGCACTCGTGCTGGAGCAGATCCTCCGGGCGCTGCGGCGTACCATGCGCTTCCAGATAGCTCGGCGCGCCGACGACGACGAAGCGAAAAGCTTCGGTCAGTCGAACGCCGATCATGTCGCGCTGCCGCTCGAGCAAGTGGCGGAGGGCTACCGCGCGATGGACGAGCGCCGCGCCATCAAGACCTTGCTGCGCGTGTGATGTTGGTCGAGTAACCGCGGAGGTCGCACAAATGAAGAGCTCAAGATCGCGCAGACAGTTCATCCACACCATCGTCCTCGCGTGCGCGGGGCTGTTGGCGGGCCGCGAACCAGGACTGGTTCGAGCGGCTCCGCCGGCAAACAAGGGCAACGCCATGAAGCTTCATCGGGAGTGGGACAAGACGTTCGCGCGCAGCGACAAGGTGGACCACCAGAAGGTCACCTTCAAGAACCGCTACGGCATCACGCTGGCCGCAGACTTGTACCAACCGAAGGGCCGAGCGGGTCAGCGGCTTGCCGCGCTCGCGGTCAGCGGACCATTCGGTGCGGTGAAGGAGCAGTCGTCGGGCCTGTACGCGCAAACGATGGCCGAGCGCGGCTTCATCGCGCTGGCATTCGATCCGTCCTACACCGGAGAGAGCGG
>Ga0081455_10008748_pt1 | contig 10478 bp, 6 predicted proteins | sample TabmetS3T2R1_FD_70207 | JGI IMG/M metagenome (GOLD analysis project Ga0081455, IMG submission 70207) | Tabebuia heterophylla rhizosphere microbial communities from the University of Puerto Rico - S3T2R1 | ecosystem: Host-associated > Plants > Roots > Rhizosphere ... | reverse complement strand
GATCTCGAGGATGTGATCGGAGACGACGCGCGTCCGCTTTGCCAGCGAGAGGTTGATGAAGTAGCCGCCCGGACCGCGGAAGTAGTTGCGACCGGTGTTGCCCATCTCGCCGGGCGCGGGCGTGCTGAACTTCGCACGTTCTTCAGGCGTGAAGTACCACACCAGACCGCCCTCGTCGTGGACCGATCCAGCGCTCCGCGAACAGCCGCTGCAATTCGCCGGCGTCTGCACGATGTTCGACATCGTGTTCGAGCCCGCGTAGACAGTCATCGGACGGCCGGTCTGCGCCACCATCTGACCCGAGAGAGTCCACCCGCCGACCAGCAGATCCGCCGCCCGGCTCGCGTTGCCCCCGAACCTGCGGCCCTGCCCGAACGGCAGCTCCCAGACGCCTTGTGCCTGGAACACGTGGGGTCGATCGAAGTCGGAGAGCGCGTAGTTCAGATCGCGATGAAAGATGTCGAACGGCGTGCTCGATGCCGACGACGCAGAGGTAAACGGCGACGCCGAAAGGCAAGGTAATGAAGATCCAGCTCAGCCAATCCAAGCCGACCTGGCGATAAATTTGACCGGCCCGCCACGCCGCTCCGACCGATTTCGGATCGAATAACAAAGACAGGGCCAATTGGAACAGCTTGCCGCAGGTGGCCCAGACCACGCAGAAAAGCAGAGAGATAACCAGATGCAGAAAAGCGCGGCGCGCCAGCTGCGGCCTCACCAGTGGCAAACGCTTCGAGACAGCGAACACCGCGGGAGTGAGAAAGGCGTAGATCAACCAATCGCCGCCCTCAAACAGCAACTCGCGCGCGGTCACGGGATCCCAACCGCTCAGGTACGTCTGGGCAATCCGATTAATGACCCCGAATACCGCCGGTACGATCCAGGCAGCGGAAACGAGCATCCATGGTTGAAGGCGATTAGAGCTTCGCACCCGGCCAAAGTATCTCAGGGGTAGCTCCCGGACAAGGGTTTATCTGACCGTTCGCGTCAACAAATCCACCGCTCATGTATTTATCGTTGTCACACGATTTTCCCCGCCTTAGAGTGCAGGATCATTATCGATACTCTGACAAACTTCTGGAGGCTAAGACAATGATCCTGCGGACTTCCATTACTTTGCTTTTGTCGTTATTGCTTGGCGCCGCCATCATCGACGCCGACAGGTCGATTGACGGTTCCATTGAAAAAGATGGATCAATGGAAACCGATGACAGCCGTGCGGCTGACGCGGCGGCCATCCGCGCGCACATCGAGAGCATCTTCCAGGCCTTTCTCGACGGTGACATCGACAAGATTTATGCGACGCATTCCGAGGATTGGCGCGGTATTCTGGAGGGCTCTCAGGTTCCGATTAAGGGGATTGACGAGTATATGAGGGCCAATGGGATAGAATGGCCGAGACCCGCCAATGCAGCTAAACGAATTCCTTACTTTCCGGCAGGCACCAGTTATCGGGTGAGCAATTTCGACGTACACTTTTATAGTCCGGAACTGGCGGTCGCTTCTTTCATTGGCGGCTTCGAAAGGAACATCGAAAACCGCACGGTGACGCTCCGGCAATTCCGCATCATGGATGTCTACGCCAAACGTAAAGGGAGTTGGATTCAGGTCGCTTCCCATACGGTGATTGATCCGGAGTGGCGTCTCGAGCAGATGTCGAAACCGGCGACCGTGACACCCCAGATTCGCGAACAGGTGCTGGCTGCGCGCGAAGCTGTTTGGAAAGCCTATTTCGCGAATGATCAGGCCACATTGGAAAAGCTCATCCCTGAAGAAGTGATTGCCATCGACAATGGTTCGAAGGAGTGGTCTGGCCGGGCGGCAATCCTTGCCGCAGCCCGACATTTTGCCGAAAGCGGGGGGAAACTGCTGAGATTGGAGTTCCCGAAAACTGAGATGCAGATTTACGGCAATACCATTATCATTTACACGACCTACCACTATGAAATCGAAACGCAGGGGAAACGCATAACGGAAAGCGGTCGCGGCACGGAGGTCTTTGTTCGCCGGGGTAATGAACTGGTCAACACCGGATGGCATCTCGATTCCGTGAAATGATACCTGGAACAATGCAACCGTGAAGTGGCACGGTCGACGAATCTCGTTGAGAATTAGTACCCCTCGTTTTCAGGCTCTGACCGAAAAAGGAGAGAACTCGATGAAAATAAGAAGTCTGTTGTTTGTTTGCTTTGTTCTGCTATTCCCGATATCGATCGTCGCGCAGTCCAGTGGGGGAAATCCGATTACCGGTACCTGGATCGGGCATATGGGGCCCGGCGCAACGCCGCAATTTGCCATCACGCTGGAACTGAAATTCGACGATAAGGGCGTCGTTTCCGGCACGCTTTTGGGCTTGCCGAGGCCGGGCGAGATTAAGAGCGGAACCTTCGATCCGCAAACCGGCGCCCTTAAGCTCGAGGCAGCACCGACGGGCGATTCCAATATCCGCTTAACCTTCGAAGGCACGGTCGTCCTGAACACTGCAACGGGCCGAGTGAGTGGCGACAATCAAACCGGCGTCTTCAAGATCACGAAGAAGATTGCCGAAGAATCCACGGCTACCCAACAGTCAGGTGCGAACGAAACCGCGAACGTGCTGCGTAAGAATTTTGGCGAAGTGAACGGCTGGGTGATGAAAGCTGCCGACCTTGTCCCCGCAGACAAGTACAGCTATCGGCCCGCGCCCACCGTGCGCACCTTCGGTCAGCTGGTTGCTCACATCGCGGACTCGTATAACTTCTCTTGCGCGCGCGCAGCTGGAAAGAATGTGCAATGGTCCGATGCCGTCGAAAAGGGCGGCACTGACAAAGCAACACTCGTGCAAAAGCTCAAACAGGCAAGCGACGCATGTAACGCGGTATACGGCAGCAGCGATCAGGTGGGCCCGCTCCTCGAGAATATCGGGCATGCCAGCCTGCACTACGGCAACATCATTACATATATGCGTATGCTCGGACTTACACCGCCATCGAGTTAAGTTGGCTAAATGCGTTTCAAGGATCGACTCTTTAACTACAACGGGGTGGCAATATTGCCACCCCGTTTGGTTGAGAGCAGTAGATAATAAATCAATACCTGCTCGCCATCAGTAGTTTCTTTTGGATCTTGACATAATAAGTTGCCGGGAAAGAGAATGCGCAAGCGTTTTTTTCCTAGCGATGAATTTATTTACGATAGGCACGGATAAGTTCTTCCCCTCTTTTCTATCGGTATGCGACATACAAAAATGAAAAAGCGCATGGAGTTCAGGCTTTAGCTTTTTTCTTTGTAAAAGCGCATGGAGTTCAAGCTTTAGCTTGTTTTTCTCATAAGTCTGCAATTTGAATCCACAAGCTAAAGCTTGAACTCCATGCTCTTTTTCATGCTCTTTACCAAGGAGAATCCATCTCATGAACCGCTTGCTTAAACAGGCTCTGTTGATATTGGCGCCAATCTGCTGGCTGGCAGGTGATATCGTGGCGCAGTCGAGCCATAGTCTGCGCTCACCCGACAAGAGGATCGAAGTGAAAATCCGCACCGGCGACCGCCTCAGATACGACGTTGTGCTCAATGGCCGAGCGCTGCTGCAGGACTCTACCATATCGATTAACATCGATCAGAAAACGTTGGGGCTGGAGCCGAAAGTTAAAACAGCAAAAGAACGCAGCCACGATCAGATGGTCGAGCCTGCTGTCCCGCAAAAAACTGCGAAGATTCGAGAAAACTACAATGAATTGCGGCTCGAAATGAAGGGTGATTATGCAGTTGTCTTCCGCGCGTATAACGAAGGCGCGGCGTACCGCCTGGAAACATCGCTCCCGCAGAACGAGGTGAAGGTTTATAACGAAGAGGCGATTTTTAACTTTACCGATAATTTCAATGTCTATTATCCGCAGGAGGAAAGTCTTTTTTCGCATAATGAAAGACTATTCACGCCACGTCCGCTGAAGGAGATCGTTTCTTCAGCCATCGCTTCCCTGCCCGCGGTTGTGGACGCGCGGGACGGAGTCAAAATCGCAGTGGCCGAGTCGGACGTAGAAGATTATCCGGGACTGTGGCTGCGCGGCACGAGCGCCTCGGGTTTGTCCGCGTTCTTCCCGCCTTACCCGCTCAAGGAAAAACTGGAGAGGGATCGCGACCACAAAATCACTCAGACCGCTGAATACATCGCTGTGACAAAAGGCTCGCGCTCATATCCCTGGCGACTGCTGGCGATCGCCGAAAAAGACGCCGATCTGATCACGAATTCGTTGGTCTGGTTGCTCGCTAAACCTTCGCAGTTGCAGGACACTTCATGGATAAAGCCGGGCAAGGTCGCCTGGGACTGGTGGAACGCCAACAACATCTATGGTGTGGACTTCAAATCCGGCGTCAATACCGCGACCTACAAATACTATATCGATTTCGCCTCAAAGTACGGCATCGAATACATCATCCTGGATGAAGGCTGGTACCGGCTCGGCAATGTGCTGGACGTCGCCCCGGAGATGAATATCGAGGAGCTGACTGCCTATGCCAAACAGAAGAACGTGGGGATCATTTTGTGGGTCATCTGGAAAACCTTAGACGATCAGCTCGAACCTGCCCTGGCGCAGTTTGAGAAGTGGGGAGTCAAAGGCATCAAGGTTGATTTTATGCAGCGGGACGACCAGCCGGTAATCAATTACTATCACAAGGTCTGCCGCGAAGCTGCAAAACACAAAATGCTGGTCGATTTTCACGGCGCGATCAGACCGGCGACGATGACGAGGACGTGGCCCAACCTGATCTCTACCGAGGGGGTCCGAGGGCTTGAATGGAGCAAGTGGAGCGCGGACGCCAATCCGGAACATAACGTCACGCTGCCATTCACCCGCATGTTTCTCGGCCCGATGGATTACACACCCGGCGCGATGGTCAACGCCTCGCGGAAAAGCTTCGCCCAGGTCTTCGAGCGTCCGATGAGTCTCGGGACACGATGCCATCAACTGGCGATGTACGTCGTTTACGAAAGCCCCTTGCAGATGCTCGCTGACAATCCCTCGAATTACCTGCGCGAGCCGGAAGCCATGGAATTCCTCGGTCCTGTCCCATCGGTCTGGGACGAGACGAAGGCACTCGACGGCAAAATCGGGGATTACGTAGTGGTCGCCCGGAGAAAGGCACGCGACTGGTATATCGGCGCCATGACCGACTGGACTTCGCGTGAACTCGAGGTAGATTTTTCTTTCCTGCCCGCAGGTGAGTTCCAGATGGAGGTATGGGAGGATGGAGCGAACGCCAATCGTCGTGGGGATGATTACCGGAAATCGAAAATCGAGGTAAACAAGTCCACTCGACTCAAGATCAAATTAGCGGAAGGAGGCGGTTGGGCAGCGAGAATTCGTCTTTCGAGTAGCAATTGAACCTCTGTTATATGGTTTATACAACTGCTCATAAAATTGCTTTTTGGAAAAGATTTGCGATTTGCCATTTGTAATTTGCGATTTGCAATTGAAGAAATGGATGATCCGATTTCAATTACAAATCGCAAATTACAAATGGCAAATTGCAAATATAGAAAATCTCAATCACGGATATCCCAAAATTGAAGCAACATCCACTACTAACGCTTATTTTTGTGGCGATCTGCGCTGCAGCCGCCGGCAATCTTCTGGTTCCGGGTAGTTATCAGCCAGGAGACGAACTCTACCGGCATCTCACGGCGCAGGCCAAACAACATTGGAATGCACGGAGGTCGAAAGTCTCGGCCCTCACCACGCCATCTGAGGTACAGGCTCGCCAGAAATTCATCCGCGAATGGATGACACGCGCGGTGGGCGGCTTCCCGGAGAAGACGCCACTCAACGCCCGTATCACAGGCGGGTTCGCGCGCGACGGTTACCGCGTCGAGCACCTGATCTTTGAGAGCCAGCCGCAGTTCTATGTCACGGCCAACGTCTACGTGCCTGCAGGCAGAGCCCCGTTCCCGGCCGTCCTTGGTGTAGCCGGGCATAGTGTGACGGGGAAGGCTATCGATACCTATCAGTACGCCTGGATCGGGCTCGTCAAGCGCGGCTTTCTGGTAATCGCAATCGATCCACCCGGACAGGGTGAGCGAAGCGAGTACTTCGACGCTGCGACAGGCAAGTCAACAGTTCCCATCGGCACTCGTCAGCATTCTATGGCCGGGACACAATGCTTGCTCACCGGCACCACCTTCGCTCGTTACGAAGCCTGGGATGGCATTCGGGCTGTGGATTACCTGCTCACTCGTGGCGATGTCGATGCAAAGAGGATCGGGGTCGCCGGGAATTCCGGTGGGGGAACACAGTCGGCATATCTGGCTGTGCTGGAGCCAAGGTTGGCAGCGGCGGTCGTCTCTTGCTATATGACCGACTGGGAACAGCTCTGGGAGAAGCCCGGGCCGCAGGATGCAGAACAGAACTTCCCTGAATTCCTGAGTTCTGGCTTGAACTTTGGCGACTTCATGATCGCGTTCGCACCGAAGCCGATCACAATGTTAACGGCTATCCGCGACTACTTTCCGATCGCCGGCGGGCGCGCCACGCATGCCGAGGTGAAGCGAGTATTTGGCGTACTCGGTGCAGCTGAACATGCCGGCTATTTCGAGCACGACGACAATCACGGCTGGCACCAGCCGCGCCGCGAGGCTACCTACCGCTGGTTGACGAAGTATCTCCAGGGCAAAGACGACGACGGGCGCGAACCCGCAATTACGCCCGAGCCTGAAGCAAATCTAAACGCGACGAAGACGGGACAGGTTGTTACATCATTCGGAGGTGAGACGGTCCGTTCAATCAACCTGAAGCTGGCAGAGCGAATGTACCCGGAACGTCAAGCTGCAAAGATCTCGGACCCCGAAAAGCTGCGCAGACTGATCGCAAATACGCTCAAACTGCCCTCGCGTGCCGGAACCCCACCGGCAATAGTTGTCGACACGGAAAGCGACGCCCGGGGAAGCACCACCAAATACCTGTTAGAGACTGAGCCGGGGTTGCGGATTCCGATGACTCTGACGATCCCGGCCGGAGGCACGAGGCGTGCGGCAATGCTCTACCTGAGTTCGGCTGGTCTCTCGGCAGACAGGGAGAGGATCGATGCAATGGTTACGAGTGGCACTGCAGTCCTTGCCTTCGATCCGCGTGGTTGGGGTGGGGACGCATCGTCCACAAATTCGGAAGAGTACTCAACGGAATGGCAACTCTCGCAACGTGCGCTCTTAATCGGAAGAAGGCTTGTCGGAATGCAGGTCCATGACGCGCTTCGAGCCTTCGATTATATCACTCAGCGGCCTGAGATTGACCCGCAGAAAATCGGCATTACCGGAGACGGCCAGGGCGGTGTCGTGGCCTTATTTGCCGGGGCGCTCGAACCCAGGATCGCATCGGTGACGGCTGAAGGGAGTGTTGCTTCTTACATGACGATTGTCCGCGCCGAGACACATGCGAGGATGATCGGTGTCGTCGTCCCGGGCGTGCTCCGGGAGTTTGATCTGCCTGATGTGGCAGGGATGGTCGCTCCGCGTCCGTTAAATCTGATCTCGCTTCGTGACGCAGCCGGTAACCGGCTTCCGCGCGAGACAGTCGAACGCGAGTATGCTTTCGCTCGAATGCGCTATGAAAAGACACGCAAGGCGCAGTTGCTGCGAATCGACGATGACGGTGGCAAAGGGGGTCGATAAGCTAAATAAAGCGAACTACGTACCGTGCGCAACCTTCATGAAATTTGTCCCAACTGCGGGAAGCAGTATCAATTCGATGAGAAGACCTGGACCTTTTCTGAGCATCTGTCAGCCTAAACTCATTCCATTCACCGCAGAGGCGCGGAGCGCGCAGAGGAAACGCAGAGAGGAGAGAAGAAGAGAAAATGTGAGAGAACTCTTTTTCTTCTCTCTCGCTGCCTCTGTGTGCTCCGCACCTCTGCTGTGAAAAATAAATTTCGATCTAGCGGGAAAAATGGACAAAGCTCCACCTTCCCGCCGAGGCAGGTTCTTTGACAACACTTGAGAAGCAGGAAGTGAAGCAACTTCCTGACACTCAGCTGGGTAAATTAGTCGCGCTTGGGATCGAGTTTGACTTGATAACCTAAGCGCTCCAGTCGTCGTACTAGATTGAGTTTGATTCTCTCCGGCTCGAGTCTGTCGAGATACTCGGCGCCCAATTCTTGAAAAGGCGTATCTTTCGACAGCACGTAGTAGACGGCCACCAACACTTTGCGAGCTACCGCAATCACTGCTCGCTTGTGACCGCGCCGGGCTTTGAGCCGGTAGAACTTCTCGCGGAAATAGCAATCCTTCTGGTGCGTTGCAGCCAGCGCCGCTTCGACTAGTGCGGCCCGCAAGTGAGGATTGCCCGGACGAATCCGACTGTTGCGGCGTTTGCCTGCGCTCTCGTTTTGGCCAGGACACAATCCGGCCCACGAGGCGAGATGCCCAACCGTTGGCCACTGGCTCATCTTGATGCCCAACTCGGCGATGATCGTGGCGGCCACGACCCAATCGATACCGACAATTGAGTCGAGCAGCTCCAGCTGGTGAGCATAAGGTTTGAGCTTGACCTCTAGTCGTGCATCCAGTTGCGCTAAGTCGCGCGCCAGACGCTCGATCCGATCCAGTTGCATTGCGAGCAACTGCCGATGGTGAGCTTCCAGACGCCCGTCGAGCGCCTGCTGCAACTCCGGCAGCTTCTTGCGCAACTGCCCTTTGGCCAGTTCGGCCATCTCTTCCGGTGAAGACTCGCCGCGCTGTAAGGCAGTGAGCATCAGTCGGCCTGAAACACCGAAGACATCTGTCGCGACGCTGGAAAGTTTGATGTTGGCGCTTTCCAGCAATTTGATCAGACGATTGCGTTCGGCCGATCGGGCACTGACCAGCTTGCGCCGGTAGCGCATCAGGTCGCGCAGGTGACGAAACTCCTGCGCCGGCACGTAACTCGCCCGCAACAATCCATGCCGCAATAGATCTGCGATCCATTCGGCATCTTTGACATCGGTCTTGCGCCCAGGGACGGCTTTGATATGACGCGCGTTGGCCACGGTGATCTCGAAGTGCCCTTCGAGAATGTTGTAGACCGGCTTCCAGTAGACCCCGGTCGATTCCATCGCCACCTGCGTACAATCTTCTGCCTTCAACCAGTCGCGCAAAGCTTCCAGATCGCACTTCATTGCGCTGAAGCTTTTGATCTGTTTGCGCACTCGTCGACCTGGCCTGCCCGTCATCAGACAAGCGACGATCAGTGATTGATGAACATCGAGACCGCATCCGCGAGAAACTATGACTTCCATCATTTTCTCCTTGGTTAGAGCGGTCACTGCGTTGCGGGTCAGCGAAATAAACTGCTGTACGTTCTTCTCCACATGGAGTCCAACGAAAGGTGGTACCATAGGCAACGCGGGTCAATCTGCGGTACGGGGTTAAGACCGCCACAGAGTTACACGACCGCAATGTGACCGCTTGTTTCAAGTCACAATTGCAACGGATTGACCCGTTTTGTCTAGTCGCGTAAATCTTTATGATGGTCTTTTTCATCGTTGGTGGTGCGTCCACGACGCATGAGTATCTGCGGTGAATAGAGCCTTCGGCGCATTTATCTTTTCAAAAATACTATCTCGAAATGAACGAAACGGACGCTCTAGATTTCAAAAGGAAAACTTCGCCACAATCTGGAAGCTGCGCGGACCGCCGCCCGTGAAGAGCCTGCCTGCCGTGGTCAGCGGCTGACCAAAGCTCGATGCCTTGAGATAACCCGGATCTTCCACGTTCTGACTGTCACGAGCCAGCACGTTGGCAAAACCGGTATAATTCGTATTCGACCAGCCCAGAGCATTGGTTACATTGAAGAGATTGAAAAACTCACCGCCAAACTCAACTCTCATGTCACCGGGTAACTTAAATATTTTCGTAAGCCGCAGATCGAAGCTATGAAAACCGTCATTGAAGCGCACATCTGCGCCGGTAAGCGGCAACGGGGCTCCGTTCACGCCGCCCGCATCGTTGAGTCCCATGAGAAATCGGTTGAGTTCAGTCCCGGTGCGAATAAGTCGCCCGCCTGCGTTACGCTGCAGGAACGGCAACCGCGCGCTCGCGTCAGGCAACAAGATATCCATCGGGGTTCCCGTCGCCATCGCCCAGATTGCGGCCGCGCGCACACCAAACCCGAATTCGTACACGCCGCTCAAATTGAGGCGATGCCGCCGGTCGAATGGCGAAGGCCCATATTCCAGACGCAGATTATTCGGATCAGCGATCCCGGTAAAGAAAGGGAGCTGGTCGCTGTTGGTGTAATCGAAGGATTTCGAGAGTGTGTAGTTGGCGAGCAATTGCCAGCGCTGCGCAAACCTTTTCTCGACGCTTAGATTCAGCGCGTCATATTTTGATTTGCCGCTCGCTTCGAGATTGACCACGCGGTCGGGATTGCCGGTCAATGGATTGAACACCGAACCAGGGCTGCGCCCAATCGGTAAGCGCGTGCCGAAGCTGTGCAGATAGCCCGCGCGCATAATCAGGTCGCGATGAAGAG
>Ga0081455_10008747_pt1 | contig 10479 bp, 10 predicted proteins | sample TabmetS3T2R1_FD_70207 | JGI IMG/M metagenome (GOLD analysis project Ga0081455, IMG submission 70207) | Tabebuia heterophylla rhizosphere microbial communities from the University of Puerto Rico - S3T2R1 | ecosystem: Host-associated > Plants > Roots > Rhizosphere ... | reverse complement strand
CTTCGCAGAAAACTCGGCAAACCGTCGTTGCCGCTTAACGTCGTCCTTACCGCAAGCGGCAAGATAGATCTCGATGAGCCTACCTTCCATACAGAGGGCCTGCCGACCGCAATCGTGACGACCAAGGAGGGAGCCTCGCGGATCGCATCGGATCACGGCGATATCTCTCATATCACCGTGCGCTCGACCGGCGAAGCGGTCTCCACAACTCCCGCGGCAGTGCTGAAGACTCTCGCCGATGAATTCGGGATACGCCTGCTTCTGCATGAAGGAGGGCCTACAACCTTTGGCCAGTTTCTGGCCGCAAATATGATCGACGAGCTGTTTCTGACGCTCGCGCCGCAAATCGTCGGGCGCCAGAGCCTTGCTCAGCGACCGAGCATTGCGGGAGAAACACTCTTTTCTCCCGAGATGGCACCGTGGTTCGGGTTGCGAAGCATCAAGCGAGCATGGGATCATCTACTCCTCCGATATACTTCACCGCAGCTGTAACAGTTCGATACTTCGCCGCAGCTGTAATCGGTTGAAAACGGCCCACATATTGCCGGGTTCGCATGCAGCTGAGGGCGCGTTGCCACCGTTCGCGCCGCTTCGTGGTTACGACGTAGCCGATCTGCGGGCCTGCGCCAAAAATGCCGACTCGAAGCAACCGACCCGGTCGCCCCGCGCGGCTGTCGCCGGAATGACACGGAGGTGCGTGGTCGACGCGTTTCGTCGGCACCCCGCCGAGCGTCCGGCAAACCGGACCGGCGCCCCAGCGAGGATTTCGGATCGTTCGTCGGCAGCTATGACCTCGACCAAGTGCTTGCAGCCGGGGCCCTGATCCGCTCGCACCATGCGGGAGCCGTCCTTCGATCGCCGCCTTGACGAGGTCGGTCGTCCGGTTGAGCCATCACATCAGGGTCGGGCGAAGCGAGACCCATCGTCCCTATCGAAGCTTGCCCCGAGATGGGATTCGCTCCGCTCAACCCATCCTACCTGAGCCTGCAAAACTACCGCCGTCTGACGCGGACGTCATTTCGACATGGCCGATCGCGCATGCTACCCCGGCGTGTCACTCAGGGCGCGAGGATTGCACCATGGCCAGGATCAAAGTCCGGAAGGGAATGCCGAGCGTGCAGCTCACCAAGAACGAGTTCGCCAAGCGCATCCGGGAGCGTTTCTACGATCCGGACTTCGATAAGCTCACGCCAGCAATCGACAAGATCATTGCGACGGCCTGGAGGACCTACGACGAATATCACAAGAGTCCGCGGGTGCGCCGTGCCGGCGCTGGCTTTGCCGATCCCGATTTCAAGCTGCCGATCGAATGGCTGGAGACGCGCGCGCGGATCCGGGCCGCGGAGCGCCGGCAAAAGGATGCGAAATCACCGTCGCGCATTCTTATCGTCAACGGTTCATCACGCAGCGACCACACCTGTCCAGGTGAAATGTCGAAGACCTGGCGGCTGGCGATGATTGCACGCGAGATCGTCGCGAAAACGCGCGGCTTCGAGGTCGAAGTGCTCGACTTGAGCCGCCTAACCGCAGAGTACGGCCGCGTAATCTATCCTTGCAAGGCCTGCGTCTCGACCGCGATGCCGCTCTGCAACTGGCCGTGCTCCTGCTATCCCAACCATGCGATGGGACAAGTCGGCGACTGGATGAACGACATCTATCCGATGTGGGCGGCCGCACACGGCATCATGATCGTTTGCCCGGTCAACTGGTATCAGGCGCCATCCTCGCTCAAGCTCATGATCGACCGTCTGGTGTGCGCCGACGGCGGCAATCCCGATCCGACCTCGACCGGCGGCAAGGACCCCGAGCGCGCTAAAGAGCTCGAGCTCGCCGGCTGGCCCTACCCGCGGCACCTGGCCGGCCGGGTATTTTCGGTCGTGGTGCACGGCGATGCGGCCGGGGTCGAAAATGTTCGCCAGAGCATCGCGAGTTGGCTCACGGACATGGAATTGATCGAGGCCGGCAACGCGTCGCAACTCGGCGCTTATGTTGGATATATGCGGCCCTACGCGACCAGCCACGATGATCTCGATCACGACACGGCATTTCAGGAGGAGGTACGCAACGCCGCCCGCTCGCTGGTTGCGGCCGTGAAGCAGCTTCGCCGCGGAGAGCTCAAGCCGCCGGACGCCGGGCTGCGGCCGCCGCGGCCGAAATGAATTGGCGTCGTTACCCGTTGTAGGCGAACCGCGAACCGCACTCATGCAATTCAGGGCTTACTGAGCTAGTGACCACCGTGATGACATCAGGACGTGCAGCAACAAGTTCCTGCATCAAGTTTGGTAAGCGCTCAAGATTACCCTCTGCGCTGCGCATGTCGAGGAGCACGTTCTGACCCTCAACATATCCGAGAGCGCGCATGCCCTCCTGGAAGGCCTCAATGAAAGGGCCATTTTGGAGTGCGCTCATGCCTAGATAACCAACGCGCCATACTCGCGCTTGCTCCGCCCTGGCCGCGAGCGGCCACGCGGTCGCCGCTCCGCCGAGCAGCGTGATGAATTCCCGGCGTCTCACTCGATCACCTCGTCGGCGCGGGCGATGAGCGTCGGTGGCACCTCGAGGCCGAGCGCCTTCGCGGCCTTGAGGTTGATTACAAGCTCTATTTTCACTACCTGCTGGACTGGGAGATCAGCCGGTCTAGCACCTTTTAGGATTTTTCCCGCATAGATGCCGGTTTGACGAAACGAATCCACGAGGCTGGGCCCATAGCTGATCAGTCCGCCAGCAGCTGGGAATTCGCGCCATCCATAAATTGTAGGCACGCCATGACGGGCCGCTGACGCGGTGATCTGAGAACGCTGATTAGTAAAGAACGGGTCCGGGGTTACTACTTGCGCGCCTGCTCGGAGTTCAACAACTCTTGCAAAGGCTGCGTCGATTTCGCTCGCAGTGGCGGGGCGGAGGACGTGTAAACGCAATCCTAGAGAACGCGCTGCCTCCTGCGCGTTCTGTACTGCAGGCTCTGACATGGGATTGGCTGGATTGACCAGCATGGCAAAAGTGCTTGTTGTTGGCACCAACTCGTGTATCAGCTGAATTAGCTTTGCGGTTAGCTCAACCGAGAGCCCGGCTACTCCTGTCACGTTGCCGCTCGGCTGGCTAAGGCTCGCTACGAGGCCAGCCGCAACTGGGTCTATACCAAGGTTGAAGATGATCGGGATCGCCGAGGTCGCAGCTTTGGCCGCGAGCGCAGCGGCGTATCCCGGCGCTGCGATCACGTTTACGTTAAGGCGGACCAGATCGGCCGCCAGCGCCGGCAGCCGATCGATTTGATTCTCGGCCCAGCGGTATTCGATCGCCACGTGCTCCCCCTCGACGAAGCCGGTCTCCTTCAGGCCTTGGCGGAATCCGCGTAAACGATCCTCGAGCATGCCAGGCGATACGGAGTGGAGAAACCCTACCACCGGCATGGTCGGCTGCTGCGCCCGCGCCGCGAGCGGCCACGTCACCGCCGCGCCGAGCAGCGTGATGAACTGGCGGCGCCTCATTCGCGCACCTCGTTGGCCCGAGCGATGAACACATCCGATAAAGAAACGCCGAGTGAAGCCGCCGTCTTGAGATTGATGGCCATGTAAAAGCGCGGCGATTGCTCGATCGGCATGTCGGACGGCTTGGCACCCCCTGCAATCCGGTGGACATAGCTCGCGATGTCGTAGAACAGTCCCATGAGGTCGAACCCGTAGCTGATCAGCGCGCCAGCCTCCATGTTCTCCCGGAATGCCGCGATCGACGGAATGCGGCGCTCAAGCAATGCTTGCGCGATGGCCCCTCGGTCGCGCAGGAATATCCCGCCTGCAGGTAAAATGATCGGCTGCCCGCGAGCATTATCCATCGCGCCAAAAGCGCTAGCGTAGCCCTGCTCGCCTTTGACTTCGACCATGCGCGGCTGCAGGCCCAACTTGCGGGCCGCCTCGGCTGCGGCATCGCCTTGCTCGTGTGAAAGCGTGTCGAAAGCGATGCCGACGAGGGTCGCGCGCGGGAACGCCTCGTGAGCGATCTCCACGCGTTTGGCGGCGAGCTCGTTCTCGCGCACGAAAATGCCGGTCACATTGCCGCCGGGATGTGAGAGATTCGTTACATAGCCCTTCGCAAGAGGATCGAAATCGATGGCCAGAAACGCAATCGGCCTACCGTCCGCAGCCGAGAGCGCAGCACGCAGCGCCGGCTCGTTCCCGACCGCCAGGAATATGTCGACCTTGCGCGTCGCGAGTTCGCGATAGTTCTTTTCGTAGCCTTCGATATTCGGTGTTTGGATGTAGTCGAAAGTAAAATTCCGGCCTTCCTGATAGCCCAGTTCGGCCATCCGCTTGAGGAAATTTGCATACAGTGGGGATTCTCGAGGCTGCATACCGGCAAAGCCGACGCGCAGCATCTTTGGCTGCTGCTGCGCGCGCACAGCCAACGGCCATGCCGCTGCGCCGCCGAGTAGCGTGATGAACTCACGCCGCCTTAGGACGAACATGCGGCTTTCCTCCCGCCCAGCGGACAAGGGCCGGTGTGCGGCCGGTCTCGCGCGCACTCAGCCTACCACGCGGCGCACGCAAGTCCTTGGCCAGCTGCCGGAACGATCTTAATCATCCTGAATCGTTCTGAATCGTCCTGAAATTGTGATCCGCATCACAGGGCGGCAACCCAGGCGATGACATCTTCCTCCCGCAGGCACCGGCCGAATCGACCCATGCGCCGATGCCCATACCGAGGAGAGAAAACATGTTCGCTGATCGCGCCAACTCGCGGGGTTTGGTCGCATCTCCGGATCGGCTGACGAGCCTACTTTACTTTGCGGCCGCGGTGCCCACCGTTGGGTTCATCCACGGCGTGGCTGACCTCAGCCCACTCAATGCTGCAGCGCTCGAGGGCTCCTTCCCAAAGCGCGCGCCGCGAATCGATACGGCCGCTTGCGGGCAATCCCCAATCAGGTGCGGGACGGGATGAATTTTCGATTTTCGAGCGGCCCTCCCCCTGGGGGCCTCCGCTTCACGCCCGGCCTGATGAGAGGCATTTCTGTCCGATGGACGCTGCCGGGCCGGACCACTATTTGACTAGGCGGCGCCGACGACGCTTGCTTGCTCGGCGTCGCGAAAGGGCGGGCGATGCGCTGTACGGTACTCGGGTTTACGTCGAACTTGGCAGCCGTCTTGCGCACGCTCATGCCGTCGGCCAGGGATGTGGCAGACATGGCACCGCCTGCCACGCCATTAACTATTCGGTAAGGAATGACTCGTGCAGCCGACGAAAGATGAAACAGTTGGTCCCGGCTCGGTTCCGACTCAGCCTGATGGATCATCCCATCTTCTCAGCCCTAGGTTAGGTCGGGCCGAGCCGCCATCCCCCGCGCGTTAACTGATCGTTTAGTCTCTCTTGCAGAACGACTCGCGCTCGATAGAAGAGGTGCGACAATCGCCCCGGCTCGGTCTGGCACACGGGGCAAACCACGATCCCTGCAATGTCCTAAGGGGATGCTGGGCGAGCCACCGCCCCCACGCTAACGCGCCTCGTTAGAGTCCATCTGCAACAATGTGAACTGGTTCACACAGCGCGGGCTGCGCAAGCGTTATAAACGTGCTCCGTGCGCGATCATGTGCCCCTATTCTGTTTGTTGGGTCTGCTGCTCATGGCGGTGATCATCCTGATAATCGCGCCGGGGGCTGTGACTTGGGCGCTATCTCTCATCGAATGATATTTCAGGACGTGACGGTGACGAGCGAGCCGAATAATAACGCAGCAACGGGTGCGGCGACGCCGGCTTGACGGCACGGACAGCAGCGTCGGCTGGATGACGCGCGCACCTCACCGGAGGAGCGCGTCAGACACCTGCGACTGGCCGCCGCGTGCTCACCAGCTTGAACTTGGTCGTTCGTGGCCGTAACCGCGCCTGCGCCAGTAATCGGCCGGCCTGCGCCACGCATAAGCATTGTACCAGCCTCGATGGGGCCGGTTCTGGCTGCGTGCCGTTCTTTGCGGCTTCTTGGAAGCAGCGACAGGCTGCCGGGGTACTTCTGTCGTCGCTGTCGTAGCCGGCGCTGCCGGCCGCCGGGGCACTTCTGTCGTCGCTGTCGTAGCCGGCGCTGCCGGCCGCCGGGGCACTTCTGTCGTCGCTGTCGTAGCCGGCGCTGCCTCCGCTCTGGTGGCGTCGTTCGGTGCGGCTTGCACTGAATTGGACGGTAATGAGGTATCCGGCGCGCTCACATCGGGAGAGTCGGGCGAAACGCTCGTGGGGAGCGGGGCGCTGGGGCTCAGAGGTACCGCAGCAATCACTGACCCTTCGGTCACCGGTGCGTCCTCAAAGATGCCCGCTACGATCCGGCCCGTCCCTACCAACAGCACGCGATCCTTGGCCACTGCATACCGATAATTGCGGGTTTGCGGTACGCGCGCGACGACCTCCTCGGGCACCGGTCGCAGCTCGATGTCGGGTGGCAGCTTGGTCCCGATATCCGCCTTGAACGCGGAGCCGGCCGGCTGGTCCTTGAGCGCCTGGTAGACGGCGCGGCGCTCATCATCCGTGAGCGTCCTGAAGGTGTGGGCGACGGTGATGAGCAGGTCGGCGGCGGCATTCTTCTCGGAGAATTTTGCCGGCACTGTAGCGGTATTCGCTGACGCGCCTGGGACCGCCAAGGCGCCGTCGACGAATACGTTGTTCTGCGGCGGCCGCTGGGCAGCGCCAGGACCGACGCTGGACTCGGCGGGTGGGTTCAAGATTTGCGCGCTCCCCGACGCTGTCGTAGCAACGAACGCGAGCGCCGCGCATGCCGTACCTAAATGCTTCATTGTGACCCCTCCCTGCCTCGATTGGGCGCAAACACTTAACCCACACGCGGGAGCAATATTCCTCAGCGCGAAGCCGGCGCGTGAGCGGCCGACAAGCCGCCTCGGCAGGCCTACGATCTTAACTGAAATCGTGCAAAATCATGCGGCATCAGCGTACCGAGTCCTATTTCTTCGGAGGGAAAGCCGTTGTTTGGGCTCGGCCAATGGAATGCCTTTTCGCGCACGCGATATCACTGCTGCGCGTGCACCGCCGCGCCGCCAATAAGCGCGATGAACTCGCGCCGCTTCATTCGTCCCTTCCGCGAATCCTCGCAGTGCTCACAGACGAACCGGCTTCTGCAACAAATCGCCTAGAACCGGACATTGGCTGGATCACCTATGTGACCTTTGCGTTCCAAAAAACTGGTGCTCCGAATTTGAGGATATCACGGACGTTCTTTCGGAAGGCCGTCGGCTGGACCCATTCCCCCCACGGTACATATGGGACTTCGCTGAGAGCGAGCTTCTGGATTTCGTCCGCGAACTGCTTGCGCCTTGTTTGATCGGGCGCGCGCAGCCAATCGACGACGAGCTTCTCGAGCTGCGGTACATCCGGCCAGCCGAACCAGGCGTTCGGGCCTGCACCCGATATGCCGAAGTGGACGGCGGGATTGATGACCTCTGCCGCCTGCCACCATGTGTGAAGCAGGTTCCAGCCGCCTTTGTCGGGCGGCTCCTTACGTGCGCGCACCACCAAATTCGTCGACCAATCCATCGACTTGAGGATGACTTTGAAGCCAATCGACTCTAGCCGTTGGCGCGTGACGATTCCCGCGGCGTTGAGGAACGGAATGTCGGTGACGTGGATCAGCACGATCGGCCGACCATCGTAGCCTGATTCTTTCACAAGCTGACGCGCTTTTGTAGGATCGTGCTCCATCATTGGCTGGGCGCCGATCGTTGTCGCGTAAGGACCGTTGCAGGCAAAGACTGAATTGCAAGCCCGATAATATTGCGGTTGTCCGATGGACCAAGCGAGATATGTCACCTGGTCCATCATGTGGACCAGCGCCTCGCGCGCTTTCCGGTTGTTGAACGGCGGGTGGAGGCAGTTCGGCTTGAGCCAGCCTTGAACCCCGAGCGGATCAGTCACGAACGTCTGCAAATCCGGATTCTGCTCGATCTTGGGGATAAAATCGAGCGGTGGCAGTTCCCACCAGTCCACATCGCCCGCCGCGAGGTCGTTCGCTGCGTCCCAGGGGTCCGCGAGGTAGCGCCAAATGACCTTGTCGACGTACACCCGTTTGCCGCCGGTCGATCCGCTCGGCGTCTCTTCGCGCGGGATGTAGTCGGGATGGCGCAGGTACACAACCTGCTCACCGGGCTGCCACTCGCCGCGTGCCAGTTCTGGGCGTGGACAAAAGGCGCGGCCAATGACATGGCGCCGGTTGCCGCGGCCGCGCCTCGCAGGACGTTTCGGCGATTAATCCGGTTCATCGGATTCATCCCTGATGTTTGCCAGCGGTCAGATGCCGCTTGCCGGAGGCCTAGGCCTTGGGGTTCTGGATAGGTGGCCGAACGCGGCAAGGCCATGGTCCTCGACCGGCCGAGCGCGCGCAGCCCCACAAATCCGGCCAACCATTGACCTTGGGCAGCAGGTGGCACAACTCGCAGAAAATCCCATGCATGCTCCGGCTTGATAGTGCATCGCGACCCAATCGAGTGAGGCCAAGAGCATCACCGCGGCCATTAGCCGGGCCCTGCGCCAGGAGCGCGATCGCGCCGGTTCAACCAGACGTTAATGCTCCGACGGACTTCGCACTCAAAGTGTGAACTACTTCACATTCGGGTGGCGAAAACTATGCCAGCCCTATCTCACCAAGATGGGGATGCAAATGCGCATAGGATGGATTGGAATCGGTATCGTGGTCGCGATTGGCCTGATCTGGTCGCTCGCCGCGACTTCTGAATTGGTCCCCGTGGTAGACAGGGGGTCAATCGGCTCGGCCTCGATGGTGCCGCATCGGCGGTGAGGGTAGCTCAGCCCCGAGATCGCTTCGTCGCCGCCGATCGTCATTGCAACCGCTGCGGCATCATATCGTCGATCGCGGCTTCAATCCGGAGGCCGCCCTGCCAGGCAAGACCGTCCGGCGAAGTAGAAAAGGGCCGACCCCTGTTGAGATCGGCCAAGTTGGCTCGCACAAATCCGCGCTGGGTGAGGGTTAATCAACCGGCACGGGGGGTTGCGCACGCGAGCGCTCGGCGGTTTTGTCGCTTGCCGCCATTGACTTGCTCATCCGCGCCAAATGTCACTGTGAGAGGCAGGAAGCGACCACGAGCGATATCCGCGGTACCTGCTTCGATCCTTGAACCACAGCGGAAAGCGGCCATGCGGCTGCACCGCCGAGCAGCGTGAGAACTCGCGGCGTCTCACTCGATCACCTCGTCGGCGCTGGCAAGGAGCGTCGTCGGCACGGTAAGGCCTACCATCCTGGCGGTCGAGGCGTTGATGACGAGTTCGAACTTAGTTGACTGAACGACCGGCAAATCTGCTGGCTTTGCGCCCTTGAGAATGCGACCGGCATAGGCGCCGATCTGGCGAAATGCATCTGCAACACTCGGGCCATAGCTTACCAGCCCTCCGACTTCGGCATTTAGCCGGTCCTGATATATTGCGGGGATTCTGTGGAGCACCGCTAACAGTGCCAATTGGATACGCCGGTCCAACAAGAAGGGGTCGTTGCTGACGAAAAGCGCATCGGCTCGCTGGCTTTCAAGGGTTGCGAATGCAGCATCGATCTCGCGGATGCTACTGGCGTTGAGGACTTGGATTTGCAGGCCCATGGCGGCAGCAGCCGGTTCCACGCCTCTCAATGTAGACTCGATGGTCGTAGCATTTGCCGGATTGACGAGCACGGCCACACGAGCCGCGCCGGGCACCAGCTCACGAAGCACCTCCAGCCGTTTGGCCGCCAACTCGGTCGCAAGAATATTAATCCCAGTCAGGTTGCCGCCTGGCCGAGCAAGGCTGGAGACGAGACCAAGTGCGACCGGGTCTTCGGCGACAACGAAGACAACGGGGATCGTCGTGGTAGCTGCCTTGGCTGCAAGGATAGAAGGGATGCCCGCGGTCGCGATCACGGCGACACGTCGCTGCACCAATTCGCTCGCCAGCGTCGGCAGCCGATCGAGCCGGTTGTCAGCCCAGCGATATTCGATGGTGACGTTCTCACCTTCCGTGAGCCCCGCGTCCTTCAAGCCCTGGCGGAATGCACGTAGGCGGTAAGTCTCGGCTAAAGGCGATGAGGGATGTAGGAAGCCGACCACCGGCATCGCCGGCTGCTGCGCGCGCCCCCCGAGCGGCCACGCGGCTGCAGCGCCGCTGAGAAGCGCGATGAACTCGCGCCGTTTCACTGCCCAGGACCTCCCGTGCTTCCGACCGGAATGATAGCACGCCTCCGAACGGCAGGAGTCTGCTGCATCCATCCACAGTAGGCGGAACGAAATAAGCACGATCGCGCCGCCGATATTTTTTCCAAGGAGGTAGCCTAAAAACAGGCCACCCCACTTCCCCGCCAGGACCTCGTCACCGTCAGAAATCGTTTCAGACCAAATTTCCGGGGATGGCGCCTGGATGAATTTTCGATTTTCGCGCGCCCTCCCCCCGGGGGGCCTCCGCTCACGCCGGCCCTGACGAGCGGCATTCCATCCGATGGAGCCTTCCGGGCC
>Ga0081455_10003074_pt1 | contig 10481 bp, 8 predicted proteins | sample TabmetS3T2R1_FD_70207 | JGI IMG/M metagenome (GOLD analysis project Ga0081455, IMG submission 70207) | Tabebuia heterophylla rhizosphere microbial communities from the University of Puerto Rico - S3T2R1 | ecosystem: Host-associated > Plants > Roots > Rhizosphere ... | reverse complement strand
CCAGCGCCGGCTGTCGCCGGATGAGGTGGCGCGGTACCTGTTCCGGCGGGTGGTCTCGTGGGGGCGTAGCTCGAATGTGTTCCTGCGCAACGGTGCCCGGCTGTACCTGGATGTGGGTTCGCACCCGGAGTACGCCACACCCGAGTGCGACAACCTGGTGGATCTGGTGGTCCACGACAAGGCCGGTGAACGCATCCTCGAAGGCCTGCTGGTCGACGCCGAACGGCGCCTACACGAAGAGGGCATCACCGGCGACATCTACCTGTTCAAGAACAACACCGACTCGGCCGGCAACTCCTACGGCTGCCACGAGAACTACTGCGTCGCCCGGCACGGCGAGTTCTCCCGGCTGGCCGACGTCCTGATCCCGTTCCTGGTCACCAGGCAGATCATCTGCGGCGCCGGCAAGGTCCTGCAGACCCCGCGCGGCGCCGTCTACTGCGTCTCCCAGCGCGCCGAGCACATCTGGGAAGGCGTCAGCTCAGCGACCACCCGCTCCCGCCCGATCATCAACACCCGCGACGAGCCGCACGCCGACGCCGAGCGCTACCGCCGGTTGCATGTGATCGTGGGCGACTCGAACATGAACGAGACCACCACCCTGCTCAAGGTCGGCACCACCGACATCGTCCTGCGCATGATCGAATCCGGCGTCGTCCTGCGCGACCTCACCCTCGAAAACCCCATCCGCGCCATCCGCGAAGTCAGCCACGACATGACCTGCCAACGCAAGGTCAAACTCGTCAACGGCCGCGAAGCCACCGCACTGGAAATCCAACGCGAGTACTACGAAAAAGCCGCAGACTTCGTCCAACGCCGCTCACCCGGACCCACCACCGACAAGGTCATGGACCTGTGGGGCCGCACCCTCAAGGCCATCGAAACCGAAGACCTCTCCCTCATCGACCGCGAAGTCGACTGGGCCACCAAATACCAACTCATCGAACGCTACCGCAGCAAACACAACCTCCCCCTCTCCAGCCCCCGCGTCGCCCAACTCGACCTCGCCTACCACGACATCCACCGCCGCCGCGGCCTCTACTACCTCATGGAAAAACGCGGCGCCGTCGACCGCGTCGCCCACGACCTAGCCATCTTCGAAGCCAAGAACATCCCACCCCAAAGCACCCGCGCCCGACTCCGCGGCGAGTTCATCAAACGCGCCCAAGAACGCCGCCGCGACTTCACCGTCGACTGGGTCCACCTCAAACTCAACGACCAAGCCCAACGCACCGTCCTGTGCAAAGACCCCTTCCGCAGCGTCGACGAACGCGTGGAGAAACTGATCGCCAGCATGTGACGCGACGGTGCGGGAGGATGCGGGCGTGGGTGGGCGGTGGGTGGCGGGGTTGCGGGAGGTGGGTGAGGAGCCCGACCCGCGGTTCAGTCTGGCTAATGAGCGTACGTTTCTGGCGTACTTGCGGACGGCGCTGGCGCTGCTCGCGGCCGGTGCCGGGGTGATCAAGGTTGAGGTGTTCGCGCAGCGGTGGGGCAACCTGGCGCTCGGGTTGGCGTTGATCGCCATGGGCGCGGGGGTTTCTGGGACGGCGTACCGGCGGTGGCGGTCGGTGGAGCTGGCCATGCGCCGCCGCGCCCCGATCCCGTACCCGGCCGGTCCGCTGATCCTGGCCGCCGGCCTGACCGCGGCCGGGGTGGCGGCAGCAGTCCTGGCCATCCTGTCGTGAAGGCGGGCACGGCACTGCCGTGGGTGGCTGGCACGCTCATCGGGGTGATCGCGGTCGGCCGGGCGTGGGCACCTGGGTACCTGCTCCACCTCGACATGGTCACTGTCCCGAACCCGCCGCTGACCGGGGCGCTGTTCGGGCTGGACGCCGAGTTGCCGCGCGCGGTGCCCAGCGACCTCGTCCTGGCGCTGCTGAGCCGGCTCGCCCCGGGTGGGCTGGCGATCAAGCTGCTGCTGGTCGCCGCGTTCGCGATCGGCTGCGCCGGCACCGCCCGCCTCCTCCCGGCGGCCAGCACGACGGCCAGCACAGCGGCCAGCACAGCAGCCGGAGTCCTGTACGCCTGGAACCCGTGGACCGCCGAGCGCCTGGCCATGGGCCACTGGCCGCTCCTGCTCAGCTACGCCGGCCTCCCCTGGGTCGCCGCCGCGACCCGCCGGCTCAGCACCGAACCGCGGGCGGTGGCCGGGCTGGTGGTCGCGTTGCTGCTGCCGGCCGTCGGCGGCATCTCCGGCTGCCTGCTCGCCGCGGTGCTCGTGGCCGCGGTGCTGGCGGCGACCCGAGCCGGCCGCGCGCAATGGCTGACCGGTACGGCCGCGGTGCTGCTGGTCAGCCTGCCGTGGCTGCTGCCGAGCGTGCTGCGCAGTACGGCGGCCACCGTGGACCCGGCCGGCGTGGACGCGTTCGCGCTACGCCCGGACGGCCCCTTCGGCCCGGTCGGTACGGCGCTGCAACTGGCCGGCGTCTGGAACCGGCTCGCCGTCCCCGCCGGCCGCGGCGCGCTGCTCGTACAGGTCGCCGCCCTCGCCGTCACCGCCCTGGCCGCCTGGGGCCTGCGCAGGACGCCCGGCGCCGCGGGGATCGCCCTGGCCGGCGGCGTCGGCCTCCTGCTGGCCCTCGCTCCGACGATCACCGCCGGCGCCGACCTGCTGAAGGCGGCCGGCCCGGCGACCGGCATCATGCGCGACTCGCACCGCTGGCTGGCCCTGCTCGCCCTGCCCATCGCGGTCGGCGCCGGCACCGCGGTCGGGAAGATCCCCAGGCACGCCGCGGTCCTCGCCATCCTGACCCCGCCCGCCCTGCTCCCCGCCCTCGCCGGCCAGCTGCACGCCGCCCACTACCCGCCCGACTGGATCCGCGTGCAGGCCGCGGTGCGAGCGGACCCCGGGCCCGTACTCGCCCTCCCGTGGACCCCGTTCCGCGACTACGACTGGGCTCCCGGCATCGCTCTGACTCCGGCCACCAAGATCTTCCCCGCCCCGGTCCGCTGGAACGACACCGTCATCGTCGGCGGCACCACGATCGCCGCCGAGGATCCGGCCACGCGTGACCTCACCCGGATCATCGAGGCCGGCCCCACCGGCGAGCGGCTACGCCAGTACGGCATCAGGTACGTACTGGTCGAGACCGACCAGCAACCTCGTACCCGCATAGACGGCCTCAAGACGGTGGTAACGGGCGAAGACCTGACCCTCTACCGCGTGGACGGCCAGCTCACCCCGCAGCCACCCCCGGTACGGGCCCCCGCGGCGATCGTCGCCGCCGACCTCGCCGTAACCGTCACCATCCTGTGGTGCACATTCCTGCTACTCACGGGTAAGCTGCGGACCGCGAACGTGCATCGGGACGAATGAGGTGTCTTGCATGGCTGTGGTGGCATCGGTGATCGCGGGCATCGTGCTGGCGGTGGTCGCCTCCGTCGGCGTGGTCGCCGCGGCGCCCGACAAGGCCGACTCGCACGGCGTCAGCGTGCCCTACTACGGCAACCGCTGACGGACGCCGGTCACCAGGACCGCTGAGGCCGCGGTGAGCGCACACACCGCCGCGGCCGTGCCCACCACCTGCGCGGGCGTGGCATGCCGCCACGCCGAGATCAGCACCGCCTCCACCGCGATGGCCGCATAACACAGCCGCGTCCCCACCGAACGCCCGGTCGCCACGTCGTCCAGCAGGACCACGTTGAGCACGGCCGCGGACGCGCCGACCAGCACGAACAGCCACGCCACCCCGGCCAGCGACGCGTACGCCGGCCCGAACACGACCGAGACCAGGACGCGCCCGGCCACCGCCGCCACCGCCACGCCGGCGGCACCCAGACCGCACACGGCCAGCAGCGCGAGCCGCCGCGCCCGGTCCCGGTCGGCGGGCCGGGCCAGCCACGGGTACGCCAGCGTGCCGATGAACTGCGGCCCCCAGAACGCCACCCGGGTCAGTACGTTGCCGCTGGCGTACACGCCCCGGGCGTCGCCCAGCAGGTAGTGCCCGGCCAGCAGCAGGTCGGCCGTGGTGAGCAGCAGCAACGCCCCCATGCTGGCCGCGCCCCGGACCAGGTGCACCAGGTGGCCCCACCCGGCCAGGCCGGCAAGATCAAGACGAGCCCCGCTGGTACGCCAGCCCGCCACCGCCGCGACCACGGCGGCCAGCGCGGTCGCCGCCAGCACCCCGGCCGGCCCGGTCCCCGCCATCGCGGCCACCACGCCGGCCGCCAGCCGCACCGCGTGGAACCCGGCCAGCAGCACCCCGAACATCCCGAACCGGGACCGCCCCTGGTGCACCCCGAGCGCGGCGAACAGCACCATCGTCGGGAACTGCCCCACCGCCAGCCACAGCACCGCGGCCACCCCGACGTGCAGCGCGGCGGCCAGCGGCACCGCCAGCACGCCCAGCACCAGCGCGATCCCCAGCCCGAGCACCGCGCCGAAGCCGACGAACGCCTCGACCGCGGCGGCCGGCCCCCCGGCCAGCGCCCGGGCCACCGTCAGCTGGTACGCCAGCGCCGGGACCTGCGCGATCACCCACACCCCGAGCAGCGTCCCGAGCGCGCCGAAGTCCCCCGCGCCGAGCAGCCGGGACATGGCGATGGTGAACACGTACGCCAGGCCGTTGCCCGCCGCGGTGGCCACCGCCAGGGCGACCGTCGACCGCGCGCCGAGCCGGGACTGTTGTGCCACCAACCACTCTCCATTTCCGGCAATGGGCTTCCGAAGATGAGTACTGATCAGTAACCTACGACCCCGGTGGGGGGAACCACCACGGCCACGAGAGGGACCATGCGTCGGGACACGGTCGATCTCACCCTAGTTGTACCGGTACGCAACGAAGAGCACCGTTTACCCAGTTGCCTGGCCGGTGTGACGAGCGTACTGAGCGCGCTGCCCTGGACCACCGAAGTGCTGATCGTCGACAACGCGAGCACCGACCGCAGCGTCGAGGTCGCCGAGCGGTGGCGGCCGGTCGCCGGCAGCCACGGCGTGGCGTTACGGGTCGAGTCCTGCCCGCGCAAGGGCAAGGGCGCGGCCGTACGCACCGGGATGCTCGCCGCCGAGGGGTCCTACCTGGGCTTCTGCGACGCCGACCTGGCCACCGACATGGCCGCGCTGCACCCCGCCCTCGACCTGCTGACCGCGGGCGCGAACGTCGTGGTCGGCTCCCGCATGCACCCCGACAGCCGGGTCGAGGTCCGGCACAGCGCCGCGCGGCAGGCCGGCGCCTGGCTGTTCCGCCGCTCGGTCGCCCGCGTCGTGCCGGACGTCGGCGACACCCAGTGCGGCTTCAAGTTCTTCGACCGGGCCACCGCGCGCGCCGTCTTCGACCCGCTGCGCACCCCCGGGTTCGCCTTCGACGTCGAGATCCTGGCCCGGGCGGCCCGGCTCGGTGCGCGGATCGCCGAGATCCCGGTGCTGTGGCAGGACATCCCCGGCTCCAAGTTCTCCCCGCTGCGCGACGGCTGGCGCAGCTTCGCCGCCGTCAACGCCATCCACCGGCACCTCGCCGCCGAGGTCCCGTACCGGCCGGGCAGCCCCGTCCTGGTGGCCAACACGGAGACCGGTGCTTGACCGCTGAACGGCCTCGGCCATGATGGCCGGCATGGGCGATGAGCTGGCCGGTGCCCGGATCGCGGTGCTCAACTGGCGCGACCGCGAGCACCCCGAGGCCGGCGGCGCCGAGGAGTACGCCTGGCGTATCGCCGCCCACCTGCACAAGGCCGGCGCCCGGGTCACTTTCGTCACCGCCCGCGCCCCCGGGCAGCGCCGCCGGGAGCAGGTCGACGGCATCCAGGTCGTCCGGGCCGGCGGCCGCTGGACGGTCTACCCGTACGCGCTGCGCTGGCTGGCCACCCATCGCAGCCGGATCGACCTGGTCCTGGACTGCCAGAACGGCATCCCGTTCTTCGCCCCGCTCGCGGTCGGCCGGCGTACGCCGGTCGTGCTGGTCATGCACCACGTGCACGACGCCCAGTTCGCCACCCACTTCCCGCGGCCGGTGGCAGCGTTCGGCGGCTGGCTCGAAGGGCCGGCCAGCCGGGTGGTCTACCGCCGCGGCGTCGCCACCGCCGTCTCCCACTCCACGGTCACCGCCATGCGCGAGCGGCTGGGCTGGACCGGGCCGGTGTACGTCGTGCCGAACGGCCTGGACCCGGTGCCGGCCGAGGGCCAGCGTGCCGCCACCCCCACGCTGATCACGCTGGGCCGGCTGGTCATCCACAAGCGCACCGACCGGCTGGCCGCCGCGATGGCCCAGCTACGCGAACGCCATCCGGAAGCACGCTTGCATGTCGTCGGCCGCGGCCCCGCCGAGGAGCGGGTCCGCGCCAAGGCGGGCGCCGGCGTGACCGTGCACGGCTACGTGGACGAGGCCACCAAGGCGCGGCTGCTCGGCGAGTCGTGGCTGCACGTCACCCTCTCCGACGGCGAGGGCTGGGGCATCGCGGTCCTGGAGGCGGCCAGCGCCGGGCTGCCGACGCTGTGCCGCCAGGTGGACGGCCTGCGCGATTCGGTACGCCCGGGTCGTACCGGCTGGTTGGTCGGGGAGAATGCACCGGTGAGCGAGGTGGTCGAGGCCCTGGACCGCGCCCTGGTCGAGCTGGCCGACCCGGCCCGCGCGGCGGCGGTCGGGCGCGACTGCCGGGACTGGGCCGCCCGCTTCGACTGGGACGCGACCGGCGCCCGGATGGCCGGGCTGGTTGCCGCCCTGCTGCGCGGCGGGCGGCCGGACCAGGACTGGGTCGACGACCACCCGCTGACATGACCGCACCACGCCTGGGCCCGTGGCTGCGGTACGCCGGCACCGACACCGCGGGCGGCACCCGGGTCCCCCGGGCCGCGCTCGCCGCCGGCTCGCTGCTGCTGGCCCTGCTCGCCTTCGCCCAGGCGCCCGGGCGGATCGTCTCCGACACCAAGCTGGACATGCCGATCGACCCGGTCGGCTTCCTCGGGCGCGCGCTGCACCTGTGGGACATGACCGGCAGCCTCGGCCAGTTGCAGAACCAGGCCGGCGGCTTCCTGTTCCCGATGGGGCCGTTCTTCGCCCTCGGCACCAGCGCCGGCATCCCGCCCTGGATCGTCCAGCGGCTGTGGATGACCGCGCTGGCGGTGGCCGCGTTCGTCGGCGTGGCCAAGGTCCTGGACCGGCTCGGCACCGGCTCGCCGGCCAGCCGCACGATCGGCGCGCTGTCGTACGCCCTCGCGCCGCGGGTGCTGGCCCTGCTCGGCACGAACTCCGCCGAGTTGCTGCCCACCTGCGTGCTGCCCTGGGCCCTGCTCCCCCTCATCCCGAAGGACGGCCAGCCGGTACGCCCGCGCAAGGCGGCCGCCTGGTCGGGGCTGGCGTTCCTGTTCATGGGCGGCTCGAACGCGGCCACCGTGATCGCGGTGGCCAGCGTGCCGGCGCTGTTCATCGTGACCCGCCCGGCCGGCACCCGGCTGCGGCTGGCCGGCTGGTGGGCGCTCGCGGTGTCGCTGGCGGTCGCCTGGTGGTTCGTCCCGCTGGCGCTGCTGGCCCGGTACGGCTTCCCGTTCCTGCCGTACACCGAGACCGCCTCGGCGACCACCAGCTCGGCCAGCATGATCGCGGCCACCCGCGGCACCTCGGACTGGGTGACCTGGCTGGTGGTCGACTTCCATGCCTGGTGGCCGGCCGGCTACTCCGCCGCCATCAACCCGGTCCTGGTGATGCTGACCGCCGCGCTGGCCGCGGGCGGGCTGATCGGGTTGTTCCGCCGGGACATGCCGGACCGCCGGTTCTGGACCCTCTGCGCCACCGCCGGCCTGCTGCTGCTCACCGTCGGGCACGCCTCGCAGCTGCACGCGCCCTTCGCCGGGCAGCTGCGCGAGCTGCTGGACGGCCCGCTGGCGCCGCTGCGGAACATGCACAAGTTCGACCCGCTGCTGCGGCTGCCGGTCGCGATCGGCCTGGCCCACCTGCTCGGCCGGCCCCGGCCCGAGCGGCAGACCCGGGCCGCGGCGTGGCGCCGGCTGGCCCCGGTCACCTCCGGCCTGGCCATCGGCACCCTCGCGCTGACCGCGGTCACCGCGCAGGTGGTCACCCCGGGCGGCTTCAAGGACATCCCGCCGTACTGGACGCAGGCCACCGACTGGCTGGGCGAGCACGCCGGTGACAACGCCACGCTGCTGCTGCCCGCCTCCGGCTTCGGCGAGTACGTCTGGGGCCGCACCATGGACGAGCCGGCGCAGGCGCTGATGTCCAGCCGCTGGGTCGCCCGGCAGCTCGTACCGCCGGGGTCGGCGGGCCTGACCCGGCTGCTGTCCGCGATCGACGAGCGGCTGGGCAACGGCCAGGGCTCCCCGGGGCTGGCCAGCGTGCTGTCCCGGATGGGCGTGAAGTACCTGCTGGTGCGCAACGACCTCGACCTCAGCCGTACGCAGGCGGCCGAGCCGGTCGTGGTGGCGCGGGCGCTCGCCGACTCCCCCGGCATCGTCCGGGTCGCCGACTTCGGCCCGGAGCTCGGCGGTACGTTCGCGGGCGAGCGCGTGATCGACCACGGCCTGGCCCAGTTCCTGCCGGCGCTGGTCATCTACCAGGTGGCCGGCGAGACCAGCCCGGTCAGCGCGTACGACCTGGACCGGCTGGTCCGGGTGACCGGGGCGCCCGAGGACGTGCTGGACCTGGCCGACGCCGGGCTGCTGGACGGCACCCCGACGGTGTTCAACACCGACCCGGGGCCGGCCACCCGCACGATCGTCACCGACTCGCTGCGCAACCGGGAGCTGGACTTCGGCCGGGTCCGGGAGAACTCCTCGGCCAGCCTCGGCCCGGGCGAGGCACCGCGGTACGACCGGCCGACCACCGACGTGGTGGACCCGGCCTGGCCGCCGGCCGCGCGGGCGCTGCTGCGCTACCGCGGGGTGAACGCGCTGACCGCCTCGTCCTCGGCCTCCGACGCCAACGCGGTGATCGCGCCGCGCGGGCCGGCGTATCAGCCGTTCGCCGCGCTGGACGGCGACCCGAGGACCGCGTGGCTGACCACCGGGGAGAGCAGACCGGTCGGGCAGTGGCTGCAACTCGGGCTGGACACCCCGCTGGTGATCGACCACGTGGACGTGGCCTTCACGCACGAGAGCCGGCGGGACGCGACCGTGACGCGGGTCCGGGTGGAGACCGACACCGGGCAACTGGAGCAGGCGGTCGCCGCCACCGGTACGCAGCGGCTGCGGGTGCCGCCGGGCCCGACCTCGACGCTGCGCGTGGTGGTCACCGCGGTGGACGGCCCGGACACCGCCGGCCAGCGGGTCGGCATCGCCACCCTGGACGTACCGGACCTGGTCGCGCAGCGGTTCCTGATCGTGCCCCGGCCCACCGCCGGGCAGCCCAACGACGTGTACGTCTCCCGCGAGCCCTCCAGCGCGCCGTGCCTGCCGTGGCTCACCTCCTGGTTGTGCTCGCCGGACCAGCAGCGGGTGGGCGAGGAGCCGCACGGCCTGCGCCGCACGTTCACGCTGGGCAGCGCCACCGGCGGGGCGCTCGCGGTGTGGGCACAGCCGGTCGCCGGGCCCGCCCTCGACGCCCTCCTGTACGGCCAGTTGGGTGTCACCGCGCGGGCGTCCTCGCAGGCGTACGCGCAGCCGGTAGCGGGGGCGTACGCCGCGGTGGACGGGGATCCCAGCACGTCGTGGTGGGCCGGCGTGCGGGACACCGAGCCGCGGCTGGAGATCCGCTGGTCCGGCGCGCGGACCGTACGCGAGCTGCGGCTGCTGATGCCGCCGGCCTACCAGGCCTCCCGGGCGTACCAGGTGCAGGTCGCCGGGGTGGGCGGCAGCCGGCTGGCCCCGATCGGCGACGACGGCACCGTCCGGTTCGCCCCGATCCGTACCGACCGGCTGGTGCTCAGCTTCCGCCGGCTGTACGGCGCGGGCACCACCGACCGCCAGTCGCTGCGCGAGGACACCCTGCCGCTGGCCATCTCCGAGGTGCGGATCGCCGGCGTGGACCACGGCGTCCGGGCCGACTGGCCGGCGCAGGTGAGCGTGCCGTGCGGGGCCGGGCCGGACGTGCTCATCGACGGCGTACCGGTGCACACCGGCGGCACCGCCACCGTCCTGGACCTGCTCGCCCTCCGCCCGGTGCAACTGACCACCTGCCCGGCCACCCTGACCGTCCGGCCGGGCCGGCACAGCCTGGTGGCACCCGCCGGGACCCTGTTCGACCCGACCGCGGCCTACCTCGGCCGGCCGGTCGACTCCTCGACCGGCACCCAGCCGGCCCGGGTGCGCTCCTTCGGCGCCACCTCGCGGACCGTCCAGCTGGAGCCGGGCCGGGCCAGCGTCCTGGTCGTACACGAGAACAGCAACGTCGGCTGGCAGGCCACCGTCGACGGCCACCGGCTGGAGCCGGTCCGCGTCGACGGCTGGCAGCAGGGCTTCCTCGTCCCGGCCGGCACCTCCGGCCTGGTCCAACTCCGGTACGCCCCGGACCGCCTGTACCGCGCCAGCCTCCTGGCCGGCCTGCTTGGCGTACTCGCCCTGCTCGTCCTGGTCGCCCTCCCCGACCGGGCCCGCCGCC
>Ga0081455_10008746_pt1 | contig 10482 bp, 10 predicted proteins | sample TabmetS3T2R1_FD_70207 | JGI IMG/M metagenome (GOLD analysis project Ga0081455, IMG submission 70207) | Tabebuia heterophylla rhizosphere microbial communities from the University of Puerto Rico - S3T2R1 | ecosystem: Host-associated > Plants > Roots > Rhizosphere ... | reverse complement strand
CCCCCGATCCCCCGCCGATACCAAATCCACGCCTCGGGATTGATCGGCTCGCCCACCGTGCCCAACAGCCGCAGCGACGACAGGTCGAACTTGGCCGGGATCTCCTCGCCCCACTTCATGAACGTGCGGATCGCCGTGGGCGCCGTGTACAGCAAGGTGATGCGATATTTCTGCACGATCTCCCAGAACCGGCCCTGATGGGGGGTGTCCGGCGTTCCCTCGTAGATCACCACCGTCGAGCGGTTGGCCAGCGGGCCGTAGACGATATACGAGTGCCCGGTCACCCAGCCGATGTCGGCCGTGCACCAGTACACGTCCGAGTCGGGCTTGAGGTCGAACACCGCGTTGTGCGTGTACGCGACCTGGGTCAGGTACCCGCCGGTCGTGTGCAGGATGCCCTTCGGCTTACCCGTCGTACCCGACGTGTAGAGGATGTAGAGCGGGTGCTCGGCGTCGAACGCCTGCGGATCGTGCGACGCCGACGCGGACTCGACCACGTCGTGCCACCACACGTCACGGCCCTCGGTCCACGCCACGTCGTTCTTGCCGCGCTGGACGACCAGCACGTGCGCGACATTCGTCTTGCCCTTCTCCAGCGCCTCGTCGACGGCCGGCTTCAAGGCGCTGACCGAACCGCGCCGGTAGCCACCGTCGGCGGTGATCACCAGCTTGGCGTCGGCGTCCGTGATCCGGTCGTAGAGCGCCTGCGCCGAGAAGCCGCCGAACACCACGCTGTGCGGCGCGCCGATCCGGGCACAGGCCAGCATCGCGACGACCGCCTCGGGGATCATCGGCAGGTAGATCGCCACCCGGTCGCCCTTGCCGATCCCCAGCGAGGTCAGGGCGTTCGCCGCGCGCGACACCTCGGCGAGCAGTTCGGCGTAGGTGATCGACCGCGAGTCGCCCGGCTCGCCTTCGAAGTGGATCGCGACCTGGTCGCCGTGCCCGGAGGAGACGTGCCGGTCCACGCAGTTCACCGACGCGTTGAGCGTGCCGCCCACGAACCACTTCGCGAACGGACGGTCCCACTCGAGCGTCTTCGTCCAACGGGTAGCCCAGTGCAGTCGGTCAGCCTGCTTGTCCCAGAACGCCAGCCGGTCGGATGCTGCCTCGTCGTACGCCTCGGCCTTGACGTTCGCCTGCGTCGCGAAGTCGGGTGACGGCTCGAAGCGCCGGTTCTCGTGCAGCAGGTTCGACAGGGCTTCGTCAGACACGATCTTGACCTCCGCGTGATGTGGGCTACCCCTCGCACCGTAGTAGCCGCCGGTATTGCGTGGATAGGTTGCTGGCGTGATCGATCCGCTCGCCCCGCTGCTCGACTTGCCCGGTGTGGCCGACGGTGTCGACGAGGCGCGCGCCGCCGTCGACGCGTTGCTCGCCAACCGCGTGTTGCGCCGCCGATCGGCCGACGTTTCGGCCGAATCGTCGTTGCGCGGAGCCTGGGCGTCGGCGGCCCTGTCCGGCGTCGAGGCGTCGTTGGACGACGTGCGGGCCGGAGTGGCCCTCGACGAGCCGGTGCTGCAGGGCGCGCTGCGGGCCCAGACGGCGATCGGTGCGCTGGCCGACACGTGGACGCGCGCGCCCCGGCAGGCACTGGCCCGGCTGCACGCCCTGGCCGCCGCCGATCTCGTCGCGGCCGACGCGCTGGGCCGTCCGACCGGCCCGACGGCGCGGCTCGACACGCTCGTCGAGGTGCTCGCGGCGACGTCTGCGCCGGCCGTCGTCGTGGCCGGCGTGGTGCACGGCGAGCTGCTGTCGCTGGACCTGTTCGCCCCGGTATCGGGCGTCGTGGCCCGCGTGGCGACCCGGCTGACCCTGGTCGAGCGGGGGCTGGACCCCAAGTCGCTGGTGGTTGTCGAGGCCGGGCATCGCGAGCTGCGCGACGAGTACGACGCGGCGCTGATCGCCTATCGGGATGGCGACGTGGCCCGCTGGCTGCGGCACTGCGCGGACGCCGTCACGGCCGGGGCCCGCGAGGCGACGGCGATCTGCCAGGCGATCGCCCGCGGTTGAGCGCTGGCTAAATGTTCGGCTGAAAATGGACGGCGGCGTCGCTGCCCGCGACGCCGCCTGAACACTGTCCCTCGGGTTACCAGGCGTGCACCTGTAGCGCATGTCAGGCGCGGGCCCGTACGAGTGGGTACCGGTCCGCGTCGACTCACCTGTTGCGTGGTGGGGTCGCCGCGTGGGTGCCCGATGGACCGTGCCGGCTGAGGACCGCTGGGGGCTGGACCGCCATCGACGTGCCTCGTCCGTGTGCCCATTAAGCGCCCCGAACCGTCCCGGCACAAGACCTGCAGACGATGTAATTCGTCCGGAAACCTACTGCGGAGCGTGAGCGGCCAACGAGCTGGGCGTGTTCTGCACACCCTGAACGTCGGTGATCTCCGAGATCGGCGCCGACCCTGCGTACACACCCGCGTCGAGCTTGGCCAGCCCGAGCGACTCGGCCTCGTTGGCGTCGCGGCCGATGTAGAACAGCTCGACCCGGATCTGCCCGCTCTGCTCCCAGCGGTGGACGATCCGGAACCGGGCATCGCGCCAGGTTCCGGTCAGGCGCAGGTCGTAGTAGTCGCCGACCTCGGCCAGGGGGACCTCGCGGCGCCAATAGCCGCGGGCCGAGCGCTCGAACCCGCCCATCGGCGGCTCACCGGCCGAGGCGAGCACCACTGTGTCGCCGTCGTGCAGCAGGTCGGCCGGCCAGGTGACGTCCTGCCACTTCACCAGCGGGCCGATCATCAGCGACGGCAGCACCCGCGACTCGATCGGCAGCGGCCCGTGCGCGCCGGCCCAGCCGAGACCGACGTCCTGGTAGACGGCCAGCAACTCCTCCTGCCCGTCGGCGTGCGCGCGCCACAGCTCGGCGCCGGGAGGCAGCCGGCAGTGGTCGAGGAACCAGAGCGGCACGGGCGGGTGGCCACCCGCGGTGAAGCCCAACCCGTTGAACGGTTCGTGCTCGACGAACGGCCCGTCGTTGGCCGTCGCCTCCTCGGCGGTGCGGCCGCCGACCGCGTTGGTGAACGTCATGAGCTCGTTCGACTCGAACCGCAGCACGTCGAGGTAGGGCGCGTCGGCGCGGTGCGACGAGCCGGGAAAGCCCAGCCCGAGCAGGCTGAACAGCGCCGACGGGGTGGTCACGTCGTGGATGTCGGCGGCGTTGGTCACGTACCCGGAGACGGTGTCCTGGCACCGGTACAGGTACGCCGAGGACACCTGCGGGGTGACCGCTTTCTGGACGATCACGCCGACCGTCCGCGCCGGCGCCGGCTGGCGTACCAGGCCAGGCTGGCGGCGGCGACGCCCGCGCCGGCCAGGGTGATCGTCGTGGCCGGGGTCGGCGGGCGCAGCCGCTCGCGCAGTGGCACGGCGTTGCTGAACGCGAGCATCGGCCAGCCGCGCTCGAGGGCGGCCTTGCGCAGCGCCCGGTCGGCGTTGACCGCGAACGGGTGGCCGACCGCTTCGAGCATCGGCAGGTCGGTGACCGAGTCGGAGTAGGCGTAGCACTCGGCCAGGTCGTAGCCGCGGGACTCGGCGAAGTTCTCGATGGCCTCGGCCTTGCCCGGTCCGTAGACGTAGTGGGCGATCTCGCCGGTGTACTTGCCGTCCTCGACGACCATCCGGGTGGCTATCGCGTGGTCGGCGCCGACCATCGCGCTGATCGGCTCGACGACCTCCAGGCCCGACGACGACACGACTATGACGTCGCGACCCTCGGCCTTGTGCCGTTCGATCAGCTCGACGGCCTCGTCGTACACCAGCGGGTCGATGATGTCGTGCAGCGTCTCGGCGACGACGTCCTTCACCTGGTTGACGTCCCAACCGGTGCACATCGCGGTGATGAAGCTGCGCATGCGGTCCATCTGGTCCTCGTCGGCGCCGGCCAGGGCGAAGACGAACTGTGCGTACGCGCTGCGCAGCACGGTGCGCCGGTTGATCAGCCCGCTCTGGTAGAAGGGCTTGCCGAACGCGAGCGTGCTCGACTTCGCGATGATCGTCTTGTCGAGATCGAAGAACGCCGCTGCCTTGGACACGTTGTCTGAGGATACGGAGCGGTCCGCCAGGGCGCCGTGGCGCGCTGTCAAGTCGCTTGTCCACAGGCACACGGGTTGTCCACAGATGCCCGTCGGCGGTGGTCCTTGTTGGTGCGCGCCGCTTCGCTGGAGGCGTGGACGCGAAGTGGCCCGTGGTGGGCGTAGTGGGTGGGCGTGGCGGCGCTGGAGCCAGCACGTTCGCCGCCGTACTGGTGGCGATGGCGGCTTTGGGTGGATCGGCGCTGCTGGTCGATCTCGATCCGGTGGCCGGCGGCCTGGACGTGCTGCTCGGCATCGAGACGGTGCCTGGCGCGCGCTGGTCCGGGCTGCGGCTCGACGGCGGGCACCTCGATCCCGACGAGTTGCTCGGCGGGTTGCCGCAGTGGGCGTCGGCGGCCGTGCTGTCGGCCGACGTGTCGCCTGCTCCGGATGCGGTGGCGCAGGTGCTGGACGTGGCGGCGCGGGCCGGGCCGGTGGTGGTCGACCTGGGCCGCTGGCCATCGCCGGCGCGCGGGGCCGCCCTGCCGGAGTGCGCGCTGACCGTCCTCGTCTGCGGGGCCGACGTTCGCTCGGTGACGGGTGCGCGCGCAATACGTCTCGGGCTCGAGGGCGGGCCGGTCGGCGTCGTGGTGGCGCGTTCGGGCCGCGATCCGGCGCCGGCCGCCCGGGTCGCCGACTTGGTCGGGGCGCCGCTGATCGGTGCAGTGTCGGGTTTGCGGCGTCGGGACGATTCGCCGCTGGATCCGTCGGCTCTGCCGCGCGCCCTGACCCGGGTGGCCCGTGGCGTGCTCGACGCGGTCGACGGTCTGGCGAGGGCGTCGTGACCGGCGTCGAGTTCGTCGACCGGGTCCGGCAGCGGCTGGCCGGCTCGGGTGGTGCCGACCTCAGTCTCGTGGTGCGGTCCGAGCAGTCGAGTGCCGCCGTGATCGCGGACGACGCCGCGCTGGCCGCGATCGAGCGCGACGTGGCGGCCGAGGTCTCCGGCGCCGGACCGCTCGAACCGCTGCTCGCCCTGCCCGGAGTCAGCGACGTGCTGGTGAACGGTCCGCGCGAGGTGTGGCTCGATCGGGGACGCGGCCTGGAACGCTCGGCGGTGACGTTCACTGACGACGCCGCCGTCCGGCGGCTGGCCCAGCGGTTGGCCGCGGCGGCCGGTCGCCGGCTCGACGATGCCTCGCCCTTCGTGGACGCGACGCTGCCCGACGGCACCCGGCTGCACGCCGTACTGCCGCCCATCACGGCCGGCACGACGCTGTCGCTGCGGGTGCTGGCCCGGCGCCGCTTCGAACTGCGCGAGCTGGTCGACGCCCAGGTGGCGACGCTGCTGCGAGCGATCGTGGCGGCCCGGCTGACCATGGTGATCAGCGGTGGCACCGGATGCGGCAAGACGACCCTGTTGGGCGCTTTGCTCGGCTGTGTGCCGCCGTCCGAGCGGCTGGTCGTCATCGAGGACGCGGCCGAACTCGTCACCGGACACCCGCACCTCGTCCGGCTGGTCACCCGGACGGCCAACGTCGAGGGATCCGGGGCGATCGGGCTGCGCGAGTTGGTGCGCCAGGCGTTGCGGATGCGCCCGGACCGCCTCGTGGTGGGCGAGTTCCGCGGCGCCGAGATCGTCGAGCTGCTGGTGGCGCTGAATACCGGGCACGAGGGTGGCGCGGCCACGCTGCACGCCAATGCGGCGGCCGACGTCCCGGCCCGGCTGTACGCGCTGGGCTCCCTCGGCGGGTTGTCGCCGGCGGCGGTCACCAGCCAGGTGGCGAGTGCGCTCGACGTCGTCGTCCACCTGCGCCGGGCTCGATCCGGGCTGCGCGGGGTGGCCGAGGTGGCCCTGCTCGAGCGACGCGGCGACGGCCTGATCGTCGCGCCGGTGTGGTCGTGCGAGCGGGGCGCCCAGCCCCGGGCGGCCGACCTGGTCGACCGGTTGCGCGAGCGTGGAGTCGACCCGGGCGGGTTGCTGCAATGACGCTCGCCTTGATCGCGTTGGCGGCGGCGCTGGTTGCGTGGCCGGCCCAGCGACCGGGTGAGCGGCGCCTGCGCGGCCTGGTCGGGGCGGCGCGGCTGGGCGGCCCGTCCCGGGTGCGTCGTTGGCGGTGGCACGCTGCGGTCCCGTCCCGGCCAGTGATCGGGCTCGCGGCGGCCGGCGCCGGATCGCTGGGCGTTGTGTGGCGAGGTCCGGTGGTCGGCGCGGCGACGGCCGTGGCTGCCGCGGTAGGCCTCTCGGCGGTGGGTCAGGCGATGCGCCGGTCCGCGGCCCGGGCGGGCGATCGTGACCTGTCGGCGGCGCTGCGCCTGGTGCGCGCCGAGTTGGACGTCGGCAGCTCGGCGGTCGTGGCGCTGACCGCGGCGTCATCGGTGGCCGGCGCGCACCGGCCCGCGTTCGCGGCGGCCGCGTCGGCGCTGGCCGATGGCCGCGATGTCGGGGCGGCAGTGAGCGAAGTGAGCGCCGATCCGCAGCTGATCGTGATCGCGCAGGCCTGGCAGCTCGCGGCCGCGCTGGGAATCCCGCTGGCCGGCGTGCTCGCGCGAGTCGACGACGACGTGCAGGCCCGCCGTGATCAGAATCGGATGGTGGCTGCCGCGCTGGCCGGTCCCCGCTCGTCGGCTGCGCTGCTGGCCGGCCTGCCTGGGTTGGGCATCGTGCTCGGGCTGGCGATGGGCGCCGATCCCCTGCACGTGCTGCTGGACACCGGCGGTGGTCGGTTGCTGTTGGCCGCCGGCGTGCTGCTCGACGCCGTCGGGGTGCTGTGGACGGCCCGGCTGATCAGCTCGGCGGAGCGGCTGTGACCGCGGCGCTGTGCTGGCTGGCGGCCGCGGTCTGGTTCTCGACCGCCGGACGGCCTCGGGATCCCGCGCGGCGGCGGTCTTCCAATCGCGCGCGGCGGCAGCTCCCAGATCTCGCGCGGCAGTTGGGTGTCGGGCCGGCCGCGGTGGGTGAGACGCGTCCGTCGCCGGCCGCGGTGGGTGGGACGCGTCTGTCGCCGGCCGGGCTGCGCTGGATCGCCGCGGGTGCAGCGATCGCGGCAGCGGTGGTGGTATTCGGGCCGCTTCCGGGCGGCCTCGGCGGAGTCCTGACGGCGCCGATCGTGGTGCGGCTGATCGCGCTGGTGCAGGCGCGCGAGACGACACGGGTGTCGGCCGACGTCGCCCGTCGGATACCGCTCGTCCTCGATCTCCTCGCGGCTGGGCTGCGCGGTGGCCTACCGGTCGTGACCGCCGTGTCTTCGGTAGCCCCGCTGGCCGGCGCACCGCTGGCGGCCCAGTTGGACAAGGTTGCCGGTCTGCTCAGATTCGGGGCTCAGCCGGCGACGGCGTGGGCGGCGCTCGAGAATCCGGCGCTGGCCCCCATCGCCCGGACGGCCGTGCGCAGTGCGGAGAGCGGCGTACGCCTCGCTCGTGGCTTCGAGCTACTCGCCGCCGAGTTGCGCGACGAGGCCCGGGCTGCGGCGGTCGCGCGAGCGCATCGGGCCGGCGTCTGGGCGATGGCTCCGCTCGGGCTGTGCTTCCTGCCGGCGTTCGCCTGCCTCGGCGTGCTGCCGGTGATCGTCGGTATCGCCCGTGGCGTCCTGAGCGGAACGCCGTGATCAGCCCGCGTCGGCCGGCATTCTCGGCGTTCCCCGGCGCCACTCTGCTCGCCGCGAGCGATGTGGCCACGTGCCCCAGATCGCGCAACCCGGCGTCCCCAGGACGCCGAGCGTCGCACAATCGCCGGCCCGGCCGAGCATGCACGTACCGTATGCCGACCGCCGAGCCCGTTATGCCATCGTTACGCCGACGAGGTCAGGGTGATCGCATGCGGGTGTTGGTGGCCGAGGACGAGGCCGCGCTGGTCGAGATCCTGGTGGAAGGCCTGCGGGCCAAGGGAATCGCCGTAGACACGGCACTGGACGGTGGGCAGGCGCTGGAGCAGCTGGCCGTCAATCGGTACGACGTGCTCGTGCTCGACCGCGACCTGCCCGTGGTGCACGGCGACGAGGTGTGCCGGCGGGTCGTCGCGAGCGACGCGCCCACCCGCGTGCTGATGCTGACCGCGGCCGGGACGGTCGAGGACCGCGTCACCGGACTCGACCTCGGGGCCGACGACTACCTGGCCAAGCCGTTCGCGTTCTCCGAGCTGGTGGCGCGCATCCGGGCGTTGGGTCGGCGCACCCATCCGGCCGTCCCACCGGTGATCGAGCGCGGTGACCTGGCCGTCGACGTCGCCCGGCGCATCGTGTCGCGCAACGGCGAGGAGCTGAACCTGTCCGGGAAGGAGTTCGGTGTGCTGGAAGTGCTGCTCGGCGCGCAGGGCGCTCTGGTCACCAGTGAGGACCTGCTCGAACGAGTGTGGGACGTGAACGCCGACCCGTTCACCAACGCCGTGCGCGTGACCGTGATGCGCCTGCGCCGCAAGCTCGGCGACCCGCCGCTGATCGACACCGTGCCCGGCGCCGGCTACCGGATTCGCTGATGTCGACGCTGCGGTGGCGGCTGACCGCCCTGTACGGCGCGCTGTTCCTGGCCGCCGGCGTCACGATGCTGGCGATCGTCTACGTGCTGCTGTCCCGTCGGATCCCGCGCGCGCCCCGCGTCAACGTCGGCGGCGTGAACGTGCGGCGCGAGGTCCGCCAGGCGATCCTGCGGGCACTGAACAATCAGCGCGAGGGCGCGCTGCACGAGCTGATCGTCCAGTCGCTGATCGCGTTAGCCATCGTCGCTGTGGTGGCGGGCGTGCTGGGCTGGCTAGTGGCCGGCCGGGCGCTGCGGCCGTTGCGCGACATCACCACCACGGCGCAGCGGCTGTCCACGCACAACCTGGACGAGCGCATCAACCTGCGCGGCGCTGACGGTGAGCTCAAGGAACTGGCCGACACGTTCGACGGCATGCTCGATCGGCTGTCCAGTGCCTTCGACGCGCAGCGGCAGTTCGTCGCCAACGCCTCGCACGAACTGCGTACGCCGCTCACCGTGCAGCGGGCGGCCATCGACGTTGCCCTCGACGACCCGTCGCCGACCGTCGAGTCGATGCGCACCATGGCGTTGCGGCTGCGCGATGCCACCGACCGCAACGAGCACCTGATTGCCAGCCTGTTGACGCTGGCCCGGAGCCAGGCCGGTATCGAACGTTTCGACGACGTCGATGTGGCGGCTGCCGCCCGGGCGGCGATCGCCACGGCGCCGGCCCGCGACGTGACGGTCCAGCCGGCGCTCGGCCCGGCGATGATCTGGGGCGATCGCTCGCTGATCGAGCGGCTGATCGGCAACCTCGTCGACAACGCAGTGCGCCACAACGTACAGCATGGCTGGGTACAGGTGGAGACGAGCAGCAACGGCCACGACGTGCTGATCCGCGTGGCCAACTCCGGACCGATGCTGCCACCCGAACGGGTCGATGAGCTGTTCATTCCATTCCACAGGATGGCTGGAGATCGCGGCAGGGACGGTTACGGGCTGGGTCTGTCGATCGTTTCGGCGATCGTCGACGCCCACCACGGGATGCGCAGTGCGTTCGCCCGGCCCGAGGGTGGGCTCGAGGTGACGATCGTGCTGCCGGTGTGGCCGCCGTCGTCAGCCGGCCGAGACGCGCCCCGCTCCTACGCCTCGGCCGGCTCCGCTCGTTAGCTGTTACGCAGGATCCGCAGGTCGCGGCGCAGCTTGCGCAGGTCGCCGCGCAGTAAGTTCCCGTTCGGCGGCGGGTCGATCACTGCCCGGGCGGTCCGGGTGTCGCCGGTGCGCTGCCCGCCGACCGCGACGGTGTCGCCCACCTTGATGCTCGTCGCCGGCTCGGTCTTGAGGTTGGCGCCGCGTAGCTTCGTGTCCTTCGTGATCGTCCAGGTCCAGGCCGTTCCGTCGTCGCTCTTGACGGTGAGCGACGTGGCCGAGGCGGCGGTCACCGAGCCGCGTTGGCTGTCGACCGTGACGAGCTTGCCGTCCTTGTCCTTGACGACGCGCTCGCCGTGCAGGAACTGGCGCTTGGCCTTGCTCGATCCGCCGGACGGGCCGGGCGAGCTCGTCGGATCGGTCGCCGACACGACGTCTCCGCTTGCGACGTCGAGTGCGGCCGCCGTGTACGGGTCGTTCGCCGAGGTCGAGTTGTGGTCGGACGACGCGTAGGACGCGACTGAGAAGGCCGCGACGCCGCCGGCAATGGTCGCCGCGGCCGCTACGGCCAGCGTGCGTTTCATGCTCAGACTCCCTTCGTTACCAGGTGCCTGAAGCTTGCCCGGATGGCTCTAACAGCGCCGTAACGGACGAGGCGAACTGGGCGCCCCTCGGTTTTGGTCGCTCGGACGGCGCAGCGCCGTCCGGACGGCCAAAACCGAGGGCGCCGCCTCAGTGCGATTCGCGGCCCACGGCGTGGCCCCGGCGGCCGGTCAGGAAGTCCAGGTCGGCGCCCCGGTCGGCCTGCAGGACATGGTCGACGTACAGCCGCTCCCAGCCACTCGCCGGGTCGGCGTAGGCCGCGACCGCC
>Ga0081455_10008745_pt1 | contig 10482 bp, 9 predicted proteins | sample TabmetS3T2R1_FD_70207 | JGI IMG/M metagenome (GOLD analysis project Ga0081455, IMG submission 70207) | Tabebuia heterophylla rhizosphere microbial communities from the University of Puerto Rico - S3T2R1 | ecosystem: Host-associated > Plants > Roots > Rhizosphere ... | reverse complement strand
CTCCATTCGGAATTTCTTGATTTTCGTCTTTGCCGGGCGCATATCAGGCGTGCCCGAGGGAATTGGGCACGCCGGGGCGCCGCGCAGTGATATGCACGGTAAATGTCTCCGCGATGCGTCAGAAGGGATGGAATCCCTCCAGCGCCGGCGGATGCGCGAGCTGGTGCTTGAAGCCTTAGAAGCGAGGAGCCGTCGCGTCAACACCGCACCGGAGGGTGGGATATAGCGCGATAGCTGTCATGGGCGTGATCTTTCTGTGCGAACGGACAAGGGACAGTGGTCCCCTCGCACCGCGCCGCGCTACGGCAAAGCCGGAATCAGCGGCAGAAAGGCGCTCGGGAGACCGGGATAGCGACAAAGCGCGTCATGACCGGCCCCCTCTCATGCGTCGTTCGCTTCAGGTGACGTGATGCTGGCAGGCCGGCCGCGCGCTGGTCAACCGAATTAGCCGCCGCCCTTGACAACCCAACATCGGTAAGACGAGACTTACCGTTCGTGGAGACTTACCAACCACCAGACGGCTGGAACGCGTTGGCCGACCCCACCAGGCGCGCCATTGTCGAGTGTCTGGCGCAGCGGGCGCGACCGGTTGGCGAGATCGCCGAAGTGCTGCCGGTCAGCCGGCCAGCGGTGTCGCAGCACCTGAAGGTGCTGAAGGCGGCGGGATTGGTGACCGACCAGGCAGCCGGCACGCGCCGGATTTATCGGCTCAATCCGGCTGGCGTACGCGCACTCCGCGACCAGCTCGACACTTTCTGGAGTCGAGCGCTGGCCGGCTACCAAGAAGCGGCCGAACAATCGACTACTGAGGAGACGTCATGACGCAAGCAGCTGCCACGGTCGTCCAGCGACAGATTGTCGTCGAAGCGCCTATTGAGCGTGCATTTGCCGTGTTCACCGAGCGGTTCGGCGATTTCAAGCCGCCGGAGCACAACATGCTCGGCGTGCCGATCGCCCAGACCGTGTTCGAACCGAAGGTTGGCGGCCACATCTACGACCGGGGCGTCGACGGCAGCGAGTGTCGTTGGGCGCGGGTGCTGGTCTACAGTCCGCCGGAGCGTGTGGTGTTCAGTTGGGACATCAGCGTGCAGTGGCAGATCGAGGAAGAGCCCGACAACACCAGCGAGGTCGAAGTACGTTTTGTCGCCGAAACGGCGGACCGCACCCGGGTTGAGCTGGAGCACCGCAACATCGACCGGCACGGCCCCGGCTGGCAGAGCATCAGCGACGCCATCGCCGGCGGCGACGGCTGGCCGCTCTACCTGGACCGCTACGCCGCGCTCATCGCCAAGGAAAACTGACCCCGCTTTCATGATCATGAGGGGTTTCGTCACCGTTGTGGTGACAAAACCCCTCATGATCATGGTGAGGGGGCCGGGGCTAGCCCTTCACAGCGCCCGCGATGGCCGCGACGATATGCCGCTGCGCCACCACGAACACCAGGATGATCGGCGCCAGCGAGATGATCGACCCGGCACACAGTGCGGTCCAGTCGGTCGAGGTCTGGCTGATGAAGGCGTAGAGCCCGACCGAGAGCGTACGCAGATGCGGCTGGCCGAGGGTGAATACCAGTGGCGTCATGAAGTCGTTCCAGGACTGGATAAACGAGAACAACCCCAGCGTCGCGAGCATCGGCCGCGCCAACGGCAGAATGATGTAGAAGTACGTCTGATGGAATCCGGCACCGTCCACCCGGGCCGCCTCCTCGATCTCCTTCGCCACGGTCCGGAAATACCCCATGAACAGGAACGTATTGAAGACCATGGCGCCGGCGACCTGGACCAGCACGACCGACCACAGTGTATCCAGCAGATAGAGCTGGTTGATGATGTCGTACACCGGGACGATCGTGTAGCCACGCGGCAGGAAGAACGTCACCAGAATGACCCCGATAAGCACTTTCTTGCCGGGGAAATTCGTCCGGGCCAGCGCATACCCCGCCATCGACGCGAAGAGCAGCGTGAAAAACACCGTGGACGCCGTGATGATGACGCTGTTGGTGAAATACCCGCTGAAATTGGCGCCTTTCCACGCGTCGACGTAGTTGTTCCAGTGTGCACCGTGCGGCAGAAGCCCGAGCCCGGAGTCGAGAAACCCGGAATCGCTCTTCAACGAACCAGAGATCGCCCACAGCATCGGGTAGACCCAGAAGAAACCGCAGATCAGCAGCAGCGCGTGGGTGACCGGCTGCCGCAGCGGCGAACCGTGACCCGTGCGGCGGCGCCGGGTTGCTGTTGTCGCTGCCATCTAGAGTCGAGCCTCCTCGATCGCCGCGGTGTTCATTTCCCGACGACGTTTCCGCATGTACGCAATGGCGATCGCCTGTCCGCCGGTGATCACCAGCAGGATCAGTCCGTAGAAGAACGACGCCGCCGAGGCGAAGCCGACATTCGGCTGCACCGACGCGCCACCGCCGCCGCCGGCCGCCGAGAATCCACCGCCGAACGCCTCCTGGTAGATGTAGGTATTCACCACGCTGGAGGCGTAGAACGGCCCACCGCCGGTCAACACCTGCACGAGATCGAAGACCTGGAGGCTGCCCAGGATCGCCAGGAACAGAATGATCATGCCGATCTCGCGCAGGCCGGGAATCGTGACGTGCCAGAACTGCTGACGCGCCCCGGCACCGTCGATGGTGGCCGCCTCATAGAGATCTTCGGGAATGGTCTGCAATCCGGCGAGGAAATACACCAGGTTGTAGCCCAGCGTGTTCCAGATGCCGATGGCGATGATCACCCAGAGCACGATGTGCGGATCGCCCAGCCAGTCCAACGGTTTGTGCATCAGGTGCAGACTGATCAGCTTCTGGTCGATGTTGGCGCCGAAGTTGCTGAACAGCAGTTGGAACACGACGGCGATGATCGCCGGGGAGATCACCGCCGGAATGAAATACACCGACCGGTAGAACGTGGAGAACCGCAGCCGGCGGTTGTTGAGTACGAGCGCCAACACCAGCGCGAGGAACAACTGCACCGGCACCAGGACGGCGGTGTAGAGGAACGTGTGACCGAACGACCGCCAGAAGATGTTGTCGTGCAGCACCTTCCGGAAGTTGTCGAGCCCGACGTACGCGGTCGGGCTACCGATCCCGTTCCACTGGTAGAGCGTGTATCCCAGCGACGCGATGATCGGGTAGATCGTGAACACCGCGACCAGAATGACGAACGGCGCGATGTAGGCGTAGGACCAGCGATTCTCCTTGACATTCGCCCACCGCGACCGGCGGCGCCTCGGCGCCACCGGTCGGGTGAGTGCGGTCGCTGCCTGCTCGGTCGTCTGCGAGGTCACAACGACGGGTACTTGGGGATCGGCCAGGTAAACGCTTTCGTGGGATCCCAGTCGGAGAACGTGTAGTCGTCGATACTCACCTTGAGGCCCTTGCCCTGCGCCTGTTTGATCCCGGTCTCCAGCGCCTGCTGCATCTTGCCGTCCAGGTCGGTGAGCGCTTTCCCGGCGTCCTTGATCTGACCGCTGTAGATACCGGTGGTGATGTTGCCGAAGTTGGGGGTGACCGGGTTGACGACCACATTCGACGTGTGCGGATTCTTGATCCACGGCTGCGGTCCGGGTAGCACGAGGTCGCGCAGCCCGACGTACTCACTGAACGGCTTGAAGCTGATCGCGCTCGGGTCGTTGTCGCTGGGGAAGATCGACAGGTCCTCGTTGAACTTCTGCACCCAACGCTTTCCGGCGGCCGGGCTGTAGAGCCAGGAGAACCATTTCCACGCCGCCTCCGGGTCCTTGGCGTTGGCGTTGATCGCGAACAGCGTGCCGCCCGGTTGGGAATAGAAGTAGGACTTCGGCTTCTCCTGCGGCCCGATCAGGCTGGTCAGGCTGTAGTCGGTGAACTTGTGGTCACTCCACTCCGGCTGGTTCCAGACGCCGCCGACCGTCATGCCGAACTTGCCACGCTCGAAGTACGCGCGGGAGATCTCGTCGGAGATCGACAGCGAGCTCGGGTAGAAGTAGCCCTTCTGCTTCCATTCCATGATCAGGTTGAGCGCGTCGGTGTAGTTGCGGTCGGAGCCGAACGTGTACTTCCCGGTGCGCAGGTCCTGACCGCCGCTTCCGCCCGGACTCCCGGCCGCGCGGACCATGATCTCCACCCACCAGGGCAGGATGTCGAACGAGCTGTTGCCGAAGCCCAGGCCGTACACGCTGCCGTTGCTCTTCTTGGTGATCTGCTCGGCGGCATGCGTGATGTCATCCCAGGTCTTCGGAATCTTGATCGAACCGTCACCATTGGTGAGACCGGCGTCCTTGAAGACCTTGTTGTTGATGTAGAGCTGCACCCAGGCCGAGCTCGCGGTCAGCGGTGCGGTGTACATCTTTCCGTTGAAAACATTGCTGCCCTCAGCGAACGCGTACTCCGGGAACTGGTGCACCCAGGCCGAGTCGGCGTAGGTGTTGAGCGGCAGCAGCCAGCCCTTCTCCGCCTGGTCATTCAGCGGCACGGTCGTCGTGGTGATCATGAAAACGTCCGGCGCATTGTGGCTGCGTTGGGCCAGGTTGAACAGCTTGTCGTAGGCGCCGGTGGCATTGACGGTGCGATTCACCGTCACCTTGGAATTGGCCGCCTCGAAGAGTTGCACCTCATTCTTGACCCACGGCGACTGCGATACGTACCAGTCCCAGTAGCTGACCTCGCCAGCGGCCGATCCGGAGGACTTCTTGTTACCGCGGCCCGGATTGCCGCTACTCGCCGGCGCGGCCTTGCAACCGGCAAGCGCAGGTCCTGCGGCGGCGACACCGGCTGCGGCCACCGCTTGCATGAAGTTTCGCCTGCTCAGGCCGCGAGCCATTGGTCGAATACTCGACATCACTCTCTCCCTTAGTGCCTCGGCCGGACATACCGGTCCCGAGCTCGTGTGATGCATCTAACGACTGAATCGATTAAGTGTCAATGGGTTCGCGAATTATTTGGCCAAGTTGTGCTGTCCCTGGGCACCAGTCGCGTCGTCGTTCCCTTGACATGGCCGGCACGGTCGCCAGCCACCGCCGCCATCAGCCGGCGGGTGACCAGTCGGCCGTACTGCCGCACGTCCCGTTGCAGCGTGGTCAATGCCGGCTGCACCAGGCGGCATGGCGCAGTATCGTCCCAGGCAATAACCGACAACTGGTCCGGAATACCGACGCCGGCCTTCTGCAGGGCGACGGTAGCACGCACCGCCACGCTCGGATCCTCGAATATCACCGCGGTCGGCGGATCCGCCGACCGCAGCATTTCCAGGATCCACTCGTGATCGGGAAACTCGCCGCCCGGATAACTCAGGTCCGCCCGCAACCCCACCCGGTGCATCGCCGCGCTGAAAGCCCGGCGGCGGATCTCCGAGTGCAGGTAGTACGGGCAGATGCCGATCCGGGCGATCCGGCGATGCCCCAATTCGGCCAGATACTCCACCGCGATCCGGGCCGCGCGCCAGTCGTCGGTCCAGACCGACGGCAGAGCGGACGAGCGGCGTGCGTCGCCGACGATGACCGCCGGAATGTCAAGCTGGGTGAGGACCGGGATCCGTGGGTCGTCGATCAACGGGTTGAGCAGAATGATGCCGTCCACCCGGTGCTCGGCCCGCCACCGCCGGTAGATCAGGTTCGCGTCGCCCATATCGGCAGCGGTGTGCAGGACGAGCAGTATGTCGTGCGCCGAGAGTTCGGCCTGTACGCCGATAAGAAACTCGAATAGGAAGTATGCGCTATCGGCATCCTCCTCTGGTCCGACGAGCAGCAGACCAAGCGCGTTGGTGTGCGCCGAATGCAGGGTGCGGGCCGCGCTGCTCGGCCGCCAGCCCAGGCTGTCCGCGATGGCGAGTATGCGTTCCCGGGTGCTGTCGCTGACCCCGGGTCGGTTGTTGAGGGCGTACGAAACGGCGCTGATCGAGACCTGCGCCCGGCGGGCGATGTCATTGATGGTCGGCCGCGTGGCACTCATCAAGCAGCCTCCTCCACCGTCTGGCATCGGAGCGTACAGCATTTTGGCTGTTGCTACTTAAAGCATTCAGTGGTTTTATGTTGTCGGCGCGACAGCCACACATTGACGGACGATTACTGCGTCACCACAGCGCTCGACGGCTCCGCTGTCTTGACGATTCTCGCCGCACCGAACACATCCGGAGCGGGCCTTTTTTCGTGAACCCGAAGCAGGTACGAAATACGGAGGCAGAGATGAGTGACGTCGTCGAAGGACGGTTCAGTCGGCGCCGGCTGCTTGGTGCGGCCGGCATCGTGACGGCCGGCACTGTGGCGCCAGCGATATTCGGCACCGCGGAGGCGGAAGCGAAATATCCGCACGCGGTCGGCACTTTTTACCTGGGTGCCAACCTCTCCGGGCTCGAGGACGGCAGCACGGTCCCCGGAACTCCGAACACCGATTATGCCGTGCCGACCCATGCCGAGTTGGACTTCCTGCACAGCCGCGGGCTCAATACCGTACGGCTGCCATTCAAATGGGAACGAACGCAACCTACCCTCAGCGGCGCACTGGACAGCGCGTACCTCGGTCTGGTGACGGGACTGATTGATTACGCGGCGTCGATCGGAATGCTGGTCATTCCCGACGTACACAATTTCGGAGCGTACGGTTCGCACAAGATCGGTGACGGCACGGTGACCTCGGCGCATTTCGCCGACCTGTGGAGCCGCCTCGCCACCGAATTCGTCGGCCGTGCAGGCATCGCCGGATACGACATCATGAACGAGCCGTCCAACATGCCCTCGACGACGGCCTGGCCCGATGCCGCGCAGGCGGCGATCAACGCGATCCGCGCGGTGGACACGACGACCACTATCATTGCCGAGGGCGACAACTGGGCGTCGGCGGCGAGTTGGGTGTCGGTCAACGGCAATCTCAATCTCTCCGACCCGGCTAACAATCTCGTCTATTCCGCGCACACCTATTTCGACCGGGACTCCTCGGGCACCCATTTCGACTGGGCCACCGAGGTTGCCGCCGGCGACCAACTGCAGAGTCCGCCCGGCCCGCTGACCACCCAGATCGGCGTACAGCGGCTCACCGGCTACGTCAATTGGCTGGCCGAGCACGGCTACCGTGGCCTGGTCGGCGAAGTGGGCACCGGCAGCGACGACCCGCACTGGCTGGAGACGCTGGACAATACGTTGGCCTATTGCCAAGCGAACAAGGTGGCGGTGACGTATTGGGCGGCCGGACCGTGGTTCCAGGCGTACGCCATGGGGATCGAGCCGCAGCCGGACGGCCGGGACACCGTGCAGGTCGCGGTGCTGGAGAAGTACACCGGAGCACCATCGCCCAAGCCGTACTATCTCAGCGGGCCGCAGGGCGGCGACGGCGGCGTTGAGTCCCAGCCGTTCGTGGTGGACTACCGCGGATACGTCACCAAGAAGATCGTGATCACCCCGAACGACGGCGGCGGCGGTGGCTCGTTTGCGCCGGCGTCGGTGGCGCTGGACACCGGGTTCAACGGGCTCGGCTCGTTCACCTACACTCCTGCGGCCGGGATTGCCGACTATTCGATCGGCTGTACGAACAATGGTGGGCTGACGAATCCTGCACCGCTGCAATACTCCACCAGTCCGGATATCGACTGGGATACGACCGCGACAAATGTGGTGGCGTTGGGTCGGTTGCTGCCAGGCTTCACCGGAAGTGCGGTGACGCTGCAACGTTCCTCCGACTCGGCGCAGGCGAGTTTCGCGTTCCGATCCGACGGGACGCTCGATCAGGCGGCGATCACGTCCTGGGCGGGCGGTGCGGAGGTCCTGGTGGTGACGGTCGCCGACCAGGGCGCCGGCAAGCGCGACGCCGGCATCGTGGTGACGCAGAATCACGACAGCCCCGATCAGACCCAACTCAATTCCTCGCCAGCCGACTACCCGACGTTGGTCACAAACGGGCTCGGCGGGATGCCGGTGCTGCGCTTCAACCAGAGTCGGATGGACGCCGCGTCGCCGATCGACGGGCTGCACGGATTTACCTGCTTCGTGGTGTGCAAGCCGACGACGGTCGCCTCGATGCAACGGCTGCTGAGCTGGCATTTCACGCAGTATCTGCTGCTCTCCGGTGACAGCTCGGGCAGCTGGCAGCAGAGCGGCGAGCCCGATCTGTCCCTGGGCGTCGACCCGTCGGCGTGGCACATTTACGCGGTGCGCTACCAGGCCGGCTATCAGCGGACGACCTGGGTGGACGGTCAGCAGGTGGCGACGACGGGTACGGCCACCTCTGCGATCCGGTTCCAGTTCGACTCACACGTCAACATCGGCTATTTCCGGTGGTATCCCGGCGTATTTTTCCAGGGCGATGTCTGGGGATTCCTGCCGTTCTCGGTTGCGCTCACGGACGCGCAGATGGGTACGGTGTGGAGCCTGCTGTCGAACGCCACCGGAATTGCGGTCTGACCGCCCGCGATATATATGGCAGACTCCATCTCCATGGCTGATTCACCCGGGAGTGGTGCGGTCTGGTCAAGGCCGCAGGAATGGGAACTGTGGAAATCCGAGTCGAAGTGCCCTGTCTGTCGATCCGGCCGCCCGAATAATGTGCTGGTCGAGTTCGACGCTTCCTTCGCGTGCGCCGGGCCGAAAGCGCCGCTCCCGGGTTACGTGTGCATGGTGGCCCGGCGTCACGTGGTGGAGCCATTCGAGCTTCCAGCAGTTGAGCGCGAGCAGTTCTGGGCGGAGTCGATGCTGGTGGCTCGCGCGCTGAATACGCTTTTCGCCCCTGGCAAACTCAACTACGAGATCCACGGCAACACGATGCCGCACCTACACATGCATATTCATCCGCGCTTTGCCGACGATCCGTACGTGGGCGGACCGATCGGCTGGCAGGCCTCGTACGATCGTTCTCCTGAGGACCTCAACGCAATCACGGACGCCATTCGACGGGAGCAGACCGGCTAGCGGCGTCTCCACCTATGGCTCTGCTCCGCGGGCTGGAGCAAAGCCATACGGTTGGGCGGTCGGCACCGTGACATGCTGCCGGTATGACCGAACACGGCGAGTTGGCGGGGTTGGTCGCCGAGGCGTTCAACGTGGGGCAGTCGCTGCGTGGACTGCGCCTCGGCGCCCCGTCGTCGCTGGAGACTTGGCGCCTGGAGACCGCCGACGGTTCGTTTTTCATCAAACGACTCTGGCGTACCGAAGCGCCGGCGTGGTTATTGGAATTGCGCGCTGCGATGGAATTCGAACGGCTCGCCAGCGAGGCCGGAATCGCCATGCCACGGCCGATCCCGCCAACGGATTCGCGGCTCGGGCTCGCCGTCGAATTGCCCGGCCACGGCGTCTTCCGCGCGTACGAATGGGTCGACGGACGAGCCGTGACGTCCGATGACGACCTGAGCGACTGGCTCGGGAGTACGTTGGCGCAGATCCACCGACTGAAGCCTTGTCCTGGCGCCGTACAGCCGGATTGGTACGGCCTCTATCCGGCGGATCAGTGGACCGCGTTGTTCGATACCGCCGCGGCGCAGGGCAAAGCGTGGGCCGCCCTCGGTCACCGCACGGTGCCCGATATCGCGGCGCTGTCCAATCGGATCCTGACGGTATTTCGTCGCGCCGGTGATCCGGTACGCACCCACAGCGACATTGAGCCGTGGAATGTACTGATGACCGACCACGGCCCGATCCTTGTCGACTGGGAAACCGGCGGCATCGACAGCGCGACATTGCAGGCAGCCCAGGCGGCGCACGCATTCGGCCGCGCACGACGCACCCTGGCCGTCTACGAAGATGCCGGTGGACGTCTCGCTGACCTCGGCGAGGACCTGTTGATGCGCCGAGCCGGACTACGCCTCTGCCGTCTCCATGCGCGCATCGAGTCCGCGCTCATAGCCGACACCAACGACCAGGGAATCCCCGACCGGTTGAACGGCCTGAGCGAGTTCGCCCGCGACCTCAACGATCGGGCGATTCGCCCGAAGCACTAGCCGCCGCCTGTCACCGGCAATAACCTTCAAAAGTGTCTTGACTGGTTAGGTCGAACCTGGTTGAGTCTAACCGACAAAGACGTTTACGGAGGTTAGACATGGCAGCGACCGCGCCCGTACCGCCGGCGACCGGGATGCAGATGACCGGAATGGCGCCCAACCAGGACTCGGGCAGCCCGCTGCGCCGCTTCCTGCGGACCGAGACGGGAAGCGCCGGCATCCTCCTCGCCGCCGTTGTGGCGGCGATGATCTGGGCGAGCGTGTCGTCCGCGAGCTACGCCGCGACCTGGTCCGCACTCATCCCGGTCCGGCTCGGACCGTGGTCGGCCACCTTCTCGGCCCGGACCTGGGTCAACAGCGGCCTGATGACGTTCTTCTTCCTCGTCGTCGGCCTGGAGGCCCGGCGCGAATTCGACCTCGGCGAACTCCGCGACCGCCGCCGCACCGTCGTCCCACTCCTCGCCGGGCTCGCCGGAATGGCCGTACCGGTGGCGATCTACCTCGTCATCAGCTCGGGCGGCCCCGGTTGGGGCGCGGCGATGTCGAGCGACACCGCCCACGCCCTCGGCACCCTGTCGGTGGT
>Ga0081455_10008744_pt1 | contig 10483 bp, 8 predicted proteins | sample TabmetS3T2R1_FD_70207 | JGI IMG/M metagenome (GOLD analysis project Ga0081455, IMG submission 70207) | Tabebuia heterophylla rhizosphere microbial communities from the University of Puerto Rico - S3T2R1 | ecosystem: Host-associated > Plants > Roots > Rhizosphere ... | reverse complement strand
GCCTCCTACCAGGGTGACGAGGAGCGGGCGATCCCGATGATCGGCGTCGCCAATCTCTGCTACTCGAACGTCGCGGCGCTGCCCGACGAGCTCGCCGACCGGATCAGCCTCAACTGCCGCTACGTCTACCGGCCGCCGTTCGAGCCGCCGGACCCGGAGACGAAGACCGGCAACCTGACCCTCACCTACGCCAACCAGATCCACGCCGCGGTGGTCGAGATCGACGAAGCGACCGGCAAAGTCGAGATCCTCGACTACGTCGCGATGGACGACTGCGGCAGCCGCATCAACCCGGCGGTGGTCGAGGGCCAGGTGCACGGCGCGACCGCCCACGGGATCGGCGCCGCGCTGCACGAGTCGCTCGACTACGACGAGGACGGCAACCTCTTGCAGGCAACCTTCTGGGACTACCACCCGGCGACCGCGCTCGACGTGCCGCGGCTGAAGACCGGCCACGTCGAGTCCCCCTCGCCGTTCTCGAAGAACGGGGCGAAGGGGATGGGCGAGGGCGGTGGCGCGCCGCTCGGGACGCTCTGTTCAGCGATCCAGGACGCGCTCGGCAAAGAGGTGCTGGTGACCGACACCCACAACCCGGCCGAGCGTGTGTACGAGCTGCTCGAGCGGCTGCGGAACGGCGGCGGCGAGCGCGGGGTGGAGGTGACCTCGCGGTGAACCTCGCGGGCACAGAGCACCTCGACCTGCCGCGGGCCGAGGTCTGGGCGAAGCTCAGCGATCCGCGCTCGCTGGGCGAGGCGCTGCCGGCGGTCGAGAGCGTCGAGGTCGGCGGCGACGACCGCTTCGAGGCGACCTTCCATCCCACGACCGGGGTGGGATCGACCGCGATGACGGTTGCCTTCGAGGTCGCTGAGCGCGACGAGCCCTCGCACCTGGTCGTGACCGGCCACGGCGGCGCCGCCGAGTACGCGCTGCGGTTGCGGGCCGCCTTCGAGCTGGCCGAGGCCGGCGGCGGCACCGACGTCAGCTGGGACCTCGAGCTCCACCTGCACGGCGTCCTGCGATCGCTCACCCAGCGGGTGATCGAGCAACTGGCGCGCCAGCAGGTGGCGGCGGCGCTGGCCAGCGCGGCCACGCCGGCCAATGTCTAGCGAGTTCGACGCGGTAGTCGTCGGCGGCGGCCACAACGGCCTCGTCGCCGCGGCCTACCTGGCCCGCGAGGGCTGGGAGGTCTGCGTCGTCGAGCGCAACCAGGAGGTCGGCGGCTGCGTCGCCACCGAGGAGCTGACCCTGCCCGGATACCGCCACGACGTGATGTCGTCCTGGCACCCGCTCTTCCACCTCTCGCAGGCCTACGCCGAGCTCGGCGAGGAGTTGGCCAGCCATGGCTTGGAGTACCTCAACACCGACGAGTGGACGACGGCGAGCGTCGCCGCCGATGGCAAGGTGGTGCTCGGCCACCGCGACCCGGCACGCTCGGCCGCGGAGCTGGGCGAGCGCGACGGCGCCGCCTACCTGGCCGAGATCGAACGCTTCGGCTCGCAGATCGACCTGGTCGGCAACCTGATGGGCGACGAGCTGCACAGCCTCCGCGCCTTCGGCACGATCGCCAAGCTCGGCCGCCGGCTCGGCCGCCGCGAGGGTTACCGCTTCGGCGCCGACATGGTCGCCAGCTCGCGCGGCTGGCTCGAGTCGCGCTTCGCGGGTCCGGAGCCGGCGCAGCTCCTCGCCCCCTGGGTCCTGCACACCGGCCTCGACCCGGAGGCGGCCGGCGGCGGCTTCCTCACCCTGGCGATCGCCGCCACCCCGCACGCGGTCGGGATGCCGGTCGTCAAGGGCGGCTCCGACGGCTTCGCCAAAGCCTTCCGCTCGCTGATCGAGTCACGGGGCGGCAGCGTGCGGACCGACGCCGAGGTCGAGCGGATCGTCGTCCGCGGCGGCCGCGTCGCCGCGGTGCGGGTCGGCGACGAGGAGATCGCCGCCCGCCGCGCGGTGATCGCCAACGTCACCCCGACCCAGCTCCACGGCCGCCTGCTCGCGGGCGAGCCGGCTACTGCCGAGGAAGCCCGCGAGGCCGCCGTCTACCGCTACAACCGCCGCTCCGGGATGCAGGTCCACATCGCCCTGAAAGCGCCGCTGCGCTGGCGCGACGAGCGGCTCGCCTCGGTGCCGATCGTCCACATCAGCGAGGGCCTCGACCAGGTCTCGCTGGCCTGCGCCGAGGCCGCCGCCGGCCTGCTGCCGCGGACCCCGACTGTCGTCGTCGGCCAGCCGACCGCGCTCGACTCCTCGCGGGTGCCGGAGGGCGCCGGCCTGCTCTGGCTACAACTGCAGGAGGTGCCGCGGTCGCCCCGGGGCGACGCCGCCGGCGAGATCGAGGTGGGGGAGGGAGGGTGGACGCCGGAGCTCACCGACGCCTACGTCGAGCGCCTGCTCGACCGCATCCGCCCCCACGTCGAGGACCTCGACGGCCTCCGCCTGCAGACCGTCGCGCTGCCGCCCCCCGAGCTCGAGCGCCGCAACCCGAACCTGGTCGGCGGCGACATCTACGCCGGCGACGCCGCCCTCGACCAGTCCTACTTCTGGCGCCCGCTCCCCGGCCACGGCTCCCACGCCACCGCCGTCGCCGGCCTCTACCAGTGCGGCGCCAGCACCTACCCCGGCCCCGGCTTGAATGCGGCTTCGGGCCGCATCGCCGCCAAAGCCGCACTAGCCGCCGCGACCAGCCGCGGCCAACGCCTCGCCGCCCGCCTGCGCCGCTAACCCCCGCCAGCTGTTCCTTTTGCCCACCCCTCGGGCATAAGGAACAGCCCGACGGCGGGCGCGGGCGTTAAACGGCGGTGAGGAGGACCTTGCCGACGTGTTCGCGGCGTTCGAGGTACTCGTGCGCGGCGGCGGCTTCGGAGAGCGGGAAGTTGCGGTCGATCGGGACGCGGACGCGGCCGTCGAGGGCGAGGCGGATCGCGGTGCGGATCTCGTCCGGGGTCGAGAGGCGGAAGCCGAGGATGCTGAGGCCGCGGACGAAGGTCTGCAGCATGTCGACCTCGGCGCGCTCGCCGGCGTGGGCCCCGCAGAAGGCGTAGCGGCCGTCGATCCGCAGGCAGGCGAGATGCTCGCCGAGCAGCGGGCCGGCGGTGTTGTCGAGGACGGCGTCGACGCCGACGCCGCCGGTCAGCTCGGCGACCGCTGCGCTCGGCGCCACCTCGGCGTGGACGAAGACGTCATCGGCGCCCAGTGCGCGCACCCGCTCGGCCTTCGCCACCGAGCCGACGCTGGCGATCACCCGCGCCCCGGCCAGCTTCGCGCACTGGACCAGCGAGCTGCCGACCCCGCCCGAGGCGGAGGGAACCAACACCGTCTCCAGCGGGCGGATCGCGGCCAAGCGGTTGACCATGCTCCAGGCGGTGCTGACCGCGACCTGGGCCGAGGCGGCGATCGGCGCCTGCTCGACCGAGCCGAGCGGGATCAGCAGCCGGGCCGGGATCCGCACCAGCTCGCCGTAGGCGCCCCAGGTGTCGTTGCCGACGAAGGTGTAGTTGGGGCAGAGCTCGCCGTGCCAGCGCCGGCAGGCGTCGCACTTGCCGCAGGCGTACTGGTGCTCGGCGGTGACCGGGTCGCCGACCGCCCAGCCCTCGACGCCCGGCCCGAGCGCCGCGATCGTCCCCGCGAACTCGCCGCCGAGCACGTGCGGGAACTCGTAGTCCCAGGGCGAGACGCCTTTGCGCGAGTCGAGGTCGAGGTGGTTGACGCCACAGGCAGCGACCGCGATCGTCACCTCGCCCGGGCCCGGCTCGGGGTCGGGCAGCGGCTGCCAGCGCAGCACCTCCGGCCCTCCGTACTGCGAGAACGCGCAGGCGTGCATCAAGCGCTCACCCTCTCAGGCGGCGGCGTCCTCGAGCAGCGCCACCGCGGCGCGGGAGATCAGGCGGACCCCGATCGGGAAGGCGTCCTCGTCGACGTCGAACTTCGGGTTGTGGTGGTCGTGGACGATGCCGCGCTCCTCGTTGCGCGCGCCGAGCAGCAGGAAGGTGCCGGGGGCGCAGGCCTGGAAGGCGGAGAAGTCCTCGCCGGCGAGGACCAACTCGCCCTCGCTGACCGCGTCGTCGCCGAAGGCGTCGCGGGCGGCGCGCTCGACCGCCGCGGTCGTCGCCTCGTCGTTCACCACCGCGTCGTAGCCGCGGGTATAGGTGAACTTGCAACCGGCGCCGTGGGCGGTGCAGATGCCCGCGGCGATCTCGCCGATCCGCCGCTCGAGCAGGTCGCGGACGAACGGCGAGAAGACGTTGGTGCCGCCTTCGATCCGCGCCGTGTCGGGGATCACCCCGACCGAGTCGCCGGCATGGAACTGGGTGACGCCGACCACCGCGATCTGCTCTGGGTCGACCTCGCGGGCGACGACGTGTTGCAGGTTGGTGACGATCTGCGCGCCGATCGCCAGCGGGTCGACCGCCTCGTGCGGCTTCGAGATATGGCCGCCCTGGCCCTGAACGACGATCTCGAAGACGTCGCAGGCGGCCATCAGCGGGCCGGGCCGGACGGTTACCTGGCCGACCGGCACCCAGGCCCAGAGGTGCTGGCCGAGCACCCGGTCGACGCCCTCCATCGCCCCTGCGGCGACCATCTGCGAGGCGCCGCCCGGCAGCGCCTCCTCGCCGTGCTCGAAGAGGATGCGGACGTTGCCCGGCAGCTCGTCGCGGACCGCGGCGAGGACGGTGGCGACGCCGAGCATCATCGCCGTGTGGCCGTCGTGGCCGCAGGCGTGCATCACGCCGGGGTTCTTCGAGGCGAAGGGCAGCCCGGTCTCCTCGCTGATCGGCAGCGCGTCGTGGTCGGAGCGCAACGCCACCGTCGGCCCCCCAGGTAGGCCGCCCGTGAGGTCGGCGCGAACGCTGGTCGGCGTCGGCTGCGAGACCTCGAAGCCGCCGATCTCCTCGAGCTGCTCGCGGATGAACCGCGAGGTCTCGGTCTCCTGGTAGGAGAGCTCGGGCCGTTCGTGCAGGTAGCGACGCCAGACCACCACCTGCTCGGCGAGCTTCGCCGAGTGGGCGTCGAGCAGCGCCGCCAGCTCGCCGTCGTTGGCTCCCTCGCTCACGCCTGCGGCTTGATGTTGTGGTTGACGTGGAAGCGGTTGCCGGGATCCCAGGCCCGCTTGATCTGCGCCAGTCGCTCGCGCTTGCGGTCGCCGTGGTCGGCGCTCAGCGAGCCGAGCACGCGGGCCTGGTCGGCCTCGCCGTCGAAGTTCAGGTAGGTGCCGCCGCAGGAGCCGGGTTTCAGCACCTGCCACGCGTCGCGCGCCCACTGGATCGCGTCCTCGATCTCTTCGCCGGGCTCGTCGCCCATGATCGAGAAGCCGCCGAGGTACTCGGCGTCGCGCATCCCGACCGCCATCTCGAGCTCGCCGAGGTCGGCCAGCGCGCCGCCCTGCATCCCCATCTCGTAGATCGTCCTGGTGGTCGGCATCGCCGCGGCGTTGGTGGCGATGCCGGCGATCATCTCGTCGGAGAGGACGCGCATCATCTCGCCTTTCATGTAGCGCGGCATGCCGGCGAGGGCGGCGTCGCCGCTGTCGCCGAAGTGCTGCAGCTCGACCATCCGCATCGGCATCGTCTCGGCGTAGAGCGGCGAGCCGAAGCCCTCGAGCCGTTCGAGGTGGGCGCGGGCGGCGTCGGCGGTGTCGAGCGAGCAGCCGGTGAAGCCGAGGTACTGCTGCCCGACCAACTCCGGGATCAGCGCCTCGAAGGTGGTGCTGGCGGTGCCGATGAAGGTCCAGGCGGTGTGGTCGCGGCCCGATTCGAGCGCCCAGTCGCGGTACTGACGCAGCAGCGCGGCGATCTCCTCGGCGTCCCGCACGCGGTGATAGACGAGGGTGACGACGACCTCGTCCTGGGGAAAGGCGTCGAACTCGAACTCGGTACATACGCCGAAGTTGCCGCCGCCGCCGCGCAGCCCCCAGAGCAGGTCCGGGTTCTCGTCCTCGCTCGCCACCACGATCTCGCCGCTCGCCGTCACCACCCGGCAGCTGCGCAGGTTGTCGCAGGCGTAGCCGCGGCGCCGGGTCTGCCAGCCGACGCCGCCGGTCAGGGTCAGCCCGGCGACCCCGGTGGGGGAGACGACGCCGACCGGGACCGAGAGGCCGTGCTCGGCGCCGGCGGTGTCGAGGTCGTGGAGCAGGGCGCCGCCCTCGACCCGGATCCGCCGCGCCTCGGGGTCGACGCTCGAACCGCGCAGCCGTGACATGTCGATCACGAAGCCGCCGTCGCAGCCGCCGAAGCCGGCGATGTGGTGGCCGCCGCCGCGGATCGCCAGCGGCGCCTCGACCGCGGCGAGGGCGGCGACGGCGCGCGACACGTCGGCCTCGTCGAGCGGGCGCAGGACGGCGGCCGGCCGGCGCTCGTCGTACATCCCGTTCCAGACCTTGCGCGCCCGCTCGTACTCGGGGTCGCCGGCGGCGATCACCTCGCCGCTGAGAGACGCCCGCAAACCGGCGACGACGTCGGAGTAACCGGCCTCAGTGCCCTCGACAGCGGATCCCATACTTGTCACTTGATCAAGAATCTGGGAGATTTGCAACCCCGTGGAAGTGAAAATTGACTGAGAACGCGATGAACGCAGACGCAATCGACCAACTTCGCAACCAGGTCAGCGATCTCGTCACCCCCGACCACGCCGACTACGAGCAGGCCCGCCGGGTCTGGAACTGGATGGTCGACCGTCACCCTGGCGCGGTGGTCCGCGCCCATAGCGAGGACGACGTCGCCGCTGCGGTTCGCTTCGCCGCCGAGCACGGGGTCCTTTTGGCGGTGCGGGGCGGCGGCCACTCGGTCGCCGGCCAGAGCACCTGCGACGGCGGCCTGGTCCTCGACCTCGGCCCGATCGCCCACGTCGAGGTCGACGCCGATGCCGAGATCGTCAGGGCCGGCGGCGGCTGCCTACTCGGCGACGTCGACCGCGCCTGCCAGGCCGAGGGCCGGGCAGTGCCGGCCGGGGTCGTCTCCCACACCGGCGCCGGTGGCCTCACCCTCGGCGGCGGGGTCGGCTGGCTGACCCGCCGCTTCGGCCTCACCTGCGACAACGTCGTCGCCGCCCGGGTGGTGCTCGCCAGCGGCGAAGTCGTCGTCGCCAGCGAGGACGAGAACCCCGACCTCTACTGGGGCCTGCGCGGCGGCGGCGGCAACTTCGGGGTCGTCACCGAGTTCAGCTACCGCACCCACCGGTTCCCGACCGAGATCCCGGTCGCCGTCGCCTACTGGCCGCTCGCCGAGGCCGAGAAGGTCCTCCGCGTCCACGCCGAGCTGATGCCCGAGCGGCCGCGCGAGTGGAAGGCGACGATGTTCGTCTCGCGCCCCTCGGCGGCGCGCGGCGTCCCACCCGAGCTGGTCGGCCGGCCGTGCCTCAACGTGGTCCAGATCTGGGCCGGCGACGACCTCGCCGCCGCCGAGCGCGCCTTCGAGCCGCTGCGCCAGGCGGCGAAGCCCGCCGTCGAGGAACTGGCGCCGATGCCCTACGTCGAACTGCAGACGATCGAGGACGAGATCGCCCGCCACGGCAAGTGCAACTACACCAAGGGCGGTTACCTCGACGACGAGCTCGGCGACGGTGCGATCGCCGCCCTGCTGACCTCGGCCGAGGAGATCGTCAACGAAGAATCGATCATCGAGGTGATCCCGCACGGCGGCGCCCAGCTCGACCTATCAGACGACGACACCGCCTTCCCCGACCGCCAGTCGGCCTACTCGTTCAACGTCTACGCCCGCTGGGCGCTGGAGGAGGAGGACGAGCCGCACGTCGGCTGGGTGCGGCGCGCCTTCTCCCGGCTCGACGACCACGCCGGCGACGGCGTCTACGTCAACTTCTTCAATCCTCACGAGGGCGGCGACCAGGACCGCGTCCTCGCCGCCTTCGGCCGCGAGCGCTACGACCGGCTGGCGCAGCTGAAGCGACGCTACGACCCGGCCAACGTCTTCTCGCTCAATCCCAACGTCTATCCCGCCGAGGCCGCGTGAACCACGACCTGCTGCCCGCCCAGAGCTCACCGCTGCGCGGGATCCCGGTCGCCGAGCAGACCCTGCCGCAGCTGCTCGAGCGCCAGGCCGCGGCCTACGGCGAGAAGCCGCTGCTGCGGATGGCGGGCGGAACCGAGCTGAGCTTTGCCGCGGTCCGCGACCGCGCCAAGGCCGCCGCCGCGACCCTGCAGGCTGCCGGAATCGAGCCCGGCGACCGGGTCCTGCTGCTCGCCGAAAACCGGCTCGAGCTGCTCGAGGTCGTGCTCGGCTGCGCCTGGCTCGGCGCCGTCGTCGTCCCGGTCAACACCGCCCTGCGCGGCGCCCAGCTGCAGCACGTCCTCGACAACTCGCAGCCGCGGTTGATCGCGGTCGAGCCGGCGCTGCTGGCGCCGCTGGAAGCGGCGGCGGCGCCGCCCTCGCTCGAGCGCGTCTGGCTGTTCGAAGACGGCGCCCTGGTCCCGGACCGCACTCTCGGGGTCGCTTGCGAGCCGTTCCCCGAGCTGGCCGGCGAGCCCGCCGCGACCGCGACCGAGATCGGCCCCGGCACCCTGGTCGCGATCCTCTACACCTCCGGCACCACCGGCCCCTCGAAGGGGGTCTGCTGCCCGCAGGCGCAGTTCTACTGGTGGGGGGTGACGGTCGGCGAGCTGCTCGAGATCGGCGAGGACGACGTCCTCTACACCTGCCTGCCGATGTTCCACACCAACGCGCTGAACGCCTTCGTCCAGGCGCTGGTCGCCGGCGCCACCTTCGTCATCGGCGAGCGCTTCTCGGCCTCGCGCTTCTGGGGCCGCGCCGCCGCCGAGGGGGCGACCGTCACCTACCTGCTGGGGGCGATGGTCAACATCCTCCACGGCCGCCCGCCGGCCCCCGAGGACTCGGCGCACAGCGTCCGCATCGCCCTCGCCCCGGCCACCCCCGCGACCCTGCACGAGCCCTTCCGCGAGCGCTTCGGCGTGCTCTTGATCGAGGGCTACGGCTCGACCGAGACCAACTGCACGATCGGCGCCGCCGCCGACCAGCAGCGGCCCGGCTGGATGGGGGTCGAGCTGGCCGACTACGAGGTCGACGTGGTCGACGAGAACGACGAAACGGTGCCGCCCGGCGAGGCCGGCGAGTTGGTCCTGCGCCCGCGCCACCCGTTCAGCTTCGCCACCGGCTACTTCGCCAACGAGGCGGCGACGATCGAGGCCTGGCGCAACTTCTGGTTCCACAGCGGCGACCGGGTGCTGCGCGACGAGGGCGGCTGGATCCGCTTCGTCGACCGCACCAAGGACGCGATCCGCCGCCGCGGCGAGAACATCTCCTCCTACGAGGTCGAGGCGGCGATCGCCAGCCACCCGCAGGTCGCCGGCGTCGCCGTCTTCGCCGTCCCCTCGGAGATGGCCGAGGACGAGGTGATGGCGGCGGTGGTGCCGAAGCCCGGCGAGGAGATCGAGCCCGAGGAGCTGATCCGCCACTGCGAGGGCCGCCTCGCCTACTTCGCGATCCCGCGCTACCTCGACCTGGTCGCCGAGCTGCCGACCACCGAGAACGGCAAGGTCCGCAAGGCGGTGCTGCGCGAACGGGCAGTGAGCGCGACGACCTGGGATCGCGAGGCGGCGGGCGTGGTGCTGAAGCGATGAGCTCGGTCGACCCCAACGCGATCTGCGCCAGCGTCGAGGTCGCGGTGCCGGCCGAGACCGCCTTCGCCTTCATGGCCGACGGCCTCAAACAGGACCACTGGGCGCTCGGCAGCATGGAACGCGAAGCGCTCGGCGACGGCCTCTTCCGCGGCAAGTCCTCGTTCGACGGCGCCGACCTATACGTCAAGCTCGAGAGCTACCCGGAGCTGCTGCTGGTCGACTACTCGACCGGCCCCGCGCCGGAGGAGCTGGTGCCGCACGTCGAGGCGCGGATCCGGCCCGGGTCGTGGCTCGGCCGCGAGGACTCGGTCAGCGTCGTCACCCTGACGATCTGGCGCGACGGTGCCGACGACGAGGAGTGGGAGTTCCACCTCCACCTCTGGCGGACCGAGGTGCGGCTGATCAAGGGCGCGATCGAGCGCGGGCTCTGACCCGGATACCCAACGTGGCCCCGGACGACCTCAGCCCACTTTTCCAGCCCCTGCGCCTGGCCGGCACCGAGCTGCCGAACCGAGTGATGACCTCGGCGATGACCCTGCAGTACGGCGAGGGCGGCTTCATCTCCGACCGCCACCTGGCGATCTACGAGGAGCGGGCACGGGGCGGCGTCGGGCTGATGCTCAGCGAGCAGCTGACCGCCTCGCCGCTCAGCCGCAGCCCGTTCGCGAGCGAGATCCGCGCCTACGACGAGCGCCAGGTCGAGCGCTTCGCGGCGCTGGCGGAGCGGCTCGCGCCCTACGACTCGCGCTTCTTCGCCCAGCTCTTCTCGGGTGGGGTCAGCGGCTCGAGCAGCGCTGGGCTGACGAACTGGGGGCCGGTGCGCGGGCCCTCGCGGATCGGCGAACCGGGCGGCGAGGAGCCGCTGCCGCTGAGCGCCGAGGAGCTGGCGGCGATCGCCGC
>Ga0081455_10008743_pt1 | contig 10487 bp, 9 predicted proteins | sample TabmetS3T2R1_FD_70207 | JGI IMG/M metagenome (GOLD analysis project Ga0081455, IMG submission 70207) | Tabebuia heterophylla rhizosphere microbial communities from the University of Puerto Rico - S3T2R1 | ecosystem: Host-associated > Plants > Roots > Rhizosphere ... | reverse complement strand
GCCGTCGGGACCGCCGGGTTCCCCAGGAAACCCGTCAATGCGGCTTGTCGGGATGCCAGCCTAGCACGATGAGCATCACGAAAAATCCGACAACGTAGCCAATGATAACAGGCCATCCATGCCGAAGCCATCGTCCGACCGATTTGGCTTCGGGATACATGTTCGAGAGCGCAACGCCGGCGGATGAGCCGAACCAGATCATCGAGCCGCCGAATCCGACGGCATAGGCGAGGTAGCCCCAATCGTAGCCGCCCTGTTTCAGGGCGAGCGCGGTCAGGGGGATGTTGTCGAATACCGCGGAGACAAAGCCGAGACCGAGCGCAGTCTGCCATGAAGCGGCCGGCAGCTTTTCGACCGGCATCATCGAGGCCGTCGTCACCAGCGCGAGCAGGAAGATGGTGCCCTTGAACGTCTCGGGCATGATCTTCCAGTCCGGCTGACGCAGGCCGGCCGTGGCGAGGATCACGACCCACACGGCCAATCCAAGCACGGGGACGACGCCGACCACCTGCGGGAATTTCAGGTTGGTCCCCAGATTTGCCGCGAGCGCGGCGAGCAGCATGGCGGCGACGATGATCAGGCGCGTCCAGTCGATCCGGGTTCCCGAGGGCGCGTCCTTCACAATGGGCGAATAGCGCTGCTGCTGCATCGACGCCGGGACTGCGAAGATCAGCATCGCGACCACGGCGGCGACGTAGGCCTCGACCACGCTCAGCGGACTGACGCCGTCGATCCACATCATGGTCGTCGTGGTATCGCCGACGACGCTGCCGGCACCGCCCGCATTCGAGGCGGCGACGATGGCGGCGAGATAGCCGATGTGAACCTTGCCCTGGAAGACATGGCGGGCAACGGTGCCGCCAATGAGTGCCGCCGCGATGTTGTCGAGGAAGGCCGACAGGATGAAGACGAGAACGAGCAGGACGAGCGCGCCCTTCCAGTCGTCCGGAAGCAGTGCCGGCATCTCGTCCGGAATCCGGCTCTCCTCGAAATGGCGCGAGAGGATGGCAAAGCCCATCAGCAGCAGAAACAGGTTCGCCAGGATCACCCACTCGTGCTCGAGATGGCCGGCGAGCCCGGCAAGCCCCGTGCCGAACTTGAAGCCAGTAAAGGCCAGCTTGTAGACGATGACGGCAGCGAGCCCGCCGAGTGCGACCGGCAGCGTGTGATGGTGGAACACGGCGACGCCGAGCAGCGTCAGTGCGAACAGGATGAAGTCGACGGGGATTCCGAAGACAAGGATGGGCTCGATCAAGGAAACCTCGGCGCCTGAGTTTAGGGGAAAGCTACCCGCCACTAGGCAACAATTCCGGCAACTTCAACGCGGTCACATGACGCAATCGTTCACGCCTGCTCTTTCAGCCAGGCGCTGATCTCGCTGGCGGCGATGTTGGCCTGGTTGAGCAGCTTGCCCATGGTGAAGAAGCCGTGGAACTGGCCGGGGAAGTAGCGATAGGTGACGGGCACGCCGGCCTGCTTCAGCCGCTCGGCATATTCGTTGCCCTCGTCGCGCAGAGGATCGGCGCCGGCGACCAGCACGTAGGCGGGCGGCAGGCCCTCGAGTTTCGCCCGCGCCGGCGAGGCACGCCAGTCGTTGATGTCGGCGCCGCCGAGATAGTGGTTGCAGAACCATTTGACCACCGAATGCGTCAGCAGAATGCTGGTTTCGGGCTCGCTGTGCGAGGGCGTGTTCATGGCGAAGTCGGTGGCGGGATAGATCAGCACCTGGCTCGCCAGTTTCGGACCCGTCGCTCGCGCGGCAAGCGCGGTGACCGCGGCGAGATTTCCGCCGGCGCTGTCGCCGCCGACCGAAAGCCTGGCAGCGTCGATGCCGAGCTCTCTCGCATGCGAGGCGACCCATTGGGTCGCTGAGAGGGCGTCCTCGACCGCGGCGGGAAAGCGGTGCTCGGGGGCGAGACGGTAGTCGACCGAGATCACGATCAGTTCGCCCTCATGGGCGAGCTTGCGGCAGACCACATCGTGGGAATCGAGGTTGCCGATCACCCAGCCGCCACCATGGAAGAATATCAGGCACGGCGCCAGGCCATCCTTCTTGCGCAAGGTCTTGGGCGTGTAGATGCGCGCGGGGATCGATCCGTGCGGAGCGGGGATGGAAAGCTCTTTTGCCGATTCAAGCTCCGGCGGCTCGGGATTGCTGACAAAGCGGGCGGCGAGATACATCTCGCGGGCTTGCGCCGGCGTTCCGTTCTCGTAAGGCGGGCGGTTCGCTTCGAGGAAAGCCTTGTAGACGGCGGCGGCATCGGGATCGAGAACGACGGGCATCTTGGTCCTTTGGTTGTTGCACTAGGCCGCGGTGCGGCCGCCATCGACGGTGTAATGCGAGCCGGAGACGTAGCTCGCATCGTCGGAGGCGAGGAAGGCGACGATGGCGGCAACCTCGGAAGCCTGGCCGAGGCGGCGCGCCGGAATGCGGTCGACGATCTTGTCCTGCGGCGGCGGTTCGTTGCCGCCGGCGCGGCCCTGCAGGATGGTCGAGAGCATGCGGCTGTCGATCAGACCGGGACAAACGCAGTTGATGCGAACACCGGTGCCGGTGCACTCCCACGCCGCACTCTTGGTCAGCCCGATCACCGCATGCTTGCTGGCGCTGTAGACGGCGATGTGCGGCGAGCCCAGCAATCCTGCGATCGAGGCGGTGTTGATGATGCTGCCCTTCTTGTTCTTCAGCATGGTCGGCAGCACATGCTTCATGCCGAGGAAGACGCCGACGACATTGACGTCGAGCACTTTACGAAACGTCTCGAGCGGATATTCCGGGATTGGCTTGACCTCGCCCTCGACGCCGGCGTTGTTGAAGAAGATGTCGATGGTGCCGAACTTGTCGAGCGCGGCATGGACGTATTCGGCGACCTCCTCCTCGCGCGTGACGTCGGCGGTGACGAGCAGGGGGTCGGCTCCCGCGGGCAGATCCTTGATGGCCGTCTTGAGTTCCGCCTTCTTGCGGTCCACCGCGACGATGCGGGCGCCGCGCTCGGCCAGAAGCCGCATGGTGGCGCTGCCGATGACACCGGCCGCGCCGGTCACGACGGCGACCTTGCCGTCCAGTCGAATACGATCGGGCATTTTTCGGTGTTTCCCCTTGTTGTTCCGGTTGGCCCGGACTTTTTCGGGCGGCGGGACCGCTTGTTGTCGATTGGAGAAGACTATTCCATGCGGGCAGGGGGCTGGCTAGTGCCGGGCAAACGCCCTTTCCCCGCCGTATTCGGCGTGTTAACCGGAGGCCGCGCGAGCGGCTGATCACGGTACACTGTCGCCCGATTCGCCCCTTTGAAGCCGCGAGATGTTTCGGACCTTTGCTCTCACAGGTTTTGCGGCCCTGATCGCCGCCATGACAATCGCGGTAGCGCCAGAGGCGCAGGCGCAGATTGGCAATATTTTCTCCGATCCGCCGCTGCGGCCGCCGGGCTCGATTCCGCGCGGGCAGCAGCAACAGCAGCAGCCACCGGCCGATGACGACGAGCAGGTGCCGGAACTGCCGCGCGGCCGCCTGTTGCCGAGCCGCCCGGTCCCGGGCGGGCAGGGCGCGCCGCCGCCGGGCGCCGTGCAGTCGCAGCCGCTGGCGCCACCGCCGGGTACCACCGTCGTGCCGCAGGGGCAGCAGCCCGGGATTGCCGTGCAACCTCCGCAGCCGGGGGCCGCTCCGCAGCCGGGAGTTGCCAATGCGCCGCCCGGCGGAACCAATCCGCTGCCGGGATTGCCGCCCGGCCAGCGCCAGCCCAAGGGCGTGCCGCAGACGCCGGCGAGCATCCAGCCTGGCGACGAGGTGGTGAGCGAGCCGCCCTCGACCAAGATCACCAACAAGAAGGCGACCTTCTCCGGCCTCGACAAGATCACCGGGCGCATCATCAATTTCGACGAGGATATCGGGGAGACCGTGCAGTTCGGCGCGCTGCGCGTGAAGACCAGCGTGTGTTACACGCGCCCGTCGACGGAAGCGGCCAACACCGATGCGTTCGTCGAGGTTGATGAGATCACGCTGCAAGGCGAGGTGAAGCGGATCTTCTCGGGCTGGATGTATGCCGCAAGCCCCGGCCTGCACGGCGTCGAGCATCCGGTCTACGACATCTGGCTGACCGATTGTAAGGGACCCGACCAGACCATCGTCAGCGCGCAGCCCGATCCGCCGAAGGCGGCAACGCCGCCGCCGCAACAGAAGCGTCCGCCGCAGCAGAAGCAGGCCGCGCCCCGTCCGCTGCCGCCGCCGGGATACGGGCAACCGCCACCGCCTCAGCCGCAACCCCAGCAGCAGCAGCCGGGCGGCCTGTTCGGCATCTTCCGCTAGTCTGGATGAACTGCGGCGCTGAACTTTGAGCCGCCTGAGCGGATTTATTGGCTCCGACCCGCGCGGCCGCCCGAATTGATGGCGACAGTCGCTTGGCGGCGGCTATGGTGAGCACGGCGAGATTCGCATTAACAATTGATTCTCAAATTGATAGTACCGATACGCGCGAACATCTACGAGTTGCGGTATCGGAATGCGCGATTGCTTGGTCATCGATGATAGGCTTTCCAGACTCACGTGGCAGGTCACTTTGGCAATGGCGATCCTGGCCGCGATCTCATTTAACATCGTTGGCCTGACAGCTCGCGTCGATCTGTCCGCGAATACGGTCGCTCTCGTTTCGGGCTATGTATTTCTCACGATCCACTGCCGCTTCGTGCGACAAAACGCAGAGGAAACCCGCGCCCTCATAGGTTTTGGCCAGCTTGTTACGGTCATCATCATGGGAATCATGCTGAGTTATGCTGCGTCTGCGGTGCCACTGCCATATCGCGACGCCGAACTGTACGCCATAGACCGCTGGCTGGGCTTCGAGCGAGAGACCTATCTTGCATTTCTGAAGCGGAACGATGGCCTGCGCCATGTTCTCACTTTTGCCTACGGCACCACGCTGCTTCAGAACATCTTGGTGCTACTCGTCGCAATCGCTGCACGAAGAATAGAGCTCCTGCAATCCTATATCATAGCATTTTCGATTGCCTTAATAGCCACCGTCGCAATTGCGATCTTCATTCCGGCTGCGAACGCGATGATTTACGTAGACGGGGCCCCTCGAGATCTCCTGGTCCTGCCGGATGGGGGAAGTAGCTATTTTCCAACCCTTGAAGGACTTCGTGACGGAACGCTCCGGGTTGTCGACTTTCAACATCTGGCCGGGCTGATTTCTTTTCCGAGCTTTCATACCGCAAGCGGCATTCTCTTTGTTTGGGCGCTGTGGCCAATGCGCCCCTTGCGTGTTGTCCTCGTGCCGCTGAACCTTCTTCTCATCGCCAGTACGCCGCTTTGCGGTTCGCACTATGTTACGGACATAATTGGCGGTGCGGCTGTCGCGTTCGGAGCGATTGTCACGGCAACCTGGCTCGTCCGCATCTCGCTTGCGAATGAGCGCCTCTCACCTGCAGCTGTTTCGCAGGTCAAGTTCGCTCGTCAGGGTGATCTTCCGAGCCGATAATGTGACCGCTATTGGCCTTTAGCGTCCATCCGTTCCATGAACACACAAGCATCGGTTAAAACCGCGTCACGCGCGAGTTCAATTGCGCGTGGCGACGATCTGAAGCGCGCGCTCGCCGCTGATCGGCTCAGCCGGCGGCAGCCGCACGAAATCAGCGGGCTCGCCGGCCAGCGCGCGGTCGAGCAGGGTGCGATAGCGGCGGCGCGGGATCTCCGCCGCGCCGAAGGTGCGCAGATGCTCGGTGACATACTGCGTGTCCAATAGCTCAAAGCCGCCCGCGATCAGCCGCGCCACCAGATGCACCAGCGCCACTTTCGAGGCGTCGCGCACGCGGTGAAACATGCTCTCGCCGAAGAAGGCGCGGCCGAGGCTGACGCCATAGAGGCCGCCGGCGAGATCGCCGTCCTGCCAGACCTCGACGCTGTGGCAGTGGCCGAGCTCGTGCAGGCCGCCATAGAGCTCGCGGATGCGCCGGTTGATCCAGGTGTCCTCGCGGCCTTCCTGCGGCGCCGCGCAGCCCGCGATGACGGCCTTGAACGCGGTGTTGGCGGTCACGGTGAAGGCGTCCGAGCGCACCGTGCGGGCAAGGCGCGAGGAGATGCGAAAGCCATCGAGCGGAATCACGCCGCGCATTTCCGGCTCGACCCAGAACAGCGTCGGATCGTCGGCGCTCTCGGCCATCGGGAAAATCCCGCAGGCATAGGCGCGCAGCAGGACTTCAGGGGTGATCTCGGAAGAAGCGGAGTCGCGCGACGTCATGGCCGGTGCAGGATAGCAGGGCGGCAAGTGCCTGTGCTAGCTTTCCGCCGAAGGGCTGCGCCGAAGCGCCGATGCGGCGGCGCGCAATAGGCCCAAACGGGGACGAAACGGGGGCATTCGTGAAGGCCAGTTGGAAGACGTTTGCGCCGCTCTTCGTGTGGCTGGTGCTTTACCTCATTCCGGTTCCGGAAGGGCTGCAGCCCAATCAATGGCATTACTTCGCGATCTTCGCGGCCGTCATCGCCGGCCTGATCCTGGAATCCATGCCGGTCGGTGCGATCGGCCTGATCGGGCTCACGCTCGCCGGCATCTCCGGCTATGTCGAGCACGATCCCAACAAGGCGCTGCGCTGGATGCTGGGCGGATTCTCCGAGAGCACGGTGTGGCTGATCGTCGGCGCCTTCGTCTTTTCCATCGGCTATCGCAAGAGCGGGCTCGGCCGCAGGCTGGCACTGCTGCTGGTGCACGCGCTCGGGCGGCGCACGCTGGGGCTCGGCTATGCGGTTGCGCTGTCCGACGTGGTCCTGGCGCCGGCAACGCCCTCCAACACCGCGCGTTCCGGCGGCACGATCTATCCGATCGTCAGCAACATCCCGCGCATCTATGGCTCCGAGCCCGGGCCGACAGCGGGCAAGATCGGCACTTACGTCATGTGGACGGCCTTTGCCACCACCGCAGTGACGAGTTCGCTGTTTCTCACCGCGCTCGCGCCGAACGGTGCTGCGCTGCTCATCGCCAAGAAGATCGCCAACATCGAAGTGAGCTGGTCGCAATGGTTCGTCGGCTTCGCGCCGCTCGGCATCCCCTTGCTGGTGCTGGTGCCCCTGCTCAGCTATTTCATCTGCAAGCCGGAGATCAAGGAAAGTCCCGAAATCGTCGAATGGAGCAAGGGCGAACTGGCGGCGATGGGGCCGGTGTCGCGCCATGAATGGATCATGGCTCTGCTCGTGCTGCTTGCGATGTTTCTCTGGATCTGCGGCTCAAACCCGAACATCAGCGTGCCGTTTCTCGGCAGCAATTTCATCAACACCACGATGGTGGTGTTCGTGATCATCTCGCTGATGCTGCTCAGCGGCGTGATCGACTTCGCCGACATCGTCGCGGAAAAGGCGGCGTGGGAAGTGTTCTTCTATTTCACCTCGCTGCTGACGCTGTCATCGGGCCTGAACGAGATCGGCTTCATCAAATGGGTCGCGGAAGGCTATGCCAAGCCGCTTTCCGGCCTGTCGCCGACGATGGGGCTGATCCTGCTGGTGAGTTTTTTCTTCTGGGTGCACTATTTCTTTTCCAGCATCACCTCGCATGCAGCGGCAATCCTGCCCGTCGTGCTCGCAGTCGGCGGCAGCATCCCCGGCATGCCGATGGACGTGCTGACGCTGCTCTGCATCTATTCGCTGGGCATCATGGGCGTGATCTCGCCCTACGCCACCGGGCCGGCGCCGATGTATTACGGCTCGGGCTACATCGGCAAAGGCGCGTTCTGGGGCTACGGCCTGATCTTCGGCGTGATCTTCTTTGCAGGGTTGCTCATCATCGTGCTGCCGTGGCTCGAGCTGATCGGCAACAAGCTTTAGCTGCGGGCACGCTTATGCAACTGATTATTCGCGCGCCTGATATCGCGGAGCTGCCGGCGCTGTCGGAGCTTTGCATTCGATCGAAAGCCGTGTGGGGCTATGATGCCGATTTCATCGCGGCGTGCAGGGGCGAATTGTCGTTCCATCCTGGCGATCTCGCATCTTCGCGGATTGGGGTCGCAGCAGGAAATGACCGCGTCCTCGGTGTCGCTGAGGTCAGGATGAAATCCCGCAACGAGGCGGATCTTGCAAAATTGTTTGTTGAGCCCGCAGCGATGCGCGGCGGTGTGGGCCAGGCGCTGTTTGCGTGGGCCACGGATGCCGCGCGCGAGATGGGAGCATCGCTGATGACGATCGAGGCCGATCCAGATGCCGCGCCGTTCTATCGGCGCCTCGGGGCGCGCGATGCCGGTCTTGTACCATCGGGCTCGATAGCGGGACGGATGTTGCCGAAGCTGGTGCTTGATCTTTAGTCGCGTTCACTTCGCCGCGGTAACAAGCTCTGGCAGGATCCGTGAACGGCTCATATGGCGGTTACGGCTACCGCGGAAAAACTGTTACGACGACCTGCGTGCTGCACGCTCTCGCTCGGTGCGTTCTGTTACATCGCGTGCCACGGCGACCGAGCAAAGCGCTCCGTTTCCAGTGTCTTCTTTGACAATCGCAAAAGTCATCTCGACATAAAGTCTGCGACCGCTTTTGTGCAACGCTCGCGTGAGCGTTGGGCGGCCCTGAAGCTTTAATGCGCCCTTTGTCATCGCTGCGTCGAAGCCACTCCAGTGAGCGGCTCGGAGATGCTCGGGAATAATCAAATCCAGGCTTTGCCCAAGCGCCTCTTCTGCAGAGAAACCAAACAGTGCGGTGCATGCGGCATTCCAGCGAATGATCATGCCGGCGCGATCTGCGCAGATGAGTGCGTCAGCGACCTGGTCAAGAATCTGTTCGGCTAGTCCTGTCGCCGTTTTCAAGAATGCCTCTCAAGACCAGTGGTTCGGTGTTTTGGACCAGGTATCGGCCGACCGGGACTCAATTCTTACGCGTGGGACGCAAACTTGATCTATGTCAACCCGACGAGATCGGAAACACCAGTATCTTGCGGCTTTATCAGCAGGCCCTAGTTTGCCGCCGCGCTGGCGTGGTTCTCTGTGGGCGCGGCAAAGCGGCGGAAGCGCAGCACCATGCGCGTGCCGGAATGCGCGGGGTCGCGCTCGACGGTCGCGTCCAGCTCGGGACGGGGCACGCCGTAGACCACGTGCCAGATCCGCGTGGCGCGGGCGGACCGGGCCGGCCAGTCGAACTCGCCGGCCCCCGGGCCGGAGCCCCGGTACCGGTCGAGATCGCCCTCGAAGGCGAGCACGACATCGACGGCGCCCTCGAAGCAGCGGGGCACGGCGCCCCCGGGGTTGAGGGCCGTGACGGCGCCGGGATGGTGGCGGCGCACGTCGGTGGTGAGCCGGCGGTAGGTGGCGGCCGACTCGCAGCTGCCGTGGGCCCGGTCGAGGAAGACGCCCCCGATGTCGTCGCCGTAGTGGCGGTACCAGGCGGCGATGTCGGCGCGGGCGGCGGCGAGCCACCGGGCCACGGTGCGGTGGGGGGACGGCGGGGGGTGCGGGGGCGAGAGGTGGCCCAGGTAGCCGGTGTCGACGTAGCCGAGCACGGCGATCCCGCGGCGATGGGTCCGGGCGATGACCTCGGCCCACCCGTCCTCGCGGCTGTCACCGGGCCCGTCGGCCACGTTGGCGACCACCAGGGGAACGACGGCCGGCCCGGCCTCGATGATGGCGTCCCAGTCGCCGGCGTGGGCTCCGGGATGGATGTACGCCGGGATGGCGATCCTCGGCGGCGTCGGCGTTGTTGCCTTCGCGATCATCTTCCTTCGCCTCTGGTATCTGCAGGTCCTCTCGGGCGATCAGTACCTGGCGAAGGCGCAGAACAACCAGGTGCGCGACTTCACCGTCCAGGCGCCCCGAGGCAAGGTCGTCGACCGCCATGGCAACGTCCTCGTCGAGAACCGCACCGCGCTCGCGCTTCAGCTCAAGCCGCTTGAGATCCCGGAGAACAAGGCCCAGCGCGCCGAACTCTTCGGCCGTCTGCAGGAGCTGTCCGGCCTCCGGCCGAAGCAGATCCGCAACGCGATTCGCGAGGAGCAGAAGCAATGTTCGGCGTGCCCGGTGACCCTGCGCCGCGACGTGCCCTTCGACACCGTCTACTACCTGCGCGAGAACCAGGACCGGTTCCCGGGCGTCTCCGTCGAGCGCGTCTTCGTGCGGCGCTACCCGCAGGGCCAGCTCGCCGCGCACCTGCTCGGCTACGTCGGCGAGGTCTCAAGCGAGGACCTTGCACAGCCCGAGGCGGAGGGTCTCCAGCCGGGCGACATCGTCGGCCAGGACGGCGTCGAGTCGGCCTACGACAACGTCCTGCGCGGCGTCGACGGCGAGACGCGAGTGCAGGTCGATGCGGCCGGTCAGCCGACGGGCGGGACGCTCTCAGAGCGCGATCCGCAGCCGGGCAACGAACTGGTGCTGTCGATCGACGACCGCGTGCAGGAAGCTGGCGAGTCGGGCATCGCAGGCCTTGGGCTGCCCGGTGGCTTCGTCGCGATGAACATCCACACCGGCCAGCTCTACGGCCTCGGGTCGAGTCCCAGTTACAGCCCGTCCGTATTCGCGAAGCCTCGGCT
>Ga0081455_10008742_pt1 | contig 10487 bp, 7 predicted proteins | sample TabmetS3T2R1_FD_70207 | JGI IMG/M metagenome (GOLD analysis project Ga0081455, IMG submission 70207) | Tabebuia heterophylla rhizosphere microbial communities from the University of Puerto Rico - S3T2R1 | ecosystem: Host-associated > Plants > Roots > Rhizosphere ... | reverse complement strand
CCTCTGGCTCGTCATGAGGGGTCACGAGTTCTTTTTTTTTAGTCGGCTGTGCCCGCCGCTAACGGTCGTTTCGAACGACTATCTCCTCGAACCAGTTTAGCAGGAGCTTGGAATAGCCATTCTGCCATTCGCGCTTGCTAAGCGCGTGATCGGCGAGCTCAATCCGTCGAAATGTGAGAGACGCGGCTCTTGCAAATGCCGTTCGATAGTTCGCCGTGACGGTAGACGGGACCATCGAATCAAATTCCGATTCCACAATAAGAACATCGCCCTCAAACTGAGAACAAGCTCGAAGGGCGCGGTTTTCTTTGGCACCGATTGCAAGCCGGCGATACGCGTTGAGGTCGGCGCGGTCAAAGCTCGCCTTCGGCATCTGCCAACCGGAATCACGGTACAACGCCGGCGCACGCAGTGCCAGCCATGCGACCGGCTTCCTCGAAGTTAAGAGCGCTGCTAGATAGCCGCCATAGCTCACACCTATAATACCAGGAGCGACCGGCTTCTTGAGCTTTTCGAGCACCTCGTAAGCCGCAACAACATCCAGCATGTTGTCTTCACGAGTGGCGGCCGAATGGAATTTGGAAGTAGCGTTGTGGCCGTAGAGATCGAAGGTCAGGCAAATATATCCGAACGAAGCTATCGTCCGGGCACGGTCGAGATCCTCCGCTTGACTGCTGTTCCAGCCATGAACAAACAGGACAGTGCCAACCGCTTTCTCAGGCGCAAAAATCGTCCCCGCCACCCGGCGTATTCCGACCGGAATGGCGACCACCTCTTCCTTTGGAGTCATTTTGAAATCAAAGCGTATTTTGCCATGGGACCGACCCTACTGTCACAATCCCGATAAAATACTTCCGCATCGACGGGAATGGAAATATCGTTTCCGTAACGCTCGTAGCAACGAACGCGAACGGTCGGCTGTTCGAGGTTCCGAGAAAAAGACTGGAAGGCGAGCACTTCCGCTGCGGTCGCCCCGCCGAGACGCCACGACTGCTCCAGGACACCCCAGCGCACATCGCCGGAGCTGCTCCTGCCTCTTGCAACGTCGTAATTGCGGCGTGTGGCCCTGATGTCCGGATACGCCGACAGGGCAGCTCGTTCATAGGCAATCGATAGTTCTATCGCGCGACGCCGATCAGCATTGAGCTGATGAGCAAGAAGTTCGTCAGGCCCTCCTCTTGCGACGAAGAGCTCGGACCCACCATACACCAACAGGCCGTAATTATCGGACGTAAGTTCCTGCGTGCCAACATACGAGATCGTCGCCGAGCCTATCGAAACAAACCCTACGCTGAAAGTTTCAACTTCGGTCAGATTCTGCTCCAGCACGATGCCGCCACACTCGAAATCGATCGTATCGAGCGCCTGAACCAATGCAGAATCCTTTCCGATAACTTTCTGTCCTAACCCGCCTCGTTCTTGCAAGGGCTTGAGCCGAAGCGGCCCTTCGCGCAACAGCGAGAGCCCGGCATCATAGGCATCAGCCGCACAGAACGCACTGTAACCATGTAGGACAGCGTCGTTCAGGCGTTTACCAAGATCCTTCGCCCAACCTGCCGGCGATGCGCGCGCGTCTGGTATCGTCGAATGAGTGATTGCCTTCGTCATGACAAAAAAGAACGGGACCACCCCGCCAAAAAAATCGAGACAAGGCGCAGTCGCAGCGAGTGCCGCAAGTTCAGAATATAGCAGCGTATCGTCAGGCACTAAGTACACGGCGCAGTCAGCGGAGCTGATACCATTCCAAACGCCGCAATAGGTCGCGTTACGGAGCTGAGCGATGCGCTGCGCAAGGGCGACGTGTGTGACAAATTCATGATCGCTCAGTTGTCGTCGGCCGGTAAAATAATTCCAGACCTCTTCGCCCTTGGGTTTTGTCACGATATTTTTCCCTCGCCTGCAACACGTTCAATGTACGTGCGGCTCACGGGTTCCTGCGAGGCGCGTGAAGCGCTTCAGCGCAAACCGCCAGTACGCCTCACGAAGTTCATCTAAGCGTCACGGAACAGCGCAGGAGCGGTTGGGTTGTCGCACCAACGGGAGACTTCGATGGCAGGCTCGTCACCAAAAAGACCCAGCACAAATGTTGTCGCAGCGATATTCGTCGGCCTTGCGGTGCTCTGCATCGCCGTTGGTTTGGCCTTAAGGGGCCTGCCTGGTCTTCTGGACAGCCCGACAGCGACTGTAAACGGTAAGAGTGTGGCCGGAAAGACAGGCAATTAAGAACGTTTTTTGCGTTTTTTGTTTTTGAAGTGACTAAGATTGCGGGCCGAGCCCATCGCCTTATCCGGTTGCGTCAGCCGCAGCTTCAGTGCTTTCGCGCTGATGACGCCGCGGGATCGCTTGGGATTGCCTTACCGCCGAACCAATGCGAACTGACGATGCTGTGGACAGGACTTAGCCCCGCGATTCGATTGAAGTGCGGAGGAGTTTTTGATGGCCGAAATTGCGAAAGACGGAAGCACGAGGGTCGGGCGGGGTCGCGGCCGGAGATCGCGGCGGGAATTCTTCTGCCCGCCGAGCCGCCGCAACCCTTTCCTCCGATTTAGTCCGAGCGGAGGGGTCCGGCCCGGTGGGCGCGATCAGGCCATCCCGAGCCGAACTCCTGGCGCGTGCCGAGATCGTAGACGACATTGGCCTGGATGCCAGACGCCGCAAAGATAGTCGCGGTTTTGTTTGCTCGCAGGTGGGTCCGCGTCAATACAGCCCATGTCGGCGAGAGATAGCACGCATGATCATAACGGAAGTTGAGCGTGTCGGTTGTGCCTCGCGCGCTCGCGGAGAGGGCTGAATTACTGCAACTGGAACTGCTTCGGCAGGTCGACGGAAGAACTCACTCCCGGGCCAATACTGTCCGCGCTCGCGGCAGACGCCGTCTACGCCCGACCATCGGCAGCGCGCGCGTTCCTTCTCGGAACCGCGCGGCCTGTTTGCTGTTTTATTTAGCATGCCGGCCCAGATAAAATCAGGCACGTCGAAGAACCGCGCGCTCGAAAAGCAAGCAGCGCCAGCTAACGCAGACCCAAAGCCGCTGCCATTGGGCGCCTCTGCGCGAATGAACGCCCGGGTCGTGCTCGCTCTAGCGCTGGTCGCCCTTGCGTTGTGGACAGCTGCGGGCTTTCTGCCTGCGCTGATCTGGGCCACTATTCTAGCCGTGGCGCTATGGCCACTTTACATCAATTTTGCGCAGCGTTTCGCGTCAGGACCGTCCGGCCTCACCGCGTTAATTTTCACCGCCTTCGTGGCGCTCATCTTGGCCACCCCTATGGCCCTTGCCGTCTACCAAGTAGCCCAGCAAGGTGACGTACTCGTCGGCTGGTTGAAGAGGGCGGGGGAGAGCGGCATTGAAGTTCCCGAGTGGATCGCGCGCCTCCCGATTGCGGCAGAAAGTATGCAGCAGTGGTGGCGTGACAACCTTTCCGATCCCAAAGCTGCGACTGGCTGGCTCAAAACCATCAACGCTGAAAGCGCGTCGGATCTGTTTAGAACGTTGGGCGGACAGTTGATTCACCGCCTGTTTCTTCTCTTCTTTGCGTTGTTGGCCCTGTTCGTTATGCTCAGCAATGGCCGCGCTTTGGCTAACCGTTTTCTGGAGACCTGCGAGAGGCTTTTTGGCGAAGCAGGAGAAGGTCTGGTCGAAAAGATGATCGATGCGACCCGCGGTACGGTTAACGGAACCGTGCTGGTTGCCGTGGGAGAGGGGCTACTGATCGGCGTAGGTTATCTCATCGCGAGCGTGCCAAATGCAGTGTTGTTCACGATCTTCACGACAGCCTTCGCCATGGTGCCGTTCGGGGCTTGGGTGGCCTTCACCACCGCGGCGATAGTGCTCGTCTCTGGTGATGGCACCGGGTTTGCAGCCGCAGGCGTATTTTGCTGGGGAGCGATCGTCATGCTCGCCGGCGATCATTTCGTGTGGCCAACCTTGGTCGGCGGTTCGGCACGGCTTCCGTTTCTGTTCGCCTTCGTCGGAATCTTTGGCGGCCTTGCCGCTTTCGGTCTGATCGGCTTGTTCTTGGGACCGGTCATCATGGCCGCATTGTTCACTGTCTGGCGTGAATGGATATTTCGGCCTAAAGTCCAGGCAAAGGCAGGCTGACCTGCAGCTATTCGACCCCAGCGGAGAGTCAGTAATAAGTTGCCGGGATGGCGAAAGTTCGCGAAATGCAGATCGTTACCGCGCGCTAAGCGCCGACGCCGGAGTTCAAAGCGTCTTATCCAGCGTGATGGGCAATTCACGTACCCGCTTGCCGGTGGCGTTGAAGACCGCGTTCGCGACGGCCGCGCCGACGCCCGTGATTCCGATCTCGCCGATCCCCCGGGCCCCCATTGGGGTCCTCGGATCGGGTTCGTCGGTCCACATCACCTCAATCGCCGGGACGTCCAGATGCACCGGAACATGATACTCGGCGAGCGACGCATTCATTATTCGGCCGGTGCGCTCGTCGAGTTGCGTCTCTTCCATCAGCGCCAGACCGAGACCCATGACGATGCCGCCGCGGAACTGACTTGATGCGGTCTTCGGATTGAGTATGCGGCCGCAGTCGAAGGATCCGAGAAAACGGCCGATCCTTACTTCTCCCGTCACGGCGTTGACGCGGGCCTCGCAGAACATCGCTGCGTGGCTGTGCATCGACCAGTGTTGGAGTTCGAAGGGCATCGGTGCTTCGGCTTCGGCGGAGAGTGCCGCGCGTTGTGAGCGCTCCAAGATCGAAACGTAGCTTTCGCGGCGCCCCGAATCTTCGAGCGCGCATAGCCCGCCTTCAAGCCCTCCGACCTCGTCCGGACGAAGACCGGCGAGCGGCGAATCGTTTCCGGCAAGCTTCAAGAGCTCGGTGACGAGCGCGCGGTGTGCCGCGGCTACGCCGGCGCCGATGGAAGCGGTTTGCTGGGAACCTCCGGCCAGAACGACGCCGGGAAGGGTGGTGTCGCCGTAGTGGAACTCTACCTGGTCCATTGGAAGTCCCAGCCGATCCGCGGCGACCTGTGTTTGCGCGGTGGCAGTGCCCATGCCCATTTCATGAGCAGCGATGGCGACTGTCGCCTTGCCATCGCGGGTGATGGTAATGCGCGCCGCCCCGCCCGGCATTCGATAGTATGGATACGTGCCCGTCGCGCAGCCGAGCCCGACCAACCAATCGCCATCGCGGCGGGTGCGCGGCTTCGGGTTCCGCTTCGCCCAGCCGAAGCGGTCCGCGCCGGCACGCCAAGCTTCGACGGTGTTGCGCTGGGAGAACGGCAGTCCCTGGGTCGGGTCTTTATCCGGTTCATTGCGGATGCGGAGTTCTATCGGATCGATGCCGAGCTCTGCCGCCAACTCGTCGATGGCGCTCTCAAGAGCGAAGGTGCCGACGGCTTCGCCAGGCGCGCGCATGAAAGTGTTTGCGACCGTATTGAGCTTCACGGTATCGACCTCTAGCTTGAAGCTTTTGGACGCATAGAGGCTCCGCGTGGCGACGATGAAAGGCTCTGTCATCGCGTTGTGCGACGTCATCGCGGTGAGCCCGGTGTGGACGATGGCATCGAATCCGCCGTCTCGCTGTGCGCCTATCGCTACCCGCTGCTCGGTCGACGCCCTTCCGCCGACGATCCTGAAGACTCCCTCCCGCGAAAGGACGATCCGGACGGGGCGCTTCGCTAACTTGGATGCGGCCGCCGCGAGGATCTGATGCTGCCATAGCGTCTTGCTGCCGAAACCTCCACCCACGAACGGAGACGAGACGTGGACATTCTCTTCACTGATGCCGAATATTTGCGCCAGCGTCCAGGCCGCGTGCGCCACCGCTTGAGTGGCGTCGTGGACCCTGAGCTCGTCGCCGTCCCATGCCAGCGTCGCCGCATGCAGTTCGATCGGATTGTGATTGTGGCCGGGCGTTCGGTAGATGGCATCTACCTTAGCGGGTGCCGCGGCAAGTAGAGCTTCCGCGTCCCTGATTTCGAGCTTGAGAGGTTCACCCATGAACTGGCCAGGCTCGGAGCCCTTTGCCCGAGCTTCGTCCAGTGAGGTTATGCCCGCTTCGTGTTCGTAGCGTACGCGGATCAGCGATTGGGCATGGTCGGCCTGCTCCTGAGTTTCGGCAAGGACGACCGCGACCGGCTGACCGTTCCAGTGAATTCGGTCGTCCTGCATGACCGGCAGGTCGTCGCCGCTTGCAGCCTTCGGATTCGTGCCGAAGACGGGGGCCGGCTTCAGTCGTGGCGCGTTCAGGTGCGTCATGACCAGAACCACGCCCGGCGCCGCTGCGGCTTCTTCGATAGTTATTTCGGCGATGCGACCCTTCGCTATCGATGCGTAATGGAGTGCAGCGTACGTGAGGCCTTCAATAGAATATTCGGCGGCGAACCTCGCCTGGCCCGACACCTTCAACGGACCGTCGATGCGCGACAACGGCTTGCCGATCAGCCCGTGCTTCTCCCGGATCAGCGGATCGGGAGTTCCGCCCGGCATCCAGCCATCTGGTGCGAGCGCGATGGCTTTCTTCATCACAGTCTGTACGACGCTCATCGACGCAACTCCTCTTTCGACGCCAGTTTGACGAAGCTGTCCACGATGACGCGCTTCGCCAGGTCGATCTTGAAGGCATTGTGGCGTAAACCCTCCGCCGACGAGAGCTCCGCTTCCGCCGCCTCCGCAAACGCCGCTTCGCTTGCAGCACGCCCCCTAAGTGCAGCTTCCGCCGCGTGCGCTCTCCAAGGCTTATGCGCAACGCCCCCAAGCGCCAGTCGTGCGTCCTTGATACGATTACCATCAAGCTCCAGAGCGGCAGCCACCGAGACCAACGCGAAGGCATAACTCGCCCGATCGCGCACCTTGCGGTAGGACGAGCGCGCGGCGAACGCGTTCGGACGCAACGTCACGGCTGTTATGAGTTCGCCATGCCTGAGCTCGGTCTCGATCTCCGGCGTTTCGCCCGGCAGGCGGTGGAGATCGGCCAGCGGTAGCTCGCGCGCTCCATTTCCTCCTTCGACGCTCACCGTCGCATCCAAGGCCACCAACGCCACGCACATGTCGGACGGGTGCGTAGCCACGCAACTCGGCGACGCGCCCAGAATCGCGTGGGCGCGGTTGAAACCGCCGATCGCATCGCATCCGGCGCCGGGCTTTCGCTTGTTACAACGGGCGGCATGGTCGTAGAAGTAAGCGCACCGCGTTCTCTGCAGAACGTTTCCTCCGACCGTTGCCATGTTTCGAATTTGCGCGGATGCGCCGGCGAGGATGGCTTGCGAGAGCAACGGGAAGCGCTGGCGAACGCGTGAGTCCGAGGCGACCGCCGTATTCTTGGCGCCGGCGCCCACTTTCAGGCCGCCTTCGCCATGGTCCTCGATTTCGCGAAACAGTCCGGTGACGTCAACGAGAAGGGTGGGGCGGGCGATCGTTTCGCGCATCAGGTCGACGAGGTTGGTCCCGCCACCGAGGAAGCTCGCCCCCGCGCGTGCGCCTGATGATAGTGCTGCCCGACCATCCGCAGCGCGTTCGTAGAGAAATGGCGTCATCGAGCCGTCTCCTTTCCGACTGCCCGAGCTGTTCGGCTCGCGCCTTGCCCGCCGAAGGTCTCATGGATGGCATCGACGATTCCGTTGTAGGCGCCGCAACGGCACAAGTTGCCGCTCATCCGCTCGCGTAGTTCGTCGTGATCGAGCTCGATCACTTCGGCCTGAAGATCGACCGTGACGTAGCTAGGTACGCCGCGTTCGACTTCTGCAGCCATACCGACCGCCGAACATATCTGGCCCGGCGTGCAATAGCCGCATTGGAAACCGTCATGCTCGACGAATGCTTGCTGGAGCGGGTGCAGGGATTCGGAGGAACCGAGCCCTTCGATCGTGGTGATGGAGCGGCCTTGATACTGTACCGCGAGTGCAAGGCAACTGTTGATTCGTTCGCCGTCTACGAGCACGGTGCAAGCACCGCAGGCTCCTTGATTGCAGCCTTTTTTAGCACCCGGGAGCCCGAGATGGTCGCGCACGAGGTCAAGGACAGATGTTCGGACGTCGACGTCCGCTTCAACCTCGACGCCGTTGATGAGGAATTGCATCCGACCCTCCGCTCAAATCGCCCGGTCGGCGGAATCGCCGTCCCGGTAAACGACGAAGATGGAGCCAATCGGTTCCCTCGGAGACGAGAAAGGAGCGTGCCTAATTCTGAAGCACGTTAACGAGCTAGAATGACCGGTCCTGAGCGGCAACGTCTCGACCGATAAGGATAGGGCAAAGCGCACTGTTGAGGAGACGACGCAGAGTGGGGATTGACGGCATCAGGTTGCACCGCGTGACGTTCCCGGCAGCGCACAGGAGGACACCTGGATTTCCCTTGAGCCCGGTTGGGAGGTTCTTGACAGCGAAAAATTTAGACTCGGTAATTGTTCGATATGCGAAGGCCCAAATGCAATAGCGCAGCCAGAAACTCGCTGAGCGCCACTGGCTAGGGTGCTGGCGGGGCTATTGAAACAGTTAAGGGAGCGAAGGACCTTCGAAACCGATCCACATCCCGACCGCGATGATAAGCATCGATAGCGCGATGATTATCAGATCCACACTTAGCCAAATTGGAACGCGTCGCCTGTCCATCGTCATGCGGGTTTGAATTCGGCCACATTGTGGGCTACGATGACCCCAAAAGCGGTGAAGCAGATCACAACCTTTAACACGAAGGCGTGAGGTGCAGTCTGTGTTCCCGCAGTTCGTTTTGTGCCTAGTTGAAGCCTTCAAATTAAGCGATGCCCCGCCTCTCCGACTTCTGAACCTCGCCCGCAGAGGCGGAACCGATCAACAAAGGCGATCAGGAAAAACGCATCTTTGGCCTGGTTCATGCCTAGAGCTGCTTGCGAACACAAAACTGAACGCGTCGGCTATCTGCCAGTTCTGATGGTCTCGTGCGCGCCCATCTGAGCACACGCGATAGCGCCTGCGGATGGAGCTCGCGAGTGATTGCTGACTCGTGTTCCTGGATGGCCGAAGTCACTCCCTCCAGAAGCTCTCGCCATGCACCGACCTCTTCATATACCTCGATGGTGAACCCGGCGGCCGTGAACCCGGCGGGGTAGTCTACGAATGCTGGGGCGGCCAAGGCGACACTCGGTGAGGCCAGTTCGAATGTCGTGCCAGCAAAGCAAGCATTAGGCCTGAGGACGCGCGCCACCTCTCTCAAGGCTTTGGCCTTGTCTGGTACAAAGAGTAGGACATCAAGACTTGCCGCGCCATCAAACGTTCTGTCCGGAATCTCGGTCGCGGTTATGTCCGCGACCTGAAAAGAAACGGTCGTATTCACGCTTCGCTCTCGCGCCAGACGGATGGCGTACGGGTTGACGTCGAGGCCTTCGACCCGCGCCGCAAACTTGCGTGCAAGGAAACGCACCAAGGAGCCTGATCCGCAGCCGAAATCTACGAATCTCGATCTCTGTTTGGTGCAAAGGCGCGCGGCCACAAAGTGGACGTCATTGAGAGTTGCTAACGTCCAAGGAGGATCAACGTCGCTCCAGAACAGGTTTCCGTATACGTTCGCCCATATTGATCGCAGCGTCGGGCTCTCAACGACAGACCGGTAGGCCTGATAAGCGTCCTCATTCATTGAATTCCCCTGGGCGGAGGCATCTCGCGACCATGCATGGTACGGCTGGTTCAAGCAAGTACGACCGGTCCAAAAAGGGATGTAGTTGCAAGGTCTGCGCTGATCAGCAAAGGCCTGCATGGGAAACTATGCTGGCCCCGCCGGTTCGACCGATACAAGGTTTGCATGCAAGGCTCCGCTACAGCCGGCCGTGTCCTCGGCGCACCGTCTTGAAAACTTCCTGCCATCTCGCGTAAGCTGCTTCCGAGGGGACAAGCAGACTCCCCGTGAGACTTCGGTCCAAGCTCTGCGCAGCACGCACCACGTGGAGCTCGCGCATGAATACCGAACGTCGTCCGCATTCTGTAGGCATCGTCTCGCGTGGCGATGCTGCCGCGCGTCGCAATTCGACCCCGCAGAACAGCCGCTTTGTCAGCGTCTTCCAGGCGCTCGCGGCCGTCGGCATCGAAGCCCGGCCCGCGATCTACGACGAGAGCTTCGCCGAGGAAGTTCGCGAACAGTTGCTCGCGTTGGGCGGCGCACTCGTCTGGGTCAACCCGATTCAGGATGGTCGAAATCGCGCCGGTCTCGACGCTCTGCTGCGCGACGTCGCCGCGCACGGCGTATGGGTGAGCGCCCACCCAGACGTCATCCTCAAGATGGGGACCAAGGAGGTCCTACATCGTACCCGCTCCATGGACTGGGGAAGCGACACGGCGCTATACCAAACCGCCGAGGAAATGCGCGCCGAGTTGCCAACGCGGCTCGCCGCCGGTCCGCGCGTGATCAAGCGCAATCGAGGTAACGGTGGCCAAGGCGTCTGGAAGGTCGAGAGGCTGCCGACCTCCTCCATGATAAAGGTGCTGGACGCGACCAAGGACGCGTCCGAAGAACTGACGCTGGATGATTTTCTGCGTCGCTGCGGGGAGTATTTCGAAAA
>Ga0081455_10008741_pt1 | contig 10488 bp, 8 predicted proteins | sample TabmetS3T2R1_FD_70207 | JGI IMG/M metagenome (GOLD analysis project Ga0081455, IMG submission 70207) | Tabebuia heterophylla rhizosphere microbial communities from the University of Puerto Rico - S3T2R1 | ecosystem: Host-associated > Plants > Roots > Rhizosphere ... | reverse complement strand
GACTTTGTCCATTCTGAGATCGGCGCTATGCGCCGGCGTCACAAAATGGACAAAGTCGAGCTCAGGCGCCGCCTCGTCTTCAACTCAAGTATGGCGCGACGGCGTCGCGAACACACTGGCGGTAACGCTCCCAGGTGAACGCTTCTACGGCTTTACGCGCGAAGATTTTCATTGACGGAAGCCTATCCCGATTACTATCAAACCACCTTAATGATTCCACAAGGGCGTCGGTTTCCCCCGAAGCTATACTTTGACCTGTTTCCGCAGTCACAAGGTTCATTCCTGACATCACCTCGGTAACAATCACGGGCAGGCCACAAGCCATGGCTTCTAACGAAGCCAACGAAAGGCCTTCGAAAAAAGATGGCAAGACGAAAACGTCGGCTTCCCAATAATGCATACGTAGCGCATCGCGCGAGCATGGTCCGACTACAGTTACTCCGGGCGGTAAAGACTCTCGACGATTTGAAGCGAGGTTCCAAGATCCGACCAACTTTAGTTGCGCATTTTTGATTTTGGCTCTATTCCAGGCGTCCAGTAAAACCGGCGCGCCCTTGCGTATTGAAATCTGCCCGGCAAATATGAACTGCAGCGGCCCGTCGCTCGCCCGCGTCGCCGGCGGCCTCCAGTAATCCAAATCAACGCCATAAGGGGCCAGCGCCAGCTTTTTCTTCGGGTAAAAGTCGGCAATGGTTTCCATTACAAACCAGCTCGGCGCGAGAACCAAATCGGCCAGTTCCATCTCCTTACGCTTTTGTTGTGTCCGCACATATCGGCTCAACCCTTCCGGCGGGAGCCAGTCAGCGTATTTCAAGGCGAGGAATTGTTGTTTTTCCTCCCAGGCCTTGTAATAACCAATCGGCATGTCATAAACACATGCCTTACCTGCGCTTTTAGCTACTTCGAATTGCCATAAAGAACAATCTTCGTATGAATGAACGGCCGTAACGTTCGGGCGGAGGCATTCACGGACCATGGCGCGCATAAGCCAGTCGTTCGCCAGGTATGACAGTTTCTCATTGACCGCATTGGGCGTAACCATACGCCTGAATAGCCTTAACAATTCACCCCCTCGCCCTTCGACTCGCGGCGCGTCGAGTAGCGGGTGGAAGCATCTTCGCTCCAACCTAAATACCCAGTCATGCAGGCTGGGGATCTTACGTAAATAGCGGAGTTGACCCGGTGTCGGCATCCAAGGAACGCAAAATGCTTCGAGGCGCCCTGACTCAAAATGCGCCAGCGCGGCGTGATGCGAGTTTGGATTTCCGGAAGGGTGGCCGAATAAAACGCTCATGACTTTTTACAAACTGCCGACAAGGCTTCCACCAGACCGCGCCGATCAGCCTCGAAATCCCACGAATTGATGCGCTCCAAACTGCGGGCGCCCATCTTGTCGAGCAGGGCAGGCGATTCGAGCATCTGGCGCAGCCGTGACGCCAGCGCGTCCACATCGCCACTCGAATAAACAAAGCCGTTGACGCCGTCCTCAACCAGATCAGCCGCCGCGCCAACGCGGTCGGAGACGATCACGGGCCGGCCTGCGTTCATCGCTTCGTTTACCACCAACCCCCAAGGCTCGAACCGGGAAGGTAGCGCGAAGACGTCACACAGGTCATAGAGAGCCGGGAGTTCTGATTGGTTGCGAAATCCAAGAAAGCGCACGGCGTCGCCCAGAGGCCGCGCGCCCTCTTCGAGAGCGCCGCGCAGAGGCCCGTCGCCGACGAACAGCAGATATGGCGCGGAGTCTGCGGCGAATCCGCCGTAGACTTGGACGAACGCGGAAAGAAGCTCTTCAGGCGCCTTCACGGCGGTGAACTTTGCGGCGAACAGAATCACAGGGCGCCCCCGTTGCAACCCGAGCGAACTGCGAAGCGATTCGCGTTGCGGCCGGACCTTTGCGCACACAGGCTGGAAGAACGCGTTGTCGACGGCGTAAGGCATCGAAAAGAGCCGATCTTTCTCAACGCCGAACTGAGTATAAAAATCATGGTTATGCGCGCCGATGCATAAAAAACCGGCGACCCGCTCGAACAAACGCTGACAGAACGCGTCGCGGAATTTCTGCCGCAGCGTGCGGCTCTGTTGGAAATTAGGCAACGTCTCTCCGCGCAGCAGCACGGGCAGGCCGAGCGCCGACGCTTCTCGCACGGCCTGACATAAGGCCACATGCCCCCAGCCATGCACCCAAACGGCGTCAAATCGCCCCTCGCGCAAACGCCGTCGTAAATTGCCTGCCGGCCACCAGGGCCGCAACGGCCTGGAGGCGCCGAGAAACAGCCTCGGCAAAATCTCCCACGCGTAGCCGTCGGTGAGCGCGATGTCCCATTTGAATGTATGGTTGAACGCCTGCTCATAGTGCGCGTGGAGCGAGAAGTCGCTGAGAAAAAATACCTCCAGGTCAATATCATTTGACCGCGCCAGGTATCGCAAAAGCGGCGCCTGATACTGAATCGGATGAGTTACGATGTAAGAAAGGCGGAACATCTTAGCGCTCCGGCTGTGTTTTGCTCACCACGAAATCGCCGATGACGAGATCGTCCAAGCCTGAAGTGTAAAACGTCTGGACGGCGTCTTTCGGCGAACAGACGATCGGGTCGCCCTTGAGGTTGAAAGAGGTGTTCATCAGCACCGGCACGCCCGTCAACTTCTCGAACTCTTCAATCAAGGCGTAATAACGCGGGTTGGTTTCACGCGCTACGGACTGAACCCGACAACTATTGTCCACGTGGACCACCGCCGGGATCTCATGCGCGCGCGCTTTGTCCGCCCAGAAGCTCAAGATCATATAGGGCGAAGGTTTAAAGTCCTGGAAGTAGCGGCCGGCTTTCTCGACCAGGACGCTTGGCGCGAATGGCCGCCAGTTTTCGCGGAATTTCACGGCGTCGTTCACACGGTCGCGGTTTTCTACAAAACGGGGGTCGGACAGAATCGATCGGCAACCCAGGGCGCGTGGGCCGAATTCCATCCGCCCCTGGAACCAGCCGACCAGACGGTTCTGAGACAACAACTCCGCCGCGCGGCGCGCTATGTTAGCCTCCCGGCGATAGGGGATTTTATAGACTTGGAGAACACGCTCGATCTCTTCGTTGCTGAATTCCAGTCCCAGGTAGGAATGCCCGATGGGCTCGCGCGGTATGGGAAGACCGAGTTCCGGATAAACAGCGTATGCGGCCCCGATGCAGGTCCCGTCATCCCCTGCGGCCGGCTGCACGTAAATCTCGTCAATCAGCCCGGAGCGCAGCAATTCCCCGTTGGCCTTGCAATTCAACGCGACGCCGCCCGCCAGGCAAAGCTTCCGGCAGCCGGTGAGCCGCGTGATCCGGCGCAGCATCGCCAGCATCGCCTGTTCGCAGGCGTCTTGCGCCGAGCGCGCCAGGTTGAAGTGGCGTTCATTCAATTCTTCTCCGTTGCGGCGCTTTCCGAGCACTTCTTCCATGCCGCTCCAGTCAGAATCCGTCCGCCCGAAGAATCGGCGGCCGTTCACCCAATAGTTTTCCTCCGTACAACGGATCAATTCCGATAGGTCGAAAGTAGGCTCCCCGTAGGCCGCTAGCCCCATCACTTTCCATTCATCGCTGAGCGGCTGAAACCCGAGCGCCTCGGTGATCCCGGCGTAGAAAACGCCGACCGAATTCGGGTATTGGTACTCTTCCAACAGGCGAACCTCTCCGCCTCGCGCGTGCCACAGGGTCGTAGCTTCGGTGGAACCGCGCCCGTCTATAACCAACACCGCGGCATCGTCGAACTCTGATAAACTGTAGGCGCTCAACGCATGGGCCAGGTGATGATTGATAAAGTGGACCGGGCGCCGCGGCCGGCCGAAGGCCCGTGTGAAGTCGAGCGCGCCTCCTCGGTGACGCTGGCTCTGCGCAAAGCCGATGAGTAGTCGCTCCCACCGCGTCGGGGAATTGGCCCACTTGCCCGTGAGTAACAGTTTTAAGTTGTGCGCGTAGGTTCCGGCGGGCCTGGGCCAGCCGATGGCGACGTGGTCCACGTCCTCCGGATCCAACCCGCCATGCTTCAGAGCCGCTTGAATGGCAAGGACGGGGAATGAAGCGTCTTGCTTGCGCCGGCTAAGGCGCTCCTCTGCGCAAGCGAAGACGAGTTTGCCGTCCTGCACAAGACAGGCGGCCGATTCGTGCATGGAATAACTAATGCCTATAATATTCATCGCCTATATGCAATATGGATCAGGACCGCTCGCGGTACTGATTTCGAGTTCGTCGTAAACAGCTAAAACCTGCTCGCCTATCCGGCCCCAGTCATGCTCTCGCAGGATGTATCTCCGCGCCGTTTCGCCCAGGCCCGCCCGAAGTTCATGGTTCTGAGCAAGGGCGACGATTTTTTCCGCATATTCTCGGATATATTGGTCCGGGGTATTCAATCGGACCTTTAGTCCGTTCTCCCCGTTCACGATTTCGCCCGCGCCCGCCACATCGCTGACCAGTACCGCGCAACCGCAACTCATCGCTTCTAACAGCGCGATCCCGTAGGTGTCACACAAGGTGGGGAAGCAAAAGACGTCCGCTTGCTGGTAGAGATACGGCAACTGGTCGCGCGGAACAGGCGCCAGGAAGTTAACCAATGACCCCAGCCGTAATTCTTGAATAAGTCGGAGCAAAAAATTTTTGTAAACAGGGTCTGCGCCGCCGACGATATCGAGCTTGATTGAACAACGCCGGGCGGCGATTTCTACCGCCCGCAATAACAGCTCTACTCCTTTGTAGGGGATGACCCTGCCCACAAAGAGCAGTCGCAGTGTGTTGGTAACAGGGCGCGCCGTCGGGGGGGCGAAGACTTCATGTTCGACGCCTGAATAAGTTACAAGGCGGCATTTCTCCCGCAGATGTTCGGGGACATGTCGCAGCGCCGTGCGCGTGCCCACCAGAATGCGTCGCGCCTGATGTAAATAAAATTGTTCGTGTTCGGCGCGAGTCACAATTGTCCGGTAGATTCGTCCAGCCACACGCGACGGGCGCCAACGCGGGCCCTTCGGCGGGCTAACTGGTCTGTTGAGAAGCCGCGCGAAGGCGAGTGGCGGCGCATCGGCCGCTATGATGGGGCCGATGATAAGCGGTTTGCCCAGGCGTCCCGCCCACGTCGGCTCCTGGATGGCGGAAGGCGTGATGCGATGCACGTAATCGAACGGGAACCGATGACGCAGGCGCCGCGCGATGCGCTGCTGGCGTAATTCAAAGCGGATAAGCGGCCCGCCGCCTACCTCATTGAATGAGCATGGCCCGGCGTCGCACCTCAGCAACGTCGCCCCTTCAGGCGCCTGGCTCGGAGGGGAGGCTATGACTACAGTCTCGTATCGCCGTGACAGGGCCTCCGCATACTTGAAGCCCACCAACGCCTCGCTGCCGAGAGAAGGGTTACAACTGAGAGCCGACACTAGCAAGCGCATTTGCAGCAGCCTTTTGCTCCTTGTTTGATTCGAGGCGCGCCAACAATACGCGCTCAAGTTCCGGGTGGCGATCGTACTGGTGAACGATGCTTACCATCCGCCCATTCTTCAGGCGCAAACCGCCTGACCAGTCGGCGTCAAACTCACTAAGATCGCTGGTGGCGAGATTCACGATAGACCCCTGGAAATTATCTGTTAACCGCAAATCAAGATCATGACAGGCGCCGTATAGGAGTTTGTTGTGAACCGCCTGGTCGAGGTATTCCGTGTACGCAACCTGGGGCAGTTGCTCGATAAATTCAGCGCACATCAGATCCAGGTAAGCCAGTATTTGTGCGGCGGCGCCAAGCGTAACGCCGGAACAGATGACCTTCTTTGGCCAAAGCTCGCTGAGCGTCTCCGGAGATTCGCCGTAAATCTGTTCCAGCCATTCACAATTCCGAAGCTGATCTTCGATGGCGGTGTTTTCTAAGCCTGCAAGAAGGCCTCCCTCAAAATCCTCCATCGGATCTCTCTGGAAAATGACGTCCCGACTGTCAATGAGCAGCACGGCGGAATACTCGTTTGCCCTCATCGCCAGAAAAGATTTCGTCAGGAAAAAGCGCCCCAGCGTAATGGCTAAAAGATAAGGGGTGATGGCTTCAATCTGTTTGCGTAGAATCCCGCTGTTTTTCCAAATCGCCCGCGTAATTCTGGCCACAGGCTTCACCAATCCCGTAGAAACCAGGATTCTACGCACGGCGCGCAGCAACCCGTATCGCAGAGGAGCGATTATGTAAGTGTTTGGATACAAGCGTTGTAATTCTTGCTCAACTTTCTTGTCCCTTTGATGGTAGAGGAGAACAATGTCCGCTTGTATCCCGGCCCGCCTAGCGCTTTGAAGAAAAGGTGTGGGTAATGGGTGAGCGGGATGGAAGGCGGCGGTCAGAATTAAGAGTCGTCCAGGCATTGAATTATTCAACTTCCTTTCTTAGGCTTCATTCAACGATAATTTGATCACTTTACACGATAGAGCTGGATCACCCGTTCCCAATTCACCGCGGAGGCGCCGGGGAGCGCCGCAGAGAAACAGAGAAGAAAAGAGAGACTCTCTTCCACTCCTCTTAAATCTGCGTTGCCTATGCGCATTCGGCGCCTCCGCGGTGAATTTGGTATCGATGCCCTCAATGCCGGTCTCATCGATTGGCGCGGGCTGTTTCTAAAAATGATCGAGTTATTTTCAAACAAAGCTTTAGCAGTCTTTATGTTTTTGAAACCGCTTCCCGCAAGCCCTCGGCCACGTCTCGGACCTGCGCTTCGGTTAACTCCGGATAGAGGGGTAGGGAAAGGCAACGGCGGCCGAACTCTTCAGAGATAGGGAAGTCGCCCGGTCGATGGCTCAGGAATTCGTAGGCGCGCTGCAAGTGAACTGGAACCGGGTAGTGAATTCCGGTTTCGATTCCCATATCGGACAGACGGGATCTAACCTCGTCTCGCTCGTCACATTCGATTACATAACAGTGCCAGACGGAAGTAGAGTCCTCAAAGAGCGTGGGTATCCTGACGGGCGCGCCTTCGAGTAACTCCGCATAGGCGCGCGCATGACGCGCGCGAGCCGCGTTCCATTCATCCAATTTACCCAGCTTTATATTCAGAACGGCGGCCTGGAAGCTGTCCATGCGGTAATTGTACCCGATCTCGTCGTGGTAATAGCGTTGGCTTTGCCCGTGATCGCGCAACGCGCGCGCTCGCTCCGCGAATCGAGAGTCATTCGTCACTAGCGCCCCGCCCTCGCCGTATGCGCCGAGGTTTTTGCCGGGGTAAAAGCTGAAACATGCCATGGCGCCGAGTTGACCGACTCGGCGCCCTTTATAGAACGCGCCATGCGCCTGAGCGGCGTCTTCGATCACGGGAATGTCATGCTGACTGGCGATATGTAGAATCGACTCCATGTCCGCCGGCTGACCAAAAAGATGCACTGGCAGAATCGCCTTGGTCCTCGGCGTGATCGCCTTTTTTAGTCTTGCCGGATCCAGGGTCCTGCGCTCCGGGTCAATATCCACAAATACCGGCTTGGCCCCGGCGTAGCTGATCGCCCAAGTAGTGGCGATGAAGGTCATCGGCACGGTAATGACCTCGTCGCCTGGCCCGATGTTGAGGAGCCGCATAGCCAGATGCAGCGCGCTGGTGCCGGAATTAACGCTCACACAATGCCCGACGCCGCAATAATCGGCGAACGCCTTCTCAAATTCGACCGTGGCAGGTCCTTGCGCAAATCGAGTTGACTCGCACACGGCCTCTAACGCCGTGAGAACTTCGCTTCGTATCGCGTTGTATTGGGATTGGAGATTGAGGTAAGGGATCTTATTTGTTGACATGATGTTAAAACGTGAAAGAAATTAGCCTTATAGAACGTTGCATTGAAAGGTTAACTCGGACGACGCTTCAATGGGTCAGCGCCGCGAGTGGAAACTAGCGTGGCTCCAGCCGGTAGCCTATTCCATGGACCTCGCTCGCTATTGCTCGCGGTACTGATCCCGAAGCCTACGCAGTATCGCTGCGCCATTTTTCAGCTTGAAACTTTTTATGATTTCCGTGTTTTTTCGAAAGTCATCAAATTTGTAATAATCCAGTCCGAGGCGATTACCCAAGAAGCCATTCCAACTCTTTTCCGGTATGTCCAGGACGTTAAGAAAGTAAACCTGTCCGCCTCCACTTTGGGTCTGGATGATGTCTTGCTGTATTTTTTTCAACGCCTCATCAGGCCCGGATTCGCTGGTCAGGGCAGGTAACTGTACGCTCTTTCCGTTCCGGAAAACTGTGGAGTATGTGGTGGATAGACCGTCCCAATCGCAAACCACCATATCCTGGGCTCTGACCAATTCGGCCACTTCCTTAGCTTCCGACAGGTATGCTGTTTCACTGAAATGATCAGGGACGCCTTTGAATGTCAGAGTCAGCGTCGCTTCAATAATTATCAGAACGATTCCTGCCGCTCTTAAATACCTTTGGAAGGTTACTTTATCTGTAATACCTGTCTTCAGAGCAAAACCGCACAGAAAGAATATGCAGGCGGCAGGTTGCAACCACAGTTTATCGTAGAAAGCAGACCAGTACGCCAATGCGGATACTGTAACGACCAGGCCCGTCATTAAGGCGAGGAGAGTGGCCTTATCAGTAGCCCTGAAATGAATACGAGCGCTCAACGCCAGATAAAGAGCCAGCGTGACGAATGCCAAAGTCACGAGCATCAGCGAAATTACCGCTATCAATTGAGAGTCCAAGTCCCGTTGCAGAAAGAAAGCTTTGAGGCCAGTAAAATCCTTAAGAACTGGCGCAATACTATTGGTTAGGCCCAGGGGAAGCGTGGCCAATTTTGAGGTTGTTATTCCGCCGTAAATATCTTTACCGCCATCGAACGTAAGGAGTCGTCCTATCATGGCGCCGAATTGATGTATTCCTGAATAGTAATATGCAAGTCCGTAGATCAGCGCCACGCCGATTATCCCGCCCAGAGCTGGTAACGACGCTCGCCAAATAGCGCCTATGTTCAGGCGGATATTTTTCTGTATGTCATCCGGCGTATCCTTAGTTATAGGCCAGGTCAGGCAGAGCGCGGCCGCGGCCGGGCTAAGTAGAACCACGGACTGGTAAGACGCCATAGAAAGCGCAAACAGCGCTCCCGAGGCGAAAAGTAGCCAACGTTGCTTTGTCTTCATCGCCAGCGCCATCGCTCCTATTGCAAGAAAACTCCACCACAACCCTACAATAGGCTCCGCTGAGTTGGTCGCGTGTGAAAAGAAAGCGTTCGAAAACCCATATCCGATCGTCACTCCCAGCGAAATGCCACGTGACGAAGTGGCGGCATAAGTCAAACAAAATAGGATTGCCAAACAACCGGCCGCCGCCACGGCGTTCATCATTTGTGTCAGCCTGAGATACTCTATTGGGCCGTCCGCATAAATTCCGAAGGTCGCCAGAAACTTATGCCAGAAGTAAACATTGACGGGGTAAAGGAGATGGTTATTTTGATGAATGAAGAGTTTCTGGGAATAATAAACATCCAAACAGCGCAACGCCCCATCCACCGCGACATATTGCTTTGAACCGAATAGGATAAAGATCAGTGAAAATGCTCCCCAAATCAGCGCGGCGTGGGCGAGATTGTCTTTGGACATCCGGCTGAACGACATTTTCAACTAGCGCTCCATTGCCATTCCGCAGGCTCGTGAAAAACTCCGAAGTCAGAGTTTAGTATTTCGTCGCGAACGTGGAAGTTCGGGCCGGTTTGCGCGGAGTAAAGGTTCTTAAAATCCTGATCCCATACGGCCGCATAAGCGCCATACAGGTCAGCCACCAATCGTAGTGGCGGAGTCAGTAACTCGATGAACCCGCTCTCTTTGAGTAGGGGAGAGGTGGCGCCGTCCCGCGCGGCGCTAAAACTGCAACACCAGACGTTGTCAGACCGCTGGAACGAGAGGTAGAAATTCGGGAATTCGATGGGCCTCCGCAACTCGTAATGTATCCGCACGCGCATTCGCTCACCATAATCGTAAACCGTGCGCGGCTGACCTTCGTCGTCGAAGAACTCCATAGCTGTAAGAATTATCGGCCACTTGCTGACGTCCCTTCCAACCACCTCGAGCGCCCAGGAGGTCGCTTCCATCTGGGAATTTTTCTGATAAATCTCGACTCCCTCGTTCGCCGAACCGTCGAATTGAAGCCTCCCGCCAGACAACACCAGCGCGCGGCGGCACATCGCCCTGACGGCGAAAAGATTGTGCGAAACCAGGAGAATGGTGATGCCGCTCCGCGCCAGCCTCTTCATGTAGTCCATGCACTTCCTCTGGAACGCCATGTCGCCCACCGACAACACCTCGTCTACTACCAGTATCTCCGGCTCCAGGTGCGCGGCCACCGAGAAGGCCAGCCTAACGTACATGCCGCTGCTGTAACGCTTCACGGGCGTGTCGAGGAACCGCTCGATCTCGGCGAAGGCGACGATCTCGTCAAACCTCTTCCTGATCTCCGCCCTGGACATCCCGAGGATGGAGCCGTTGAGGTAGATGTTTTCGCGTCCGGTCAACTCGGCGTGGAAGCCG
>Ga0081455_10008740_pt1 | contig 10488 bp, 12 predicted proteins | sample TabmetS3T2R1_FD_70207 | JGI IMG/M metagenome (GOLD analysis project Ga0081455, IMG submission 70207) | Tabebuia heterophylla rhizosphere microbial communities from the University of Puerto Rico - S3T2R1 | ecosystem: Host-associated > Plants > Roots > Rhizosphere ... | reverse complement strand
CAACGCGGTGCCGCGGCGCGCGCCGTGCAGCAGCATGGGTGAGGAGAGGAACCCATGCAGCATGCCGCCGAACTCGACCAGGTCGGCCACGGTGCCCTCCTTCTGCAGCCGCCAGGCATAGGCGCGGCCCTCGTCGCGCAAGGTGTCGTAGCCGGCGGTGATCACCAGCGCCGGCGGCAGGCCGGCCAGCGACTTGGCGCGCAGCGGCGAGATCCGCCAGTCGACGCGCGCGGCCTTGTCGGGCGTGTAGTGGTCGAAGAACCATTCCATGGTGACGGCGTTCAGCCCGTAGCCGTCGTTGAACAGGCGATAGGACTCGCCGCGCGCCACGGCGTCGGTCACGGGATAGGCCAGCATCTGCAGTCTGAGCTTCGGCCCGTTATGGTCGCGCGCCCACAGCGCCGCGGCCGCGGCGAGGTTGCCGCCGGCGCTGTCGCCGCCGATCGCGAGCTTGGCGGGATCGATGCCGACCGATGCGCCGTTGGCCGCGACCCACCTGAGGCCGGCCACGACATCGTCGAAGGCGCCGGGAAAGCGCGCCTCGGGCGCCAGGCGATAGTCGATGGCGAACACCGCGATGCCGGCGCCGATCGCCAGCTGGGCGCACAGCACGTCGTGGCTGTCGAGATTGCCGAACACCCAGCCGCCGCCATGGGCGAACACCAGCGCCGGCAGCTTGGCCTCGGCCGCGGCGCTGTCGGGCCGGTAGAGCCGCACCGGGATGGCGCCGGTCGGTCCGGGGATGGTGCGATTGGTCACCGTCACGCCCTGCGGCAGCGGTCCCTGCGCCGGCGCACGCGTCGACAGGTACTGCTCGCGCGCGGCGACCGGCGAGAGCGTGATCCAGGCCGGGCGGTTGGCCGCGGCCATCATGTTCAGGAGGTTTTGGGATTCAGGATCGAGTGCCATGCGCCGACTTTAGCAGGGCTGCACAAGTTTTCCGCAATTTGGGCAGGTATTCGCGTTAAGCTCGGCCATGACGTTCGAACCCGATCACGGCGCGGCTGCGGCCGTCCGCCCGCCCTGGTGGCGCCGCGCCGTATCGTGGAGGCCAAGCGTCTCGTTCCGCCGGACAGGTGCAGCCCCGCCGCAATCGCGCGGCCGCCGGATCCTGAAGTGGGGCGTCGGCATCGTGGTCGCCGCGCTCGTTCTCTATTATCCGCTAGGCGCCATGATCGTCGAAAACATCGACGACGATCCGCAGTTCGCTCCGCGCAACACCGCGCCTGGCGAAAGCCGCGCCGTCGCCGTCGCCGCCGATCTGGTGACCCGCGAAGTCGACGTCCATCAGTGGACGCCGATGCAGCCCTTCTTCATGCCGGCCGGCATCCTGGACAACATGCCGAATTTCCAGCGCGGCATCATGGCGGCGCTCGGCCGCTTTTCGACCGAGATGATGGACCAGCTCGGCCGCACCCGCGGCTCGAGCCAGACCGATCGCGACCTCGAGCAGGCGCGCGGCTTCCTGAACGAACAGCCCAACATCTGGATCTGGCAGCCTTCGGTGTCGCTCCTGCCGTCGGCCACCTCGGCGCAGAAATACCGCGCGGGTCGCGACCGGCTGATCGCCTACAACAAGCGGCTGGGGGCAGGTCAGGCAGTGTTCGAGCGCCGCGCCGACAACCTGCAGGCGCTGCTCGACCGCATCGCCAACGACCACGGTTCGGACTCGGCGGTGATCGACCAGCACATCATCGAGCAGGGCGGCAATCCGTTCGACAGCCGCTGCGACGATATCTTCTACTACAACAAGGGCCGGCTCTACGCGAACTACCTGCTGATGCGCGAGCTCGGCCGCGACTTCGACGCCGTGATCAAGGAAAAGGGCCTGACCAACGCCTGGAACGGCACGGTCGACACCTTCCGCACCGCCGCCGAACTCGATCCCTGGGTGGTGTGGAACGGCTATCCCGACGGATTCCTGATCCCCAACCATCTCGCCGCGCAGGGCTTTTACCTGCTGCGCGCGCGCACCCAGCTGCGCGAGATCTCGGCGATTCTGCTGAAATAGGCTGCGACGGTGGAGATCTATCTACCCATCGCCGAGCAATCGATGAACATCTTCGTGCTGCTGGCGCTGGGCGGCGCGGCGGGGCTGCTCGCCGGCATGTTCGGCGTGGGCGGCGGGTTCCTGGCGACACCGCTCCTGATCTTCGTCGGCATCCCGCCCGCCGTGGCGGTGGCGAGCCAGGCCAACCAGGTGGTGGCCAACTCCGTGTCCTCGCTGCAGGTCCAGCTCCGGCGCGGCAACGTCGACATCCGCATGGGCCTGGTGCTGCTGCTGGGCGGCATGATGGGCTCGGGCGGCGGCGTCTGGCTGTTCACCTATCTCAAGCGCATCGGCCAGATCGACTTCGTCATCGCCGTCACCTACGTCGTGATGCTGTCGGCGATCGGCCTGCTTATGCTCTACGAAAGCGCCACGACCTATATCAGGCGACGCCGTAATCCCGAGGCGCCGCGCGGCAAGCTGCATACGCACTACCTGGTGCATCGCCTGCCGTTCAAGCTGCGCTTCTACAAGAGCAAGCTCTATATCAGCGCCCTGCTGCCGATCGGGCTGGGCTTCGTCATCGGCATCCTGTCGGCCATCCTGGGCGTGGGCGGCGGCTTCGTGCTGGTGCCGGCCATGATCTACCTCTTGGGCATGCCGACCACGGTGGTGATCGGCACCTCCAACTTCCAGATCCTGTTCGTGGCGGCCAACGTCACCTTCCTGCAGGCGGCCAGCAACGGCACGGTCGATGTCGTGCTGGCGCTGCTGCTGATCGTCGGCGGCGTGGTCGGCGCGCCGATCGGCTCGCGTATCGCCGCCCGCCTGCCCGGTGTCGTGCTGCGCGGGTTGATGGCGGTGCTGGTGCTGGCGGTCGCCGCCGAGCTTTTGACCGAGCTGCTGCGCACACCAAGCTCGCAATACTCGATCTCCGGCCGGGAGGCGCCGCTGTGAGGCGCCTGCTTGCCCTCATGGTGCTCGGCCTCGCGCTCTCGAGTCCTGCCGTTGCGCAGCGCGTCGAGCCGCCGGGCAGCCTGCCCGGCCCGACGCTCGGCAGCTCGCCCGAGCCCGGCACGCCGCCGTCGGTGCCCAATACCTCGGCCATGCCCGACCTGATCATGGATCTCGCCCATCCGCGGGTGTCGATCACCTCGGCGTTCCAGGGCGAGACCCTGCTGCTGTTCGGCATGTTCGACCCGCCGGGCGAGATCGTCGTGGTGGTGGCAGGCCCGCCGTCGCGCGAGACGGTGATGCGCAAGGAGCGCTTCCTCGGCCTGTGGCTCAATACTGGCCGGCAGGCCTTCGATGACGTACCGGCGTACTATTTCATCGCCGCCAGCCAGCCGCTGCAGCGCCTGCTGGCGCGCGGCGCGGGCGGCGAGATCCTGTCGCTCGAGGACCGGCTGTCGAGCGTGCGCTCGGTCGGCGAGCGCGAGCATCAGGACCTGATCCGGTTCCGCCAGGGGCTGGTCGAGGTGAAACGCCGCGAGGGACTCTATCCGGCCAATATCGGCCAGGTGATCGTCCAAGCCGGCCGGCTGTTCCGCGCCGACCTGCCGTTTCCGTCGCGCCTGCCCGAGGGCGTCTACGAGGTCAGGGCTTATCTGTTGCGTGAGGGCCGCATTACCGCGGCGGTGTCACGGCCCTTGCCGGTCGGCAAGGTCGGCTTTAGCGCCGAGTTGGCGGGCTGGGCGGCCCAGGACGGCGAGCTCTATGGCCTGAGCGCCATTGCGCTCGCCCTGCTGGCCGGCTGGTTCGGTGGCGCGGTCATGCGGCGCGTCTAGGAAGAGGGAGAACACCATGGCCGAGCCAGCGAACGGGATCCGCGAGCGTGTCTTCCTCGTGGTCGTCGACGAAAGCCCGGAAATGCCCAATGCGCTGCGTTATGCCTGCCGCCGCGCCAAGCGGACCGGCGGCCGGGTCGCCATGCTTTACGTGATGCCGCCGCCGGAGGGCCAGCAATGGGGCTCGGTGGTCGACCTGATGCGGCAGGAGGCACGCCAGGAAGCCGAGGCTGTGGTCGCCCGACACGCCGAAACCGCCTCCAGCCTCACCGGCCAGCCGCCGTCGATCTATATCCGCGAGGGCAAAAGCCGCGACGAGCTGCTGAAGCTGATCGCCGAGGACCGGTCGATCTCGGTTCTGGTGCTGGGCGCCTCCTCGAAAGGCGAGGGGCCGGGCCCGCTGGTGACCGCCTTCACCGGCAAGACGGGTAGTCAGCTGCGCATCCCGCTCACCATCGTCCCGGGTGCCTTGACCGACGCCGAGATCGACGCCATCTCATAGAGTGTGCAGCCAATTCGTGCGACGTTTTGGCAGTCGGTTGCCTGGAACCCACCTTTGCGTCGCGCATAGCGGATTTGAGCGTGGTCCCTGAGGGCACCGCCAAACGGCTTGATTTGTTGTTGTAATAACTAAATTTTCCATAACTATTATACAGGTTGGCCTAAGAATCATCTTGATCCTGTCACCGTCGGTTCCTAGGTCCGAGGACAACCAACGGGGGCGGAGCTGTCCCAGCCCCCAACTCTGAGCGGCGCCGGGGCGATCCAGACCAGGCCCGCGAAGTAGGAGACCAAGGTTTTGTTCATCCAAACCGAGCAGACGCCCAACCCGTCGACCCTGAAGTTCCTCCCTGGCCGCGTGGTCATGGACAAGGGCACGATGGACTTTGCCGGCCCCGATGCAGCCCAGTCCTCGCCGCTCGCCAAGCGGCTGTTTGCCGTCGAGGGCGTGGAGAGGGTGTTTTTTGGCGCCGATTTCGTGACCGTGACCAAGGCGACCGACAAGGACTGGCAGGTCCTGAAGCCGTCGATCCTGGGCGGCATCATGGAGCACTACACTTCCGGCGAGCCCGTGATCGCGGGCGAGGCCCAGGCGCCTGAAGGCGCAGCGGCGGACGACGACGAAGTCGTCGCCCAGATCAAGGAATTGCTCGAGACGCGCGTGCGTCCGGCGGTTGCCCAGGACGGCGGCGACATCGTCTTCCAGGATTTCCGTGACGGCGTGGTCTACCTGCACATGCAGGGCTCCTGCTCGGGCTGCCCGAGCTCGACCGCCACGCTCAAGATGGGCATCGAGAATCTGCTCAAGCATTACGTGCCGGAAGTAGTGGAAGTGCAGGCGGCCCAGTAAACCTCCGGCCGTCCCAGCGTCAGCGTAGAAATTGGAGTCGTCGGTCCCAGTGGGTGGGACCGCGAACAGTTGGTCGTTCCTCTCGAACAACTGAGAGTGTGGGATGTTGTTGCAAATTCGACCCGCGATCGAGTGCGGGCGCCGTTACGCTTTTCCCGCCGTGTGGTTGGCGGTCTTTGCCACGGGAGTGGGCTGGCGCCTGCCCGTGCCGGTCGATGCGTCGTCGTTCCTGTCGTTCAACGCCGGCGGTGGGCAGACCGCCACGCCAACGCAATCAGTGTTCTTTGCGCTCGCCGCACAGCCGCTCAGCCTGACCTTCGTGCGCCACGACCTCGAGCCCGAGGAGGCGATTCAGATGGGTGCGCGCGAGGCCAGCGGCGGCCATGGCCGCTTCGCCGCTCCCGGTAACGCCGTGCGCCGTCAGGTGCAGCTCCGCGCCATCAATCCGCGCACCGCCGACGAGCTCGTCGGCTTCTTCCAGCAGGCCTCCTACACGCTGAACGACATCCGCCAGGGCGAGGCCGTGCCGGCGATCAAGCTCGAGCGCGTGCCCGAGGATCTCGTCACCAAGGAAGGCCCGCTGCGCAAGACGCTGTTCATCACCGCGCTGCTGCCGGTGATCCTCGAGGTCAATCAGCGCGTGCTGGCCGAGCGCGAGCAGCTGATCTTCCTGCGCGGCAAGATGGGCACGATGGCCGGCCTGACGCCGACCGAGCGGATGTGGCTCGAGCAGCTGGCCAACCGTTACGACACGCCGTCGGACAAGCTCGACGAGCTGCTGCGCCGCGTCGATATCGTGCCGCCGTCGATGGCGATCGCCCAGGGCGGCGTCGAATCGGGCTGGGGCACGTCGGCCGCCGCCCGCAGCAATGCGCTGTTCGGCATGGTGAGCGGCGGCGGCAAGCCGCTGCCGTTCGGCAATGTCGGCGAGGCGGCCAATGCCTACGTCGCGAACCTCAACACCCATGCCGCCTATGCCGCCTTCCGCGCCGAGCGCGCGGCGCTGCGCGGCCGCAACGAGCCGCTCGACGGCTATCGCCTGATCGGCACGCTGCTGCGCTACTCCGAGCTCGGCCAGCAGTATGTCGGCTTCATCCGCCAGGTGATGAAGGACGACAAGCTCACCGACTTCGACAAGGCCAAGCTGTCGAGCTACTGAGCCGTCCTCACAGCATCGGTCGCGGCAGGTCGGCGTCGCTGATCAGCGGATAGCGCCGCGCGTCGAACAGCTGATAGTGCCACCATTCATTGCGGTAGAAGTCCCAGCCGGCGGCGGTCATGAGGCCCATCAGCAGCAGCCGGTTGCGCTGCGCCTCGACCGGCACGTCGGTGCGGCCATGGTGGGAGAGCGGCGTGAAGGCATCGAAGGCGGTTCCCATGTCGAGCTCTTGGCCCGCACCGTCGAGCAGGGTTAGATCGACTGCCACGCCGCGCGAATGCGGCGAGCCGCGGCGCGGGTCGGCGAGGAATTCCGGATCCGGCCGGGCGTTCCATAGCTTCCACTGCGCCTCGACCGGCCGCAGGGCATCGAAGATCCGCAGCCGAAGGCCGAGCGGCTGGGCAAGCGCGATCGTTGCCGCGAGCTTCTCGGCGGCCTCGCGATGCAGCCAGCATTCGGCGTTCCGGTAGACCGGCCGGCCCGTTAGATTGGCGTCGGTCGCATAGGCCAGCGTCACCTCGACGTCGAAGTCGGGCGGCGCGATTGCAACCAGATCGAGTTTCATGCCTCCACATAACCCAGCCTTCGCCGCGAGCGCCAGCGTATGAGCTTTGTGCTGGCGTTCGACTGCGCGGTGACGGGTCTGGCCGTGGCGGTGACGCGCGATGCGGCGCTGCTTGCCAGCCATCGCGCCGAGGGTCGCGATCAGGCGGCCACGCTGATGCCGGCCATCGCCGCGACGCTCGAAAAGGCCGGCGTGGCGCGCCGCGAGCTGTCGCTGATTGCGGTAACGGTGGGTCCCGGCAGCTTCACCGGCGTGCGGGTCGGCCTCGCCGCGGCGCGCGGCCTCGCGGTGGCGCTCGGCGTGCCGCTGGCGGGCATCACCACGACGGCGACCTTGCTCGCGCAAGCCGAGGCTTCGGATCGGCTTGTCGTCGCGGCCATCGACACCCATCTCGGCGACTGGTTTTGCGCAATTCGCGAAGGTGATCAGGCGCCGTTCCTCGCTTCGACGGAGGCGCTGGCCGGGCGCCTCGAGGGCAAATCGTGCCGTGTTGTCGGCCCGCAAGCCGATGTGCTGGCCGCCAAGCTCGGCCAGGCCGTTGCCCAGCTCGCCTTGCCCGACGCCACGATCATTGCCCGTCTTGCGCTTGCCGACGGGGTCGAGCGTTGGCGCGAGCGCAACCGTGCCGAGGGCCTGCCGCGGCCGCTCTATTTGCGCGGCGTCAACATCACCCTGCCCGATGGCGCACGCCGGACGGTCGAGTGAATGGCAGGGAGCTTTGGCTTGCGCCGGCTGGGGGCGCTCGATCTCGACCTTGCGTCGAGCCTGCATGGCTTGGCCTTTGCGCCACTCGGCGAGCGCGTGTGGACGCGGCAGGACATAGCGGAATTGCTTGCCTCGGGAGCGATCGGCTGGGTGTTGCAATCGGCCGAGACGGCGATCGGCTTTGCTCTCTGTCGCGTCGCCGCCGATGAGGCAGAACTGCTGACGATTGCGGTTCATCCCGATGAGCGTCGCCGCGGTGCCGGCCGTGCGTTGCTGGCGGCCGTGATCGACCATGCCCGTATGGCCGGTGCCCGCTCATTGTTCCTCGAGGTCGGTGCCGACAACCCCGCGGCGCTCGCGCTCTACGCCAAGGCGGGGCTAAAAGCTGTTGGCCATCGCAAGGCCTACTACCGACGCGGCGAAGGGCCTGCGGCCGACGCCATCGTCATGCGTCTCACTCTCACCTCCGGTAGCCTCACTTCCGGCGGATAGTCACGATATGGTCATTACCCTCGGGTACTATCCCCAAAATGCTGTGGCCTTCATCGCGTGCTGCCCGCGGCACGTTGCGCAATGGCTCCTCGCCGCGCAGCCGCACGACCAGCACCTCGCCCGACCGCATGCGTTCGAGCTTGAGCTTGGTGCGCACGAAGGTCATGGGACAGACCTCGCCGGTGATGTCGATGGCATGGTCGGAGGCCGGGCCGGGGCTGCTCATGGCCCCAACTATACCGCGCTCAGCGGCCGGTGTAGGCTGTCGCGCGATGCCTGACCGTAAGTCCAAGTTGGAGATTCTCTGCGCCGAGAAGGGTCTCAAGATGACCGATCAGCGCCGCATCATTGCGCGCGTGCTGTCGGAATCCATCGACCATCCCGACGTCGAGGCGTTGCACAAGCGGGCGACGCAGATTGATCCGCATATTTCCATCGCCACCGTCTATCGCACGGTGCGATTGTTCGAGGAGGCGGGCATTCTCGCCAAGCATGATTTCGGCGATGGTCGCGCTCGCTATGAAGAGACTCCCGACGAACACCACGATCATCTGATCGATATTCAGTCGGGCAAAGTCGTGGAATTTCACAACGACGAAATCGAAGATCTCCAGCGGCGCATAGCTGAAAAAGCCGGATATCGCCTCGTCGGCCATCGTCTGGAACTTTATGGCGTACCGTTGGACGGCAAATCAGACCGCCAAAAATGAGTGGACGCGACCTTGGCCGACCCGATAATGGGCGGATGATCGGGGCGGCCCCCTTGCGGATGTATCATGCGCATTGACCGTGCTGACAGCGAAGCCGAGCTTCTTGGCCCGCCGATTTCCAACCGGGAAATCGTCAAGGTCGTCGCGGGCGATTTCGAGGTCCGTCTTGCCAAGACGGCCGAGGAAATCGACGCAGCCCAGCGGCTGCGCTACCGCATCTTCTACGAGGAGATGTCGGCGCATCCATCGCCCGAGGTGGCGGCGCAGCGTCGCGACTTCGATCCGTTCGACAAGGTGTGCGATCATCTGCTGGTGCTCGACCGCCGACGCGGCGAGGGCCCGGAAGGCATCGTCGGCACCTATCGCCTGATCCGCCGCGAGCATGCGACGAAGATGGGCCGATTCTATTCGTCGGCCGAGTACGACATCACCAAGATCATCGCGTATCCCGGCGAGGTGCTGGAACTCGGCCGCTCGTGCATCGCCAAGGACGCGCGCAACACCGCGACCATGCAGATGCTGTGGCGCGGCATCGCGCTTTACGCCTACCACTACGACATCCAGGCGATGTTCGGCTGCGCGAGCTTCCCGGGCACCGATCCGGCGCAGCACGCGCAGGCGATGAGTTGCCTCTATCACCATCATCTCGCGCCGCCCGAGATCCGCGTCCGCGCGCTGGCCAGCCGCTATGTCAAGATGGACATGGTGGAGCGCGATTCCTATGACGCGCGCAAGGCGATGGCGCGCGTGCCGCCGATCATCAAGGGCTATCTCAGGCTGGGCGGCTTCGTCGGCGACGGTGCGGTGATCGATTCGCAGTTCAATACCACCGACGTCTTCATCACCGTCAAGACCGAGCTGGTGACGGAGAAGTACATCCGCCACTACGAACGCGGCAACGGCTAGGACTGATCGCCCGCACGCGACGATGTGGATCGGTTCTCCTCTGCGCGGCGCGTTTCGGCTGCTGAGTTTCCTCACGCTCACGCTCGTCCTCGTGCCGCCGTACTTTCTCGCGACAGCCTTGCGCATCAATCCCGTCGTGCGCTGGGCGCCGGTCGTCTATCACCGCATTCTCTGCGTCATCCTCGGCATCAAGATTCAAGTGCGCGGCAACCGCTCGGACATGACGCCGACGCTGTTCGTCTGCAACCACGTCTCCTATCTCGACATCTTTGTGACGGGCAGCCTGGTGCCGACCAGCTTCGTCGCCAAAGCCGAGGTCGCGACCTGGCCGTTCTTCTCGACGCTCGCCAAGGCGCAGCGCACCATCTTCATCGAGCGGCGCACCAGCAAGACCAGCGCCAGCCGCGACGAGATGTTGCGGCGGCTCAACGCCGGCGACAACCTGATGCTGTTCCCCGAGGGCACGTCGAGCGACGGCACGCGCGTGTTGCCGTTCCGCAGCGCCCTTTTTGGCGTGGCTCAACTGCGGCGTGACGAGAAGCCGATCGTGGTGCAGCCGGTGGCGATCGCCTATACGCGGCTCGACGGCATTCCGCTCGGCCGCTACTGGCGGCCGCTGTTCGCCTGGTTCGGCGACCTCGACCTGGTGCCGCACCTCTGGCAGATGGTCTGCCTCGGCGAAACCGAGGCCGTCGTCACCTTCTTCCCGCCGGTCGACATCGATCGGCTGGGCGACCGCAAGAAACTCGCCGAATTCTGCTTCAGGCAGGTATCGCTGGGCGTTCAGGCGGCCAATACCGGCCGCTACGAGCTCCTGCCACGG
>Ga0081455_10008739_pt1 | contig 10488 bp, 10 predicted proteins | sample TabmetS3T2R1_FD_70207 | JGI IMG/M metagenome (GOLD analysis project Ga0081455, IMG submission 70207) | Tabebuia heterophylla rhizosphere microbial communities from the University of Puerto Rico - S3T2R1 | ecosystem: Host-associated > Plants > Roots > Rhizosphere ... | reverse complement strand
GGAACGGACAAGCCGTATCTCGGGTTTCCCCCGTGATCAGGCCAATTGCGCCTCGCCATCTTCGCGTTTTGGCGAGGAGCGGCAGATCAAGAGCCTCAGATGGCTGAAGACACCAAGGCAGCCGCCAAAGCGGCAAAGGCGCCTACGAGCGCCGACATCGAACGTGCTCGCGAGTTCGCTCGGGAGCCCTTCCTGCTTGAGGGAGAGACACCAAAGGCCCTCGCGTCGGGGACGCCCCGGCGGCGAGCGCTCGATGCCGCCCTTGCCGAGATCGACGAGGGACATGAGGCCCCCTCGATCGAGTGGCGACGCGACTTCTCCCTCATGCTCGGCCTGGAGCGCCTGCTCTCCGAGGACGAGCCCCATCTCGCCGACGGGGCCGAGCTCTCGGCTCATCAGGTCGATGCCCTCTCGGGCACTCTCGCGGCGCTGATCGCCGACGTCCAGGAGCGGATCAACGGCCATCCCTGGACGGGGAACGGCAACGGCAGCGCCCCGGTCGTCGCTGAATCCGATGACGACGCCTCGGAGAACGGCGCCGGCGCGGACGAGGAGGTGGACCTCGACGAGGACGAGGACTCCGAGGAGGACGTCGACCCGGAGGACGAGGAGGCGACCGAGGAGGAGGAGGCCGAGGACTGGGACGAGGAGGCCGACGAGGACGTCGTGGAGGAGGCCGCCGACGATCCCGGCGCCAACCGCCGCTTCTGGTTCGAGCACGCCACAGGCTCCGGCAAGACCGTCGCCGCCGTCGGCTTCATCGAGGCCTCCCGCACCGGCGGCATCCTGATCCTCACCCACCGCCGGAACCTGGTCGACCAGTTCATCGGCGAGATCTCGGACCGCGGCTACCGCGACCGGCTCTCACCGCCGCTGCTGGACGGCAAGGACAACCCCTACGGCCCGGTCACCGTCGAGACCTACCAGTGGTTCGTCCGCAACGCCGGCCGCATCTCGGACGCCTACTCGATCGTGATCTGCGACGAGGCTCACACCGCCCTCGGCGAGAAGACCAGCGCCTGCATCCGCGCCTGGACCGGGCCCGTCTTCATCGGTATGACCGCCACCGGCGCCCTGATCGCCCGCCACGTCACCGATCTGTTCCCCACCCAGACCTCCCGCTTCGACCTCGCCCAGGCCGCCCGCCGGGGGGTGATCGCGCCGCTTCGCTGCGTGCGCATCCCGCCGGGCCCGGGAGTGCGCACGATCGCCAAGGTGCCGCTGCGCAAGGGCGAGGTGGACCAGGACTTCGACCAGGAGGAGCTGGCCAAGCTGCTGGACCAGACCCCGTTCAACGTCGCGATCGCCGACCTCTACCGCTCGCGGTTCCGGCGAGTCCCCGGCGTCGTCTACACGGCCGGCGTCAAGCACGCGAACAACGTCGCCAAGGCCTTCCAGGACGTCGGGATCAACGCGCGTGCCGTCTCCGGCGAGACGCCGAAGCGCGAGCTGGCGGAGATCCTCGCCGGCTTCGAGCGGGGCGATGTGGACGTGCTCTGCAACGCGATGCTGCTCGCGGAGGGTTGGAACTCACCACGCGCGACGATCTGCATGCACCTCGCCCCGACCGCCTCGCGGCGCGTCTACCAGCAGCGGGTCGGCCGCGTGACGCGGCGGAACCCGGGCAAGGAGGCGGGCCTGGTGATCGACTTCGTCCACCCGGCGACCACTCACGACGAGACGATCGTCACCCTGCACAGCCTGCTCGACCGCGACGTCTACCGCGGCGGCGCGATCGTCGTCGGTCCGGTGAGGCGGGGCCGCGGCCGCCGCGTCCGGGTCGAGAAGCGCGTGGTGCCCGTCTCGGACGACTCCAACCGCCGCCTGCGGGTCCTCGAGCGCGAGCTCTGGCGGATCGCGGTGGAGAACCTCAACCACTCCGAGCAGCACGTCTGGGCGGCGCTCGCCGGGGCGCGGGTCAACCCCTCCGGCTGGCGGCGCGCCAAGGCGATGCTCCAGCACGACCAGAGCCGGGAGCTGCGCCGCCGCTTCCTGCTCACCTGCGTGCAGCGCAATCGCAACCAGCAGCTGCGCATCAAGGCGCTCTCCGAGATCGCGACGCTGCGCGACCCGGACGCCCTCGACGACGCGATCGACACGATCGGCACCTGGTCACGCGATGACCGGCGCGCCGGCACCAAGGTGATGCTCGAGGCGCTCGCCGAGCGTCGCATCGGCCGCCGCGACCAGGCCCAGGCCTGGGTCTGGCGCCTCGCCGAGTACACCCGCGACCTGCATGAGGAGTACGCGGTCCAGCGCTGGCCGGAGACCAAGCGCCTCCTCGGCCTGCTGGTGAACTCATCGGGCCGCGCCCACGGGCGAAACGCCCGCCGCCTCGTGCACGCGGCGCGCAACCAGGACCGCCGCCTCGCCGCGGCGCTGCTGGCCGCGGGGATCGCGCACACGCCCGAGGGCGAGGAGGTGCTGCGCGGAGCGCGGATGCGCGCCGCCCGCAAGCCCTCCGCCGTCGCCCGCGAGCTGCTTCGCAACTTCCCGAAGTCGGGTGGCCGCCGCCGTCGCCGCAAGCGCAAGGGCGGCTCCCAGGACGGCGGCGCGCCGGAGAAGAACGGTGCGGCCGCCAAGGCGAATGGCGAGCAGGCGGAGGAGCTCGAGGCCGCCAGCGAGAACGGCGCGACGCCGGACGCGGACGAGCTCGAGGCAGCCGAGGCCGCCGACGAGTCGTAGCCGTGGGGCTGTTCCGCTAGCGCTTCACGGCGAGGTGGACCTCGCCGGCGCCGAGCACGATCCGCTCACCGTCCGCCCTCTTCACCACGAGGTGGCCGCGATCGTCGATCTCCTCGGCCACGCCCTCGCCGTCCTGCCACGAGATCCGCCGGCCGCAGAGCGCGTCCCGAGCGCGAAAGGCGGCGAGCACCTCGTCGCCGCTCGCGGCGACCCAACGGCCGAGTGACTCATTGAGCAGCTCGAGCGCGCGCCGGACGCCGGGCGCGCCTCCCGGGGGAACGCCGTCCTCCCCCTCGGTCGGCAGCAGCGAGGTCGCCGTATCGCGCAGCTCCGGCGGGAAGTCACCCCGCGGGATCGCGACGTTGACGCCGACGCCGATCACCGCCCAGCCCTCGTCCGGGCGTGCCTCGACCAAAACTCCGGCGACCTTGCGCTCGTCGACCCAAACGTCGTTCGGCCACTTCAGCCGGCAGCGGACCGGGGCGACGGACTCCGCCGCCTCGCAGACGGCGACCGGAACCGCAAGGGGGAGAAGCGGAGCCCGCTCGGCGGAGAAAGGACGCAGGAGCCCCGAGTAGAGCAGGCAGGATCCGGGCGGCGCGAACCACTCGTTCCCGCGGCGGCCTCGGCCCGCCGTCTGCTCATCGGCCGTCACCACCAGCCCGCCGGGCGCGCCAGCCAGCGCCAGGACCTTGGCGCGCTCGTTGGTCGAGTCGGTCCGGTGGAAGTGGCGGTGCGGGGCCCCGAAGCCCACCTGGGCCTCACCGGTTGGGGACTCGGCGCTCACTTGAGGGGCCGAAGCGTGACCTCGCGGTCGGGCTCGAGGTTCATCAGTCCCGCCGCACTGCCGCCGCTGACCGCCAGGGCGAGGGCGCCTGAGGAGTCCTGGAAGAGGAGCACCTCGCCCGGGCCGACGTCGGCGAAGGTGCTTGCCCAGATCCCCTCGAAGCGGCCGTCCGGCGCCTGGATCTCCAGAGCCTCGCCGGCCCGGAGGGGCCCGTCGGCGAGCATCGCGCCGTCGAGATCGAGGGTGACGTTGCCGTAGCCGTCCACGTGGATCGCGTGGGCGAGCACCTCGTCCGCCTTGATGCTCGGGGCGGGGAGGTCAAGCGTCACCAGGGACGCCGGATCGATCTCCTGACCCGCTTCGTCGATTCGCGCGCCGAGCGACAGGTGTGCGGCCACCGGCGCAAACAGGTCACGGCCGTGGAAGGTCGCCGACACCGGCTCCAGCCTGAACGGGGAGCGGGAGAGCTCGACCGCCTCGAGCGCTCCGCCGAGCCGGTCGAGCGCGCGAGAGAGCAGGCCGTTGTCCGGGCCCACCAGGAGGCGCCCCTCGTCCGCGGCGACCGCCACCGCCCGGCGCGCCGAGCCCACGCCCGGGTCGACCACCGCCAGGTGCACGCCCGGCGGGCACGCGGGGAGCGCGTTGGCGAGCACGATGGCGCCCTGACGCACGTCCTGACGCGCGATCCCGTGGCTCAGGTCGATCAGCGGGGCGCCGGGTGCGATCTGCGCGATCACCGCCCGGCAGACGCCGGCGAACTCGTCCTCGTAGCCGTAGTCGGAGAGGAAGGTGATCGGCCGCGGAGTCGCCACGGCCGGATCCTAGTTCGGTCGCCTCAGCCGACCGCGGTCAGCAGCGCCTCGACCAGCCCGTCGATGTCGTGCCGCTCGGCTTCGACGTCCACGGAGAGGCCCGCATCGCGAATCGCATCACTGGTCACCGGGCCGATCGAGATGATCCGGGCGCCCTCGGGGATCCCGTTGCCCGTTGCCTCGACGAAGTTGCGGACGGTGGAGGAGGAGGTGAAGGTGATGAAGTCGGCGTCCCGGGCGCGCTCGAGGGCGTCGGGATCGGGCTCCTCGGCGACGGTCTCATAGAGCGTGACCACGTCCACCTCGGCGCCCTTCTTCCGGAGCGCATCCGGCAGGACCTCGCGTGCCTCGGCGGCACGCGCGACCAGCACCGGTTTGCCCTGGAGCTCGAGCTTGTCCAATGCCTCGACGAGCCGCTCGGCCACGAACCGCTCGGGGACGATGTCCGCCATCACGCCGAAGGACGCGAGCGCGGCCTCGGTGCCGGATCCGATCGCAGCGATGCTGGCGTTGGCGAGCGCGCGTGCGTCCCGGCCCTGCGCCGCCATCGCCTCGAAGAGCAGGTTGACCCCGTTCGGGCTGGTCAGGCAGACGAGCGCGTAGGTGTGGATGCTCTCGACCGCGCGACGCACCTCGTCGGTGTCGATGCGGGGCTCGATCCGGATCGCGGGCAGCTCGATCGGCTCGCCTCCGAGCGCGTCGAGGCGCCGGGCGAGCTCGCTGGCCTGCGCGCGGGCGCGGGTGACGACGATCCGCTTGCCGTGCAGCGGCCGGCCCTCGAGCCAGGCGATCCGCTCCCGACGGGCCGCGACGGGGCCGACCACCGTCACCGAGGGCGGCTTGATGCCCGCCTCCTCGGCCGCGGACGCGATGCCCTCCAAGGTCGCGCTCACCGTGCGCTGGCCGGGCAGCGTGCCGCGCTCCACGACCGCGGCGGGCTCAGCGGGGTCCCGCCCGGCTTCGATCAGCGCCTCGGCGATCCGCGGCAGCGCCTTGACCCCCATGTAGAAGACGAGCGTGCCCGGGAAGCGGGCGAGGGCCTCGTAGTCGAGCGCGGAGTCCTCCTTCTCGGGGTCCTCGTGCCCGGTGACGAAGGCGACGGCCGAGGCGTCGTCACGGTGGGTGACCGGGATGCCGGCGTAGGCGGGCGCCGCGACGCCGGCGGTCACCCCGGGGACGACCTCGAAGGGGATGCCCGCCTCGGCGAGCGCCTCCGCCTCCTCGCCGCCGCGGCCGAAGACGAAGGGGTCGCCGCCCTTCAGCCGCACGACGATCTGGCCCTGGCGCGCACGGTCGATGAGGAGCTCCTCGATTCCCTCCTGCGGGACACTCGCCTCGCCCGGCTCCTTGCCGACGTAGAGGATCTCGGCGTCCGGCCGTGCCGCGACCAGCGCGTCGCGGGGAATCAGGCGGTCGTGGACTATCACATCGGCGGCGACGATCAGGTCCAGCGACCGGAGCGTCATCAGGCCAGGATCGCCGGGCCCCGCGCCGACCAGGTAGACGATCCCCGGGCTGTCGTTCACGCTCCCACCGCCATCGACTCCGCCCTCTCGAGGATGTCCGCGGCGCCTGCAGCCTTCATTCGGTCGGCGAGCGCGACGCCCAGGCCCTCCGGATCCGAGGCGTCCTCGTCCAACTCGTCGCGAAGCCACTCGCTTCCGTCCGGCAGCCCGCAGAAGGCGCGCAGGCGCATGCGGCCGCCGGGCTCGAACGTCGCGTTCGCCCCCAGCGGCGTGTTGCAGGTCGCGTCGAGGGCGGCGACCAGGGAGCGCTCGGCGCTCAGCAGGCCCAGGGTCCCACGGTCGGTGATCGACTCCGCCGCGGTCGTGGCCCGGTCGTCGGAGTGCCGCGACTCGATCGCGATCGCACCCTGGCCCGCCGCCGGCACACACTCGTCAGGCTCGATCGCGAAGGCGATCTCCTCGGCCCTGCCGAGGCGGCGCAGCCCAGCGGCGGCGAGCACGAGCCCGTCGAAGTCGCCCGCCTCGTAGCGGCTCAGGCGTGTGTCCACGTTGCCGTGCAGCTCGATCACCTGCAGATCGGGCCGCCTGGCGAGGATCTGGGCGCGGCGACGGAGGCTGGAGGAGCCGATGCGCGAGCCCTCCGGGACCTCGCCCAGCGAGCTCACGCGGCCGATGTAGGCGTCGCGCGGATCCTCCCGCTCGGGCACGCCGGCGATCTCGAGGCCCTCCGGCAGATCGGTGGGCAGGTCCTTGGCCGAGTGCACCCCGAGGTCCACCTCCCCGTCCAGGAGCGCCCGCTCGATCTCGCGGACGAAGCGGGCCTTGTCACCACCGTCCGCTTTCTCGGCCGGAGAGCCCGTGTCCCCGGAGGTCTTGATCGGCACCACCTCGGCCCCGCCGAGGGCCTTGGCGACGGCGTTCGCCTGGGCGAGGGCGAGCGCGCTGCCGCGCGTGCCGAGCCGCAGCGGCCGTTCAGCCACTTTCGCTGCGACGGCGTCTCTCGTCGAGGGAGGCGACGTCCGCGCCCTCGCCGGTTTCGGCCTCGGGCTCGGTGCCGGCGTCGAGGCCGAAGAGCTCGCGGAGCGCACTCACCTGCAGATAGGCGTCGTCGCGGTCGGCCGCGCTCTTCAGGCGCACCGTCGGCTCGTGCAGGAGTCGGTTGGCGATCGCTCGGGCCAGCATCTCGACGCGCTCGCGGTCCGTCGAGGAGAGGCTCTCCCAGCGAGTCGCATTCTCTGCGATGACCTGGGAGACGATCGCGTCGGCGCGCTCCCGAAGGGCGGTCACCGTGGGCATCACCTCCTGGGACCCGAGCCAGCGCTCGAAGCGCGAGAGCTCGGAGTCGAGGATGGCGCCGGCGCGCCGCGCCTCGGCCTCCCGCCCGGACGCGTTGCGCTCCACGATGGCCTGCACCTCGTCAACGTCGTAGAGGCTGACCCCCTCGATCTCGCGGCACTCCGGGTCGATGTCGCGGGGAACCGCGAGGTCGATGACCAGCAGGGGCGATCCATCCCGCTGGGCCATGATCAGCTCGAGCTCGGAGCGCTCGATCAGGTGGTGGGGCGAGTTGGTGGTGGAGACGACGATGTCCGCGCTGGCCAGCTGCACCGGAAGCTCGTCGATCCGCACGGCGTTGCCGCCGAAGCGCTGGGCGAGCGAGATCGCCCGGTTGTATCCCCGGTTCGCGATGAAGACGGCGTCGGAGCCGCGCGCGGCCAGCGCGCGGGCGGTGAGCTCGGAGGTCTCGCCCGCGCCGATCAGCAGGACCTGCCGGGCGGAGAGGTCCCCGAGGTTGCGCTGTGCGAGCTCGACGGCGACGGAAGGGATCGAGACGCCCTTCTCGCCGACTGCGGTCTCGGTCCGCGCCCGCTTGCCGGCGGCGAGGGCGCCCCGGAACATCCGGTTGAGGATCGGGCCGGTGGCGCCCTCCACCAGCGCCAGCTCGTAGGCGCGCTTGACCTGGCCCTGGATCTCGGCCTCGCCGACGATCATCGACTCGAGACCAGCGGTCACCCGGTAGAGGTGGCTCGCCGCCTCGGCGTCACGGAGGGAATAGAGGGGCCCGAGCAGCTCGGTCGGGGGTATGCCGGCCTCCCGGGCGAGCACCCCCAGTCCCGCGGTCTCCGCCTCCACCGAGTCGGTCGCGACCAGGTAGAGCTCGGTGCGGTTGCAGGTGGAGAGGGCGGCGGCCTCGCTGATCGGCTCCTCGGAGACCAGAGCGTGAAGCACGCCGGCCGCGCGACCCTCGGTGAGGGCGAGCTGCTCGCGCAGCGCCAGCGGCGCGGTGCGATGCGAGACGCCGATGGCCAGCAGCCCGCTCATCGCTCCCCCTGGCGAACCGTCTCGATCTCGTGCTCCCGCTCGTGGATCTCCCCGACGTCGTGGTCGGACCGCGGAGCCGGGCCGCGATCGGCGAGCTCAGCCAGCGAGCCGAGCTCGCGCTGGATCCGGCTCAGCTTGGCGGCCATGATCGCGACGTAGATCAGTAGCAGGAGCAGGAAGACCAGGTAGGCGCCACCCACGTAGCGATCGGCGTCCTCGATCGCGAGCAGGGGGATCACGCCGTCGCCTCCAGGGCGCGGCGGATTCGCTTCAAGTTCGCCGATGCGGCCTTCGAGTCCAGCTCGAACCAGACCAGGGTCGCCCAGAGGAGCGCCATGCCGGCCAGGCAGACCAGGAAGGGGAACAGCATCGAGTCCGGGAGGCCGCCGGTGGAGGAGAAGGTGCGCGGGTGGATCAGCGGCTGCGCCAGGCGGACGGCGAGGAAGTTGAGCGGCACGAAGGCCCCGGCGGTGATCGCGAACACGGACGCGTAGCGTGCCTGGCGGTCACGGTCCTCGATCGCGTAGCGCAACGGGTAGTACGTCGCGTAGAGCAGGAAGACGATCAGGAAGCTGACCAGCGTCGGCTCCTTCCACTCCCACCAGACGCCCCACGATCCCTTCGCCCAGATCGCACCGGTGAGCAGGACGGCGAGGCCGAAGATCACGGAGATGTGGATCGAGACGTAGGAGCGGGCGTCGTACTTCGAGTCGCCGGTGCGCAGATGCTGGATCGCCCAGATCGCGGCGACGATGAAGCCGAGCAGCGAGACGATCGCCAGCGGCACATGGAGGTAGAAGATCTTCTGCGCGAAGCCCTCGTTCGCGTCCTCCGGCGCGTAGAGGAAGGCGAGCAGGTATCCCGCGCCCATCACCGCGACCGTCGCGATCGCGAGCCGGCGGAGCGATATCGATCTGAGCGCGTTGGCCATTGGCGTCCCGGAATCAGTCCTCGAGCAGGAAGTCGAAGGTCGCGTAACCCACCAAGAGGAAGATCAGATCGTAGAGGCCGAGCAACGCCAGCCATGTCCCGAAGCGCCCATAGTCGGGGCCACCGGCGGCGAGCAGGTGCTCCCCGGCGCCCGCGGCGGCGATCACCAGCGGGATCAGCAGCGGCAGCAGGATCAGCGGCGCGAGCAGGTCCCTGGCGCTCGACATGGTCGCGATCGTCGAGATCACGGTGCCCGTGGCGGCCAGGCCGACGTTGGTGAGCAGCAGGATCAGGGCGAACGGGAGAAGCCCCGAGGCCGAGTCGAGGAAGAACAGGGCGAAGATCGGCACGGCGATCAGCTCGAGGATCACCAGGTAGATGACGAGCGCGCTCGCCTTCGCCGCGAACAGGACGGTGCGGTCGATCGGCGCCAGGCGGATCAACTCGAAGCCGCCCTCCTCCCGCTCGGCGACGAACAGCCGGTTGATCGCCAGCAACGCGGCGAAGAGCAGGGTCGGCACCAGCACGCCGGCCGCGAGCTCTCCGTCGAGGGTGGTGCGATCGAGCCCGAAGCGGAAGATCACGAACGCGCTGACGGCGAAGAGCGCCATCGCCGGCAGCGAGCGGAGGGTGCGCAGCTCGACGCGCAGGTCCTTGCGAAGCAGGGCGCTGAAGGGGCTCATCGCAGCTCCAGGACGACATCGGCGCCGGCCGTCGCCAGCTCGCGGTCATGGCTCACGATCACGCGGCTGCGCTCCGGCGTGGCGGCGATCAGGGGCTGGATCCGAGTGCGGGCGTCGGCATCGAGGTGGGCGTCGGGCTCGTCCAGCAACAGCAGGTCGGGGCTGTGCAGGACCGCCCGGCAGATGTCGACGCGCTGCTTCATCCCCGCGGACAGCTCGGCCACCCTGTCCTGCGCCCGATGGGCCATGCCGATGTCCTCGAGAAGAGTCTGGATGCGGATGTCGGCCTGCTCCGGGTTGAGCCGGTGCAGGGCCGCCGCCAGGTCGAGGTTCTCCCGGACGGTCAGGTCGCGGTAGAGCAGGGGCTGATCGCCGAGGTAGCCGATTCGCCCCCGGATCCGGTGGGTCTCCTTGGGGAGCGGGCAGCCGAGCACGCTGACCTCGCCGCCGCTCGGCCGCAGGAGGCCCGCGAGCACCCTGAGCAGCGTCGACTTGCCCGAGCCGTTCGGGCCGAGAACGGCGAGGCTCTCGCCCTGCTCGAGCCGCGCGCTGATCCCCGCGAGCGCCGTCCGGTCCCCGAAGTCCCGGCGCAGTCGGCGCAACGCGATCGCGGGCTCACCCACGTCCGTGACGGGGCCGGTTTCCACGGCCACGGTCCGCTCCATTGGAGGGAAGCTAGAGCTTCAGGCAGTAGCCGTACGCCGTGAAGCTTGCGGTCGGGCCGAAGTGGTTCATCGCCGACGCCTCCCAGCCTCCGCTGCCCGTGAAGGCGCCGTTGGTGAAGAGGAGAGCGCCGGCGGGGG
>Ga0081455_10008738_pt1 | contig 10489 bp, 13 predicted proteins | sample TabmetS3T2R1_FD_70207 | JGI IMG/M metagenome (GOLD analysis project Ga0081455, IMG submission 70207) | Tabebuia heterophylla rhizosphere microbial communities from the University of Puerto Rico - S3T2R1 | ecosystem: Host-associated > Plants > Roots > Rhizosphere ... | reverse complement strand
CCCGCCGTCGCCTTCCTTGATCAACAGGGAAGAGTGGTCGCTCTGGCGACCACTCTTCCCTGTTGATCAAGAAACGAAGGCCGGGCCTGCGCCGGGCCTGCGCCGGGCCTACACCGGGGCGGGCGCCGGGCCCACGCCGGAGCGCCGGGGCGGGCATCACACCTAGGCCGGGGCGGGCGCCGCCTCGACCGGCTCCGCGACGCGAACCGGGCGGCCCAGCGTGAGCATGGCGAACAACCCGCCGGCCACGCCCAGCCCGCCCGCCACGACGAAGGTCGCGTTGAGGCCGGACGCGAAGGCGGCGTGCACCAGCCCGTCGAGGTGACCGCGTTGGGCCGCCGGGGCGTGGCCGACGACCTGGCGGGCCTGGCCGCTGGACAGCGCGCCGGCCAACCTGGACGGATCGGGCGTCATGCCGAGCAGCGCGTGCTCGGCCCGGGCCTGGAAGACGCTGCCCAACACCGCGATGCCGAACGCGAAGCCCAGCTGCCGGGCAGTGTTCACCGCACCGGCCGCCATGCCCCCGTGCTGCAGCGGGACGGCACCCATCGCCGTCGACACCAGCGTCGGCGCGGCGAAACCGACCCCGACGCCGACGATGATCAGCCCGACCAGCAGCGCCGGCCAGTTCGATCCCGCACTCAACTGCGCCTGCACGAGCGACCCGACGCCGATCAGCACCAGCCCGCCGCCGACGATCCAGTTCGGCCGGGCGTGGTGCAGGAACCGACCCAGTCCGCCGCTGACCAGGCTGGCGGCGGCGCTGAGGGGCACCGATCCGACCAGGCCGGCCTCGACCGGGCTCAGCCCGCGCACCGACTGCAGCCACAGCGACGTGTAGGCCAGGTAGGCGAACGCCGAGAACGTCAGGACGACCGCACCGACCAGCACGCCGACGAACCGGGGACTGCGGAACAGCGCCAGGTCGAGCACCGGGCTGGGCGCGCGCCGCTCGATCACCACGAAGCCGACCAGGGCCGCCGCGCCGACAGCCAGCAGGCCCAGCGTCCGGACGGTCAGCCAGCCGTCCTCGCTGGCCCGGATGAGGGCGAACGTCACCGCACCGGCCGACAGGGTGAACGAGGCGATGCCGGCGACGTCGAGGCGGTGCCTTTGCCCGGGACGGTCGGGCGCGATCGCGCGCAAGGTCGTGACCACGGCGATCACGCTGACCGGCAAGTTGACGAAGAAGATCCAGCGCCACGACCCGTGCTGGGTGAGCAGTCCGCCGACGATGGGGCCGGCCGCCGTGGCCGCCGCGCTCACCGAACCCCAGACGCCGAATGCGATGCCGCGGTCGCGTCCCTGGTAGGCGGTGTTGAGCAGGGCGACCGTGGTGGCGAACATCGCCGCGCCGCCGACACCCTGCACGGCCCGGGCAGTGATCAGCACGCCGGTGTTCGGGGCGATGCCGGCGACGAACGACGCGGCGGCGAACACGACCAGCCCGGCGAGGTACACCTGGCGCCGGCCCACGACGTCGGCGAAGCTGCCGAATCCGAGCAGCAGCGCGGCCAGGGCCAGCGCGTAGATGTCGATGACCCACTGCAACGAGGTGAACGACGTCGAGAGATCCGTCGCCATATCCGGGAGCGCGACGTTCACGATCGAGACGTCGAGCAGGAGCATGAACGAACCGAGACAGACCGCGATCAGCGGCAACCACTTACGCATGCCGCCACTTTCGATCAGACCGCCCCGTCCAACCAGCCGTTGCGGCTCTGGCGTAGGTTTCCTCCATGGGTTACCGATCAGTGCTGGAATCCTCCGCGCTCGATCCGCTCTCGCACCAGGTCATCCACGCACTGCAGATCGACGGGCGGGCGTCGTTCAACCGGATCGCGACCGTGCTGGGGGTGTCCGAGCAAACCGTCGCCCGGCGATACCGGCGGATGCGCGCCGACGGCATCATCCGGGTGGTCGGCCTGCTCGACCCGTCCCGGCTGGGCCAGACGATGTCGACGGTGCGCATCCAGTGCCGGCCCGGCGCCGCGACCAAGCTGGCCGACGTACTCGCCAAGCGCGCCGACGTCGCGTGGCTGTCGCTGACGGCCGGTGGTACGGAGATCGTCTGCTCGGTCCGGTCCATCACGGCCGAGCGGCGCGACGAGTTGCTGCTGCAGCGCCTGCCGAGCACCAGCGCCGTGCTGGCCGTGAGCGCGCACTCGACGCTGCACCGCTTCCTGGGCATGCGGGCCGACGACTGGGTCGGCCACGGCACCCTGCTGACCAGCAAGCAGATCCGGCAGTTGGGCGCACCGGAGCTGTCCGGCGAGCCGGCCTCCGTGGCCGACGACGATCGCCCGCTGCTCGACGCGCTCGCCCGTGACGGCCGGGCCAGCTACGCGACCCTCGCGCGCGCCACCGGGTGGACCGAGACCCGGGTGGCCCGCCGGCTGGCCACGCTGCGCGCGACCGGCGCCGTCTTCTTCGACGTCGACCTGGCCGTGCAGCTGCTGGGGTTCCGCTCGACCGCCCACCTGTGGCTGACCGTCGCTCCGGCCGATCTGGTGTCCGTCGGCGAGACGATCGCCGGCCACCCGGAGGCGGCCGGGGTGTCGGCCGTGACCGGAACAGCCAACCTCTGGGCGTCGATCGTGTGCCGGGACGCCGACGACCTGTACCGCTACATCACCGAGCGGATCGGCGCGATCCCGGCGGTGCGCCAGCTGGAGATATCGCCGACGTTGCGGCAGGTCAAGCAGGCCGGCTCGATATTGTCCGGCGGGCGGCTGACCGACCCGTTACTTTCGCGGTCATGACACTCGATCCGGCCGCGCTCGGCCTCTCGCAGCATCCGGAGGGCGGTTGGTTCCGTGAGACGTGGCGGCACCCGTCCACTGTGGACACTCCCCGCGGCGTTAGATCGCTGGTGACGTGCATTGCCTTCCTGCTGCAGCCGGGCGAGGTCTCGGCGTGGCACCGCGTCGCGTCCGACGAGCTGTGGCTGTGGCAGGGCGGCGGCCCGGTGACACTGACGGTGGGCGGGTCGGGCGCCTCTCCGGTCGCCGGCGCGTCGGTCGAACTCGGGGTCGGCGGGCAGCACCTGGTGCCGGCGTCCGAATGGCAGACGGCCGCCCCGGCCTCGGACGAGGCGACGCTGGTGGCCTGCGTGGTATCGCCCGGCTTCGACTTCGCCGACTTCACCCTGGCCTAGTCGTGCAGCGGGTATCGATGGTGGGCAGTTCGGGCTCGGGCAAGTCCACGCTCGGACGCGCGCTGGCAGATCGGCTCGGCGTGCCGTTCGTCGAGCTCGACGCGATCTTCCACCAGCCCGGCTGGACGCAGCCGTCGCCGGAGCAGTTCGCTTCGCGGGTCGCATCGGCGGCGGCGGGTTCGGGTTGGGTGATCGACGGCAACTACTCCGCTGTGCGCCCGCTGGTGTGGGGTCGCGCGGACACCGTCGTATGGGTCGACCCGCCGCGGCACGTCGTCATGCGCAGGCTCCTGGCCCGCACCCTGCGCCGCGGCGTGACTCGCCAGGAGCTCTGGAACGGCAACCGTGAGTCGCTGCGCAACCTGTTCTCCCGCGACCCCGACGTGAACGTCGTCCTGTGGGCCTGGCGCAAACACCCCGAGTACCGCGCCAGCTACGCCGAGGCAGCCGACGATCCGGCCAACGCCCACCTGCGCTTCGTCCGCGTCGGAACGCCCGCCGACGCGTCGACGCTGCTGGCCACCGCTTCCCGGCCGGGCTGACCAGATTCGGGCGCTTGAGCCGGTCAGCCCAGCGGGCAAGCGGCTGTGGACAAGCTCGGCGGGGCGGCAACCGGATCGGTCACGATCGCGAGATGACCGATGAGGTGCCCGATCCGGACTGGTACCTCGACCACGTCGTGGTGCCGGGCGGGCCGGACCACGCGCCGATCGGCCCGATCCGCGCTGCTGCGGCGGCCTGGTCTGTTCGGGCCCGCGAGCTGACGCATCGCGGCGACGCGGCGCATCGGCTGGCGGCGGCGCAGGGCTTCGTGCTGACGCCGGCCCAGGCTCGAGCCGCCGGGTTGGCCGATCGCGATCTGCGGCGCCTGGTGCGTCGCGGCACTTGGAGCAGCCCGCGCCACGGCGTGCTGGCGGTCGTCTCGACCACCGGGGACACGCGGCTCGCCCTGGCCGCGACCGCCGCCGCGCTGGTGCGTCCGGGCCACGTGGTCAGCCATCGTTCGGCGGCCGTGCTGCACGGGCTGCCGCTCCTGTGCCGGCCTGACGGGCCCGAGCTGACCGGGCCGGCCGGCTCGACGCACGGGCGGCGCTACGCCGTCGCGGTTCGGCGGGCCGGGCTGCCGGTCGACGAGGTCACGACGTGGTACGGCGCGCCCGTCACCACCGTCGCCCGAACCGTGATCGACCTGGCCCGAATCGATCGCCGCGACGGTCTGATCGCCGCGGATGCCGCGCTGCACGAGCGCGTCGTCACCCTCGACGAACTATGGGACGCGGTTGGTCGCTGCGCCGGTTGGCCCGGTGCCCGAACCGCCCGAGAGGTCGTGGCCCGGGCGTCGCCGCTCGCCGAGTCGCCACTCGAATCGCTGACCCGGCTGTGCGTGCTCGACGCCGGGCTGCCCGAGCCCCGGTTACAGGTACGCATCACCGATCCGGCCGATGGCTGGTGGTGTCGGGTCGACCTGCTGTGGCCCGAGCAGCGTCTCGTCCTCGAGGCCGACGGCCGGGTCAAATACACGGACGCCGAACTGTGGCGCGAGAAGCGCCGCCAGCTTCGGCTGGAGCGCCTCGGCTATCGGGTGGTGCGCGCCATCTGGTCTGACGTCCTGCAGCCGGACGCCCTGCTGCAGCACCTGCACAGGTATCTGGGACCCGCGCTTGCCCGATGAGCTGACTAGATTTCGGCTGGCCAGGTGGTGATCTCATCGGGCAAGGGGACGCGTCGGCGCGGTCAGACGTCTACGACGGTTGCCTCGGGCCAGCGCCGGCGGGCCGACTCGGCGGTAGCCGCGAACCCGGTGGTGACGCGGATCGGGTTGGGCCGCAGGCGCAGGGCGAACAGGTCGTCGAGGCCGAACGGAGCCTCGATGTGCAGCCGGTCGCCGTCCAGGCGCACTCCGACCGAGAACGCCGTGGCGGTGAAGCGGGCGAGCGCCTCACCGGTGCGGGTCAGCGGGGCGTACGGCTCCCCGAACTTGCCCTCGAACCACACGTGGACGCGCGCCTGGTTGCGCACCTCGACCAGGTCGCGCAGCTCCGGCGGGCAGGCGGCGGCCACCTTGCGGATGACGGCGTCCTCGGCGTCGTAGGAGATGTCCGGGTCGAAGTAGCCGACGTCGAAGTCCTTCAACCCGTACTCGGGCGGGCGGCCGGTGAGGTGATTCCATACCGGCTGGTACGCCGCCCCGGACATGACGAGCCAGTCCGGCAGATCCAGATCGCGGACGATGGTCAGCACCCGCATGAGGGTCGGCGTGGCGCGCAGGATCGCGTCCATGCGCGCCACGAGCGGCTCGTCCAAGGCTCAGCGCACGCCGAGTAGATCGATGACGAACACGAGGGTCTTGCCGGACAGGCGGTGCCCGCCCCCGGCCGGCCCGTAAGCCTGGTCCGGCGGCACGATCAGCTGCCGACGCCCGCCCACGCGCATGCCCGGAATGCCGTCCTGCCAGCCCTGGATCAGCCCCTGCAGCGGGAACTCGATGGACTGGCCGCGGTTGTAGGAGGCGTCGAACTCCTCACCGGACTCGAACTCGACGCCGACGTAGTGGACGTCGACGGTGGCGCCCGGCCGGGCCTCGGCGCCCTCGCCCACCACGAGGTCGTTGATCTGCAACTCGGTCGGCGGCTGGCCGCCAGGGAACTCGACTACTGGTTTGGTCATTGCATCATCCAAACGCACTCAGAGGCACACGTCGAAACCGAGCGCCCGATTGTTGACCGCCTCGGGCAGCACCCGGGGATCGGCCAGGTGCAGCTCCAGCGCCAGCACCGAGCCCGACACCGTGGTGGCGTCGACGGTCAGGCGGTTCGGCTCGACACCCATGATCGTGGCCATCACGTTGGGGGCGGCCGCCCGGGCCTTGGCGTTAGCCCGGGCCGCGGCCGAGTCGGCGAAGGCCAGCGCCGCGAGGCTCGCGCCCGACGTGCGCACCCCGACGATGTCGGCGGTGAACGGCGAGAACTGACCGAGCGCGGTGAACTGCTGCCGCAGGCGCTGGATCGCCGCGGGGGGCATCCGGGCGCCGATGGCGGACAGCGGCTGGCAGGCCTGGTTGCCGACCGCCACCGCGGCGGTGGTGACAGTGCCGATCTTGCCGGCCAGCTGCTTGACGTCCGACCGGTCGAGCAATGACGAACCGCCGGCGAGGAACGCCTGCACGCTGTCGACGCCGCCGCCGGTGCTCACCATCAGCTGCCGGTCGCGGTCGATGCCGACCGTGCCCATCGGCACTTCCCACATCTTGTCGTCCGAGTCGGGCATGCTGCCCCGGCTGAGCACGTCGCGCCCGTCCGCGGTTGCCTTCTCGTAGCCCAGGCTCACGAGCTTCGTCTCGACGGCGCCGAAGTCGAACTTGCCGTCGAACTTCAGCACCGTCATCGGCGCACCGGACCCTAGGACGTCGGCCTCCCACGTCGCCTGCGTGGACTTGAAGCCCAGGTCCGACTGGATGAGCACGTCGTAGCTGGCGAGCTCGCCGGCCATTGCGGGGTTCTTCGGATCGTCGACGTTGCCGAAGGCCGACCACTGCGTGAACAGCACCGACGTCGCGTTCTGCGGTGCAAGCGCCAAGGCGGCGTCCAGGCCGCCCTTCGGCGTGGACTTGGACGACGAGCCGCAGGCAGCCAGGGTCGCGGCGATCGTTGCAATGGCAACGAATGTCCGGATTCGCAGCACGGGCACACCGTAGCCGTTTCGCCGGCTGGCATCCTGACCGGTGTGGACGAGCTAGCCGGTGTGGACGAGCCCATCATCCGCGACGCCGCGGTCGCCGACCTGGACGCGACGACGCTGTACAACCTCCTGCGGCTGCGCATCGATGTGTTCGTCGTCGAGCAGGAGTGCCCCTACCCCGAGCTGGACGGCCGCGACCTCGAGCCCGGCGCGCGCCAGCTGTGGGCCGAGTCGTCCGGCGAGATCGTCGCGACGCTGCGGGTGCTCGACGAGGGCGCGGTCGCGCGGATCGGGCGGGTGGCCACCGCCGCGAGCGCCCGATCGACCGGGCTGGCCGGACGGCTGATGCAGCGGGCGCTGGAGCTGGCCGGCGACCGCGACGTGGTGCTCGACGCGCAGTCGTACCTGCAGGGCTGGTACGAGCGGTTCGGGTTCGCGCGGGTGGGCGAGGAGTACGTCGAGGACGGCATCCCGCACGTGCCGATGCGCCGCTCGGCATGATCGAGGCGCTGCCCCCGGGTGGCGTCGAGGCCGACGATCCGCCCTGGGACGCCTGGCATCCGCGCGAGGTCGCGGACCGGTTGGCCGGCGTGGCCACGCCGTGGTGGGTGGCCGGCGGCTGGGCCATCGACCTGTTCGGCGGCGAACAGTCCCGCCCGCACGACGACGTCGAGATCGCGGTGCCCGGGCCGGCTTCGCCGAGATCCGGGCAGCGCTGGCCGAGTTCGCCGTCGACGTGGTCGGATCGGGCCGCATCTGGCCGCTGGACAGCGCGGCGTTCGACGTCATGCACCAGACGTGGTTTCGCGATCCGGGCACCGGCGTCTACCGGCTGGACGTGTTCCGCGAGCCGCACGAAGGCCAGACCTGGATCTGCCGCCGGGACGAGTCGATCCGGGCGCCGTTCGCGCAGATCGGCCGGCGCACCGCCGACGGCATCCCCTACCTGGCGCCGGAGGTGGTGCTGCTGTTCAAGGCGAAGGCGGCGCGGGCCAAGGACGAAGCCGATTTCGCTCGGACGCTGCCGCGGCTGGACGACGCGCAGCGGAGCTGGTTACGAGAGATGCTGGAACGGGCCCATCCGGGCCACGCGTGGATTGGTTTGCTGTGACGGGGTTTCAGACCGCGTGCAGGCGCAGCCGACTCGGGGTCAGGCCGTCCTCGATCTCACGCTTGACCTCGGCCTTCGCCCGCTTGCGGGCCTTCTCGAAATAGCCCTTGGGGTCGGCGAGCATCCGCTGCGCCCGGTCGTCGTCGTCCGCGACCACGATGCCGTCAGCCATGTGCGACTCCCTTGCTCGTCACCCCAGGATACCGCCACCTGACCCGCAGGCCATCGCATCGGCGAGCAATCCGGCCAGCAGCCGCAGCAGCGGCACGTCGCCGTCGGTCAGGTCGCCGGGCAGCAGCGAGTCGACGCTGAGCAGCCCGTACGCGGTGTCGCCGGCCACCACCGGCACGGAGATGAACGTCCGGTACTCGTGCGGGTGGTCCGGGTCCCAGCCGGGCGGCGGATCGGCCACGACGTCCGGGCAGAACCGGTGCGTGTTGCGGGTGAGCAGTTCGAGCACCGAGTCGCCGCTCGGCGTGCCCTGGACGAACTCGGTGCGCAAGGCGTCGCCCCGGCCCTCGGACAGCTCCGGGCGCAGGCGGCGCGGGCCGCGGCCGTTGTGCAGCCGGAACCAGCAGGCCCGCACCCGGTCCGGGCCGATCAGCAGGGACGCCGAGTACAGCACCATCGGGATGGTCTGCTCGCGCAGCTCGTCGCGCTTGCGTCCACTCGCGACCGCGATCCGGCCGATCTGACGCACGATCGGGTCGAGCGCGTCGTTCATCGCAACCCGCATGTCGACGGCCACGATCTCGGCCGCCTGGCGTTCCCGCTCGCGGCGGCGCTGCTCGAACGACTGCACGGCGGCCGCCGCCGCCACCGACAACAGGTTGACGGCGATCCACCCGATGCGCGCGTCGCCCTTGGTGGTGCCGGCCAGGATGCCCGACAGCGCGGCGAGCGCCACGGCGCCGACGGTGAAACTGGTCGCGACGTACATACGGATGTCTCGACCAGCCACCCGGCGACGCTATCGGATCGGGCAAGCCGGACATCACATGGTCGTCACGTCGGCGCAGCCGTCCGGACGGACGCCGTCGATATCAGCGCGGCCAGCCCGGCCAGGCCGGCGAGCACGCCCAGGGTGATCGCCGTCGAGCCGAGCTCGTAGCTGGCCCCGGCCACGGCGACGCCGAGCGACGTACCGATGCCCCGCGTCATGTTCAGCACACCGCTGACCATGCCGGCGTTCTCGGCCGCCCCGGCTCCGGCGACGGTGGCGTTGTTGGCCGGTGTGAACAGCCCCAGCCCGACACCGGCCAGAGCCAGCATGCCGACCAGCAGGGCGCGATTGTCCGGCCAGACCGCGATGATCGCGCAGGCCACGGCGGCCAGCGCCGGCCCGGCCACCACCGTCGCGGCCGGAGGGAGCCGGCTGCCGAGCGGCGCGGCCAGGCCCAGGGCGAACGGCAGCGCGGCGAGGGTCAGGCCGGCCACCCCGGGCGACTCGGCGAACGTCGACTGCAAGTGCATCGGCGTCACGAACAGCACGCCGAACAGCACCAGGTAGGCGAGCAGGCCACTGGACAGCCCGGTCGCGACGACGCGCGAGCGCAGCAGTCGCAGGTCCACCAGCGGCACGCCCGGCCGGCGCTCGCTGCGTACGAACGCCACCCACAGCGCGCCCGATACGGCGAGCAGCGCGATGACGGTGGTCGACGGGCCGTCGCGGCCGAGCAGGGACAGGGCCAGCAGCAAGGCGCCCGACGCCGGCAACAGGGTAACGAACCCCCGCCCGTCGAACCGGGCCAGCGGAGCGCGGACGCGGGTGCGCGGCAGCAGCAACACGCCCAGCGCGACGCCGAGCACGCCCACTGGGACGTTGACGTAGAAGACCCAGCGCCAACCGCTGGCGCTGACGAGCAGGCCGCCCACCGCCGGGCCGATCGCCAGGCCGATCGCCTGGGCGGCGCCCTGCAGGCCGATCGCGTGGCCCAGGCTGTCGCCGCGCACGGTGGTGCGGATCAGCGCCACGCTGTTGGCCTGCAGCATCGCGGCCCCGACGCCCTGCACCACGCGCAGGATCAGCAGCACGGACAGGGTCGGCGCCAGCCCGCAGCCGAGCGAGGCCAGCGTGAACACGGCGAAGCCGTAGACGTAGAGCAGCTTGCGACCCAGCATGTCGGCCAGCCGGCCGACCGCCGAGATCGTGCCGACCAGCACGAGCAGGTACGACAGCGACACCCACTCGACCGCGCCGAGCGAGACGTGCAGGTCGTCGCGGATGGCGGGCATCGCGACGGTGACGATGCTGGCGTCGAGCTGGCCCATGAACGCCCCGACGCAGACGGCGATGACGGCCAGCCACTGCGCGTGGGGATGTTCGCGAACGCTCGCCGGCCGCCGCGGTTCGACGGCGAGCCGGCGAATTACCTCTGACACGGAACTATTATAAGACGGAGGTATTCTGGCCGGATGCCGCGCAAGCAAGTCGCCATCGATGCCTGGGTGCTGACCGATGTGGTCACCCGGCTGCGCCGCGTGCTGCGGGCGAGCATCCGCAGCGACTACCCGTGGGAGAAGCTGCCCATGGCCCAGATCGA
>Ga0081455_10008737_pt1 | contig 10489 bp, 7 predicted proteins | sample TabmetS3T2R1_FD_70207 | JGI IMG/M metagenome (GOLD analysis project Ga0081455, IMG submission 70207) | Tabebuia heterophylla rhizosphere microbial communities from the University of Puerto Rico - S3T2R1 | ecosystem: Host-associated > Plants > Roots > Rhizosphere ... | reverse complement strand
AACATAACCAAGCTCGCGAAGTCCTTGCCGAAAAGCGTCAAGAAATCCAGGGGGTGGGAGTTCCGGAGATAGAATGCCAACTCGGTAAAGTTTAGCGAGTTGCTGCGCATGCGCTGCGAGCGGCCATAAGACCGCAGCACCACCGAGAAGGGCAATGAAATGTCGTCGTTGCATGTGTCCCCCCGTGAGGACCACACCATCTACGATGACTAGATTGTAAGAGGTCACTACCAATCGGTGTGTGAAGTATTGCACACAAACCGGACTGAGATGCTGATCAGGGCCGATGTCCGCTTTGGGTCATAAGCGGACATATGCAGTGCAAAACGGCATGTCCGCTTTACCCTCAAAAGCGACCGCAAAAGCGGATTTCCGCAAAAGGGCATGTCCGCTTTACCCCCGAAAGCAGACACATTGTGCGTTGCGATTGGAATGTAAGGGCCAACAGCGCGAGACTATACCTTGACGCTAGTCCGCAAAGACTTCCTTGTGCTTTCGCCACTCGATCCAATCGGTCTCTGCTGCGGGCGGTTTGACCAATAATCTTTTCTCACCGGCTTCCCTGCGAATCTTGTTTTCTTTCCAAGCCTTTTCTTTAAACAGCCTGACGCCCCAATAGATTCGCTGAACGTTAAAACTGGACAGTCCTATCTCCGTCATTTGAATCTTCAGAATTTCATCAGCGACCGCCCGAGGACGTGTTTGCGTCCAATAAAGATAGTCGTGAATCACTGCGGCGCGGGCCATCTGTAAATATGGGCCAAGATCGGACGGCGGGTAGATTGCCCAAAAGATTGCGGGCACGCTTGCAAGGCTCGTTACAAATCCCTTCGGGACGATGATCTCTTGGTAGCGACCCTCATATACGCCACTCGGTTGCCAACGGACGGGCTCGGTCAGATATCCGAATGAAGAATTAGAGAACGCTTTGAAGCTGAGTTCAGCCCCTTGCCGGTCAGTAAGTGTTGTGGATCGCGGAGGCAGGCTTTCGCAATAAGTCAGATTTCCGCACGGATAAGCGGCAACGAATACGGTGACCCAAAGGATGGCAACGCTAACCGTGGCAATAAACAGTAACAACAAAAACCGAGAATGGATGCCCTGCGGAAAAAACTTCATGGAACCGGTGCCTCAATAATAAACGGACGAGATTGGGACTCAGATGTCCAACTTTGGGTCAAAAGCAGACACATCGATATAGTGTCTAATCAGATGTGGCTATACTAAGAGCAATTGTCATTGCGAGACACGCCGCGATGGTAAGGGCCAAGCCAAATATCACGTCGCGTGTTTCCTGAGACATTGGACACCCCAACACGACCCACCAAAAAGCCCGACCTAACAGGGCATTTGATCTCCATCCCACCGATTTTTCAAATCCGCCGCATATCCTGATTTGTGAGCGTATGGCTGGACAGAGGACTCGCGGGGGCACGGTGTTGGGGCATCAACGCGACGGTCTATTTGGGTTGATCATCCATCATTCTCGCGAACTCTTCGATGAGATGCGCCTTGGTGCTTTCTGGCAGCTCGAATGCCAGCAATCTCCAGTCCCAATGAACCAATCGAAGCCGAATCCGGAAACGTTGGTCCGAAGGTCTGTCGACAGGAACCGTTACGTAAAATGTTCTGCCGCTGTAATCCGAGTTGAGCCAAATTTGCCATGGGCTACCGAAACTGCTCGGAGCAAAAGGTGCCGCAAGACTCGACCGCAACGATGGATCGGCAGATACCGATCCCCTTCTCAGCAAATCAACCAATCGTCCTGGGTGGGACACTTGAGCCCATCCAACCGCAGCTCCAACGCTGCGCTCGCTTGAAGTCGACTTGTCGGTCCGTTTCCGATAAGCATCTCTAATCTGTTTAATCAACGAGACTCGCAAGGATGGAAAATCGACCAATTCCTGCAATGCAGCGGGATTTCGTGTCTCCACAGCCGAAGCGATACGGTACAGGTCGTAGATGGGCCATACGGTGTAACCGGCGAGCAGAACGACCAACGGAACAATAATGAGTACAATCCAACGCATGGCTTCTTAGCTTGAGCAAATTGTGGAGCGTGACGTTGCTGAAACGTTTCACAGCCGTTTCATGCCGACTTCGCCTCGGGTTGTTGCACTAGTTTCTCATCCTCAGACTGAGGACGCCGACGTAGTGTCTTTATGGTGTCTTCCAAGAGATATGTTGCTTGATGGGCACGGCCCGTTTTCGGGAGCAACAAGCCTCTTCAAGCCGCCGCCTCATTGCTGCCCCCGGAGGCTCGGAGGTAGATCGTAGCAACTTTTAGGCGTATCCCGTAAGGGGTCGATGTCCGCTTTGGGTCATTAGCGGACATATGCAGTGCAACTAGGAATGTCCGCTTTGGGCCAATAGCGGACATGGCATCATCGCGACGCGCTGACCGGCTCGATGTCGTTCAGTTGCCACGACTTGTCGAAGTAAGCCTCAGACGGAGCATAGAAGCGGAAATATGGAAACCAGCCCTTGCCGGGGTTCGTCTTGATCCAATTCGTCGCGCCGGCCGGCTTCTTCGGACCAAAAAAGACGTCTACCGAGCCGTCCGCGTTCTTCACAAGGTCAGGCTTGCGCGACGACAAGTCAGCGGCACCTTGGTCGGTAATCACCGGTCCGCGTGTCGTGTTGTCGTAGAGCGTAATTGACCAGAATTGTTTCACGGGAGGATTGGCTGCAACACGCATCCGATATGTTTTGCCACCGTCGAGCCAATTGCCGTCTTTATCCTTTGAGGTTTCGAGATAGACCTGTCCGAACCCGAGGATGCGCCCCTGCATTCCTGCACTCTCTCCGATGGCCTCGTAGAACCACGAGCCGCGCTGGTCGAGTTGTGTGTAGCCGGGCGCTTCCTGATTGAGCTCGACCATGTTGGCGTATTCCCAGTACTTTCCCGGGTAGACAGTCGCTCCTGGCATCCGTTTATCGAAAGCATTGGTACGTGCCATCAGTTCGCCGACCTTGGCCGCATCGGTCAGGATTTTGCTCTGACGCGCATCGGGTTTGAATAGTTTGCCCGGCTCGATGCCAAGAGGAAGCAGCATGGCAAACATAATACGGTCGCGTGTCTCGACCGGCTCGGACTGGAACAGATCGGAGAGATACTTCCAGTAGTTGAGATTGTCGGGTTGCTGAGAAACCCAAGGTCTACCGTCAACCGGGATGAATTTTGTCTCCGGCGGATTTTCTCGGTCCTTCCAGGCGTAAAGCTTGTGCTTGCGGACCGTTTCGTCCGCGGCCTTCGGATCGGGATCAAGCCCGCGCGTCGCGAACCACAGCTGATTTGTCGGTGAGCGCACCACGATGTAGCCCTCGGGCTTCATGTCTTCGCTACCCGGCGGCAGGATGAGAAACTTCGCGCCTTGTCCCTTCTCAGGTCCAGTCTGACCAATGTCGGTCAAAGGACGCTGCCAGATGTCCAGTATTCCTCCAGCTGTCGCCCCGGCGGGGACTTCGACCACCAGCGGCCCCCGTTCCTTCATGTTCCAGAAGCTGAACACATAGAGCGTGGTGATGTTGGGAGTGAGCATCCCCGCCTTGTCTTTTAGGTTCTGATAAAGAACGACATCGCCGTCCTTCGCGCCGAACGAGTTGAGGTGCGCAAGATGCAGTGCGTGGAAGCCGACGGCAGGTAGCGCCCAGATGAATGCTTGCGTGGCCCTCTGGAAATCCATCTCGTCGTAGAGTTTCTCAGCGGCCGCCCTGCTGGGATAGCCGACGTCCAGTCTGAGCTTGCCGATGCGGGTTTCGACTGTTTGTGCCTGCGCGACAATAGGTGCCAACAACAAAGCGGTGGAAGCGACGCTGGCGAACAAGAAACGTTTCATCGCAATCTCCTCTTCGTCTAGTCCGGCGAGAGCGAGATTCTGGCCTACCTATACTGGAAGTGGAGTTGGACCTTGGGGCATAGGCCCGCGGCTAGATGTCCGCTTTGGGTCATAAGCAGACATGTGCAGTGCAAGAGCCTATGTCCGCTTTACCCCCAATTGCGACCGCAAAAGCGGACATTCGCTTGGTGGTCTTCACCGCCTTGCTGGCGGCCTTGCCTCTTGAGTGAAACATTGCCTTCCAGACCCGTGCTTCTCGAAAACAGAGCTAAAGCGGGTGGACGTTGGGGTGTCCGTCGTCGTGTCAAACTCGGCGCAGAGTTCATAAGAGAATTCGTCCTTGATCGCATATTCGTACGGTCGCCCGACCGGATCTTTCAGACTATAAGTTACAGCCGATTGTAGGTCGCCAAGTTTCTGAGGGAGGCTTTCGTGCGTAAGCCGATGGTTTCTAACCGCACTGGATATCGATGAAAGGTCGGCTGCCCGCCTCTCATCGAACCGACGCATCCGATATTCGCTCGGCGAGCCGATTACAACTAGTCCGACTACGACTGCCGCAATCATCGCAATCGTGGAGAGCACAGCGAACAACATCGCTGGCCGCTTCATATTTTTTCCTCTTTACGCATGTCCCCTATGAAATAAGAAAACATGCCGCCAGCAATAATCGCAATTGTTGCGACCTTTAAAAGAAAGCGGATGGTAAGCTCTCCGCCGAGCATATTGTAAATAAGCACTGCCGTGTCACCGACCAATGCCATGCCCGCGAGAAAGAGCGTCAAATATGTGAGCCATTTGCGTGGTCGTGAGGCGCGCTTCGTTGGGTCTTTCGCGATGCCTCGCGTTACCGCTCGAAAGGCAAAAAAGAAAAGTGGAAATGCTACAATTATCATTGCTATGTCCCATCGAATGCGATCATCCGACCGGCGCATAAAATCTGGCGATTGGATTTCGAGAGGATCTGGAAAACCTCGATCGATCAATTCGAAAACTAGCGCACCAAGGCTGAATGCAGCCGCATAAAGTGCTGCAAAGAGGATTAGATATACGAAGACCTCGCGAGCCGAGAGGTAGGGTTTCGGGCGCGGGACCGGTATCGGAAATGTAATGTCGGCAAAAGCATCCAAAGCGGCCTCAATGTCAGGTTCGACCCAACCAGCCCGCCGAAGAATATCTGAAATTTCTTGGCGTTCTTTGCCCGCCGCAAGGGCGCTTCGTGTGAACTCGACAAGCTCGGCATTCATGTCCGGTCCCTTGGGTTCCGCGAGACACACTGTAAAGCAGGGTTTAAGGCATTGCTTTGCCCGCCCCATGTCCGCTTTGGGTCATTAGCAGACATGTGCGTTGCAACTAGGGATGTCCGCTTTACCCCCAATAGCGACCGAAAAAGCGGACATTGGGAAAACGGCATGTCCGCTTTACCCCCAAAAGCAGACATGTGCGGTGCAACTTGTGATGTCGGCTTTGGGTCATGTGTGGACGGCGCCTTGGCAAGAACTTTCTGACGCAGCTGCAGCATGACGAGCATTCGGATCATCAGCTCGCGATCAATCGATGGCCGTCCGATGCTGCTGTAGAAACGAGTCAACTCCCGTCTCACGTCGCCGAGTTCGACAAACCTGTCTATCGACCGCAGGAGATGGTCGATCGGAACGTGTCTTTCGGGCAAGAACTCATAAAACAACAGGCTGTTCGACTCGCCTTCCCTCATGATCGTCAGTCCCGTCTGCCGCACGGACTGAATCAGGGAACCTCATGCGTCGCAACTGCAGACTTTTTCAACACAATGACCAAAGCGGACATCGCGTGTTACATAAATCACCGAATGCCGTGCTTCTGATGCGAGTTACCGGACGTAGCTCAGCGCGAACACCAGCAATACAATTATCGCTGCGGTTAAGGGCGTTAGTTGACCGGCTCTACTTGGAAAAAAGCCATGAGGGCCGTCTTGATCACTGGCATGGGAAATCTCCCATTAGCCCGGCGCTGCAATCTTCATCCAATGACATTTGGCGGGCAAGGTGATCACCCGCTGGGCGGTTCCTATTTTTGTTTGCGATTGCGCTGCATCATAGCTACGCCCGGATAGGATTTTCCAGGAGGGACAGCCCTTTAAATCGGGGGATATTTCACCGCCACCTAATGGCCCGTCGGCCCGTTGACAGGACACCGGCCAAGGAACAAATGTATATGGCGTAATAAAATATGGACCTGCTGAACGGAGCGAAGACATCCTCGGACCGGGCGCAGGCTTCAAAATAGAAACTTCTTGTCGCTGCTGCGAACAAGATAATGCGCTGGGTTCGCGCAGCGACTGATTGGGAGGATAAGCTGATGTCGAAATTCGGAAAACGCACAACTGCAACGGTCATCACCGCTGCACTGGCCGCTGCGGTCATAGCTGCTGCGATTCAGCCGGCGGATGCGCAGGAGCGCAAGTCAATCCGGTGGACCACATCGCAAGTGGGCTCCTATGGCTACACGGTCGCCGCCTCGATGGCGAAGATCCTCGAAGAGGCGCTCGGCGGCGAATACACCGTCACTGTGCAGCCCTATCAGTCCCCGACGGTCGCCATGAAGGCGGTGATGGATGGCGAGGGCGAAATCGCCTACACCGCCGACATCGGCATGACGCAGTTCCAGGAGCGTGTCGGTCCGTTCAAGGACTACAAGCCCGCCAAGCCGGAGCTCGTGCACACCTGGTACGCCTATCCGATGGAGTCGATGATGGCGACATCAGCCAAGGAGGCCGACAAGTTCAAATGCTGGAAGGATTTCAGCGGCAAGCCGGTGTTCTTCACCCAGGCGGGCTTCCAGAATTGGCTTAACTGGCAGCGCATCTTCAAGACGCTTGGCTATGACTTCAAGCACGTCCAGATCGACGTCAAGTCGAATTCTGACGCGATGGAGCAGGGAACGATCGTGGGTTCTGCGACCTACACCACCGCCGGAAAATCGCTGGCACCCTATTGGAAGGAGACCGAGATCCGCATGGATATTCGGGTCGTCAATCCATGCCCGGATGAAGTCGCAAAACTCAAGGCAGCGGGGCTTGCGGTCGTCGACGTCGATCCAAAGGGCGCCTTTGCCAAGGATGTCGGCCCAAAAACGGTGCAGGGCGTGCCGATCCTGTTCGGCTATAACGCGCGGCTCGATATGCCGGAAGCCCTCGTCTACAAAATGGTCAAGGCGTTCTATGACAAGAGGGACGAGCTCGTGAAAATCGATGCGGGCTTCACGCCGATGGCGAAGGATTTCATCGGCATGCAAACGCAGGGCATCAACGCCAACCCACAAATGCCCGTGCATGCGGGCCTGGCCAAGTTTCTGAAGGAACACAACGCCTGGAACGACAAGTGGAAGATCGCAGGCAGCGCGAGCTGATCGCCTGAAGGTCTCACGCGGGGCGGGAATGTCGTACTTTGACGGCATAGGTTCCCGCCCCTGATTTTTCAGGTAATCTCCAGCCTTACGCCAAATGCGTCGTGGGGGCGCGGGGTGCGGCTCTGCGATGACGGCCGGCGTCCTGCTTTCGGCGGCCCGGCCGCCGTTACGCGCCGCGTCGGGTGCGTCGAATTCAAGGATCGATGGTCTGCACTTCGGGGGGAACATCATGTCGCTCGAAGCGCTCGAGAAACATGCCACGCTCAAAAACCTGACGTTTGCCTTCGCGGTGATCCAGACCGCCTGGCTCATCTGGTTCTTCTACACCGGGCTCGGTGGTGCGCAGGAACTGGTTGCGTATGTGATGTCGATCACGCTGATCCTGCAGATACTGTTCGCGTACCAGCAGGATTATCTCTACAAGTGGCTGCCGCCGATCGCCAACCATCTGCTCGTCGCGATCTATGTCGGCATCTGCGTCTATTCCTTCATCTATTTCCATAACGAATTCGAACGCATCGCGATCTATTCGCAAGGCTCCTTCACGCGGCAGGATTTCATTGTCGGACTGTTGGTATTCCTGCTGGTTATGGAACTGTCGCGGCTCGCCCATCCGACCCTGTTTTGGATCAATATCGTCATGGTCGTGTACACGTTGTGGGGATACCTCAGCCCGCTCGACTTCTTCTGGCATCCGGGGACGACGTTCTATCGTGTGGTGACATCGAGCACGGTCGAATTCTCGACCGGTATTTACGGCATCTATGGCCAGCTTGCGCTGACTTTGATCGCGGCCTTCCTGTTGCTCGCCGGCGTCGCTAACGCCTTTAACGCGCAGAATTCCATGATCAATGTCGTGCGGCTGCTTGCCGGCTCTCGCCGCTTGATCCCGCAAACCGCGGTGATTGGATCGAGCGCGGTCGGGCTCATCAGCGGCAGCAGTTCAGCGAATGCTGCCGTAGTCGGCACCATCACCATTCCGTTGATGATCCGCTACGGCGTACCGCCGACATTCGCCGCGGCCGTCGAGACAGCATCTTCAATGGGCGGGCTGATCGACCCTCCGATGATGGGGGCCGCGGCTTTTCTCATGGCGGAGTTTCTTGGCGTGCCGTACTGGGATGTCGTGCTGCGCGGCTTTGGTTTCTCCTTCATCTATTACATCTCGGTAGCCTGCGCGGTTTATCTCCTTTGCGTGCGACTGTTGCCGGCCGGGAAAATCGAAAAGCCTCAGGTGCCGGTCTATGAGAAAATTACGACCAGCATCTTTTTTCTCTCAGTGATCTACCTCGTTTATCTGATGGGCTGGGTCGGCAAGGGTGAACTGCTCGCGGCGCTCTATACAGCCGGCTGCATGCTCGCACTGCTGATCGTGGTTTTTCTCTATTTCAAATTCGTGCTGAAGGATCCCACTCTCAAGGACGAGACGTTGTTCGGCAACATACGACGCGGCATCGAAACGCACGCCGAGATGACGTCTTACCTCACGCTGTTGCTCGCCACGCTCGGCATCATGATCGGGCTGTTCACCGTCACCGGCTTCATCAACCGCATGGGCGCCATACTGCTCGATCTCGGCGCCTGGAACATCATCGCGATGATCTTAATGGCCTGGGTGTTCGGCTGGTTTCTCGGCGCCGGCCTGCCGCCAACGGCGACCTATATCATCGGCGCGGTGATCATCGTGCCGCCAATGGCGAAACTCGGTATCGATCCGTGGGTGGCACATTTCTTTGTTTTCTTCCTGTCGGTCTGGGGTGAGTTGTCGCCGCCGACCTCGCTTGCCGCCGCAGTGTCCGCCCGCATTGCCAACACCTCATTCATGCAAACCATGTACGAGGCGCTGAAAATCTGCGCGCCGATTACGCTGATGACCTTCGCAATCTTCACCCGCTCTGAACTGGTGGTGAATTCGGGTTGGCGGCAAATCGGCGACGTCCTGCTGGTAACGACCAGCACCTGCGGCATCGCTTTTGCGTTGTACGGCCGCTGTCACAAAAATCGAATTGTGGATCTGGCGTTCCGTTTTGTCTTGTTGATCCTTTCCGGTGTAACGATGTTCCACCCCAACGACGCACTGGTGTGGTGGACCGGCGCCGTTGGGCTTGCGGCACTGATCTGGGCGATCCGGCAGCACAGTGCTGTCGCTGCGCCGGAGAACCAAGCGGGGACCGTTGCGCCAGGCGCACCAACGCCACAGACGCCAGAGAACATTGCGCCCATTCTGGCTGAGGCCAAACGCGACATCGGATAAAACACAGAAGGGCCGCACATACCAACAGGGCATTCTCCTTCACACGGGAGAAGGTCCTAGGTTCAATCCCTACAGCGTGCACCATTATTTCAGTGGGTTAGCAGAAGACACCCTGCTGCGATTTGGTCTGACAGCACCCCGACAGCACCAGCGGTCGTATCCCTTTCAAAATTATTTTTTGCGCCCTTACTAAAATCGAATTGACCAGATCCGTCGCCAGTTTGGGGAGCCGGTTTGCATCTCCTTCTGGTGAGCAAAACCGCAAAAATTCCCGACCTTTTGATCCGATGTCAGGCACAGCCCCACCGCGCCACCAACGGGGCCTGCTCACCCGAAAGCAGACACGTTCTTATTTTGCCTTGGCCCAAACGCATTCATCCAGCAAGCGAGAGCGGTCCTCCATTTTGATCTTTTGTTGCTCCATCCGCTTTTCGCACTCGCGCATCTTCAGTGCCTTATCGACTGGCATCATCTTTTCCGGCGCAGTGGCCTTCATGCGATCTGTCACCTGCGCAGACGCAGCGTGCGCGAGAAATATTGCGAAGGTTATCGGGAGGGAAAATTCGGTCAGACGGTGCGGGTGCATGCACGAGGTCTCTCTTAGCCAGACCATCCAAATATTAGACCCCAACTTAGGCGGGCCAAATGGGAGTCTTCTTGGCGCGGTTCACACTGGATTAAAAAATCTAGGATCAGGTTTTAATGTCCGCTTTACCCCCAAAAGCGGACATTGGCACTGCACAATTCAATGTCTGCTAAGGGCATAAGCGGACATGATAAGGCCGTCGCTCGGCTTCGGAACGACGGCCTTTACCTCGACGGAGATCAACTCACCACCCGACGGCGGCCGCTTTAATTGTTCCTCAACCTTGGACAAGTTGAAGGGATCGCCATCTATTCCGCTGAGCTTACTGCCCCGCGAGGCTCTCCGCGCGACGTCGCTCGCATTCTCCTCACCAGGTCAGCCATGACTTTTATGGCCGCCGCGAGGACCAGCGCGCAAAGGGCC
>Ga0081455_10008736_pt1 | contig 10490 bp, 11 predicted proteins | sample TabmetS3T2R1_FD_70207 | JGI IMG/M metagenome (GOLD analysis project Ga0081455, IMG submission 70207) | Tabebuia heterophylla rhizosphere microbial communities from the University of Puerto Rico - S3T2R1 | ecosystem: Host-associated > Plants > Roots > Rhizosphere ... | reverse complement strand
TCGTACCAGCGCAGGACGTCGGGGTTCGTGTCGCAAACGGCGACGATCGCCGGGCGCACGCCGAGGTCGGCGAGGTGCACCCAGCGCGCGGCGGCGCTCGCGGCTTCGCGGCCCATGAGACCGCCGCCGACGATGCCGACGCCGACGACGCGCTCAGCCACCGTGGACGATCGCCATCAGCCGGCGCGTCATCCCGGCCGGATCGGGATGCTGGATGACGTTGCGGCCGTAGACGATTCCCGCCGCTCCCCGCCGTATGACCTCCTCCGTGCGGCGCAGGATCTCGTCCTCGGAGGCCCGGCCGCCGCCGCGCACGAGCACGGGGCGTCCGCCGGCCGCCTCCACGACCCGCCCGTAGTCGGCGAGGTCGTCCGTGGGGTCGGCCTTGATCACGTCCGCGCCCAGCTCGACCGCCTGGCGGACGAGCGGCACAATTGTCTCGACGTCGCCGTTCACGCCGTAACCGCCTGCCCCCGGCTTCATGGCGAGCGGCTCGACCATGAGCGGCATGCCGGCGGCGTCGCAGGCGGCCCTGAGCGTCGTGACGTTGCGGACGCAGGAGCGGAGGAGCTCGGCCTCGCCAGGGAGCAGGAGGAGGTTCACGACGACGCACGCGGCGTCGAGGCGGACCGCGGCGCCGACCGCGTCTTCGACGAGCTCGCTCCAGAGGGGCCGCGTCGGCTCGGCGCCGTACACATTGGCGACGTCGGTCCTGAGGACGAGCGCCGGCTTCGCGGGACCGGGCACGCGCTGGAGGAACGGTGCCTGACCGGGGGAGAGCTGGATCGCGTCCGGCCCGGCGTCGACCAGGGTGGCGACGGCGCGCTCGAGATCCTCGATGCCGTGCAGGAAGGAGCCTTCGCCGAAGAACCCGTGGTCGACCGCGACGTCGAAGCAGCGTCCGTCGGCCGCGAAGAGCCGGTTCAGCCTGGGCGTCACGACATGTGGATCTCGACGTCGTCGGCGACGCCGCCGAGGATCGTGTAGTCGGTCCTTGCCGTCTGGAGTATCGAGCCCGGCACGTAGGTCGACACCGGCCCGTATGCGACGAGGCGGGCGATGAAGCGCTGCCAGGAGACGCCGCCGCCCAGGTCGCCGTCGAGCCAGAAGCTGCGGTGCTTCGCACCCATGATCTCCCGCGGTCCGATGGTGCTCGCCTTCGGCGGCACCCACGACCAGTCACCGCCGAAGGAGTGGAGGGCGTTCTGCATGATCGTCATCGGGTGCAGCTCGACGACCCGCGCGCCCGCCCGCTTGTATGCATCGAGATCGTCGCCGAACTCCTCGCCCAGCTGCGGCTCCCAGAAGGCGATGTGTCCGCCCCACCCGATGCCGCCGTAGCACACGTCGGCGCCACCCAGCTCTTCGATCATTCGCGAGTAGTCGCCCACGATCTCCTTCGTCGGGAAGTGGACGTTCTCCTCGAGCGGGCGCAGCTCTCGATCGATCGCACCGAAGAAGGTCTCCAGCATCGCCCGCTGGAAGGAGCCGGGCCATGACTTCGGCGCCGTTTCGCCGTTCTCGTTGGCGTACTCGTCCATGTTGAACGAATGGACGTGGCGGCAGGAGAGTCGCTGCTCGTTGATCATCCTTGCTGCGATCGGGTACTGCGGCATGGGGCCGACCGGGAAGATGCCCACGAAGGCACGCTCCTCGTCGGCCGCCCCGCGGATGCGGGCGACGATGTCCTCCGCGAAGGAGCGATAGAGCTCCGCGCGGTCGTCGACGACCCGGATGCGGAACTCCGGGTTCGGATGGCTCTCCAGCTCAGAGCGGCGGATCCGCCGCACGCGTTCGCACGCTTCCCGGTCGCGGAACGAGATGAAGTCGGCGAGCGCGTAATCGAACTGGGTCTCGACGGCCATGTCTCTCCTTTCAGGGCAGAAGCCGCTTCGTCGTTCCCCGCAGCCAGGTCGAGCAGGGGCGGAAGCCCTCCGCGTAGGCCACGCCGCACTGGAGCCCGCGGTACGCGGCGACGGTGCGAATGTTCTCGACGATGTCGACGCCGTCGTGATCGCGGAGCCAGGCGAGCTGGGTCTCGTGGGCCTCGAGCATGCGCACCTTCTTGTCCATCGTCCCCGTGACGTCGACGAACTCGGTCGGCGTGAACCCCAGTCCCATCAAGGTGTCCATGAAGTAGATCGGAGGCACGACCGCGTGGCGCTCCTTCTCGGTCTCGTAGAGCGGGAGGCTGGAGAAGAAGCTGCAGTCGAAGACCAGCTTCGAGATCTCGTTGTGGTCGGCCATGTAGTCGCCGCTCGAGTGCGTGATGATGACGTCCGGCCGAGCCTCTCGAACGAGGTCGACCACGAGCCGCCTCTGGCCGGGGTCGGACGCGTCGACCTCTCCGTCGGAGAGCCCGAGCGAGAGGTGCTCGGCTCCGGCGATCTCCGCTGCCCTGCCGGCCTCGCCGTGGCGGATTTTCGCGATCTCCTCGGAGGTGTGCTCGAAGCTTCCGCGATCTCCTCTGGTCGCATGACACATGACGACGTCATGGCCTTCCTCGACGTAGCGGGCGAGCGTGCCGCCGCAGAGGATCTCGAGGTCGTCCGGATGCGCCCCCACAGCGAGGACGCGCATTAGCTCGCCTCCGCGAAGGAGAAGAGCCGCTCGTCCGCCCGCTGCAAGGCCAGGCGGACGGCGCCGAGCGCGACGGACTCCTCGCCGAGCGAGGAGAGCACCAGCCGCGGCGGCAACGGGACCCGGTCCGCGAGGTGGCGCTCGAGCGGGTCGAGCAAGGCGGAGCCCGCACGGGAGAGCCCTCCGCCGACGATCACAGTGGCCGGATTGAGCACGGCGACGACGGCGGCGATGCCGTTGGCGAGCGCCCGTGTCAGCTCCGCGACGATCGCACCGGCGGCTTCGTCACCCTGAGCTGCCGCTGCGAAGACGATCTCCGCATCCACCGCCTCGGGATCGCCGCCGGCGAGCTCCGTCAGAAGACCTCCACCGTCTCCTGCCGCGGCCGCGCGTCCGAGCCGGGCGAAGGCACTTCCGCCGGCCGCATGCTCGAAGGGGCCCAGGCCGCCGGCCAGCGGACCTTCGTCGGGATGAGGAAGGTAGCCGATCTCGCCGGCGGCGCCGTCGGCGCCCCGGTAGAGCTCGCCGCCGATCAGGATCCCGCCGCCGATCCCCACGCCGATCTGGATGTAGACGGCATCGTCGATCCCCTGAGCGGCGCCCCGCCAGCGCTCGGCGAGGACGGAGAGCCGCACCTCGTTCTCGACCAGCACAGGGCACGGGAAGGAGCGGCCGAGCGCCTGGCCGAGCTCGAGCCCTTCCCAGCCGGGGAGCTGGGGAGCGAGGGCGATGCGGCCGGAAGCTCGATCGACGACGCCTGGTGTTCCAACCGCGACGGCCATCAGGGTCTCGCGATCGACGCCGGCGGCGGCGATCGCCTTGTCGGCGGCGGCGCGGACCGTCCTCAGAACCGTCGCGGCGCCGTGGGCGCTTCGAGTCCGGCGCCGCTCGGACGCGAGGATCGTGCCGCTCAGGTCGGCAACATGGACGAGAATCTTGTTGGCGCCGACGTCGATGCCGACCACGTGGCCGAGGTCGGCTCGGAAGGTGAGGACGCGGGCACGTGGGCCGGGACGGCCGCTCCCGTCGAGCTCGTCGGCGGTGGCCTCGCTTACGTACCCGGTGCGGAGGAGGAACTCGGCCACTGCGCGGACGGTGGGCTTGGAGAGTCCAGTCGCCGCGCGGATGTCCGCCCGGGAGGCCGAGCCCGCGTCGCGGATCGCCTGCAGGACGAGCGCCGAGTTCAACCGGCGCATCAGTTGCGGCGAGCCGCTCGTTGGGATGCTGTCCACGTGCTTGACCTGTGCAGACGAGTATGTTAGGAAGCTTTCCTACCAATTTACGCCGGCAAGTTCAAGGAGGCGTGCTTGCAGCTCGACCGATCGCGGTTCGACCACATCGGCGTGCCAACATCGGAGCGGAAGCAGGGGGAGCGGTGGGTCGAGGCCACGCGCGTCTGGGTGACGAGCCCGCGCGCCCATCCGTACCATGTCGAGTGGCTTCGCTACGAGCCTGACAGCCCCGTTCAGGGGCCGCTTCGGACTGATCCGCACATTGCCTATCGCGTTGACGACGTTCACGCCGCGCTCGAGGGTCACACCGTCGTCCTCGAGCCCTTCGACGTCGGCGACGGCTTCCTGACGGTGGCGTTCGTGCAGGTCGACGGGGCGCTCGTCGAGTTCATGCAGTACGCGAACCCGGAAGAGGAAGGATGGTTCTAGAGCCTCGTGCCCCGGCGTCCCGCACGCGCGGGGAGGCCTCGGTGACGAAGCCCGGAGCCGCGAAGCTCCGCACGGTCGAGGCGACCAAGATCTACGAGACGAAGTCGGGTCCCGTCAACGCCCTCGAGGCCTTCACCGTCGACATCCACGACGGCGAGTTCGTGTGCATCCTCGGGCCGAGCGGCTGCGGAAAGACGACGCTCCTGTGGGCGATGTCGGGCCTGCATGCGCTCACGAGCGGGCAGGTGCTCCTCGACGGGGAGCCGATCACCGGACCGCGCCCGCACGAGATCGGGATGATCTTCCAGGAGGCGAACCTGCTCCCGTGGCGCAACCTGCGCCAGAACATCGAGTTCCCCTTCGAGATCAAGGGCACGTCGCCCGACAGGACGAGGGTCGCGGGCCTCCTCGAGGCGACCGGTCTCACCGGCTTCGAGGGAGCGATGCCGCGCGAGCTGTCGGGCGGCATGCAGCAGCGGGCGTCGATCGTGCGCGCCCTCGCGCAGGACCCCGCCGTGCTCTTGATGGACGAGCCGTTCGGCGCGCTCGACGCGTTCACGCGCGACGAGATGAACCTCCTCCTGCTCGAGCTGTGGAGTGAGACGCGGAAGACGGTGGCGTTCGTGACGCACAACATCGGAGAGGCGATCTTCCTCGCCGACCGCGTCGTCGTGATGACGTCGCGACCGGGTCGCCTCGCGCGCATCTACGAGATCGACCTGCCGCGTCCACGGACGATCGAGATGACGTTCGAGCCGCAATTCATCGCGCAGATCCAGGAGATCAAGCGAGCGGTCGAGGCGGGCGGGCCGCATGCTCTGGAGGTCGAGTGAACCAGGTTCCCACCGAGCTTCGCGACGACATCCCCAGCTTCGAGGAGAAGCCGGACTCCCAGGACAGGGGGCCCATCGACTGGACGGGGCTGACCTCGATCTCGACGGCGAAGAGCGCCCTGGAGATCGGGACCATCATCGCCGTCGCCGTCGCGGTGTTCTTCGGTGTAGAGGCAATTCTGCGTGTCACCGACACGCCGACCTACGTGTTCCCGAGGCCGACCGACGTCGTCCAGACGCTGGTGGCGGACTTCGGCTCCCTCTATGCGCCGCACCTGTGGGTGACGATGCAGGAGTTCCTGATCGGCCTCGCGATCGGCTCGACCATCGGCCTCGTGCTCGCGGCCGTGATCACGCAGAAGCCCTTCGTCGAGAAGGTCGTGGCGCCGTACATCATCGCGATGGTCACGACTCCGATGATCGCGCTCGTGCCGTTTCTCAGGCTCAAGCTCGGCTTCGGCCTGTTTCCGATCGTGTTCGCGGTGGCCCTCGCCTCGGGGCCGATGGTGCTCATCAACGCCGCCACCGGCTTCCGCCGGACGGATCTGGCGAAGATCGCGCTGGCGCGCTCCTACGGAGCCAGCACGTTCCAGATCTTCCGCAAGATTCGCTTCCCGCTCGCCCTGCCGATGATCATCGTCGGCTTCATGGTCGGCTCGATCTTCGGCCTCCTGACCGCAGTCGGCGGTGAGATGGTGGCAGCGAGCGAGAAGGGCGGGCTCGGGCAGCGGCTTGTCTTCTTCTCGTCGCTCGTCCAGATGGACAAGTTCGGCGCCGTGATCCTGATCATCGCCGCTCTCGGAGTCGCGATCTACGTGCTTTTCTACTTCATCGGCAAGCGTTGGGCGAGCTGGGAGGCCTAATGGAGAGGAGGCGTCATATGCAGGACAATCCGCTGGAGAAGGCGTTCGAGAGGAGGATCGATCGTCGGGGCTTCCTCACGCGCACGGCAGGCGCCGGCCTCACAGTTTCGAGCTTCGGCGCGCTCATCGCCGCCTGCGGCGGGGACGACGATGAGCCCGAGGGCGGCGGCGGGGGCGGCGGCACAGGCGCTGCGGACGTCGAGCGGGCGACGGTTCGCTGGATCTCGCCGCGCGGCACGCTGGACGTGATGGACGACTACAACCTCTGGGTGCCGATCGAGCAAGGCTACTTCGACGAGCTCGGCATCGACGTGGAGCTGATCGCCGGGCCGGGCGGCAACGCCACGGCGTCGGCAACCTTCGTCGCGCAGAACCAGGCCGACATGGGCTACCCGTCCCCCGGCGTCCTGACGTCGTCCATCGACAGCGGTGTTCCCGTGAAGTCGGTCTGGGAGATGATCTCGGGACAGGTCTTCAACTTCTCGCTGCCGGAGGACTCGGACATCACCGACGTCACACAGCTCGAAGGAAAGACCATGTCGGTCCTGACCGCCGGATGGAAGGTGATCGTCGACCCGATTCTCGTCGAGGTGGGCGTCGACCCGGAGTCGATCACGTACCTGGAGTCGGGCCCCCAGTGGAGCCAGGTCGTGTCCCAGGGCCGGGCAGACGCCGGGCTCGCGTGGGAAGGTCTCCGCGCGCAGCTCGCCGGACAGGGGCTCAAGCTCAAGTACCTGCTCGGCTCGGACTTCTCGGAAGGCCCGTCGAACTCGTACGTCGTTCGCGCGTCCGACCTGGACGACGAGGGACAGCGCGACGTCTTCAGCCGCTTCTTCAAGGGCGTCGTCATGGGCATGACGTTCGCGAAGGAGAACCCGCAGGCGGCCGCGCAGATCACGTACCGGCAGCTTCCCGACCTCGCTGCGACGCTCGAGCCCCAGCTCGCGCTCGAGTCCATGATCGAGCTCGCGACCGCGTACGGGACGACGGAGCGCGAAGGCGACGGGTTCGGCTTCCACCCGGTCTCGGCCTGGGAGAGCTACATCCAGAACATCGCGGACCTGGGGCAGATCGGAAAGGTCCTGGCCACCGACGACGTCCTCACCAACGACTTCGTCGAGCCGGCAAACAGCGAGGCGGACGTCGAGCGGGCCCGTGCGGATGCCGAGGCGTTCGAGCTCGACGACGACTTCTCGCAGACCACCGTTCCCGAGGGGACGAACATCTAGGCGTTCAACCGGGAGGCGCCGGCCTCGCCCGGCGCCTCCCGGACGACAAGGGAGGTGCCGCCGTGAACAACCCGCTCGCCGGGCACACGAACAGCTACCACACCTACGGCTTCGACGAGGCGTTGCGCGGCATCGCCGCCGCAGGGTTCGAGCACGTCGAGCTCACCGCCGTGCCCGGCTGGACGGAGCACGTGCCGCTGGACGGTACGGAGGAGGTGCGGCGCAAGCTCTCGGAGCACGGTCTCACGCCGGTCTCGCTCAGCGGCCACTCCGACCTGACGACGCAGGACGGGCTCGAGCACGGCATCAAGGCGGTCCGTTGGGCGGCCGCCTACGGGATCCCCATCGTGAACACGGCCGTCGGCGGCCATGCCTCCAAGGAGGAGAGCGAGCAGGCCTTCCTCCAGAACATCGGCGAGCTGGCGGACACGGCCGAGGAGGCGGGCGTCGTCGTCGCCCTCGAGATCCATGGGGACATCATGGCTTCCGGTCGGAAGACGCTCCCGCTGCTCGAGAAGATCGGGCGCGATTCCGTGAAGGTGAACTACGACACCGCCAACGTGGAGTACTACTCAGGCGACAAGGCGGTCGACGATCTCGAGGCGATCGCGCCGCACCTGGCGCACGTCCACCTGAAGGACACGGTCGGGGGCAAGGGTGTCTGGAATTTCGGCGCGATCGGGTCCGGCTCGGTTGACTTCCAGCAAGTGCTCGAAATTCTCGAGCGGGCCGGATACGCGGGCCCGCTCTCGGTCGAGCTGGAGTTCGAGGGTGAGCCGTGGCCACCGCTCGAGGAGGTCGACGAGAGCATGCGCCGCTCGTACGAGCACCTTCGCGGGCTCGGGCTTTCCTAGGAGGACGGGATGGCGCGCTCCTTGTTCATGCCGGAGATGACGAATCTCGAGGTGCGTGAGTACTTCGAGGGGGGAGGCCGCACGGTCATCGTTCCCGTCGGCTCGACGGAGGACCACGGCGATCACGGCCCGCTCTGGACGGACGTCTACATCCCCATGGAGGTGGCAAAACGAGCCGCGCCCGAGCTCCAGGCGCTCGTCGGGCCACCCGTGCCGTTCGGGCTCGCGGCCGACCACCGGGGCGCGAGTGGGCTTGTGTACCTCCGTCTGGAGACGTTCATCGCTCTCCTTCGTGACGTCTGCGTGACGCTTGCGGAGGCCGGCTTCCGACGCATCGTGCTGCTGAACGGCCACTACGTGAACTCGTGGGCGATGCAGTACGCCACGACGCAGTTCTTCGACGAGCTCCCCGACGGCGTGCGTGTGTATCCGTTCGCCTACTGGCAGGCCTTGCCGCCCGAACAGGCGGAGGCGTACCTCTCGGGGAGCGCCGGCATCCATGCGAACGTGGGGGAGACCTCGATCGTGCTCGCGATCGACCCGGGCCTCTGCGACATGGAGCGGGTGCGCGACTACGTTCCCGAGCTGGGCGACCTCCGCACCAACCCGTTCGCTCTGCTCGACCCCATCTTCCTCGCCACGCCGGGATCGTTCTGGTCCCTCCTCGAGGACGGCGGCGGAACGTGGGGCCGGCCCAGCGAGTCCACGCCGGAGAAGGGCGAGGAGTTCCTCGGCTGGTGCAGCCGCGCCGTCATCAACCTCTTCCGCGACATGGAGCAGGTGCACGACCGGATCGAACCGGGCTACCGCGAGACCGCGCGCAGGCGATGATCGGGCTCGCGATCGTCGGCGCCGGCTTCATGGGCTCCGCCCACGCCGGCAACTATGCGGCGCTCGCGGACCGCGTCGACGTCCGGTGGGTGTGCTCGCGGACGCCGGAGCGTGCGGCCAAGGTAGGCGACCCGCTACGTGCCGCCGTGACGAGCGATCTCGAGGAGGTCCTGCGCGATCCGGAGGTCGACGCGGTCGACATATGTTTGCCCACGTACCTCCATCGGGAGGCGGCCGAGCGGGCCCTCGGGGCCGGCAAGCACGTCTTCCTCGAGAAGCCGATTGCGCTTACGCCCGAGGACGCCGAGGCGATCTTGCGAGCGGCCGAGGAGAGCGGTCGTGTGTTCATGGTCGGGCTCGTGCTGCGTTTCTGGCCCGAGTACGTGGAGCTCGGGCGCCGGCTCGCGGCCGGTGAGCTCGGCCGGCCGCTCGCCGTCTCGACCCACCGCCTCTCGCCGCCGGCCGACTGGAACGACTGGATGGGCGACCCCAGCCTCGACGGCGGCGTGGCCGTCGACCTGCTGGTGCACGACTTCGACCAGATGAACCGGCTGCTCGGCAAGCCGACCAGCGTGTTCGCGCGCGAGCCGACCCCCGGCCACGTCGTCGCGACCGTCTCGTACGACGGCGCCGAGGGCGTCGCCGAAGGCAGCATGCGGATGCCCGGCTCGTATCCGTTTTCGAGCAACGTCCGGGTCCTCTGCGAGGGCGGCGCGGCCGAGTACGCGTTTCGCGCCGTTCCCGCAGCCGAGGGCGAAGGGAATATCGGCGGCGTCGATCCGTCCGCCCGTGGACTGAGGTTGTACCGTCCCGGCGCCGAGCCCGAGACGATCGTGCTCGAGGCCGTCGACCCCTGGGGCCCCGAGATCGCCTACTTCGTCGAGTGCATCGAGCAAGGACGCGCGCCGGAGGTGGGAACGGCCGAGCAGGCCCGGGACGCGCTCCTCGTCTCGCTGGCCGCCAACCGGTCGCTCGAGAGCGGCCGCCCGGAACCCGTCTAGAGCCGACGTGCGCCAGGCGCCGGAACGTCCCGTGCCCGCGGGCTAGCGATAGGCGACCTCTTCCCTCCGCCCCGACTCCGACGAGCGCACGATCGCGTCGCAGACCTCCGCCGCGCGGTACCCGTCCTCGAAGGTCGCTCCATGCGGGCCTACCTCGCCGTCCTCGGCGATCGCCGTCAGGAGGTGGTGGAGCTCGTGCACGAAGGAGTGCTCCCAGCCGATGATGTGGCCGTGCGGCCACCAGTGCTGCCAGAACGGGTGGTCGGCCTCCGAGACGAGCACCTGGCGGAAGCCCTGCGCGCGCTCGCCCGGCGTCGAGCCGGTGAGGCTCACCTGCAGCTCGTTCAGCCGCTCGAGGTCGAACGCGATCGAGCCCTTGGAGCCGTTGATCTCCCAGGCGAAGGCGTTCTTGCGGCCGGCGCAGAAGCGTGACGCCTCGATCGTCCCGATCGCGCCGCCCTCGAACTCGACCACGGCCTCGAAGGCGTCGTCGACGTCGCGGCCCTCCTTGAACGTCCGCGTCCCGCCGCTGACCGCCTCGATCTCCCCGACCAGGTAGCGCGCGAGGTCGATCACGTGCGCGCCGAGGTCGCCCAGGGCGCCGGACCCGGCCGCGTCGCGCTCGAAGCGCCAGACCT
>Ga0081455_10008735_pt1 | contig 10491 bp, 8 predicted proteins | sample TabmetS3T2R1_FD_70207 | JGI IMG/M metagenome (GOLD analysis project Ga0081455, IMG submission 70207) | Tabebuia heterophylla rhizosphere microbial communities from the University of Puerto Rico - S3T2R1 | ecosystem: Host-associated > Plants > Roots > Rhizosphere ... | reverse complement strand
AGATGGCGGCCGATGAAGCCAGTGGCGCCGGTGAGCGCAACGAGGGGGACACTCATGTGAGCGCCCCGACACTACGTCGCGTTTGCACCGGTCCAAGGCTGAATGCTTGGGCGCACCCGAGGTTCGGAGCGAGGGCCCGTGCGATGCACGTCATGGCCATGGCAAAGGAAGTTCGTAATCGCGCAAATCGCATGGCGTCCGTCATTTCTTCGCCGGGTAACTTAAACTCAACCGTCAATTAGGGACCAGATGGCCTCCCGCAGGCGTCAACATGGTGGAGCTAGGGCGTAGCCGCCGTGTCCCCTTTTGCTTGTTTATCAGAGTGCAAATCGACCTCATTTTCACTCGGCTTTTGGGGTGACAAAAGTGGGCAAGAACCGCTCGGAATTGGTTTCCGGAATAGAATGCGATAGCTGCTCTCGCGCGGGAACTGGTGCCGTGGAGGCTCAGGCTATTTCGTAACTCTCAAGTGTAAACCGCGAAGGACCATCGACCGCAAACACGCCATGGCCAGCAAACATGCCACCGAAAGTCTGGCCTACAGCGTGTAAGTCAGCGACCGCGGCAGCGAACTGCCCATCAGCAGCGGGGTGATCACCGCGTTTGCCAAAGACACTGAACCATTGATTTGGAACGAGGGGGGCCGCCAATTCGTATTTACCTGCTGCCAGCACGACGTTGTTGACGCTCCACCAACGGTAAAACTCATACGCCCCAACCCCGGACCAGTCATCGCCCCGGCGGTGCAGGAAGAGCCGCATCCGAGCCGGTGGGTCGCCCTGAGTAGGCACCAAGCGTCCCGGCCCGGCGATAGAAAACCGAATTTTGACCTCCCCATGGACCATCAGGGGATTACTCAGGGACGTTGTTACGTAATGCACGCCATCTTGGGTTGGAAAGTTGAAACTCCAACCGCTACTAGCTGCTGTCGGCTGGGAGGGCATCCCAGGCGAGTAGCTCTTGCCACGAATGATGGGCCCGATCTGCCAGCGTGCCGGATCGAGAGAGATCGCCACAGGGGACGCTGATGACGGTTGGCTCGCCACCAGGGTCACGCCACCGAGCAAAAAACCGCGACGGTCAAGCATCTTTCCTTCGTTAGGTTTCCACTTTAGGTGTCCTAGGAGAAATCAGTGAGGGAAATTTTTTTTTGCTGAAATTCATTCATGGCGAGGATCTGCGGCCATTTCCGCTCGTCGCGCGAAGACGAAAGCTTGAGGGTGATTTTGCGTCGGCACGACCACGTCATTCCGAGCCGTCTAAAAACGGCGAGCAGCTACTCGCTGAATGCCGCCAGCGCGGGGCTCGAGGGCATCGTGTCCAAGCGAAAGTACTCCCGGTACAAATCGGGCAAATGCGACTGGGTGAAGGTGAAGTGCGCCCAGTGGAAGGAAGACAATAAAGATCGCGGTGATCTTTTCATGCGCCGAGGAAATGGCGGGGTGGGACACCGCAGCGCGTGAAATGCCTACGCGAGTTCCCTCACCATTGGGTCGGAGCGATGGTCTGTGCTGCGTGAGCTGAGTCGGAAAACTGGTGGTCATCTGACGCGCTAGAAACCTCAAAAAATTCGACCGAGGCGACCGAACTTGACCCCCTCTGGACATTTCGGGACGAGAAATGCCCAAGTGGGGCACAGCAGAGTGTGGATGCTGGAACGTATCCGGCTGAGGCTTAAGGCGCTGGCTTTCGGGGGCGCTGATGCGTACGGAACGAGAGCATCGAACGCCACCTCGGATGGCCGCACCAAATCATCCGGCCATGACACTCGCGCTGTTATTCGTTCCTTGCCTGGAGGGGGCAGTCTACCAGGAACTCGGTTCCTCCTGCTGCCGGACTGAGCACATTCAGCTGCGCACCCAACTGCGCGATCAGCGCCGCCACTACGCGCATTCCCATCGTTCTCGCCTCGGCAATCTGGAAATCATTCGGAAGACCTCTGCCGTCATCACGTACGCTCAGGCTCAGACTGTCTAGATTTCGTCCCCGGATACTAACCCACACCCGGACCTTGCTCCCAGAGAAGCGACCGTGTTTGCAAGCATTCGTTACCAGCTCGTTGAGCACGAGGGCCAGCCGCACTGCTCGGTCAGTTGGGATGCTGATCGGTTCAGAAGCGCTGAACTCCAGATCACAGTCTATCACCTGCTCTTGTAAGTCGTCGCACAGGTCGCGGAGGTACATCGCGAGTTCAATTTTTGCCAAGTCCGGGCTCCGCGTGAGCCGCTCATGTGCGGTCGCAATGACGCCTATTCGGCTCGACGCCTCTCTGAGCACGTCCGTAATGTTGGGATCGCCCGCAGTTGCAGCCCGGAGATTGATCAAGCTCGATACGAGTTGCAGGCTGTTTTTCACCCTGTGGTTTATCTCGTTAAGAAGAACTTTGTGGTAGTCGAGAGCCCCCTTCAACGCTCGTTCATGTCGTTGGCGTTCGATTGCCATTCCAAGAATGTTTGCAGCCCCCTGAAGAAATGTAATGTCGTGCTCGGTGAACTCGCCTGGTGACCGGCTATCGACTTCCAAGATGCCATATGGCGCGCCGTCACCTTGTAAAATCACATTGATTGCGCGGCGTACTCCATGCGCCAGCAGTAACTCAGGTGTTCTAAATCGCTCCTCGTTCTCCAGGTGGTTAGAGATCACGGGTTTGCCAGTGTGAAGCGCAAACCCAGATGGCGAGGCGAGGTCTGCACCCACACTGGCGACCCCGACCAATCCTTCTTGCCAACCAAAGCCTGCCCTCATAAGCAGCCGGCTTTCTCCGGGAAGAAACTCCAGAACTTTACACAGCTCGGCACCGAGCCCCTCCGCGCAAACGCTCACCGCTTCATCGAGCAGCTCTTGCAGCGGGACGGTGCGTAACGCTGCCACTCCCAAGTTAGACAACAATTCTTGCTGGCGCAGACGAGCGCTCAGAACGTCATTGGCGGACGAGCGCTGTGGTATAGGTGCCGTCTCGACAATGGGCTCAGGCTTATTTTCGTCCGATCCCACCTTACCTCTTGCGTGGGGTTAGCTTAGCTCACTGGGGTGCCCAGTAGATTGCGGAGGGCAGCGACCAACTTATCAGGGGCAAAAGGTTTGGCCAGAACAACGGGCTTTGGCTCGAAGCCCTCAAGCAAGCGCGGGTCACTGGTCTGAAAGAGGAAGGGGATACCTTTTACACTAAGATCGCGAGCAAAGGCGAGGGTGTCGCCCACTTCGAGCCGAACATCCAACACGGCTGCATCTGTTACATTGTCCCTTGCAAGTTGCTCCGCCTCTCGGAGCGTCCTGGCAAGCCCGACCACAATCATCCCGGCGGATTTCAAGATGCGCGACAGATCGAGTGCGATGATCGGATCATCCTCCACGACCAGGACGCGCTTCTTGTCTACCATAGCTGTCGCTCCCCCGAAGACACCGATCATTCGGCGCTGGGACTTTCCCCCAACCAGCAACGTTAGTGTTTGCTCGTTGTTCCGAGGCGCAGCGAGCGCGGACAAGAGAAAACCAGCTGCTGACGGACATCGGTTAGATAGGCTCTAGCCGAGGCTAAGCCGACAGAGGATCGACTAGAGCAGGATCACTCAGTCAGCCACGCAATAGCGATTGACAAGACACCGATGGTGAAAAGGATTGCAAGCATAGTCGCAGGAGCGATGAGTTGTTCAGTCTCTGGATCGTCTTCCATTTCTGAGTGCAAGAGAGGAGTTGCTTTGGGGTCAGACCAGTGTCCTTCGCGCCTTCGGCATTGTAGTGCGGTTTGTCAGCGAGCGGACGAGTAACCTAGCGGAAGGCGCACCTCAACGCTGACCTCAATCATTACTTGTTTAATTTACGGCTCGCGGCGGCCAGCGCGTCGAGCGCCCGGTGCTCTACGCGCTGGGTGGCCGGTTCGTGTCATGGGTTCCGAAGGTCGAGAGCGGTAAGACGAGCCACGAGGTGGTGGCCTGATCCCTACGAGTTCGCTGGGACGGTTGACCTGGTACTCGCTCCAGAGCGGTTCCGATCGGCTGGAACTTCCCGCTGACGGCCTCAGTAACGATCGCCAGCTTGTTTCAGACACCACCGCACAGGCTTCACCGCGGACTGGTGAAGCCTGAATGAACACTGGCCACCGGGCCGAGCAAACGACTGGCGAGCGAGCTTGCGTTGTTAGGGACTTGACGGCGTGTCACGTCCTGACCTGGCACTGAGCGCCACTGGCACGGTCGACACTCGGCGTGGCAGGTATCCGAGGAGGTTCGGACAAGGATTCGAAATCGAAAAGCCGGTTGCAGACGGCAGGGGTTGACCCTGTGCAGACATGGGCTGGATCGTCATCTCGCAGAGCAGTGCGAAATTCCGCAACTTCGCCGTCAAAGGCCTGCCTCAATAGTTCGGGGTGCACCATAACGGCCCCCTCTCAAAGGCTTTCGTATACGCGCTCACTCCGTGATTGCCGCATAGACCATGTCGCGGAGCAGAAAACGGTATTGCACGCGCTTGCTGGGAGATTGCATCATATAAACGACGAACATTTTCTCTTTGGGGTCGACCCAAAAATACGTCCCACCGGCGCCGCCCCAAAAGTACTCGCCGAAAGAACCCGGGACTGGCGCAAGTCCGGGCTCGACACGCACCGCAAACCCCAAGCCGAACTTGTAGCCAGGACCGAGCAGATCGTAGGGACCGCGGCGAACCACCTCTCCCATGTGGTCCGAAGTCATGTAGGCAATTGTTCTCGGGCCCAGATAGCGTTTGCCATCGAGCGCGCCGCCGTTAATCAGCATCTGCAGGAAGCGGGCGTAGTCGGCCGGAGTGCCGACCATTCCCTGGCCGCCGAGCTCGTGTTTGTTCGCAATGCGCGGATCGTTGAATTCTATGCCAGCCCCAATTGCCCGATCGCTAGGGAAGGGTTCTGCGATCCGGTTCTGCTTTCCTGGGTCGGTTACGTAGAAGCTCGTATCCGTCATGCCGAGCGGGTCGAGGATATTTTCCTTCTCAAACTGATAGAGGGATTTACCTGAGACCACCTCGACGACGCGTCCGAGAACATCGGTCGCGTGACTGTAGTCCCAGGTTGTACCTGGATGATAGACCAGCGGTAGTTTGCTCAACCGCTCAACAAACTGGGCGTTATCAAAGATGCCTTCATAAAGATTGGCATCGAGATACGCCTTCTTGACAAGGCCATCGCCGAAGAAACCGTAAGTAAGCCCAGAACTGTGGCGCATGAGGTCTTGAACGGTCATCGGCCGCTTGGGGACAATCTGCTCTATCGTCGGCTTCCCATCCGTCCCAGGCTTCTCCTCACCGACTTTCAGGTCTTTGAAGGACGGGATGTACTTGGCCACCGGATCGTTGAGCGCCAGCTTGCCGTCCTCCAACAACATCATGGCGGCTACGGTCGTGATTGGTTTTGACATCGAATAAATGCGGAAGATCGCATCCTTCGTCATCGGTGTTTTCTTTTCGGGGTCAAGGATTCCCATCGCCTCGAAATAGGCGATTTTTCCGTGCCGAGAAATCAGCAAGACGGCACCGGGGATTGTCCCTTTGGCGATGTCGGCTTTGAGTGTGTCGGTGATGGCCTGTAGTTGTTTGGAGGACAGGCCCACACTCTCGGGAGATGTGGTTGGCAACGTGTCGGCGACCGCCGCCAGCGAGATGAAGAGGCCAAGCAAGAGAGCCGGAAGTGCGAGCTTCAGCTTCATCTACGTCTCCCTTCGGAAATTCCATTGCTGTCCGCGCCTAGCCTGCCACGGGACGAACTCCTAAGCAAAGATCAATCGCTGTTGACTTTTCTCTGGAGGTCGAGCCCATCTCCATCAAAGATATCGACGAGAATGACCCTCCAAGTTCAATTGTCTAGTTAGGAGACACCGATCATCCGAGCTGTCGCCGCGTTGCGTCAGGAAATGGGAGGGTCACCCGACGCGCCGGAAGCTCTTTGGAACCCGCCCGCGGCGACCGATCCTGACCGATACTGTCGAAAAAGGGGTTCTCGGGGGCGGCGCAGTCTGCACCGGTGAGGAAGGGATTCCTCGATCACTGCCCTGGGTGCAATTAAGATTCTCCACCTGCGGGAGATTGGAACCAGATTCTATCTGCTTACATAGCATCGATCCTAAGATCGACATTTTCAACAGTATCGACCCGAAGCTGCCGTCGAGGCAACTGGCACCCTTACCCCGCCCGGCTCCACGATGGTTCGGCGAAGCTCGGGCTTCAACAGTCGTGGTATGCTCGGTAGAGTTGCCGGGGCTGGCCCATCGCGGGCCCCGACGCGTTGCGGCGGGGCCGAAGCCAACAAGAGTGGGAGGAGAAAAGTCATGCAATGGACGAAGCAGACGACTGCTCGATCAACCGCGATGCTTCTCGCATCGCTCATGCTGAGCATGGCACTGCTCGGGGAGCAGGCCATCGCGCAGAAAGCCCCGGCAACGTTGGCTCAAGGCGCGCCGCAAGACGTCGGGCTCGACCCACAACGCCTCGATCGGCTGACGCTGGCGATCAAGAGGGAACTGGCGGACGGCAAGCTGCCCGGGATGGTGGCAGTGGTCGCCCGCAAGGGCAAGATCGTCTACAGCGAGGCGCTCGGCTGGCAGGACAAGGCCAACAACCTGCCGATGAAGCCCGATACGATCTTCCGCATCTATTCCATGACCAAGCCGCTGGTATCGGTGGCAGCAATGGTCCTGGTTGAAGAGGGCGTGGTGCAGCTCACCGACCCCGTGTCGAAGTTCCTGCCGGCCTTCAAGGACATGCAGGTCAGCGTCGCCGAAACGGGCGCCGACGGCAAGGTCACCTACAAGACAGTTCCCGCTGCGCGGCCCATGACGGTGCAGGATCTGCTCCGCCACACCGCCGGCCTCGCCTATGGCGAGATCACGAAGAACGAGCCGGTCAAGGCAGCCTACGCGGAGGCCAAGCTCGCCCAGCCAGGCGTCATCGACTTCGACAATCGCGGCATGACGGGGGCCGAGCAGGTCGAGCGCGCGGCCAAGATTCCCTTGATCCACCAACCTGGCACGACCTGGGAATATTCCATCGCCTCTGACATCCTGGGCCGCGTGGTCGAGGCCGCATCGGGCAAACGCCTGGCCGTGTTCCTTGAGGAGCGCGTGTTCAAGCCGTTGGGCATGGCCGACACAGCGTTCTGGCTGCCGTCGGCGAAAATCGGCCGGCTCGCAATTCCCTTCGACAAGGACCCGGCGACAGGCGCCGTCAACCGGCTGATCGACGTGTCGAGCGAGCCCAACAACGATTCGGGTGGTGCGGGTGCGGTATCGACCGCTGGGGATTATCTGCGGTTTGCGCAAATGTTGCTGAACGGCGGCGCGCTCGGACAGCGCATCCTATCGCGCTCGACCGTCAAGCTCATGACGTCCGACCATCTCGGCGGCTTCATCAGTCAGCCGCTGCAGCCGGGCGAATTGCTGCTGGGCACCAAGGGCTACACGTTTGGGCTCGGATTTGCCACCCGCCAGGATGACGGCATCGCTGCTTTGGCCGGCTCACAGGGCGAATACACCTGGGCCGCCTACTCCGGGTGCTACTTCTGGATCGATCCCAGGGAGGAGATTGTCGGCGTTTACATGGCGGCGGCTCCGAGCCCCATCAGGGCCTACTACCGCCGAATGGTGAAGGGGCTGGTGTACCAGGCCCTGGTCGATTGACGGCACCGTCTCGCTTGCGCCGAGGAGCGCAGGGCCCCCACCCGGCCCTGCGTTCTCGCACCGTCAATGAGGCAAAATGATCACCAGCATGGCCGGAATCTAGGGACTTGCGGGCACTGGTTGGTGGTTTCAGGAGACCTTACGATTTAGCGCCCTGGCACTCTGCAGCCATGCCGCCGCAGATGACCAGCATGGCCGGAAGGTGGGGCACTCCAGAGAGCGATTTGAGACCGCGGAAGCAGGGTGCGGATAGCCGCCCTTGACCGACTCGGACCCTAGCCCGGCGCTTGTCGCGACGCAGCAACGTCGTGCGATGGCAAGGAGTTCGTGACCACCCGTCGACATGTCATGGAATGAGGCTTGGAACCGCACCCAGCTGCGGCGCCATTGGAGGATTGAGGATGGGAAGCTGTTCATCGAGACGCCGCCGACGAACTTCCCTGATGGCAAGACCGCGATCGGGCGGGTCGTATTTGAGCGGGATAAGTAGAGGTACCCGCAGGATCCACGAGCCGGCCATCTCCCGTTTTTCTTGAATGGCAGGTCCTGGCACGAAGCGCCAATCACCGTGATTTCCGGAGCCTGGTCTGTTGCTGGGTGTAGAGCTGCATCGGGGCATCGCGGCTAGCACAGCAGTTCGGACGAGGAGTTAGTCTCACCCATCTGTTGCATGGGCAGTATCTGCCTGCGCGCAGCGGCAAGCAAGGTTGCGCAACCCCGTCTGCAAAAAAAGCTCAAGGCGTGCAACCACAGCGCCGATGTCTTGATGGGTCTTGCCATGCAACTCACTCCCGTCTCTCACCGAACATGAGCGGGAGGATTGCCACGCTGAAAACCACGCTGGTCAGCACCAGCGGCCAGCTTGTGCCGAACTTCAGCAGGAAGCTACCCAGGGCGGCACCCGCCATGAACAGTCCGACAGAGGCCACGCGGCGACGCCAGTTCCGGTTGGTGCCGCCAGCCAGCGCGGAATCGGCGATGATGCCGGTGAAGGTAACGGTCATGACATTGGTCGCGATGTCCGGCACGCCGTGCACGCGCAGCATGGCATTCTGGATGCCCATCGCCAACGCCAGCGTGGCAACCACCACATGACCGGCGAGATTGTGGGCGTTGGGCTCGGCGACGCAGGTCAGTGCGGTGGCCGCAACGATTACAGCCCACTCGACAGCAAAGCCGATCCTTCGCTCTTGCAGCCTCCGCGGCGCGCGCAGCAGGCGGCCGCCGATCAGCGCGCCCAGAATGAAGGCCACGATGGCGGGGATGTACCGAGCCGTCTCGCCGAGCGCTCCGCCGGTGCCAATTGACAGTGCCATCAGCAGCAGGTTGCCAGTCATCATCTCGGCGAACACCCCACCCAGCGCAAGGAAGCAGACGGCGTCGACCAAACCGCACGTCGCGCTGATCATGTAGAGCCCTGTGGTCACATCGGTGAGCCGGTCCTTCGCGCTGTCGGGAAGCATCTTGGGTGGCATGCTCATTGTTGTTCACCGCGATAGTGAGCTACTGCCAGAGCTCCCGAAGGAAGATCTGGCTAGCCGATCGTGGTACTTCACCGGTTTCTCAAATGAAAAGTGCTCCTAGGAAGACTGCGCCTCCCGGTGCTGCTGCCAAGGCGATGCTTAACTGGCCAGCAAGCTCGACTCAGGTCACGCTTCCATTCAAACGGACCGTGCCCTAAAATTTGGGACCTTTCGATCGGCTATTCCCACAACCGGTTTCCCCGATGCCTGACCGAGGGAGGTCCGTAACGGAGACGATACGGCCGTTCCGCTGGCGCATCGCATTAACTTATGCGCTCGCCGTCATCGAGGATTTGCTGGAACTGTCCTATCCGTGGGCTACCGGGCTCGCGATCAACGGTCTGCTGGCCCAGGATTATCGCATGATCGCGCCCGTGATGATCGCATGGGTACTGCACACCGCGATCGGCTGCGGTCGGCAGATGTACGACACGCGCCTCTTCACCGAGGTCTACAACACCATCGTGACCGATACGGTGCTGCGCCAGCGCCAGTTGGGAATCGAGCCCACAAAGGTGGCGGCACGCTCGGCCATGTCGCGTGAGTTCGTGACGTTTTTCGAAAAGGACATGCCGGTTGTCCTCAACACGATGGTGAGCATCATCGGCTCTGCCGCCATCCTGTTCTACTACGACCTCGTGATCGGCGCGGTTGCCGCGCTGCTCTTCGTCCCGGTCGCGATCATCAACCGCCGCTACATGCGACGTTCCCTGACGCTCAACGAACGTCTCAACAACCAGCTCGAGCACGAGGTCCAGGTGATCGAGGCGGCGCAGCAAGGAGCCGTCACCCAACATTTTGCCGAGGTGCGCGCGTGGCGCATCAAGCTTTCAGATGCCGATGCCTTCAACTGGACTGCGATCGAAGCGCTATCGATCCTCGTGTTCCTCCTGGTGCTGTTGCGCGTCGCATATATGCCAAACGCTGACGCCGGCACCATCTTTGCGATCTTCGTCTATGTCTGGCGCCTGATGGAAAAGCTCGACATGATGCCACAGATCGTCCAACAGCTTATGCGGCTTAAGGACATCCGTCGCCGTATCGAGGCCGGGGCCTCGGTCGAGGCGGTTGGTGAGCAGATCCGACGCACCGACAGCGAAAAGAGCGGGCCGCCCTGATGGCATCCAGACCACACGATGCGACCCCGCGGAGAGGCTAGATCAGGGCACGCTGCGGTGCACCGTTCAAGCGAAGAGGTCTCCTTCTGGCACTCAAGAGACGGTCCTTGAGCGCCCACGAGTATGCCGGGAATAGGGGTTATTCCGGACACAAATCAGAGCCTCGGGGGGACAGCCTGACCGGCATCTGCCATCGCAAGAGCATGC
>Ga0081455_10008734_pt1 | contig 10491 bp, 7 predicted proteins | sample TabmetS3T2R1_FD_70207 | JGI IMG/M metagenome (GOLD analysis project Ga0081455, IMG submission 70207) | Tabebuia heterophylla rhizosphere microbial communities from the University of Puerto Rico - S3T2R1 | ecosystem: Host-associated > Plants > Roots > Rhizosphere ... | reverse complement strand
GAAGGAATGAGAATCGCCCCTGGGTACGCATCGCGGGGAGTCGCCTCGAAGGAATGATAATCTCCCCTCGAGTACGCATTCGCGAGGTCATCGCCAGCGTCATGCGTCTGGGGTAGTAGGAAAGACCGCATCATTTGGTCTCATAGATCAGCGTCCGATGTTTGCGACTGCCGACAATGTATCCTGTAAGCGCTCCGACCCCGGCGCCGATCATCGCGTAGATGAGAACTGCCAATCCATATTCACCAGGTTCTCCGGAGCCGCTGGCTGTGGCCGCGGCGACGCCGCCTCCAAGCCCTCCGACGCCCGCGCCGATCCCCAATCCGATCAGTGTCGCTCTTTTGGCCGACTTCGAGATCATCCGGTGGACTCTGAGCGCGTCTCCGCGAGTTACGTCCGTTGTTATATCTCCCCGTGCGAGCGTCAGGGCTGCGTCCGATACGCTGATCAGCCTGCCCTTAAGAGTCTGCCCATTCCTGAGTCTCACCCTCACTTCATCTCCGGGTGGAATTGATTTAAGCCCTTCCCAGGAACCTATGATCGGGGCAGGCGGCGCCTGAGCGAACGCGACCTGCGGCTTCGCTAACATGGCCATCAGAGCAAATGCGACGACTATTGCGCCTTTCTTTCTTGTCTTCATGATTATCCTCTAGCCGCGTTACCTGGTTTCGTAGACCAACGCCCTCTGTTTACGACTACCCATGATGTACCCGATAAGCGCTCCGCCGCTGGCGCCGGCCACTACGGCGACCAAGCCCCAAAGGTCAGCTTCTCCACCCCTCCCGCCGCTATTGGCGTACATGGCGGTTCCTGCCAGGCCAGTTCCGGCGCCAATACCGAGCCCTATCAGAGCCGCTCTTTTGGCAGACTTCGATATCATCCGATCGACTCTGAGCGCGTCTCCGCGAGTTACGTCCGTGGTTATATTTCCTCGTGCGAGCGTCAGGGCTGTGTCCGATACGCTGATCAGCCTGCCTTTCAGTTTCTGCCCATTCCTGAGTCGCACCGACAATTCATCTCCGGGCGGAACTGCTTTAAGCCCTTCCCAGGAGCCTCTGATCGGAGTAGGCGTTACTTGAGCGAATGTGATCTGTGGCCTGGTTAACACGGCCATCAGAGCAAATGTGACGACTACCGCGCTTATCTTTTTTGTCTTCATAAATATCCTCCATTATCCTCCGGGAGCGAGGCGCCGGATCAATAAGAGCCTGCCAGACGAAGGCAGAACGGCTACAAGAGCCGGGATCTTAATGCTCTTTGTCATAGGCGCCCCATATCACTTGGTTTCGTAGATCAACAGCCGCTTTGTACGACCACTGATAGCTGCCCCCATACCTGCTCCGATTAAGGCGCCGAGGAACCCGAAGACGGCAGCTGCCAACCCCGGATCTTCAGGGTTATCGGGCTCGGCGAGGGCGCCCAACAACACTCCAACGCCCGTGCCGATCCCCAATCCAAGGAGGAGACCTTTTGTGTCCGACTTCTTGACCACCTGGTAGACTTTAAGCACATCTCCACGGTTTACGTCCGTGGTATTTTTTCTCCGCTCAAGAGTCAGGACCGTGTCCGATGCGCTGATCATCCAGCCATTCAGGGTCTGCCCATTGCGGAGACGCGCCACTACTTTATCTCCGGGTGGAACTGCTTTAACCGCATCCCAGGAGCCTCTGGTCGGGGCGCCTAGAGCCTGAGCGGACATAATCTGTGGCCTCGCTATCATGGCCATCAGAGCGAATGCGACGACTTTTGCGACTTTCTTTCTTGTCTTCATGCTTAACCTCAATAGCGATTACGGCGCTTTGTAAACGACCTCGCCTCTACTGCCGATAATCGCTCCGACTATGGCGCCAACGGCGACGCCGAAAGCCATTGTTTGATACTCGACGGCGAAGCTGGCCTCCTTTGCTTCGCCGATCCCGTACCCAATTCCGTATCCGCCGGCCAATCCGACGCCGCCGAGTAAAGCGGCGTAGCCCGCCGTCCGCGCGCCGGATTTCTTCCGAATCTCAGCAATCTCTTCTCGCTTGAGCGCCACGTCCCCTCCCGACGCCTTCACAGTGGACAGCGTTATCGAATCGGCTGTGACGGCCGATAATTTCCCGCTGAACTTCCGACCCGTTTTTGTCTTGATCGTCAGCTTCGAGCCCTGATTTATCTTCATCGCCTCTCCCCAGTTGTTCTTCGCGTCCTGCGCGAGAACCGCCTGCGAAAAGAGAGGGAGAATCAAAAACAGACCCGGGAGTAAGAGCCTGCCAGGCAGACGTGGAACGGCCGCAAGATCACGGATGAAGAATCTTGTTGTCATAACATTCTCTCCTGTCAGGGCAATCAGGCGTTGAGTAAGGCTTCAGCTAGTAGCGTCGCAAGCGGCGTTCCTCGCCTGGAAGAGTGATAGAACAAGGCTAACGAGAAGGGCTGACAATTCTCTGACGCAGGAAATAGCCGACAATTGTAAGGTCCCGATGACCATCGAGCATGAAGTTCAACCCTCAGGCTGCGTTTTCTTCAACCGGCGCAGCCGGAGAACTGAACTTCATGCTCTTTTTTCTTGACATAGATGATGGTGAAGAAATATATTGCGGGTTCTAACGAATCAAATTACATTCATTGAAATAGAGAAGCCCAATTGCAGAAGATCAAAGCTGTTCGAACATCTGTGCGTCAGCGTCGGCGTCTTCGAACTCCGAATCCGGAGGTGCGGCGGCGGTTGCTGGAAGCGGCGGACCAATTGATTCATGAGCAGGGATTTCCTTCGCTTCGGATCGAGGAGATAGTTGATCGGGCGGATCTCTCGATAGGCACCTTTTATCTGTACTTCGAGAGCAAAGACGACCTGTTCATCAATCTCGTAATCGAAAACACGGGCGAACTCCGGCGCCGTTTGGAAGCCGCTGCGAAGACGGCAGGCAGTGTTTTGCAACGTCTAGGTCAGGTAACGGACACTTATCTGGACTTTGTTAAAGAACACGAGCGAGGGTTTCTTTACTATCACCACGTCGGTCACGTGGACACCACGGTGGGGCCGCTTTCGGTCTGGGCCTGTAACCAATGCGCCTCAACTCTTCGACCCCTGCTGGAAGAGGGAATGGCGCGGGGAGAGATCAAAAAAACTGATCCCGAATTGCTTGCCCAGGCCGTGGTCGGACTGACGCAACATATTGCAAGTTACTGGCTGCAACATCAGGAGGTTTACACCCGAGAACAGGTCAAGGATTTTCTCTCCCATTTGTTAGGGTGAGCGGCCTTGATCGTCATTTCAGCTACTGATTCCTCTGGAAACTAAGGTTTTCGGTGTTTTTCTTGCCATCGAAGGAGGACGTTTAGAGTACCGGATTTAGCCGGTAGGGCTCAGAGTCTCAACCCTGCCTGCTAAAGCCGGTACTCTAACGCTATCTCCCAACGTTTGCGATTGAACTGAATGGCTCCCATCCCGGTTTTTTCGATGCGGAAAAACGCTAAACAATTTAATTAGCAGAGCACTGTATACATCGCGGTTGAAATAAGGCCCGGAAACATAGACACCGTAGCGGGCTCCAAACTCCCCATAATCTTTTAAGACTTTCAGGCTTTCCTTTCCCCTAGTCTGCTATTTGATTGGTGAATGAAATTCTATTCGTCAATTCATCATACGCGATTTTGAAACTGCATCCGTAAGTTTGAGTGACATCAACCCAACTAAATAACCAGGCGAACTAAGCAACCAAGGAGGTTAATCGTGGACAATCACATAAAACGACTTCGGGTGAAGGGATGGGTCTTCGCGTTGTGGGTGGCTATCACTGCGATGCTATTCCTGGCGCTCGACCGTCCGCCTTCGACGGCGGCCAGGCAGGCTTCTTCGGCGGGAGTGCCGTTCATCGAGTTTGAAAGCGGACCGGTGCGTCCAATCGCAATGTCGCCGAACGGCGCCAGGCTCTTTGCGGTGAACACGCCCGATAACACTCTGGAAATTTTCGGGATCACTTCAGGAGGGATCACCTTACAAGCCCGCGTCCCGGTCGGGTTGGAGCCGGTGGCCGTGGCGGCGCGGGACGATTCGGAGGTTTGGGTCGTCAACCATCTATCGGACAGCGTGAGCGTGGTGAGCCTCGTTGGCACGCCGCGCGTCGTCCGCACTCTGCTGGTCGGCGATGAGCCGCGCGACGTGGTGTTCGCGGGGTCTCCGGCGCGCGCGTTCATTACGACCGCGCATCGCGGGCAGCAGCGCACAAACTCCTCCATCGCCGGCGTTCCCGGCGCGGGCGATCCGCAGTTGACCACGCCCGGCGTCGGGCGCGCCGACGTATGGATCTTCAACCCCGCCAATACGGGGACGGCGGTCGGGGGCATTCCGGTCAGGATTATGACGTTCTTCACCGACACGCCTCGGGCGCTGGCGGTCGCCCCCGATAAGACTACGGTCTATGTGGCCGGGTTCAAGACTGGCAACCAGACGACCTCCATAATCGAGGGGGTGATCTGCGAGAACTTCGATGTGAGCACGCCTTGCCCCGCCCCCGATGGCTCTACCAGTCCTGGCGGACATCTGGGGCCTGCCACCAACTTCGAGGGCAAGCCGGCGCCGGCGGTCGGCCAGATCGTTAAATTCAACAACAGCACCCAGCGGTGGGAAGACGAGCTGGGGCGCAACTGGAATAACGCGGTTAAATTCAGCCTGCCGGACAAGGACGTCTTCGCCGTCAACGCGAACACCCTGGCGCAGACGGCCGTATTCGCGCACGTGGGGACGACCCTGTTCAACATGGTCACCAACCCGGTGAACGGCAAACTTTATGTGTCGAACAGCGAGGCCATCAACAACGTCCGCTTCGAGGGCCCAGGCAATTTCGGCGGCAGCACGGTTCAAGGACATCTGGCTGAAATGCGGATCACCGTGATTTCCGGCGGGGCGGTCACGCCGCGACATCTCAACAAACACATTGACTACACCAAGCTCGCGGGCGATCCTGGTTTCGACCCGACGGCGAAGAATCACAGCCTCTCGACGCCGCTCGACATGGCGGTGACGAGCGACGGGCGGACGCTGTTCGTGGCCGCGTTCGGGTCGAAGAAGATCGGCGTCTTCGACACGACGGCGCTGGAGACCGGCATGTTCGATCCGAGGACCGCGAGCGCGAATTACATCCCGGTCAGTGGCGGCGGCCCGAGCGGACTGGCGCTGGATGAGGTGAGGGGGCGGCTCTACGTGATGACTCGCTTCGATAACTCGGTGAAAGTGATCGATCTCGCCACAAAGCAGGAGATCGCGAACGCGACGTTGCCGAATCCGGAACCGGCGTCGGTGGTCGAGGGGCGGCCGCTGCTCTACGACGCCACGCGGTTTTCCGGCAACGGCGAGGCTTCGTGCGCGAGCTGTCATATCTTCGGGGATAATGACGACCTCGCCTGGGACCTCGGCAATCCCGACGACGCCGTCAAGCAGAATCCGATACCGATCAACTTCGGCGACGCCGGGACGATCGCCCTCGGAAAAATCCTCTTCGGGGTGAGGGGGAAGATCAATGGCAGCGACAAGGCCGATGAGTTCCATCCGATGAAAGGGCCGATGACGACGCAGACCTTGCGCGGGCTGCGCAATTCAGGCGCAATGCACTGGCGCGGCGACCGCGCCAACGGCTTCTTCGGCATCGATCCTTTCGATCCCAACCTTTCGTTCAACAACTTCATCGTCGCTTTCGAAGGACTAATCGGCGGAGCGCAGCCGACGCCCGCGGAGATGCAGAAGTTCACCGACTTCCAGTTGCAGGTCGTGCCGCCGCCAAATCCGGTGCGCAATCTCGACAACTCGTTGACGGCGGCGCAGAGGCGCGGCAGTAACTTCTATTTCGGTAACCGTCCCTCTGACGGCATCAACATTCCTTTTGTCTCGCAATTGAACGACGGGAGCAACTTCAACTGCAATGGTTGTCACATGGTCGATGCGTCCCGGGGCTTCTTCGGCACGGGCGGCAGGTCGAGCTTCGAAGGCATCACCCAGATCGTCAAGATTCCGCACCTGCGCAACATATACACGAAGGTGGGTATGTTCGGCGTCCCGAAGGTTGACTTCTTCCAGACTAATGACAAAACCAGCTTTCAGGGCGACCAGATCCGCGGCTTCGGCCTCGTGCATGACGGTGTGGTCGACACGCCATTCCGCTTCGTCACCGCAGTCGTGTTTGCGCCTCAGCTAACCAGCGGCTTCCCGCTGTTCAACGCCAATGGGACCAGGCGCGACGTCGAGCAGTTCCTATTCGCGTTCCCCACCGATTTGGCTCCGATCGTCGGCCAACAGGTGACGTTGACCAACGTCAACGCCACGGCGGCAGGCCCGCGCATCGACCTCATGATCCAACGCGCGGGAACGCCGTTCATCTCGAAAGAGCTAGGCGGCGCGGTCAGAGAATGCGATCTGGTGGCGCAAGTCGCGCTGGGAGGTCGCGTCAAGGGCTTCCTCTATGACCCGGTCGCCGGGAACTTCATTCCGGATGACGGCGGGCCTCGCGTCTCGGGCGGCGCATTGCGCGCGCTCGCGGCGACGCCGGGCCAGGAGGTGACGTACACCTGCGCGCCTCCGGGATCGGGCGTACGCATCTTAGCCAGTAATTAAGCCTTCCCGAACTGGCCATATGCCATGTTCATGGTCTTTGAGAAATAAATGTGACAACGCTTCTTGCGGCAGCGCCAGCGGCGATTGGGCCTAACCCGGTCTTGAGAAGCCGGGGGAATCTCAACCGTCGCGGCAGTGACTTAGGGGGGATATGCGCTCATTGTTCCTGCTTTCAAAAGCCGGACTGAGCTCACGAGTCGCTGCGGCGACTAAGAAGTCGGTTGTCGCATTTATTTCTCAAAGACCATAGAACATGGCATATGGCGCATTTGGTCCAATGACTAATTCGATCCGAAGCCTCCTATGATGCGAAAGGCCATTCCCACAAAAGGGCATTCCGTCACTGATCTCAGCCCGCGACATTCTCTTCAAACCAGGCTACAGAAAGAGTCCCGCTATCTGCCGACGGTCGTGCTCGGCGGCTCACACTCGATCACTTGATCCGCCGCATTGCTTTTACAACACCATTGACGCCTTTAGCGGCTGTTTGTATCCTCAGCCTCGCTATATTTTCCCGCCAACCCTGGGGAAAGCTCTCAAACAACGAAATCGGCAAAACAATCAAACATCTCTCTTGGGAGAGAGATGAGGAGGATAAATGCGCCGTTTAATAATTGCCGCCTTATCCGCTTTGATACTGCTGTGCGTATCTATCTCAACCCCACAGGGACGTGGGTTGCATTCAATTCGCTGGACCCCTCTCATGATCAACCTGCTCATCCGGGCTGGGGCGCCGGCTGCTACAAGCCCGAGGCCAGTGGCAGCGCCTGTGCAAGCGGCCGCTAGTACACGCGGCGCGGCGCCGAGCGCTCAAGAGAGTGATTCGCTGGAACCCGGCAAGCCCGTCGAACGAGAGCTTTCCGGTGGTCAATCGCATTTCTACAAGATCAGCATGACCGCCGGTCAGTACTTACGGATAAACGTCAGCCAGCGAGGAATAGACGCACTGGTGGCGCTGTTTACGCCCGATGGCAAGAATATCGGCGAGGTAGACGACGTGCATACGACTGTGGGGTCAGAGACTGTCTCGGCGATCGCAGAGGCGGCGGGCGCATATGGAATCGAAGTGCGTTCCGCCGATAAGACAGCCCAAACAGGACGCTACGAGATCAAGATAGAAGAATTGAGAGAGGCTATTGCTGAAGATGAATATCGCGTCGCTGCGGACTCACTCTTTCGCGAGGCGAGGCAGTTAAGGAAAGGAACGCTGGAAGCAAAAAGAAAGAGCATCGAAAAGTATGAAGAGGCGTTGGGGTTATATCGCAGAGCAGGCGACAGTAGAGGGGAGGCTGAAACACTTAACAGTATCGGCCTAGCCCATCATTCATTAGGAGAGAAACAGAAAGCGCTGGACAAGTACATTGAAGTTCTGCCGGTCCTACGGGCTATAGGTGACCGCGGGGGGGAGGCTACTGTGCTCAATAACATCGGCACGGTCTATCTATCACTAGGAGAGACACAGAAAGCGCTGGACAAGTTTAATGAAGCTCTGCCGATCCTACGGGCGGTAAACGACCGCAATATGGAAGCTACCACCCTCAACAACATCGGCCAGGCCTATAAGTCATTAGGAGATATACAGAAGGCGCTGGACAAGCACAATGAGCTTCTGCCGATCGCACGGGCTATAGGGGCCCGCAATGTGGAAGCCATCACCCTCAACAACATCGGTCAAACCTATATGTTTTTAGGAGAGATTCAGAAGGCGCTGGACAAGCTCAATGAGGCTCTGCTGATCCTGCGGGCTATAGGTAACCGCGGGGGGGAGGCTACTGTGCTCAATAACATCGGCCTGGTCTATCTATCATTAGGAGAGAAACAGAAGGCGCTGGACAAGTACAATGAAGTTCTGCCGATCGAACGGGCTATAGGTAGCCGTGATATGGAGGCTGGTACGCTCAATAGCATCGGCGCAGTCTATCAGTCGTTAGGAGATATGCAGAAGGCGCTGGACAAATTTAATGAAGCTCTGCCGATCAGCCAGGCGGTAGGCGACCCCTTCGGCGAGGCCTCTACACTCAACAACATCGGCAAAGTCTATGACTCACTGGGAGAGACGCAGAAGGCGCTGGAGAAGTTCAATGAAGCTCTGATGCTCTGGCGGGCCGTAAGTGTCCACATCGGAGAAGCTGATACCCTGCTGGGGATTGCGCGAGTAGAGCAAAAACGCGGCAACCTCACCAAGGCTCGCCAAACCATTGAACAGGCTGTCGGCATGATCGAATCTCTGCGCACAAATATCGCCGGCCAGGAGCTTCGAGCTTCCTATTTCGCCTCTCGGCAGGACTTCTATGAATCTTACATCGACGTGTTGATGCAGATGCACAAGCAGAACCTGGCCGCGGCATTTGACGCTGTCGCATTAGCAGTAAGCGAGCGCGCCCGGGCGCGCTCTTTGCTGGAATTGCTGAAAGAGGCCCGCGCCGACATTCGTCAGGGCGTTGATGGTTCGCTACTTGAGCGCGAACGCTCCTTGCAGCAGCGACTCAATGCGAGGGCCGCGGCGCAAGTCAGCTTATTGAATCGTAAGCACACTCCTGAACAGGCCGCCGCCGCCGCCAAAGAGATCGCCGCCATCACCGACGAATATGAAGAGGTCCGGGCGCAGATTCGGGCTCGCAGCCCACGATACGCGGCTCTGACCCAACCTCAGCCGCTGGGCCTCGCAGAGATTCAACAACAGGCGCTTGATGAAGACACACTGTTGCTCGAATATGCGCTCGGCGAAAACCGCAGTTACCTCTGGCTCGTTTCGCAACGCTCCATCGATAGCTACGAGCTTCCTCCGCGCGCCGAGATCGAAGCAGCCACTCGCCGGGTTTACGAACTGGGCGCCGCGCGCCCGAAACGCGGCGCTCCGCCCGATCCACAATTCATCGCTCAGGCCAGGGCGCTCAGCGGGATGTTGCTCGGCCCGGTGGCGGCGCAACTCGGCGCCAAACGGTTGGTTGTTGTGGCGCCAGGCGCGCTGTCTTATCTGCCTTTCGCCGCGCTGCCGGCGCCGGTAGATAAGAATCGACCGGTCGGAGATTATGAGCCATTGATCGCCAAACATGAGGTAGTGAGCGTCCCTTCCGCTTCGGTCTTATCGATCATTCGCCGTGAAATGGCAGGCCGGCAGCGGGCGGCCAAATCGGTCGCCGTCCTGGCCGACCCCGTCTTTGAAGAGAGCGACCCGCGCCTGGAGTCGGCTAAAAAGGGAAACTCCTCCGGAGAGACTCCAGCCGCGCCGGCGGCTGATGCGGAACTTTCAGAGTTGACGCGCTCGATCAGAACCATGAATTTTTCCGACGCTCGCGCCGGTTTCACGCGACTCGCCTTCTCACGCCAGGAAGCCCAGAGCATCATTGCGCTGACTCCGAAAGGAACAGGGCTTAAAGCGACTGACTTCAGCGCCAGCCGCGACCTGGCCCTGAGCCGGCAATTGAGTCAGTACCGCATCCTGCATTTTGCGACCCACGGCCTGCTCAATAGCGAGCGCCCTGAACTTTCCGGGCTGGTCTTCTCGCTCGTTGACCAGGAGGGGAAACCGCAGGACGGATTTCTACGGCTGCATGAGATCTACAATCTCCAGCTCAACGCCGATCTGATCGTGCTCAGCGCATGCGAGACGGGGCTGGGCAAAGATATCAAGGGCGAGGGACTGATAGGGCTGACGCGCGGATTTATGTATGCCGGAGCGCCGCGCGTGGTCGCGAGTTTGTGGAATGTCGACGATTTGGCGACGGCGGAACTGATGAAGCTTTTTTATCAGCGCATGCTCAAAGACGGTCTGCCGGCGGGGGCGGCTCTGCGAGCGGCACAGCTTGAATTGTCCGGACAGAAACGCTGGGCGTCCCCCTACTTCTGGGCTGGATTCGCGTTGCATGGGGAGTGGAAATAATTGACCGCGGGGGTGGCTA
>Ga0081455_10008733_pt1 | contig 10492 bp, 9 predicted proteins | sample TabmetS3T2R1_FD_70207 | JGI IMG/M metagenome (GOLD analysis project Ga0081455, IMG submission 70207) | Tabebuia heterophylla rhizosphere microbial communities from the University of Puerto Rico - S3T2R1 | ecosystem: Host-associated > Plants > Roots > Rhizosphere ... | reverse complement strand
GCGAGCGGCGCCGAGCGCGCAGGTTCCGGCGGATCCCGTGCGGGCGGCAGCAGCGGTGCCGGAAATACCGGCGCGAGCAGTGGGCCATCGGGCGATCGCGGGCGCGCCAACGCTGGCGGCGCAACCGGTACGGGAAGAGCGGACAGACATCCGAGCGACGGCAGCGCGGGAACTGGCGTTCCGGACTACGCGCGTCCGCGTGAAGGCCAGCCGGTCGTCGGGACAGCGGTGCCGCGGTCGTCTGCGCCTCCCAGAGGCGACGGCGGCGGCGTCTTCCTTCCCGGAGGCTATTACGGCGGCTACTACGGCGGTTACTACGACCCGTGGTGGTACGGGGGCGCCGGCTACTACGGCGGCGGATACTACGGCGGCTACTACGATCCGTGGTACGGCGCGTATCCGTCCTCATATCCGCAGGGCGGGTCGTCTACGGACGAAGGCGCCCTTCGCCTCAAGATCAAGCCGCGAGAGGCAGAGGTGTACGTCGACGGCTATTACGTCGGCGTCGTCGACAACTTCGACGGTATCTTCCAGAAGCTGCACATCGACTCCGGTCCGCATCGCATCGAAGTGCGCGCGCCGGGCTACGAGACACTGACCTTCGACGTGCGGATCACGCCCGATCACTCGACGACCTATCAGGGTGAGATGAAGAAGCTTCCGTGAGTCGCCGCCGCACGATTGCGGCCGTCTCGGGCATTTACGACGCGCTCGCCGCGGTCGGGATGCTGGCGGGACGGCCGCGGTTCGCGCAGCTCTTCTCCGTTCCGCCTCCGACCCCTCCCCTCTACGCCGACATCATCGGACTGTTTCTCCTGTCCGTGGCCGCAGGCTATCTGATTCCGTACCGCGAGCCGGACTCTCGCGCGGGGCGCAGTTACCTCTGGGTGATGGGACCGATGCTGAAAGGGGGCGCCGCTCTGCTATTCGTCCTTGACTACTGGACGCGGCAGTCGTCGCCCGCTGTGCTGTGGTTTGCCGCGGGCGATGGCGCGCTGGCGCTTGCCACCCTCTGGGCGCTCAGGGCGTGATCAGCTGACGCTCGATCGGATACTGGCCGAGCCGCTTCCACTGCGTTCCGCCGTACTTGACGGCCAGTTCGACCTTCGCATCGACGAACTGCGTGTTCTGCAGCATCTCGCTCCGCGACTGGTCGGAGCCTGTGTAGCCCAGTTGAGATTTGATGGTGAGTGGCGCGGTCGTCCCACCGGCCGGCAATCCGCCCGAGCCGACAGAAGGCAGGAACCCGTTCCCCCATTCCTCCGGTTCGCTGCCACGGCTGAAGCGCGCGTTCACCTGCACCGCTGACAGCTTCTGATCCGAGAGATTCTTCAGCTTGAAGGTGATCGTGGGGACGAGCTTGTTCTGCCCGTTGACAATGCCGGCGTCGAACCAGCCGGTGGACACCACCTCCACCTGAAGTGCCTTCGTCAGATCGACGTCGGGCCCGCATCCGACGCAGAGCAGCGCACAGCAGGCGAGGAGAACGGACCAGCGCATCGCGCTATCTTAGCAGTCCGTAACCCCCGACCCGCAATCCGCAATCCGCGATCCGCGATCAGAAGACGCGCACCTCGATCCGATTCAGCGCTTCTTCCCGCGTGATTCGGCCGGCCAGAAACTCCGCCAGGTCCGATCCGCGCATCCGAAGAATGCGCGTGCGGGCGTCGCTGTCCGCCGGCGCCAGACGCGGCCGGTCGTCGTTGCCTTTCGCGGCAACCGTCAGCCACTCGGTCGGCGCGATGCCGAGCGAGCTGCTATGCGACAGCATCGCGTCTTTCAGCGCCTGCGTCACCTCCGTGCGATAGGCCTCGTTCGGATCGGCCAGAATCGGATCGTCGACCGGCTGAGGCGGGTCGGTAGGGACCGAAGCGGCAGAGGCGGTCACCTGGCGAGCCCCGGCGACGACCGGCGCCGACGCGCGGGTGACGAGCGACGGATTCACCTGCAGTTCGAGCCGCTTGAGCGCCTGAACGAGATCGGGATCGCCCGACGTCTGAATGTGTGTCTGGAGCCGGCGAATCGCGCTTTCGAGCCCGAGGTCCGTCTGATCGAGCGTCCGCAACGCGATCGTCCAGCTCGTTTCGAACGACGGCACCACGACATCGAAGAAGACGCCGTAGCCCTCGAGTCGGAAGCCGCGCGCGTGCGCATTGTCGCTGACGAGCGTATCCGGCTGCACCTGCGCCAGCGTATGGAGATGATCGCGAATGATCGTCACGCCATGCTCGACGGCGCCCTCGAGCAATCGCTCCATCTGACCGATCTGATACCGCTGTTCCGCGGCGCGGCGAGCCTGCGCCGCTTCCTGCTGTCGCTGGAGACGCGCCTCCGGCGACTCCCGCGGCGTTTGTGCAGATGCCGGCACCGAGCCGGCGGCGAAGATGCCTGCAATGACGACGACTGCGTACCCTTTCACAAGCTCCCCCTACTGTCTTTGCGATGCACGATACAACAGGTTCAGCGACTGCCGCTGTTTCATGACTTCCACGCCGAGATCGTTCCTCACCAGACCTAGCGTGTGATCGATGTTCCGGAGATCCGCCCTCCGCTGGGTGTCCACATCACGCACGACCTCGGCAATCCTGAGGGCGAGCTCGCGCTGCTGGCGCTTTTCGCTATCGTCCAGCAGTGCGCGCACGCGGCGCAGTGTCTCGGCGTCTGACGATGCCGCGCGGACTTGTGCCGGCGCCGACGCCTGCGAGGCGTGGAGCTCGGCACGGAGCTGTCCTTCGAGCGCCGCGAGATCGGCACGCCACGGTGCGCCGGAGGGCGATTGATTGGTGACGGGCTTCGTCCCGCCTTCGCTCGTTTGGGCAGCCGCGAGCTTCGCTGAGGCGGGCTTCATCCAACCTGTCGTGATGTTCAGGCCAGTCTGGTCGTAGCGAACGTCGAGGTTGGCGATACCGGCCGACACCCCCAGAAACAGCAGCGCCGCGGCCACTTGCGCCCAGGCGGGAACCGCGTGCCACCACGCGGAGCGGCTGGTCTCTGGAACCGTCGACTGAAGGCTCGTGAGCGCCGGCGGTTCCCATCGCGCCAGGCTCGTGCGAACGGCGCGCAGCCCCGCGACCTCGTCGCGGCAGACGGTGCACGTCAGCAGATGCGCATTGAAATCCCGTCGCGGCTCCGGTTCGAGCTCGTCATACAGAAAGGCGACGATCGTTTCGTCGCGATTGGCATATCCACACAGCATGTCAGTCATAGGATCGTGCCCTTGGTCCTTGGATTCTTCGCCAGCTCACGGCGCAATACCGTGAGCCCTTGATACAAACGCGTCTTCACCGTGCTCAGGGGACACCCGACGAGATCCGCGATCTCCTGGAACGTCAGCCCGTGGTATTCCTTCAACACTATTGCCGTCCGCTGCTCCTCGGGCAGAAGCGCCATGGCGCGTTCCACCACTCGCGACAGATCCTGACGCGCGACGAGGTCCTCGATCGACTCCGACGGCTCTGCGGCCGCCGCAAGCTCGAGCAGATCGACGTCCTCGGGGGGCTGCACCACTGGCGTCCGCCGCTCCCGCCGGATCCAGTCGCGGCATAGATTCAGCGCGATGCGGTAGAGCCATGACGAGAACTTCGCCTGCCCGCGAAACCCCGGCAACGCCCGGAACGCCCGGAGGAACGTCTCCTGGCACACGTCTCGCGCATCCTCTTCGCGGCCAATCGTCCGGTACGCGAGGGCATAGATGGGGCGTTCCCATCGCAGGACGAGCTCGTTGAAGCTGTCGGCATCGCCGCGAATCGACTTCGCGACGAGCTCTTCGTCGGTCCACGTCATGTGCGGTGACGGTTGAGGAGGGGCCTCGATACTCACAGGCGCGAAGCCGATCCCCGGTAATAAGACGGTAGCCGCTGGCGGAGAGTCTGGTCCTGAACATTATAGCGTTGATGGCCCTAACACTCAGACCTTGTGCGAGTTAGCGCAGACTGAAGCAGTCGCAGTAGAATCGCGGGTCCCCACGCGTGCCGCCATGCCCCGAGAGACGCGAACCCGACGATTGACGAGGCCGGCCCCCGGTTCGACTTCGGGTGAGGCCGGCACGGCGCCGCGGCCGCTGACATCGCTCCTGGCAAACGGCCGGAAAGCTACCGACCTCCTGCCCCACCTCCACCAGCACGCCCTCGACGCCACCGGTGGCATCTGCTCGCTCCTGTTCCAGCAAAATCCGCGCAACGGCATGATGCAGGCCACCTCCGGCTTCGGCCTCGACGAACTCCGGACGGACCCCTGGATTCCCGGCGCCGGCGAAGCGGCGCTTGTCGTGGCGGCGTTCGAGCGACGCGCGCCGACGCTGGTCGCCGACGCGAATCGGCAGATGCCGGATCTGTCGGCGCGCTTGAATACGCCGGCGGCGCTGCTCCTGCCGCTGGTGCGCGACGAGGAGCGGGTCGGGCTGCTGGCGGTCGGGTTCGTCTCGCCGCCGCGGACTTCTCAGTTTCCCGGCGACGCGAGCGAAGCGGCCGACGCGTTCGTCACTGCGCTCGAGTTGATTCAGCTGCGCGGGCGGGAGGAACTGCTGCGCGACGTTCGGGCGCTGCTGGACGAGTTCGCCGCAAGCCTGTCGGCGACGCTGAACCTGTCGTCGGGCCTCGATATCTTCTGCCACGGCGCAAACCGGCTGTTCGCGGCCGATCGCACGTCGGTGTGGATCCACGATCGCCGCGCGCGTCATCTGGTGCTGCAGGCCTCCTCTGACACGCAGGATGTGGTGCGTGGTCTGCGCATCAGCAACGAGGACGCCACGGCCCCCGCAACCGCCGGCATGCGCGCGGTCCGGTCCGAGATCATCTCGCACTTCGAAGGCGACGTCGCGACGGCGCTCGTCACCGTGCCGCTGCGCGGCACTCGGCGCGCACTCGGCGCCATCGTCTTCGAAGGTGTGCGGGTCGAGACCGGCGGCGAGCTCGATCTGCTCGATCGCGCCGATGAGCTCGGGCGCCAGCTGTCGAGCGCCGTCGAGAACATGCAGCTGCTCGACGACATCATGCGATCGCGCCGGGAGCTGGAGAACACCTTCGACTCGATTTCCCATCTGGTCGCCGTCTCCGACACCCGCGGCCACATCGTCCATGTCAATCAGGCCTTTGCGTCGCGCTCCGGCCTGCCGCGCGAAGAACTGCTGGATCGTCCCCTTACCGACCACATCGGCCCCGAGCTCGCGGCGTTCATCGAACAGCACCGGGCGGCGTCGCCCGGCACACCCGGCGACGCGGCGAACACATGCGAGGTCGTCGACCCGGTCCTGAAAGGGCCGTTCATGGTCACCGTCACCCACCTGCTCGATCAGGATCGGGAGCCGGTCGGCAGCGTGCTGGTCGCGCGCGATCTGACCCCGCAGACGCGCCTCGAAGCCGAACGCGAGGAGCTGCGCAAACGCCTCGGCCAGAGCGAAAAGCTGGCGGCCCTCGGCCAGTTCGTCGCCGGCATCGCCCATGAACTCAACAATCCGCTGCAGGGGGTGCTCGGGCATCTCGAGCTGCTGCGCACGACCGGTGCGTTCCCGAAGCAGCTCCGCCGTGAAGTCTGGACGATCTATCGCGAAGCGGACCGCGCCGCAAGAATTGTGCGCAATCTGCTGGTGTTCGCGGGGTCGCGGCGGCTGGCGCGCCGCTCTGTCAGCGTGAACGTCGTCATCCAAAAGGTGCTGTCGCTGCGGGCCGCGGCTTGCCGTGCTCAGGACATCGAAGTCGTGCGACACTATGACGATAAGCTGCCGCGGGTTCAAAGCGATCCGCTGCTGCTGCACCAGGTGTTCCTGAACATGGTCATCAACGCGGAGCACGCGATCGCGTCGACCGGCGCCCCCGGGCGTATCGAGATCCGGACGGCGGTCGCCGCGTCGGGCGATCGGATTGTCGCGTCGGTCCGCGACACCGGGACCGGCATTCCCGAGGCGACGCTGTCGCACATCTTCGAGCCGTTTTACACGACAAAGGAAGTCGGACAGGGCACGGGTCTCGGGCTGGCGATCGCCTACGGCATCGTGCAAGATCACGGCGGGCAGATCATCGCCGCCAACCATCCGGAAGGCGGCGCCATGTTCACCGTCGAGCTCCCGGCCGTTCCGCCCTCAGGACGCTGACGCATGATTGACGAAACGTTTCTGACGACGGAAGAGGTTCTCGAGTACCTGCAGGTCAACCTGCGGACCGTGTACCGGCTGATCAAGGCCGGCAAGATTCCCGCAGTCCGTGTCGGACGCCAGTGGCGCTTCCGCAAGCGCGACATCGACGCCTGGCTCGACAGCCAGCGGCCGCGCGGCGGCTCGCGACAGGCGCCGGCGGCTGTGGCCGTGCCGCGCCCGGCCGGCGGCAGCAGTACGCGCCCGCGCGTCCTCGTGGTCGACGACGAGGCGAGCATTCGCGATCTCCTGTCCAAGACGCTCGCGCTCGCCGAATACGATGTGGACGTCGCGCCCGACGGCCGCTCGGCGCTCGAGCGGATGCGGATGTATCCGTACGATCTCCTCATCGCCGACCTGAAGATGCCCGGCATGGACGGCCTGACGGTCATCCGCGAGGCCAAACGTTATAAAGGCGACCTGCCCGTGATCATCATCACAGGCTTCTCGACCGAGTCCAGCGCCATCGAGGCGGTCAACCTCGGTGTCGCCGGCTATCTCACCAAGCCGTTCCGCGTTCCTCAGGTGCTCGCAGCCGCAGCAAAGGCGCTGGGGGAGTAACCGCCCCCATCCCTTTTGCATGATTCAGCTTCAGGAACTCACCAAGGCCTTCGGCGACCGCGTCCTCTTCGATCACGTCACCTGGCAGATTACGGATCGCGAGCGGGTCGGCCTGTGCGGGCCGAACGGCGCGGGGAAAACCACGCTGCTGCGCATGATGGCCGGCCTCGACGAGCCCGACTCGGGCGCGATCCTGACGCCGTCCGCGCTGACCGTCGGCTATCTGCCGCAGGACGGGCTCACGCACGCCGGCCGGACCGTATTCGACGAGGCGTCGTCCGCGTTCGGCGAGCTGCTCTCGATGAAAGCCGAGATGCACGCGCTCGAGGAGCGGCTGGGCGACGACACGATCCCGGCGGCCGAGCACGACGGAATGCTCCATCGCTACAGCGATCTGCAGGACGCCTTCCGCGTGCACGACGGCTACAGCATCGAGTTGAAGACATCGACGGTGCTGCAGGGCCTCGGGTTCAAGACGGCGGATTTCGAGCGGCCGACCGAGACGTTTTCCGGCGGCTGGCAGATGCGGATCGCGCTTGCGAAGCTGCTGCTCGGCCAACCGAACCTGCTGCTGCTGGACGAGCCGACGAATCACCTGGATCTCGAAGCGCGCAACTGGCTCGAAGAGTACCTGAACGCCTATCCGCACGCGGTGATCCTGGTGTCGCACGACCGCTTCTTCCTCGACGCGGTCGTGACGCGGATCGCCGACTTGACGCTGCGCACGCTCACTGATTACCACACCACCTACAGCGGCTACCTGCTGGAACACCACGAGCGCATCGAGGCGCTTCGCAAGGCGAAGCGCGAACAGGACGAGGAGGTCGCGCGCGTCAAGATGTTCATCGACCGTTTCCGCTATCAGGCCACCAAGGCCGCACAGGTGCAGAGCCGGATCAAGCTGCTCGAGAAGGTCGTGCCGATCGAAGTGCCGGTCGAGCGGAAGAAAATTCATTTCGACTTCCCCGCCTGTGCGAAAAGCGGCCGCATGGTGCTCGAGCTGAAGCGCGCCGCGAAGGCCTACAGCGACATCGTGGTCTTCAAGGATCTGAGCCTTCACATCGAGCGTGGCGATCGCATCGCGCTCGTGGGCCCGAACGGCGTCGGCAAGTCGACGCTGATGCGGATGCTGTCGGGCGAGGAGGCACCCGACTCGGGCGAGCGCACGCTCGGCCACAACGTTGTGATGCAGTACTTCGCGCAGGACGAAGCGACGCGCATGGATCCGGCGCCGACCGTGTACGAAACGCTGGCGTCCGGATCGCCTTTGCAGATGGTGCCGATGATTCGGAACATCCTGGGCGGATTCCTGTTCTCCGGCGACGACGTTTACAAGCACGTTCGCGTGCTGTCCGGCGGCGAGCGCACGCGCCTCGCCGTGGCGCGGATGCTGCTGCGTCCGTCGAACACGCTGCTCCTCGACGAGCCGACCAATCACCTCGATCTCGACTCGAAGGAAGTCCTGCTCGACGCGCTGGTGGACTACGGCGGCACGCTGATCTTCGTGTCGCACGACCGCTACTTCGTCGAGCGGCTGGCCACGAAGATCGTGGAGGTCGGCGGCGGGACCGCGCTCGTCTATCCAGGAACGTACAAGGAGTTCCTGTGGCACAAGGAGCATCCGCAGGAGCCGACGCAGGGCAGGATGGCAGAACGGCAGGATGGCAGGAATCGAAGGCAGGAAGGGCGGGAGGGGCAGGAAAGGCGGGAAGGACAGGAAAGGCGGGAAGGACAGGAAAGGCGAGAAGGGCGAGACAGGCAGGACGGTTCGAAGAAACGGGAGCCGCTGCGCGCTGGCGTCGCGCAGCCTTTCACATCTGCAAAGGGCGCGAGTGCACACGCGGTCACGCCGAAACAATCACACGAGGAAAAGAAACGCGTCGACGCCGAGGCGCGGAAACAGCAGAAGGCGCTACAGGCCCGCCGCGATCGCATCGCCTCGCTCGAAACGCGAATTGCCGAAACCGAAGCCGCGATCAAGGAGCTCGAACAGACGATGGCCGCCCCCGGCTTCTACGACGACCGGACCGCAGCGCAGCCGGTCCTCGACCGCCACCAGGCGCTGATGTGGCAGGTCGGCGACCTGATGCACCAATGGGAAGAACTGCAATCCCTCTCCGACCGCGCGGGATGACCGGCTAACAGAATCGTAATTGCCTTACAATACTGGCGTGAACCGGGGGAGCTCGGTCCGCCTAACCGACTGATTTCAGGCGACTTTTTACAGCATCGGCAGCACGAAGCTCGGGCACACCGTTTGCCCTTTCGGTCCTGAGCTCTCAGTGCGCGTACCTATGCCCGACACGCCTTCGCGACCCGACTTCCGCTCGGCCCGCCGCCGACCCGCGGCGCGATCCGCCGACGCCGTGTCGGTTCCCGGCCTGGCGCTGGACGACCGCTTTTTCCGCCATATCGTCAGCAGCATGCGCAACGGCGTCATCGCGTTTCGGCGCGACGGCACCCTGGCGCTGATGAACGACGAGGGCTACCGGATCTTCGGCCTCACGCGCGGGGCCGACGACACCGGACAGCCGTTTGCCGAAGTGTTGCGCGACCGGCCGGCGATCGTCCGCGTGCTCTCGAGCGCCTTCGAGCTCAGTCACCTCCCGAACCGCGCCGAGCTGAGGCTGACGGAGCTGGACCGCGTCATCGGCTACACGCTGTCACAGGTCAAAGACGATGCGGGGACGCCGATTGGCGCCGTGATGTTCTTCAAGGACCTCACCCAAGTCGAGCAGCTCGAGGAGCGCGAGCGGCTGCGCGATCGCCTGGCGTCGCTCGGGGAGATGGCGGCCGGCATTGCACACGAACTGAAGAATCCGCTGGCCGGCATCGAGGTCATGGCCGGCCTGCTGCGCCGGCAAGTCCCTGACTCGAAGGACGCCCAGTCGCTGGTCGCCGACATCCTGAGCGAGGCAAAACTCGCGAACGCGATCGTCGTCGAGATGCTCGAGTTCGTCCGGCCGGTGCGGCTGCAGGTCGAGCACACGGATGTGGCCGACGTGCTGCAGCAGTCGGTCACGATGGCCGAATCGAAAGCGTCGCGCGGCCAGGTGATCGTGAAGGTCGACGTCGAGCCCGGCCTGCCGCAGATCCAGGCTGACCATCATCAGCTGTCGCAGGTGTTCACGAACCTGATCGCGAATGCCTTCGAGGCGCTCGATGGCAAGGGGCACCTCGCGATCACCGCGATGACGAGCGCGATCGAGGCCGATCCGGCGTTCGCCCACGTCCACCCGCCGACGCCGGCGGTGGTCGTCGAGGTGGCCGACGACGGCCCGGGCGTCGCCGCGGAGACGACCGACAAGATTTTCAATCCGTTCTTCACGACCAAGGTCACCGGGACGGGTCTCGGTCTGGCGATCGTGCGGAAGATCGTCGACGCGCACGACGGGCGCATCGACGTGAGCAGTGAACAGGGACTCGGCACGAAATTTCGCGTCACGCTGCCGGTCACGAGCGCGTCAGCGTGGTTCAAGTAGGTGGGCAGGCTAGGAGACAACGATGGGTCGCATTCTAATTGCTGACGATCACGATGCGCTGCGGCGGGGGCTGGTCCGCGGACTGACCGAGGCCGGGCACGAGGTCGACGAAGCGTCCAACGGCAACCTCGCCATTGAGAAGCTGCACGACAGCTATTTCGACGTCGTGCTGAGCGACCTCAAGATGGGCGGCAGCGACGGCATGGACGTGCTGCGGACGACGCGCGCGATGCATCCGACGACGGCAGTCATCCTGATGACCGCGTTCGGCACCGTGAACACCGCCGTCGAGGCGATGAAGATCGGCGCTTTCGACTACGTC
>Ga0081455_10008732_pt1 | contig 10492 bp, 10 predicted proteins | sample TabmetS3T2R1_FD_70207 | JGI IMG/M metagenome (GOLD analysis project Ga0081455, IMG submission 70207) | Tabebuia heterophylla rhizosphere microbial communities from the University of Puerto Rico - S3T2R1 | ecosystem: Host-associated > Plants > Roots > Rhizosphere ... | reverse complement strand
GGCCGGCGTCGTGATCCAGTTCGGTGGCCAGACGCCGCTCAAGCTGGCGCGAGGGCTCGAAGCCGCCGGCTACCAGATCCTCGGCACACCGTACGAGGCAATCGACCTCGCCGAGGATCGCGAGCGATTCGCCGCCCTCTGCCGCGACCTGGACCTCGCGGTTCCGCCGTGGGGGATCGCCGGCTCTCCGGCCGAGGCGGTCGATGTCGCGGAACGCATCGGCTACCCGGTGCTCGTCCGGCCGTCGTACGTCCTCGGTGGCCGTCACATGAGCATCTGCTACGACGCGGAGGCGGTTGCGCAAAGCGCTCCGGCCGGTGCCCGCGTGCTCGTCGACCGGTTCCTCGAGGGTGCGCTGGAGATCGACGTCGACGCCCTCTCCGACGGCGAGGAGACTTGGGTTGCCGCGGTGATGCAGCACGTCGAAGAGGCCGGGATCCATTCCGGCGACTCGAGCTGTGCGCTTCCGCCGCCCGGGATGGACGAACGCCGACTGGATGAGATCGAGCGCACGGTGGAAACGCTTGCCCTAGGACTAGGCGTCATCGGCCTAGTCAACGTTCAGCTAGCCGTCCAGGACAGGCAGGTGTTCGTGCTAGAAGCAAACCCACGGGCCTCGCGCACAGTTCCGTTCGCCAGCAAATCGATCGGCGTCAACCTGGTAGAGGCAGCGTGCCGACTGGCCGCCGGCGCACGCCTGTCCGATGTCGCCGTGTCCAGGGGCCAGGCCCCGTCACAGGTCAGTGTCAAGGCTGCCGTTTTTCCGTTCCAACGTTTCCCCGGGTCGGATCCAGTCCTCGGGCCCGAGATGCGCTCGACCGGCGAGGTGATGGCGAGCGCTTCCGACTACCCGACGGCGCTTGCCAAGGCCGAGCGGGCAGCCGGGCGTCCGCTCCCCGAGGGGGGAACCGCCTTCCTTTCCGTCCGCGACGCCGACAAGGACGCCGTCGCGACCGTCGCCGCCGCGCTCGCAGACCTCGGCTTCCGCCTCGCTGCGACGAGCGGCACGGCGCGGACGCTCGCCGCAGCCGGCCTGGCCGTCGACCACGTCCGCAAGGTGACCGAGGCGGGGGAGGGGGCGACGGTCGTCGACCTGCTGCGCCGGAAGCGGTGCGACCTCGTGATCAACACGCCGCAGGGCTCGGGGGCTCGAACGGACGGCTACAGGATTCGCGAAGCTGCGCTGAGCGCCCGCATTCCCTGCATCACGACGCTGAGTGGCGCGGCGGCCGCAGTGTTGGCGATTGCAGACGCCCGCGGCGAAGACCTCCTATCGCTCCAGGAGCGAATCGATGCTCAGGCGCGAACGGCGTAGGGTCGTCGGCACAGAGCCGGTCGGCCCGTACACGCTCCTGAGGGTCGATCGGGGCGGCCTCGATCCCGGCGTTCCCGGCCAGTTCTTCATGCTCGACGCGCCCGGACGCGTTTTGCCCCGCCCCATGAGCCTTTGCCTCGCCCCACCCCGCGAGCTCGGGTTCCTCTTCGAGCCCGTCGGCCCGGGAACGCGAGCCCTCGCTGCCCTCAGCCCGGGCGACGAGCTCGCGATCCTCGGGCCGCTCGGCAACGGCTTCCGGCTCAACGTTCCGAGACCCTTGCTCGTCGGCGGGGGGATCGGAATCGCGCCGCTGCCCTACCTCTCCGAATCGCTCGGCAGGCCGCGTGGGCTGCTCGGCTTCCGGTCGGATCACCACGCCGACGCGGCCGCCCTCCTCCCGAACGCCGAGGTCGTCGTCGAGCCGACGCTCGTCACCGACGTGCTTCCCGACGGCTACGACGTGTTGGCGTGCGGCCCTGAGCCGATGCTGGAGGCGGTCAGAGCGCTGGCGCCCGGCTCCCAGCTCGCCTGGGAGGCTCCGATGGCATGCGGGTACGGCGGCTGTTACGGGTGCGTGGTCGAAATCGACGGCCGCTACGAGCGGCTCTGCATCGAAGGACCGGTTCTTGCTGCTTAACGCCTCCGGCTGCCTCGATGCCCTCACCGCGCCCGAGGTCGCGCGCTCGCTCGACGCCTACGTCACGAAGACCGTGACCCCGCTCCCGCGAGAGGGGAACGAGCCGCCGCGCATCGCCGAGACACTCCACGGGATGCTGAACTCGATCGGGCTGCAGAACCCCGGCCGCGAGCGTTTCTCGGCGGAAACGCTTCCGCGTTTGCGCCACCTTGGCATCCCGATCTGGGTGTCGGTCGGCGGGTTCTCCGCAACCGATTACGCGCAGACCTGCGAGGCACTCGCCGACGTCACGATCGAGCTGAACCTCTCCTGCCCCAACGTCGACGAGGCGCCGGAGTCCGCCGCCGAGATCGTCGCGGCCTGCCGCGCGGCCACCACGCTGCCCCTCTACGCGAAGCTCTCGCCTGCACTTCCCGACATCGCCGAAGTGGCCCGCGCCGCGGAGGCCGCAGGCGCCGACGGACTCTCCCTCGTGAACACGATTCGCGGCCTCGCGCTCGACGAACATACGCTCCGACCCCGCCTGGCGCGCGGGATCGGAGGCTACTCGGGCCCCATGCTCAAGCCGATTGCACTGGCCGCTGTGTACGCCTGCCGCCGAGCCACGAGCCTCCCCATCGTCGGGATGGGAGGGGTCTGGACCGGCCGCGATGCACTCGAGCTCGTTGCCGCGGGCGCGAACGACGTCGCGCTCGGGACCGTGCTGTTTTCGGACCCCGATGCACCGGCCCGTATTCGCGCCGAGCTTCGGTCCGAGGCCGATGCACTCGGCTTCGATGATCCCTGGGAGGCAGTAGGCGCCGCGCACGGCTCGGCGCTGTCAGCTCGGACAACGCTCAAAATACCTGCATTTCTGCCGAATTGAACGATCTGGACAAGCTGTTAGTATCACGCGCCGTGGCGTCCGTGAAGACTCAGGCCCAGGCGCCGGCCCGGTCTCGCGACCAACGGATGGACGCGCTCAAGCGCGCGAACGACATCCGGGTCAAGCGTGCTCAGCTCAAACGGGACCTGAAAGACGGCCAGGCGAAGATCGAAGAGATCCTGCGAAAGCCGCCGGAGTACGTCGCAACCGCGAAGGTCTTCGACATCCTCATGGCCGTGCCCAAATTCGGGCGGGTGAAGGCCGGCCGCTTCCTCACACAGGCCCGGATCAGCCAGTCGAAGACCGTGGGAGGTCTCTCGGACCGCCAGCGGACCGAGCTGATCGGCCTCTTTCAGCGGTAGGGCTTCTCTGGGGCCGGTCATCGTCGTCACCGGCACCTCCGGGGCCGGAAAAGGCACCATCGAACGCATCCTCCTCGAGCGGATGCCAGAACTCGAGCTGGCCGTTTCAGCCACCACGCGCGAGCGGCGCGCGAACGAGATGGATGGAGAGCACTACTGGTTCCTGTCGGACGAGGAGTTCGACCGGCGACTGGCCGAAAAGCAGTTCCTCGAGTACGTGACCTTCCCGTGGGGGCAGCGCTCCGGGACCCTGCGCTCCGAGATCGACCGCATCCGCGCGGAGGGACGGATCCCGCTGCTCGACCTGGAGACCGACGGCGCTCTGTATGTGCAGAAGACCGTTCCGGGAGTCGTGACCGTGTTCGTGACGGCCCCGACGTTCGAGGAGCTGGAGCGGCGCCTGCGGGCCCGCGCAACGGAAAGCGCCGGCGAGATCGGCGAACGCCTCGAGCTCGCGAGAGCCCAGCTCGAGCTCGCCGACCGGTTCGACCACGTCATCGTGAACGACGAGCTCGACCGAGCGGCGGGCGAGGTCGAGGCCATTGTCCGCAACGAAATCGCCGCTCAGGCGCAGGTACCATGAGCGCGCTGTGATCTATCCACGAATCGACAAGCTGCTCGACAGCGTCCCGGAGCGCTACGGCCTCGTGCTCGTGGCGGCGAAGCGGGCGCGCCAGATCAACAACTACCACCACCAGCTCGGCGAGGGCACCTTCGAGGACTTCCCGCCGCCGCTCGTGGAGTCCCGCTCGAAGAACTACCTCACGATCGCCCTCGAAGAAGTCGCCGAGGGCAAGATCAAGCACGAGTACAAACGGTAGGTCGCGCCCGTGGCGCGGATCCTGGTCGGGGTCACCGGCGGGATCGCCGCCTACAAGGCGTGCGAGCTCGTCCGGTTGTTGGTCAAGAGAGGACACGAGGTCATTCCGCTCGTGACACCGGGCGCGGACCGCTTCGTGCGCGCCGAGACGTTCAACGCTCTCGCGCGACGCGACGCGGCCGCCGCCGGCCCTTATCCGCACCTCGAGCGCGCCGACCTGCTCGTGATCGCGCCGCTCACGGCCAACACGCTGGCCAAGCTCGCCTATGGCCTGGCCGACAACCTCGTCGCGGAGGCAGCGCTGGCCCACGACGGCCCGACACTGGTGGCGCCGGCGATGAACACCCGCATGTGGCGGCATCCGGCAACGCAGGCGAACGTCGACGTGCTCCATGCCCGCGGCGTCGAGCTCATCGGCCCCGAGGAGGGGGAACTCGCCGAGGGCGAGGAGGGTACTGGACGTATGGCCGAGGCTGAAGCCATCGCCGCCCGCTGCCAGGAGCTCCTCGAGGTGACGAACGGCGCGCTCGAGGGCAAGACTGTGGTGGTGACGGCGGGGGGGACCAGGGAGCCGATCGATGCCGTGCGATTCGTCGGGAATCGCTCCTCCGGCCGCATGGGCGTCGCCATTGCCGCAGAGGCCAGACGCCGCGGTGCCGACGTGACGCTGATCGCATCGAACCTGAGTGTGGAGGCGCCGAATGGGATCGAGGTCGTCGATGCGCCGACGGCAGAGGATCTCGCGCGCGAGACGCTCTCCCGAGCGGACTCCGACGTCGTCGTGATGGCCGCGGCGGTTTCGGACTACCGGCCCGCGGAGACCCTCGCGGGCAAGCGGCAGAAGGACGAAGAGCACTGGACGATCGAGCTCGAGCCCACTGACGACGTCCTGCGGGCACTCACGGCCGACTCCACCAACGGGCGCGTCGTTGTCGGGTTCGCAGCCGAGGCCGGCGCGGACGGTTTGTCACGCGCGCGCGAGAAACGAACAGTCAAGAAGGCCGATCTGCTCGTCTACAACGATGTGGCCAGATCCGACATCGGGTTCGAGTCACCCGACAACGAGGTTGTGATCATCTCCGACCAGGGTGAACGGCGCATCTCGCGAGCTCCGAAGGCGCTAGTGGCCGCCGAGATCCTGGACGACGTCGAGCAGTTGCTCGGGAGCCGACCATGAGCGAGCGGCAGATCGAGCAGGAGTCACACTCCGTCTCGACCTCGGGTGGCGTCCTCACCCGGGTCACCGACAACGTGGGCCGCGTGGTCCACGCGCCCGCCGAAACCCTGCGCCTCGCCGTGCTCAGCCTCGTCAGCGAGGGACACCTGATCATCGAGGACTTCCCCGGGGTCGGCAAGACGATGCTCGCCAAGGCCCTCGCGCGGTCGATCGACTGCTCGTTCTCGCGGATCCAGTTCACGCCCGACCTGCTCCCGTCGGACGTGACCGGCGTGAACGTCTTCGACCAGCGTACGAACGAGTTCGAGTTCCGTCCGGGCCCGGTCTTCGCGAACATCCTGCTCGTCGACGAAGTGAACCGCGCGTCGCCGAAGACCCAGGCCGCGCTCCTCGAGTGCATGCAGGAGAACCAGGTGACCGTCGACGGCGTGACCTACCCGCTCGGCCGTCCCTTCATGGCTCTCGCGACTCAGAACCCGATCGAGTACGAGGGCACCTACCCGCTTCCGGAGGCGCAGCTCGACCGCTTCACGATGCGCCTGGCGATCGGCTATCCGCCGCTCCAGGAGGAGGCTCGCATGCTGAGCGAGCAGACGAGCGAGCCGCCGCTCGAGGCACTCGAGCCGGTGGCCGATGCCTCCGAGATCGTCGCGCTGATCGACGACGCCAGGCAGACGTTCGTGGAGGAGAGCGTCAACCGTTACGTGGTCGCGCTTCTCCGGCACACGCGCGGCGATGAGCGCCTCTACCTGGGAGCGAGCCCTCGAGCTGGAATCGCGCTGCTCCGCGTAGCCAAGGCATTGGCCCTCGCGGAGGGACGGGACTACGTCCTTCCGGACGACGTCAAGGCCGTGGCGGTCCCGGTGCTCGCGCACCGGCTCATCCTCGGACCGGAAGCCCGCGCCGGCGGCCTGTCGGCGGCGGACCTCGTCACCGAGGCAGTCGAGCGGACCCCAGTCCCCGTCTAGGCGAGCCGTGACGGGGCGAGGCCACGCGACGCTCGCGCTCGGGCTCGGGACGTACCTGACCGCCTGGGCCTTCGGCGCAAACGCGCTCTATGCTCCGGCCGTCGGGCTCGTGCTCGTCGCGGTTGTGGCCCTGGCCTGGACGAGGCTGCTCGCGCGGCCGTTCCGCCTGCACCGTTCGGTCGACCGGAAGCAGCCCGTGGAAGGGGACGACCTCGTGGTCGATGTCGAGCTCGAGGCCGAGGGAGGCGTGCTCCCCGGCAGCGTCATGCTCCGCGATCCCGCCGGACGCCTCGGCGAGCGCGACGTCGTCGTCGAGCGCGACGGCAGCCGTCTCCGTACGGCTTATCGCGTCGAGAACGTTCCGCGAGGCCGCTACCGCTTCACTGACGCCGAGGTCTCGGTCCTCGATCCTTTCGGGCTTTCGCGCCGCGATCAGAAGCTGCCCGACTCCGGCGCGCTGCTGGTCTATCCGCGCCTGACATCACTCGGTTCCCTCTTCTCCGAGCGGGGGCTGCGCTCGCACGGCGCGGGGCGGGTGCTCCTGCGTCGACCCGCCGGATTCGAGCTGCACAGCGTCCGCGAGTACCAGAGCGGTGAGTCGCTACGCCGCGTGCATTGGCCCTCTACGGCGCGGAGGCAGCAGCTGATGGTCAAAGAACTGGAGGACGCGCCCCGGGATGAGGTCGCCGTCGTCCTCGACGCGCAGAGCGGCTTCGGTGCCGGCACGCCGCCGGATTCGAGCTTCGACGCCCAGGTTCGCGCCGCTGGATCGATCCTATGGACGCACGCGCGGCGAGGTCGCCACTCGCGCCTGCTGGTGACGAGCGGTGCCGCCCCTGAGGTGGTCTCCGTTCGCTCGTACGAGCGCGATTGGCCGCGCGCCATGGAGACGCTCGCAGCAGCAGAGCAGACCGGCCGCCGCCCGGCGGAGGCGTTCCTCGTCGAGGACAGCGGCGACGCGGTTCGCGCTAGCGATCTCGTCGTCGTCACAGCGGCGCTTCGTCCGGCGCTCGTCGAGGCGCTCGTCGGCCGCGGCGCGGGCCGGCAGCACGTCTCGCTCGTGTACGTCGACCTCCCGAGCTTCGGCGGGCGCGAACGGAGAGCCGTCGGGCTGGACGCCGCGCTGCTGCGACTGGATTCGGCCGGAATCCCCGTCGCGGTCCTGCGCCGGAGCGACGATCTCAGCTTGGTCCTGGGCCCGGCGCCGGAGCGGGTGGCCCTTGGCTAGGACGGCCCTCTTGTGTCTCCTTCCGGCGCTGCTTATCGCAACGGGATGGAGCCAGCTCGAGTCGCCGGCCGAGGGTCGTGAGATCGCCCTCGCCGTCGCGCTCGGCATCGTCGTCGCGCTCGTCTCGCGACCCTGGCTTCGGCTTGTGGCGGCGGGGTGCGCCTTCCTCGTCGTCACCCGCCTGGCCTTCGGTCTCTCGCCGCTCGACGCCCGGCCGTTCGACGGCGATCACAACTTCGTGGGGCCGTTTTTCTCCGGGCTTTGGAACGGCGTCCTCGACTACTACGACGTCACGATCCCCTTCGACCCCGGCGAGCGTCCGCGCATGCACGGCGTCCTGCTCCTCGCCGCCTTCGCCTTCACCTTCGGCGCCTCGCTCGCGATCGCCCGTCGGCGTCCCGTTCTTGCCAGCGCTCTTACGTTCGCGGGTGCTGCCTGGCCCGTCACGCTGATCCGCGACGCCCCGGCGACGGCGCGAGGCGCATTCCTCCTCGTGGCGGCGCTGCTTCTCCTCGCCGCCCTCCGGCCCGGCGCCGGTCGCGGTACCGGGCAGACCGCGCTAGTGGGCTTCAGCGTCCTCATCGCAGCGCTCATCGCGGCCAGCTCTCCCGCCGTCGCAAAAGGTGAGTTCCTGAACTGGGAGCGGTGGGAGCCCTACACCCGTCCCGACCCCGGTCGCAGCGTCTCGTACGTCTGGGACGCGAACTACAGCGGGATCAACTTCCCGAAGCGCCCGACGACCGTGCTGACGATCAAGGCCTCGCAACGTGCTCCCTACTGGCGCGCGACCACGCTCGACACGTTCATCGACGATCACTGGAAAGAGGACGCGCTCTCGCTCGTCGAGACTCGGGACGGGAACCGGGACGTCCTCTCGGATGACCCGTTTCTCCCTCGAGGAGCCCTCGACTCTCAGTGGCTGGAGCAGGAGGTGACTGTGCGAGCGCTGCGCGACACGCATCTCGTCGGGGCGACGGTTCCGATTGCCTTCCAGTCGGGCGTCGCCAACGGGTACTACCCGGGCGTCGCCTTCATCTCCCGTCTGCACCGGGATCAGTCCTACAAGGTCTGGAGTTACGTTCGTCAACCCAGCCCGCGCGACCTGGCGCGATCGAAGCCGATCTATCCGGACGAGGTCTACGGAGGGAGCTATCTCGGGATCGGCTCCATTCTCGGGCCGGCGCCCCCATTCGGGACTCCCGGACGCGATACGACGATGCGCGAGCTCTTTCAAGACCGCCGGATCGCCGCCTACCGGCCGCTGTACGAGACCGCACTCAGGGTCGTGGGCCGCCCGCGCAACCCGTACGCGGCGACGGTTGCCCTCGAAGCGTGGTTCCGCTCGGGGGCGCGCTTCCACTACGACGAGCATCCGCCGGCGAGTCGCGGCCTCCCTCCGTTGGTCGCCTTCGTCGAAAAAAACCGGCGCGGCTACTGCCAGCACTTCGCCGGCGCAATGGCGCTGATGCTGCGCTACCTCGGGATCCCTGCGCGAGTCGGCGCCGGTTTCACCACAGGTCGCTACAACGCAACCAACGGCGAGTGGACAGTCGCGGACACGAACGCCCACACGTGGGTCGAGGTGTGGTTCAACGGTTACGGCTGGCTCCCGTTTGACCCCACGCCCGGCCGAGGTCGACTGCGCGGCTCTTACACGTCGTCCTCGCTCTTCTTCGACGCGTCGGGAGCGACGAGCGCCTTCGGAGCCGCCGCCGGCGTTCTCGGCTTCGACATCCTGCGAACCGAGTTCGGCAACCTCAGCGTGACGCGCCGCACCGGGCCGCGCGGTCTCGATCCGGGCGGACGCGCGCCGGCAAGGGACGGCGGCGCGCAGACGAGCGACGGCGGTGGGGGAGGCGGGAGCCTCATCGGCCTCCTTGCGCTGATCGGCGCGGCGCTCACCGCAGCGCTATGGCTCCTGAAGTTCGGTCGACGACGCCTGCGGTACCTGACGCACGACCCCCGCCAACTGGCCGGAGCGGTGCGGCTCGAGCTCGTCGACTACCTCGTCGACCAGCGGCTCCCTGTCTCGGCCAGCGCGACGCCTTCGGAGGTGGGCGCGCAGCTCGACAGCTCGCTCGGGATTCGGGGGGATCGTCTCGCCGACGCGCTTTCGGCGGCCCGTTACGGACCTGAGGACGAGTCGGCGGCGGCGGCTCTGCAGGCGCGCAAAGAGCTTCGAACGGTCCGGCGAGGGCTTCGCCAAAGCCTGGGCTCGTGGGCGAGGCTGCGCGGCCTTCTGTCGCTCCGCTCGCTCGGTTTCGGCTCGCCCTAAGTGGAGGCCGTCGTGCTCGCCGCCGGCGAGGGGCGGCGCATGCGTCCGTTGACCGAGCGTTGGCCAAAGCCGCTTCTCCCCATCGACGGGCAGCCGGTGATCGCCACGCTGCTCCTGGAACTGGAGCACGCGCAGCTCGCGCCGGTCACCGTCGTCGTCGGGCACCTCGGAGATCAGATCCGTCGTTTGCTCGACGGGCTCGACGTCCGTTTCGCCGAGCAATCGGAGCCGCTGGGGTCTGCCGACGCGGTTTCAAGGGCTGTGGAGGCAGGAGCACGAGCACCCTTCGTCGTCTCAGCGGCGGACACCGTCTACTCCCCAGGGGACGTCGGGCGGTTCGCCCGAGAGTGGGAGGAATCCGGCGCCGCCGGAGCCAAGGCGCCGCCGCTCTGGGGCGTCGGCCCTGCGCTGCTCCCTCATCTGCAGCAGCTTTCGGGGCCACCGTTCGAGCTGCTCGAGGCGTTTCGGCGCGCGGGATCGGACGTGAAGAGGCTCGAGCTGGGACCGCTGCGCCAATTGACCCGTCCGGAGGACGTTGTGATCCACAACTTCGTCTACCTTGAGAGCGAGACATGAGCGAGACCTACGACCTCTTTCAGCAGGGCCGCGCGCATCTCCGCAAAGGACGGGCGGCCCAGGCGACCGTCGCCCTCGAGAAGGCGAAAAAGCGCGAGCCGCGCAAGGCGTCCATCCGCGAAGCGCTCGGCATCGCGTACTTCCGCATCCAGCGGTGGGAGGAGGCCGAGCGCGAGTTCCGCGCCATGCTCGAGATCTCTCCGACGGACGACTACGCGCACTACGCCCTCGGCCGTTCACTGGAGAAGCTGGGCCGCGAGCGGGAGGCG